>ENA-OQAS01000406-OQAS01000406.1-human-gut-metagenome-genome-assembly--contig:-NODE-406-length-22773-cov-2.114413_pt1 | contig 22773 bp, 30 predicted proteins | sample MGYA00242733_ERZ504523 | MGnify/ENA primary metagenome ERZ504523 (study PRJEB26092, sample SAMD00036239) | human gut metagenome | host: Homo sapiens | study: EMG produced TPA metagenomics assembly of...
TTAGTATTTATGTTGGTAGTTGCTTTGTTACGGTAGGGCAAGCTGTTCTCTACTTTGTTTTGGCCTTGATTACGCAACCATGATGGTGTTGGGTGCTTTGATTGTATTTCTATACACCTTTGTTGGCGGCTATCTTTCGGTTTGTACGACTGACTTATTCAGGGAACCCTGATGGTTTCTGCCTTAGTTATTGTGTTTGTTGGCTCGGTTGCACAAGCGGGCGGCATTGACAATACGGTTGCTTTTTTGCAGAACATTCCTGGCTTCTTGTCGGGTACGCAGATTGCAAACCCGATTTTGGATGAGAATGGATTACAGGTAGTCCAAGACGGTATGCCTTTGTTTGGCGCTGCGACTGATTATGGCATTGTTACTATCATCTCAGGCCTTGCTTGGGGCTTAGGATATTTTGGTATGCCTCAGGTTTTGGTGCGCTTTATGAGTGCTACCCATTCGTTTGAGTTAACCAAATCTCGCCGTATCGCTACGGTATGGGTTGTAATATCTCTGAGCACTGCAGTGTGCATTGGTTTGATTGGTAGGGCAGTGATTCCTGCAGAATTCTTGTCGCAGGCATCAGCAGAAAATATCTTTATCGTGCTCTCTAATATGCTTTTACCCTCATTTATGTGTGGTTTGGTAGTTTCAGGTATCTTTGCGGCTTCTATGTCTTCGTCGTCTTCGTACCTTCTTATTTCAGGCTCTGCGGTTGCAGAAAATATTTATCGTGGACTTATAAAGAAAGACGCGACTGATGCGCAGGTCATGATTGTGGCCCGATTGACACTGGTAGTCATTTTGATCTTCGGTATTGTGATTGCACTGGATGAAAATTCGTCCATCTTCCAGGTTGTATCGTATGCATGGGCGGGATTCGGTGCGTCATTTGGTCCTTTAATGATAATGAGCCTCTATTGGCGTCGTACTAATCTCAAGGGTGCATTGGCAGGCATGATTGTTGGAGCAGTGACCGTTCTGGTTTGGAATACCTTCATTTCGCAACTTGGCGGAATATTCGCGGTATATGAATTGCTGCCTGCTTTTGTTTTGAGTTTAATTGCCATTGTGGTGGTATCTCTTGCGACGGAGGAGCCTTCAAAGGAAATCACTAAAGAGTTTGATAGCTATATGGATGCCGATTGCTAGAAATTTAGATACCAATTACTAAAAAATTCTCAAAAATATTTTTTCCAAAATTGGCCAGAACAGCAAAGTTCTGGCCAATTTCTTTTAATAAATTCTGAAGAAAAAGTTAACATTACCTGGTATTATTAGGTAAGTCTTGCGCAGAAGTGAGCAAATTGTGAAATGGATATGCCCGGGGGCGTGTAAGACGTTGACAGGGCGGAATTCCTAGCGTATTATTCCTTTGCTCGCTTGAAGTGCTCAGGCACTTTCTAGCAGGCAGCAGCTTGAAAATTGCACATGATCACAAGCGAATTCGGGAGTGTTCCAGAGCGGTCAAATGGGACGGACTGTAAATCCGTTGGCTCAGCCTTCCAAGGTTCGAATCCTTGCACTCCCACCATCTCGCCCACATAGCTCAGCAGGTAGAGCACTTCGTTGGTAACGAAGAGGTCAGCAGTTCGAGTCTGCTTGTGGGCACCATTTAATTATGGCGGTGTAGCTCAGTTGGTTAGAGCACACGGTTCATACCCGTGGCGTCACTGGTTCGAATCCAGTCACCGCTACCAAATTTTCTCGCTTACGCACGGTAAGCTTTTACTTTTATCGTTTTGCGTTCAGAAAGTGGACGCGCCTTCCAACAATCAAGGAGGAACAATGGCTAAGGAAAAGTTCGAGCGTACTAAGCCCCATGTTAACATTGGTACTATCGGCATGTTGACCACGGCAAGACCACGCTGACCGCTGCGATCTCCAAGACCCTGTCTTCAAACGACGGTTCTCATGGTACTGCTCATGCAGACTTCACCGCATTTGAGGATATCGACAAGGCTCCTGAAGAGCGTGAACGCGGTATTACCATTTCTATTGCTCACATTGAGTATGAAACCGACACCCGTCACTATGCACACGTTGACTGCCCAGGTCATGCTGACTACGTAAAGAACATGATTACTGGTGCTGCTCAGATGGACGGTGCTATTCTTGTTATCGCTGCTACCGATGGTCCTATGGCTCAGACTCGTGAGCACATCCTGCTCGCTCGTCAGGTAGGCGTACCTTACATCATCGTTTTCCTGAATAAGTGCGACATGGTTGACGACGAGGAACTCATCGAGCTTGTTGAGATGGAAACTCGCGAACTTCTCACCGAGTATGGTTTCCCTGGAGACGACACCCCAATCATCCGCGGTTCTGCTCTTGGCGCTCTTAACGGCGAGCCAGAGTGGCAGGACAAGATCTGGGAGCTCATGGAAGCAGTAGACACCTACATTCCTACCCCAGAACGTGACGTTGACAAGCCATTCTTGATGGCTGTTGAAGACACCATGACCATTACTGGTCGTGGTACCGTAGCAACCGGTCGTGTTGAGCGCGGTGTTCTTCATGTTAACGACGAACTCGAAATCGTTGGTATCAAGGAACCGAGAAGACGGTTTGCACTGGTATCGAGATGTTCCGTAAGCTTCTCGACGAAGCTCAGGCTGGCGACAACATCGGTTGCTTGCTCCGTGGTATCAAGCGCGAAGACATCGTTCGCGGTCAGGTACTCGCAAAGCCTGGTTCGGTAACTCCTCACTCTGAGTTCGTTGGTCAGGTTTACATCCTTACCAAGGAAGAGGGTGGCCGTCATACCCCATTCTTCGATGGCTATCGTCCTCAGTTCTACTTCCGCACCACCGACGTTACCGGTGTTGCACATCTTCCAGAGGGCACCGAAATGGTTATGCCTGGCGACAATGTTGAGCTCCGTGGTGAACTCATCCACCCAATCGCTATGGAAGAAGGCCTTCGCTTTGCTATCCGCGAAGGTGGCCGCACCGTTGGTTCCGGTCGTGTAACCCAGATCATCAAATAACTTCGATTGATCTAAAGTTTGTGAATTCGAGGGGAGCTCGCTTGCTGCGGGCTCCCTCTTGATTGATCATGATGCAATGGCAAGAATGCTATCAGGTAAGTTAAGGAGTATTGATGCGTACTTTGGTCACTCTTACATGCACTGAATGCAAGCGTCGAAACTATACGACCAAGAAGAACAAGCAGAATAATCCCGATCGTATTGAGTTCAAAAAATATTGCAAATGGTGTGGACATCACACTTTGCATAAGGAAACTCGCTAAGATTAGGCAATATATAGGCCAGTAGCTCCAATTGGTAGAGCGGCGGTCTCCAAAACCGCATGTTGGGGGTTCGAGTCCCTCCTGGCCTGCCAGCTTGTTAATGAGCAGCTCATGGGCTGCTTATTTAGCGTATAGAGTAGTAATTTCCAGAGCAGGAAAGTTGTATGGCAAAGAAGTCTAAAACACAGAGAGCAAAAGCGTCTGCCAATCGTGCAGCTAAAAAAGAGCGCGCAGCTAAGCAGCTCAGGCTACTCCGGTAGTTGAGGAGCAACCAACAAAGAAACGCTTCGGTTTCAAGAAGGCTCCTGCAAAGACCGTCCAAGCATCTTCCAAGCCGGCTCCTAAGCCAAAGAAGGCTGCGGAAAAGCCTAAAGAAGAAGCGCTTTGCTTTCCTTCTGAAGTTCGTTCTGAAATGCGTCGTGTTACCTGCCTACTAAGCAAGAAGTTTTGCAGTGGACCGGCGTGGTAATCGTGGCGCTCTTGTTCTTCGGTGTATTTGTTGTCGTTCTTGACGATGGGTAGTAACCCCGATTCTTATGGCTATTTCTGGTTTGGGGGCTTAATCCATGACGAAGAATGGTATGTCCTTCACACGTACTCGGGATACGAGAACAAAGTGAAGAAAAATCTTGAGACTCGCATTGAAACTATGGGTCTCGAAAACAATGTGTTCGCTATTGAAATTCCTACGGAAACCGTGACGGAAATCAAAGAAGGCGGACGTCGTGTGGAAAGCGATAAAAAGGTATTTCCTGGCTATGTGCTTGTCCGCATGGAACTTGATGATCGTAGCTGGGCTGCGGTTCGAAATACTCCCGGTGTAACGGGATTTGTGGGTAGTCAAGGTAATCCAGCACCTCTTACCCGCGAAGAATACAACAAGATCATGAAACGCACCTCTCATGAGGCTCCCAAGAAAACTTCAACGCATCTTGAAGTTGGTCAAAGCGTTAAAGTTGTTTCTGGTCCTCTTGCAGAATTCGATGGTGTTGTTTCTGAGGTTTCTCCTGAAGCTGGTAAGGTTAAAGTTCTTGTTTCGATCTTCGGACGCGAAACTCCCGTTGAGCTTTCCTTTGATCAGGTAGCAAACATTTAATTTTGAGAACAATGCGACTTTATGCCCGTATGTGGACGGGGCTTCTCATAAAGTTCGCTTGTCATATAGCGGTAAACAATTTATTTCAGTCGAAAGGAAGCAACTGAAATGGCTGATAAAAACGTAAGCGGTTTCGTTAAGCTCCAGATTCCTGCTGGTGCTGCAAATCCAGCTCCTCCTGTTGGTCCTGCACTGGGTGCTCAGGGCGTTAACATTATGCAGTTCTGCCAGGCTTTTAATGCTGCTACGCAGGATAAAGCAGGCACTATTATTCCTGTTGAGATCACGGTTTACGAAGACAAGACCTTTGACTTCGTTCTGAAGACTCCTCCTGCTGCTTTCTTGATTAAGGAAAAGCTTGGTATTAAGGGAGGCTCTGGTATTCCTCAGCTCAAGAAGGTTGGTGAACTCACCGAAGATCAGCTTCGTGAGATTGCTGAAATCAAGATGCCTGACTTGAATGCTAACACCATTGAAGCAGCTATGGAGATCGTTGCAGGTACTGCTCGTTCCATGGGTGTCACCATTGAGGGTCGTGCTCCTAAGAAGGAATACAAGGTAACCCGTCGTCTGGCTGCTTTACTTCAGGGCGATTCTGCTAACTAATACTTTTAAGCCCGTCGTGGCTTGATTTTTAAGAAACCATATGTGGAAGAGCAAAATAATAGCTCGCCATACCACGAAAGGAATTATCTAATGTCCAAAAAATATGATGAGGCAAAAGCCAAAATCGAAGCAGGTAAAGCATACACTCCTCTTGCTGCAGTTTCTTTGGTAAAGGAAATTCATCCTGCTAACTTTGATGAGACGGTTGAAGTTCACTTCCGTCTGGTATCGATACCCGTCAGGCTGACCAGCAGCTCCGTGGCACCGTTAGCCTCCCTAATGGCTCTGGTAAGACGGTTCGCGTTGCAGTATTTGCTGAAGGCGATGCTGCTCGTGCTGCAGAAGAAGCTGGCGCAGACATCGTAGGTTCCGATGATCTGGTTGCTGACATTCAGGCTGGTAAGCTTGACTTTGATGCGACTGTTGCAACTCCTGATCAGATGGCTAAGGTTGGTCGTCTTGGTAAGGTTCTTGGTCCTCGCGGTTTGATGCCTAATCCTAAGCTTGGTACTGTTACTCCTGATGTAGCAAAAGCTGTTAAGGAGCTCAAGGGTGGCCGCGTAGAGTATCGTGCAGACCGTTATGGTATTTGTCATGTAGTAATCGGTAAGTGCTCCTTTACTGCTGAGCAGCTTGCAGAAAACTACGGTGCAGTATATGACGAGATTCTTCGTATGAAGCCAGCTGCTGCTAAGGGTAAGTATGTAAGTCTGTAACGGTTACTTCTACTATGGGCCCTGGTGTTACCGTTGATTCTTCCATCAATCGTGAATACACCGCTGCTGAATAACCTATAACGTTTACCGTATTTGACGTAAGGCGTCCCGTAAGGGGCGCCTTTTTTATGCATAAGGATCCCTTGTTTTTTGAAACATATATCAAAAATGATATATACAAATACTCAAACGATATAAAAACTGATTAATTAGGAATTATTATACAAGTAACTGATAAGTAATAGGTAGGAGGGATCATGACGCAACCTATCGATATCAAAGGTGTAAAACTTGGTGAAGGTCGTCCAAAGACAATCATTTCTCTAATGGGAGCTCATGCAGAAGAAAATGTGGAGCTTATTCAAAAAGGCATTGCTGCAGGAGTTGAATGCTTTGAGTGGCGCGGTGATTTTGCTGCTGATGTTCACGATCCTGAGGCAATGGCAAAGCAGTCTGTTGAGATTGGGAAAGCTTTACAGAATAATCCTTATCTCTTTACATTCCGTTCTACAAGCCAAGGTGGCCAGCTTACCATTCCCGTTGAAGAATATGTAGCGCTTAATAAGGCAATTATCGAGGCTGAAGCAATCGATCTGGTTGATATTGAAACATGGATCGGTGATGCTGCGGTACTCGAGCTTGTTGCATGCGCGCAGCAGCATAAGGTAAAGACCGTAATTTCTTACCATAATTTTGCAGGTACTCCATCGGTTGAATGGATGGTTTCTCTCTTGACACATATGGCTGATTTGGGCGCTGATATTCCCAAGATTGCCACGATGCAAAAGGCGCTCAGGATGCATTGAAGCTTCTTGCCGCAACCGAGGAGATGTCTCGTATTCATAGCGATAAACCTCTTCTGACCATGGCTATGGGTCGTGAAGGAAGCATTACGCGTTTAGCGGGTGAGCTTTTCGGTTCTGCTATTACCTTCTGCTCATTAGAAAAGGCTTCTGCACCTGGTCAGGTTCAGGTTGAACAAGCTATTCGTATTATGGATGATTTGCACGAGGTATTAGCATAAGCATCGTTTTTTATGACGCTTACACTGATTGTTAGATAAAAAGGGATAAACAGAAAGAGGGAGCAATTATGTCACAGAAAACTGAGATTAGTGGTCACACTCATCTAATTAGCCTTTTGGGTAGCCCTATTCGTCATTCGATGTCACCAGCTACTCATAACCTTTCGTTTGAAAAACTTGATGTTGATTCAATCTATGTAGTATTCGATGTTAAGCAAGATGATCTACCAGATATCATTGCGGCAATGAAACGCATGGACGGCTGGGATGGCAGCAATGTAACCATGCCTTGCAAGCAGGCAATTATTCCTTTGCTCGATGGCCTGTCTGATAGTGCAGAGCTTATGGGTGCGGTAAATGTGCTAAAGAAAGAAGAGGATGGTCGCATCACTGGTCACAACACCGATGGTACAGGCATGATGCAAAACATTCGCAATCATGGAGAAGAAATTGAAGGTAAGACCATTACCGTATTAGGACCTGGTGGTGCTGGTTCTGCAATTTTAGTTCAGGCTGCTCTTGATGGTGCAAAGAAAGTTCACGTTCGCACGCGAAGGTGGTCCTTCTTATACTCGCGCAACAACACTTCTTCCACGCGTTCAGGAGAAGACGGGCGCTGAAATGATTCTCCACGCGTTTGAAAACAAGGACGAAATGGCAGAGGCTATTGCGGAATCCGATATTCTTATCAATGCTACTCCTGTTGGAATGGGTGACAGCGCAGGGGAAACTCCTGTTCCAGCAGAGCTTATCAAAGAGGGAATGGCAGTAGCGGATGCGGTATATCACCCTCGTATGACTCAAATTCTTAAGGATGCAGAAGCTAAGGGTTGCAAGATCATCGGCGGTATTGGCATGATGATTGAACAGGCAGCAACAGGAGAAGAAATTTGGTATGGCGTTAAGATGCCTACTCAAGAAATTTTGGATGAGCTGTTTCCTGAAGAATAATTAAGCTATTTGGGGATGTCCTGTAGGGTGTATAGCTCACAGGACATCCTTGGTATTAGGTCGTTGTCTTTTACTCATGCTCCGTTTATGAATGAGCGCAAAACGAAGAAATTGATAATGATCTTATTGAAGATTATTTGGGGTAACATACGCTATTTCTAAAGGAGTAGTTCTAAAGGAGTAGTGAATTTAAAAGGAGGGGCGCAATGGATTTCATCAGTTGTATTACTTTAAGGCCATTACAGAATCCAAAACGATGAGTGAAGCTGCTGATAAGCTTCATATTTCGCAACCTTCTCTTTCACGCGCCCTTCGCCAAATTGAAGAAGAAACGGGTGTGCAACTTTTTGACCGCAAAGGCAGAACGCTAGTACTTAATGATGCGGGTAAAATTGCCTTGCGTTGCGCTAATACAGCGCTTAATGCTCTTGATCGTGTTTCGCTTGAAGTTGAGCTCTATCAGAAAAAGAAAGAGCACGTAATTACTCTTTATGCACCTGTTCCTATGGGGAATAACGAAACCATCCTGATGCGTTTTAAGGAAATGCATCCTCAGGTGTTGTTGCGGGTGAGCGATTCTAAAAAACGGACTACACCGAAGAAATACCTCATTTGATATTTTTTGCTTCTCCTAAATATCATCAAGGGGGAGAGTATACGCTTTTAGGAAAAGAATGCATTGCTCTTCTCGTGTCAAAGAACTCTGAATACGCGTCACAAAAAACGGTTGCTTTGGCAGACCTATATAATGAACCATTTATTGTGAATCCAGTGGGCTCATTGCGTAACATTGTGGACAGCATGTTTCAAGAAGCAGGCTTTAGTCCGAACTTGTATATGGAGAACCAGTCCTATACCCAAATACAGGAAATGGTCGCACGTGGAGTGGGAATTACCCTAGCGCCAATGGTCACCTGGGCAAATGACAGCAGGGATGATCTGGTGTATGTTCCTTTGAGCGATGTGAAAAGAACGCGTTACCTCTATTTGCGCGTTCCCGAAAATGCCCCTACTTCGCCTAAGGTTGATGCGCTCAAAAAGTTTTTAATTGATTACTTTGCCGAAGCGTGCAAAGAATAAGCAACTTGCTGTGTCGTAGGTGACTTTCATCGTGTTGCAAGCTGCAATCGTTGCGTTGTGTGACAAATGGGTTCTTTTATGCCCCTTTGTTGAAAGGGTGTTTTGAATACCGATATCCTCCGAACTTTTAAGTATAACGATTATAATGAAATGTGATAATTAAACATTGAGTTATGAGCTTGGTTTCTTTTTCTGAGATTACTCAAAAAAAAAAAGGACCGAACGGAGGATATTCATGAGTGAAAAAACACAGAGCGCAAAAGACCTTGCGGCGCGACTTCTTCAATCAAAAGATTTAATCAAAGAAGTAGTTCTTGCCTTGGCTGGTTCAACGCGACGTGATCGTCAAAATGCTTCATCTGTGCTTGCTCAAGTTGCAAAACTCGATCCCGAAGTGCTTGTTCCTTACACTAACGATTTTATTGATGCTCTCAATCGACCTGAAGCTCAGACGCGTTGGGAATCCCTTGATGTGCTTACCGAGCTCGTTCCTTTCGATTCTCGTACCTGCGATAAGGGAATTGCTGGCGCAGAAACGGCGCTTTTTGATGAAGATAATGGTTTTGTTCGTCTGTCGGCACTTCGTTTTTTGTGTACTCTTGGTGCTACGACTGAAAATCGTTCTCAAAAAGTGTGGCCACTTCTTGATGAGGCAATACAGTGTTACCACGGCGATTATGAATATCAGGATATGCTAACCGCGCTCATTTCTTTTTCTACGGGCAAACTTGCTCCAGAGGTTAAAGAAGGCTTAAGCGAAAGAGTTGCTTTCGATGCGCAGCACAGCAAAGGAGCACTTAACGTCGCAGCCAGCAGATCATAGATAATCTTGCTTAAAAGGTAATAAAGGTATTCTTTAAAAGCGCTCAATGAGCGCTTTTTATAAAGGGTAGCGAGTGAATTCTCTAGAAAGGTGACGTCTATGGTCGTTTCTAGAGAGCCGCGTAGAGAAATCTACGTTACATTTTTCAATACTCCACTATGATAGAGCGCTACAAAGCTACACTTACATACGTCTATAGATTCAATAAAAGTTAATTCTGCCGTAAAAGACTTGTTAGTAGATTTACCGAGGAGAGATTGATGGCAAAACATACGGTGACCTTAATTCCGGGAGATGGTATCGGGCTTGAAACGACGGCGGCTATGCAACGAGTGGTAAAAGCTGCAGGCGCAGATATCGAATGGGAAATTGCTGAAGCGGGCGCACATATGATGGATGCCTGTGGTACTCCTTTGCCGGAAAGCACCATCGAAGCAGTTCGTCGTAATAAGGTTGCAATTAAGGGACCTATTACTACTCCGGTAGGAACAGGATTTAGAAGCGTTAATGTAGCATTGCGTAAATCTCTTAACTTGAATGTATGCTTGCGTCCTGTTATGTCTATTCCTGGTGCAGGCGGGCGCTATTCTGATGTTGATCTTGTTATCGTTCGTGAAAACTCCGAAGACCTTTATGCGGGTATCGAGTTTGAAGAAGGAAGCCAGGGAGCAAAAGATCTCATTGCCTTTTGTCAGGAACAAAATGCGGGTACTATCCGTCCTGATTCAGGTATTTCTATTAAACCGATCTCCGTAACGGCATCACAAAATATTGTTCGCTTTGCTTTTGAATATGCCCTTAAACATGGTAAGAAGAAAGTAACCGCAGCCCATAAAGCAAATATTATGAAGTATTCTGATGGCTTATTTTTAAAGGTTGCTCGTGAAGTAGCTAAGGAATATGAGGGCAAGGTTGATTTAATGACAATATCATTGATGCCTTCTGCATGAATATTGTTATGGATCCTTCCCAATTCGAGGTAATTGTATTTCCGAATTTATATGGTGATATCGCAAGCGATCTTTGTGCGGGCTTAGTGGGCGGATTAGGCATTGCGCCTGGTGCAAATATCGGGCCAGATTACGCGATTTTCGAAGCGGTACACGGGTCAGCTCCAGATATTGCGGGGAAGGATCTCTGCAATCCAACTGCTGAAATTCTTTCCGCAGCGATGATGTTAGACCATCTTGGTGAAATGGAGATTGCAGAAAAGATTCGTTCTGCTGTGCGCGAAGTATATGCTCAAGGTAACGTGCTTACTGCAGATATCTGCAAAGCAGTAGGTTCAAACCAGAGCCCTGCAACGTGTACTCAGTTTACTGATGCACTCATTGCTGCTTTGTCGTAGCTGAAAGAGTTTTGATGCGACAAGGTGGATTTAATCTGAAGCCTAATAGTAAGACAGACCAAAGCAAATAAACAAGACAGAGTTAGAAAATCTGCTAGATAGAGAGTTTTCAAGAAAGAGGGAGCCGATGAATAACCGCTCAAGCGTCTTGCAAGTTGGTAATACATCCTATACGTATTATCCCGTGTCTGCTATCGAAGGACACGAAAAGTTACCCTATTCGCTTACGGTCCTTTTAGAAAATATTCTTCGCTTAGCGCCAAATGATGAACATGCTGCTAAGCTTGCAGATCGCCTTGTGCAGGCGGGTCTTTCGGGCGAAGTAGGAAGTGAAATTGAGTTTTCTCCGGCACGTGTTTTGTTCCAGGATTTCACAGGTGTCCCCGTTTTTGTTGACTTTGCAATCATGCGTGAAGCGTGTATCGAATTAGGTGGCGACCCAAAAAATATTAATCCACAAGTGCCTTGCGATTTGGTAATAGACCATTCTGTTATTGCTGATGAGGCTGGTTGCGCCGATGCGCTTAAGAATAATATGGCTCTAGAGTTCGGTTCGAAACAAAGAACGTTATGAATTTTTGAAATGGGCTCAAGAATCATTTAAGAATGTTCGTATCGTTCCTCCTGGAGTCGGCATATGCATCAGCTTAACATTGAGCGTTTTGCTCAGGTGGTTATGACTCGCGAGGAAGACGAAAAGAAAGTTGCTTATTTTGATACGCTCGTAGGAACGGACTCTCACACACCAACGGCAAATGGTATTGGCGTACTTGGTTGGGGCGTTGGCGGTATTGAGGCGGAAGCAGCAGCCCTTGGACAGCCTATTACTACGCTTGTTCCGCGCGTATCGGGGTAAAGCTCACCGGTAAGCTTTCTGAAGAAGTGAGCGCAATGGATGTCTCGCTTACCTTTGCGCAGATGCTTCGAGAAGAAGGGGTTGTGGGATGCTTTGTTGAGTGTTTTGGAGAAGGACTCAACAGCTTGAGTGCTACTCAGCGTGCATGTATTTCCAATATGACGCCTGAATATGGTTCAACGTGCACCTTATTCCCGGTAGATGAAAAAACTCTTGATTATCTGCGTCTTACGGGCAGGAGTGAGGAACATATCGCTTGGTGGAAGCTTATGCGAAGGCGCAAGGTTTTTGGAATGATCCTGATTCAACCCAGCGAGTCTATTCGAAAGTTCTCGAAATCGACCTTTCTAGCGTCACTCGAAGTGTTGCAGGACCTTCCCGTCCGCATGATCGTATAGATGTCACTCGAGCAAAGCAGGCTTTTGATCGAATCTGCTCAGAACGCAAGCTTGACACTGAAAAGACAGTAGAGGTAAACATCTTAGGCGAAACTCAGGAACTCTCTCATGGTGCTCTTGCTATTGCTGCTGTTACGAGCTGCACTACGGCAACTGATGCAAGCATGATGTTGGCGGCAGGAGTATTGGCAAGAAATGCTCAGGCAGCAGGACTACATCCTAAGCCTTGGGTAAAAACTATTCTCGCACCAGGATCGCGTGCAACCGAAGATATTTTGGATGCAGCAGGTCTTATGCCAGCACTTCGTGATTTAGGGTTCTATACTTGTGGTTTTGGATGCATGAGCTGTATCGGAAATTCTGGTCCTATTTTGCCCTTCATGCATGAGATAGCAAACGACATTGAGTTGGCAAGCATTCTTTCTGGCAACAGAAATTTTGAAGGCCGCATTTCTCCCGATGTTTCCCAGAACTATCTCTGTTCTCCTGCATTGGTTATTGCCTACTCGCTGGTAGGAACAATGGATTTTGATTTTGAAACTCAACCAATGGGAGTAAGAGAAGACGGAACAGAAGTTTTCTTGCGTGATATTTGGCCAATGCCTCAGAGGTAAAAGAGCTGCTTGACGAGTGCTGCACAAAAGAAGTTTTCGACCGCGCAGGAGAGGGTCTCTTTGAGGGTGATGAGGCGTGGCGTTCGCTAGGAAAAGAAGCCAGTGATGTTTTTGCGTGGGATCCGGAGTCAACGTATGTGCGTCGTGCTCCGTATTTTGACGGCATGACCAAGAAACCAGAAGCGCCAAAGGCAATCGAGAATGCGCGAGTGCTTCTCAATGTGGAGATTTTATTACGACAGATCATATTTCTCCTGCGGGATCTATCGCGAGTGATTCTCCCGCAGCTCGTTATCTTGAGGATCATGGAGTTACGGTGCAGGACTTTAATACCTACGGTGCTCGTCGCGGCAACCATGAAGTGATGATGCGCGGAGCTTTGCCAATGTGAAACTGACCAATAAATTGGCAGAGGGCAAAAAAGGTGGATGGACTAAAGATTTTCTTGATGGCGAAATAAAGGCCGTCTACGATGCGGCGAAGCACTATCAAGAGCAGCAAATTCCTTTAGTGGTTCTTGCAGGCAAGATGTATGGCAGTGGCTCTTCTCGTGACTGGGCAGCAAAGGGTCCTATGCTTCAGGGTGTTCGTGCGGTGTTTGCAGAGAGCTTTGAGCGTATCCACCGTTCCAATTTGATTGGCATGGGTATTTTGCCTTTGCAGTTCGAGGAAGGCGAAAATGCAGAATCGCTTGGCTTAGATGGAAGCGAAGTAATCACTATCGCTTCGATTGACTTTTCTCGTGGGCTGCCTGATCCCTCGGTTGTAGACGTTGTTGCTACAAAGCAGGATGGGTCGAAGGTGTCCTTTAAAGCGATTGTGCGAATTGACACGCCGACTGAAGGTGCGTATTTCTATAATGGCGGAATTCTGCAATACGTATTAAGGAGCCTTTCCTAAGCGTTTGAGGCAAAGGTGGAATTGCAGCGGGGAATAAGTTAAGGTGCATGCATGAGGAGTGTCGGTTAGGGAATAGCGTTCGCCATTCTTAAAAGATACAACTCTTGCGTGACCTTGGTGGTTTATAACTCTTTCAGGCGTACCAGATTTTCCTGGTACGCCTGTTGTTTTACAAAGATGAGGACATTCTGAGCGAAGAATCAGATACAATAACATGTTACGTACACAAGAGGAAGGAGCCTTATGGCAGATCCAAGTAATCAAGGACCCGTCAGTTGGGCAGACTTGCTAAAACAGTTTGGTGCTGCACAGGGTGGCGCTGGATTTGGTGGCGCTGGTGCGAGTGGTGGCGATTCGGGAGGATCCACAGGTCCTCGTCGTGGAGGTCGCGGCGGCGTCCCGGTGGTAACGAATTCAGCGCGTTTCGTGATGCCCTTTCGCAGATGAGCAAAAAAGCACTAATTATTATTGCCGTACTGGTTGTGCTTGTTTTGGCATTTTGCTATTGGTGGTTTCATCCACCTATCAACATTCATAGTGTTGATTTATGGTTTGCGCTTGCAATCTTTATTTTGTTGCCTTCGTTTTTGATCTTCTTCTCTTTTAAGCAGATTTATGCCAATGGCATGGGTAAGCGCGAAAAGAGCGAAAAAAAGTCGAAGCGTTTTAAGATTCTAATGTTTGTTCCACTTGCTATTGCGGCAGTTGGTCTTATTGGTGCTTTGCTTTCTTTGAGCTTGTTCCCTGGCAATGCAGAGAAGTATGCAACCATTTTGCAAACTGAAGAAACGGATTTTGCAACCGATATTCAGGAAGTTAATTATTCTGAAATTCCGTTTATCGATCGAGATTCTGCAATGCTTTTAGGCAATCGTACCATGGGTGCGATGGCGGATTATGTTAGCCAGTATGTTATCGACGATATTTATACCCAGATTAACTATCAGGATTCTCCTGTTCGCGTAAGCCCTCTGAATTACGCTGACCTCTTTAAATGGTGGTCAAACAAGGAAACAGGTATTCCCGGTTACGTAATTGTGAATATGAGCACGCAGGATACGCAGATTGTTCGTCTTGATGACCCTATCTACTATTCTGATTCTGATCCTCTGTTCAATAATGTAGATCGTCATGTTCAGCTGAAATACCCCTTCTACATCCTGGGTGAGAAGTCCTTCGAAATTGATGACAACGGCAAACCGTACTGGATTTATCCGGTAATGGACTACAAGGTTGGTCTGTTCGGCGGTCAGACGGTTTCGCGCATTATTTTGTGCGATGCTAACACCGGTGAATGTCAAGATATTGCCATCGAAGATGTTCCGCAGTGGATTGACCGTGCTTACCCTGCAGAATTGCTCATCGAACAGTACAACTGGAGCGGTTCGCTTTCTGGTGGCTGGATTAATTCTTGGTTAGGACAAAGTGGTGTTCGTCAGACTACACCAGGAACTGATGGAAATCTTGGCTATAACTATGTTGTTAAAGATGACGACGTGTGGGTATACAGTGGTGTAACTTCTGCAACTTCTGACAACTCAATTATTGGCTTTGTTCTGATTAACCAACGCACGGCAGAATCTAAGTTCTATCCAGTTGCGGGTGCAACAGAAGATTCTGCGATGAGTTCGGCGGAAGGTCAGGTACAGCAAATGCGCTATACCGCAACGTTCCCCTTGCTTATTAATGTGGCGGTCAGCCTACCTATTCATCGCTTTGAAAGACAGTGCTGGCTTGGTAAAGATGTATGCCATGATTGATATCCAGCGCTATCAGAATGTAGCGGTCGGAAACACCATCAGCGAAACAGAAGATGCCTACAAGCAGCTTCTGCGCAGCAACGGTGTTGAGATCCAGGGTAGTGAAGAGGAGTCAACGGTTACTGAAGGTTCAGCGACGGGTACCATTTCTTTGATTTCTCCCGTTGTTTTAGATGGTAATACTCACTATTACGTCATGCTTTCAGGAAACGACACGCTCTATGATTGCCCTGTTGCAAGTATCGTAGATATTGTTCGCTATAAAGAGGGCGACGATATCACCTTGAACTTCTCAGCTGGTGGAGGATCTCTGGTGGTGGTTGATTCGATCTCCGAGCCAGAATCTCAGGATCAGCAGGTGAATACCGATACCGCAACAGCTGATGCTACCGCCAATGCGGGCGCTTCGGTTGACGGAAATAATGGCGCAGCGGCATAAGACTTACTCCGAGTCCTAATAGCTGGACCACACTAGGGCCTAAGGTGGAGTCCTAAAGAAATAATTGGCAATAGATTCGGTACCAAAATGAATTTATTGCACAGTAAAGGATGCTTCTTTTGAGGCATCCTTTCTTTTTGTCGCTTTTTCATGAAGGTGCGTACTTTTCTCAATAAGCTCTTGTTGACTTAAATGTACATATGTACACTAAATATATAATGTACAAAAGTACATAAACTAGAAGGATAGAGGCTTCGGGAAACTCGCTAGGTTTTGTGAAAGCGAGCGAGTTTAGGAAAGTCAACTACTGAAAGATAATTAATAAAACGAGGGTGAACTATCTTATGGAAAGCAAAGAAAAAAAGGTACGTTCAAAACGTGATCCGCAGGGGCGTCGAAGAGCCATTGCGCAGGCGGCAGCTGAACTTCTACTTTTCGAGGGTCCTAAAAGTGTTACTCATCGAAGTGTTGCAAAAAAAGCGCAAGTTCCCCTAGGTTCTACTACGCAATATTTTTCTAGCATTGACGAATTGAAGCGGGCAGGGTATGACGTTATTTCTCGCGGAGTGGAACGCGGCTATGACGAGCTTATTGCACAAAGCGAGAAAGCTAAGAACGAGAGCAAAGCATTGGCAGCATGTATTTATGACTATGTGACCAACATTGAAGAGGTGCGAGCAGATATGGTTTTAAGCGCTGCGGCAATAAAGGATGAAGAGCTGCGCGCTTTGCTCGAGAGAAACAATGAACGATATGAAGCTTCTTTAAAACAATATATGAGTGATAACCAGGCGAAGATGATTTCGGTTCTCACCAATGGTCTCATGCTTGAAACGGGGATATTTGCTCATCAGTTTAGTGAAGAATTTATCGTGCAAGCCGTAGAAACAATACTGACAAAGAGCAAGGCTTAAGGAGGTTTACTTACTATGTCTTACGATTTGCCGGTGAACAACACTGATGCATCAAAAGATTTGGGCAAAGTAGAAGCGAAAGTTCCCCCTATGTCGCGTATGCACAGGTGGGCGGCACTCATGGTGCTTCTTTTTGCTCAGTTTGTACTATCAATTGACCTTACGGTGCTCAATGTCGCGCTTCCGAGTATGACTGCCGAACTGCAGCCAACTTCAGATGAGCAACTTTGGATCGTGGATGCGTATTCTTTGGTATTGGCGGGGCTTCTAGTTTCAGCAAGCTCTCTTTCTGATCGTGTGGGAAGAAAGAAAATGCTCCTTGGCGGTGCCTTAGTTTTTTGTATTGGTAGTGCTCTCATTCTGTGGGCGAGTACGCCGTGGCAAGTTGTTGCTATTCGTGCTTTCTTGGGCTTGGGCGCAGCAATGATTATGCCCACTACCATTCTATGATTAGAAATATTTTTGTTGATGCTAAGGAGCGAGCTTTTGCACTTGCGGCATGGTCTGTTTTAGGCGGATTGGGAATGGCGCTTGGTCCTATTATTGGAGGCGCACTGTTAGAACATTTAAGTTGGCATGCTGCGTTTCTGGTCAACATTCCTTTAATGGCTTTGGTGCTGATAGTAGGCTTGTTTATCCTGCCTGAGATTCATGTTGTTGGAAATGGCCCTTGGGATATTCCTGCAGCAATTATTTCTTTGGTTGGTATGGCATCTCTTATGTGGGGAATCAAGCGCCTTGCGGCAGAAATGAGCCTTACTGATCCTTCTGCGCTTGCAGCTATTATGGTGGGCATTCTCTGTATCGTTGCTTTTGTAGTGAGGGCGCTAAAAACTAACGCTCCGCTTATTGATGTGACGCTTTTTAAGAACCGCATGTTTACGGGAGGAGTAGTAGTTGCCCTAGGGTCTATGTTTGCTATGGCGGCGCTTTTATTTCTTCTTGCGCAGTGGTTGCAATTGGTTGATGGAAACACCCCTCTTGAATCAGGTATCAAACTATTGCCCTTGGCGGTTGCTTCATTGATTGCGGGCGCTTCTGCTCCTTCGCTTGCAATGCGGTTTCCGGCTCATCGGGTATTGTGCATTGGATTACTTCTTAGTGCGTGTGCGATGTTGATGCTCTTGCCTTTTATGGGTAATCTGTCCTATCTCCCTATAGCAATTTCAAGTGCGCTTGTAGGTGCTGGCACGGGAGTGCTTGCGATTGGCTCTGCAGCAATCATGAACTCTACTCCGCCCACAAAAGCTTCAAGTGCTGCAGCAATTGAAGAAATTGCCTATGATCTTGGTAATGTGCTCGGTGTGGCAATTATGGGTAGTGTTGCTTCTATTGTCTATCGTTTGGGACTTAATGGGGAAGCACTTGCATCTGCTGGATTGAGTCAATTCAATATTGATGCTGCGATGCAGTCGTATTCAGCAGCAGTGGTTATCGCCGAGCAAACTGGTGTGGCGGAATTAATACGGGAGGGATCTCGATCGTTTAGCGATTCGATCGTGATTACTTCGGTGCTCGGCGGCATAGTGATGTTAGGCGTAGCATTTTTAGCATACAAGCTCATCCCGAAGAACTTAGATATTACTGAAGAGGGTTAACAAAACAGCCGAACTTCCAAAATAGTCTGATCTCTCTTTGATTCTTAATCCTAAAAAAGAAAAGGCCAAGAACAAAGTTCTTGGCCTTTTGTAGATTGATCGTTGATTGCAGGTTAATCGTCAATCAAAATGACACCCGCGTGGACAGGGCCATGAACGCCTACTACACGCACAAGCTCGATGTCTGCCGTGTTGGAAGGGCCGCTAATAAAGGTGTAATTTGAAGGCATGGATTCACCTGAGGCTACCGCTTCTTCCCAGCTTTCCATAAGTTGGGTCATGTAAGGAAAATATCCTTCTTGCGAAGAAGGGCGATATGGCCAATAGGAAGTAAACAGAGTGAACGACCTGATTGAACCGTGCATTTTTGGATTACCGTTGCGGTCTCAGCAATTCCAAAGCTAGCAACCGTAATACCAACATCGGCATTTTCAGCTCGTCCAACACTTGCTTCTCGCTTGTCGGATCCAGCGAACTCCCATAAGGGAAGCTTCGTTCAGCGCTTCAGGGATTTGGTATTTGTCGATCTCTGGAACATCAGCGAAAACAACATGACCCCCGTCGCCAAATTGCTGCACCAATTCGACTACACATGCACTAACTTCTGCGGGGGTAGCCTGCTTGACTGCCGTGCCAATTTTTTCTGCTTCGCGAATAAACCAGCAAGCAAGTTCTTCGGTGGTGTATTCGCGGTAATCGTGGGGCAATGGTGCTTTTGTTGCGGCACAGGAGCAACACTTGTGGGGACTTCTGTGCGACCAAGAGCGTGAGAAATAGGCTTTAAAAACTCTTCAGACTTACGGTGCTCATTAGTCCTCCTTTCGCGTAGAACTTGTAGGTAAGGAGGTTTCATCCGCTTTGTGGGTGTTAAGGTTTTTCTCTCCTGCATTATGAACGCGGCTTGCTGCTGCAGATATTTCTCGTGCAGCTTTGGTACGCTGTGCGGCATTTCTTTCTTGCTTGTGATGCGCGAACCAGGTGCGGAATTTTTCTTTATTCATTGGATCCAGGTTGCGTGAAGCTGTCCAGCCGTTCAGAACTGGAATAAACGTGGTGCTTTTATCTATTTGGTTTGTATTGCCTGTAAGCGCCTTCATGATGGAGGGAGCTACCGTTGTTGCAATACCGTAGAGCGTTCGATTGGAGAAGGTAGCTGCAGCGGCGCTAAATGCTGCCTTTTCTGCGGGTGAAACATACCCAAGTGAGACAATATTGCGACGATGTTGCGCAATAAGATCTGGAAGAGGTATTTTCACGGGGCAAACATCAGCGCAGGAACGCAAAGGGAACAAGCATAGGGCAGTTTTGCGGTCTCCTTGTAGCCTACAAGGAGGGGAGTAAGTACGATTCCCATAGGACCCGGATAGATTGAACCGTATCCATGACCAGTAATGTGACGATACACCGGGCAGGAATTCATGCAGGCGCCGCAGCGAATACAACGAAGCATTGGTTTAAAGTTGCTACCAAGGATGTTGGTGCGACCATTATTGACCATAACGATGTGGACATTCTTAGGGCCATCAGCTTCGTTTTCGCGACGACAGCCAGTGTTTATAGAAAATGAACCAGAAATTTTTGCGCCAACAGCACTGCGAACTAGTAACTTCATCATGACATCAAGAGAGCGCAAATCAGGAACGATGCGCTCGCATCCCATAACGATGATCTGGGTTTCAGGAATGCTTGAAGCCATACGGGCGTTCCTTCGTTGGAAACAAGGGTGCAGGATCCTGTCTCAGCAACTCCAAAATTGCATCCCGTTACTCCCACTGAGGCGTTCATGAATTCAGGGCGAAGAATGGTGCGAAGAAAACGGGTGATTTCTTCGGGATCGTCGCTTCCTGTATATCCTTTCGTTCACGATAAAGGTCACGAATAGAGGTTCGGTCAAAATGGAGTGCAGGAACAACAATATGGGAAGGTGCATTGCCTGCGGTTTGAATAATATGTTCTGCGCAGTCAGTTTCGATAGCTGAAATGCCGTGCTTTTCCAAAAACTTGTTGAGTCCGATTTCTTCAGTCATCATGCTTTTTGACTTTACGCACGATGTAGCACCAAGGTCTTCAAATATATCCAGAATGCAATCAAGGGCATCGGTGTCGGTGGGAGCGAAGTAGACCTGTGCACCATTTTTTTGTGCGTTTGTGGCAAATTCTTTGACGTAATAATCAAGGTTCGCGAGAACATGATCGCGTATCTCTGCAGCGTGGTCGCGAAACTCTTCCCAGTTTTCTACTTCAGCAACTAGGGCATTGCGCTTTCCTGTAATGACATCTTGTGCTGTTTCGATTGCGCGGTGTTTAAAAGTGTCAGATAGTGAGCGGTGAATACGCTCTTCAAGGGGCGCATCGTCGTAGATAATCGAGGACATAAGCTACGCCTCCAATCGTGAATCAAGAATTTGGGCGATATGAAGAACTTTCATGTTGCTTGAAACAATACCTGCTTCTCGCATGCGATCGAGAGCGCCCTTAATATTCATGAGGCAAGCCTGGTCGGCTCCACAAAGATAATCAGCTCCCGTAGCAAGAGCGAAAGCTACTTTTTCTTGAACCATGTGGCCAGAAACCTCGGGCTCTTTAACGCTAAACGTGCCGCCAAAACCGCAGCAACGATCCATCTCGGGCATTTCGATATAGGTGAGACCTTCTACATTTTTAAGAAGGGTCAAAGGCGGCTCTTTTACTCCGAGCATGCGTGTCAAATGGCAGCTTGCGTGGTAGGTTACGGTTCCGTCGAGGTGAGCTCCTACGTTTGTTACGCCAAGTACTTCTACAATGAATTGGGTAAATTCGAAGATGCGGGGAGCGAGTTCAGCAATTTTTTGGCTATATTCCTTATCATCTTCAAAAAAGTGAGGGTATTCAGCTTTGATAGCCCATGCGCAAGATCCTGTAAGGGAAACAATCGTGTCATATTGCTATACGCATCTATAACTTTCTTCATCATGGGTTTAGCTTCTTCGATATAACCAGAATTGGTAAAAGGCTGGCCACAGCAAACATGATCATCGGGAAGTTCAACTTCGCAGCCGAGACGCTCTAGTACGTTAACGGCAGCAATTCCAACTTCGGGGTAGAACATGTCAACCATGCAGCCCGGGAAGAACGCAACTTTCATAAAGGTCCTTTCTCGTTGATTTCTTTAGCTTCAGGGTTTCCGCTCAAAATGGCAAGGTAGTGTTCGTGGACGAGAAAGGTAGCCAAGTAAGTGGTTTAAATTTGCGGAGAAAAGGAAGAAAATGTGAAATTATCGTTTGGCGTACGAGTAAGTAGTAATTATCTCTTGACGCATATCATTTAATTTGTAATCATAATTCGGCTGCAAAAAGCAGCCTGAACTATACAATGTTCCGCTGCCCTAGACAGCTGGTACCAAAAGGTTTAATCGCGAAAGCGGCCCGCCGAGGTGGTTAGTAAATGTTAAGTCTTTACCGACCCCCTGCTGTCATGAGCTAGGGGGTCGTTCTTTTCAAGGCTCGACCCACCCAATGGTGCGGAACTTGATGCTTTGAAAAGGAGGTGCACAACACATATGCCAAGCGTACAGAACACTGAAAGGCTCGCTGAGATCAAGGAAGACCTTACCGACATTCAAGCAATGTGGGTAGTTGACTATCGTGGCCTTACGGTAAAGCAGTCTGAGCAGTTGCGTAACAGCATCCGCGAAGCAGGTGCGATCATGAAGGTTCATAAGAACAAATTGGTTCGCCTTGCTCTCAAAGAGCTCGACATGCCTGAAATGGACGAGGTTCTTGCTGGTCCTTCCGCTTTTGTTTTTGCAGAGGGCGATCCTGTTGCTTCTGCAAAGGCTTTGAAGGATTTTGCTAAGGCTAATGAGAATTTGGTAATCAAGGGCGGCATGATGGACGGTGCGTTCGTCGATGCTGAAGCAGTTGAAAAGATCGCAGCTCTTCCTTCTCGCGAAGAACTCATCGCCAAGCTTCTCGCAGTCTTCAGAACCCTATGGTCAAAACCGTACGTGTGCTCAATGGTCCAATGGAAGCATTTGCACGCTGCGTATCTGCTATCGCAGACCAGAAGGATGCAGCTTAAAAGTACTGCAACCGATGAAAGACATCATTCAAGCAGCATAAGAGCTGCTTAGGTGCCAATCGGCGCCACTTCTGCAGCAAAAGCTGCAAAACGTTGAAATTATCTGCACTCTGCAATGCATGGTGCACTTAAAAGAAAGGGAGTCATATCATGGCTGTAACTCGTGAAGAGATCGTAGAAGCATTGAAGGAAATGCCTGCTCTCGAGCTTTCTGAGCTCGTAAAGGAACTCGAAGAAGTATTCGGCGTATCTGCTGCTGCTCCTGTAGCTGCTGCTGCAGATGGTGCTGCTGACGCTGGTGCTGCTAAAGATTTCATTCGACGTTGAATTGACATCTGCAAGGCG
>ENA-OQAS01000407-OQAS01000407.1-human-gut-metagenome-genome-assembly--contig:-NODE-407-length-22757-cov-2.697967_pt1 | contig 22757 bp, 21 predicted proteins | sample MGYA00242733_ERZ504523 | MGnify/ENA primary metagenome ERZ504523 (study PRJEB26092, sample SAMD00036239) | human gut metagenome | host: Homo sapiens | study: EMG produced TPA metagenomics assembly of...
AACTTCGGATGTATTCATAAGGATTGCACGAATAGAAATGGAGATTAATATGTTTGATGATAATATAGAAGAAAGATATTCGCTTGCAATAGAAAGAATATCAGAGATTAATAAAGATGATGAGCTGTCAGATTATGGTGCTGGCAGTTATGCTGATTATTTTAAAAATGTATCGGCGTTTATACTGCTTATGGATAAGCTCAAGAATGATATAGCTGGCAAAGCATTTGATAACGCTTCATTAGAGGAGCTTGGCGAATATAACAGGGCTTTATATAAAGATGTGACAGGAGAAGCCTATAATACAAGTTATGCTAATCCAAGAGTTAGTGTTAGGTGCTTTGGAGAGCAGTGCGGAAGATTATTCTCAATGGTATATATGGAAATCAGGGGTCTGATTGTATATATGTATGAGCGAAGATTAGCAGATGCAACAGCACTTATTGAGCTGTTTATTGAGCTTTACTGCATAGTTAAGGACTGTGCGGCTGATAATACAGAGGCTGATTATAAGCATCTTAAGGAAGCAGTCTACTGGTATGTAAGTGATTACAGTGATGACCATATTGAATACAGGATAAGGGAACTTATAGACCCATCACTGGATTTTGCTGTAAGAATTATTATGGACAGCGATTTGAATGATTTAAGATATCTGTACAGATATGGGGAATATATACTGATAATGAAATTAAAATGGCACAGCATTTGAACTCATTATCTGAACAGCAGATAAAAGATATGGCGGCAACATTTACAGAAGGATACCGAAAGGGATTTATTCTTGCAATAAGCCGTTAGAGAAGAAGCAGACTGTCAATATCAGATACTGCGTAGGCTTTGAAAGACTTGTAAGAGAAGAGATAAAGCAGTTTGAGGCAATGGGGCTTAAGCCTACTATATACAGGGCGGCAGTTAATTCAATTAACAAGCGTATGCATATTAAGATAGGCTATTATGGCGCAAGTCCTAATAAACAGATGGAATTTGACCATAGATTTGATAATGCACTATATCTTGACGGAGATTTTGTTGAGAGAAAGCTTGGTGCATTAAAAAATGCGTATGAAAAGCATAAAGAGCTTGCCGATGTACACGGCGGTCCTGCTGTTATGGAAGTATTTGGTGAGAAGCCATTTGAGCCAGATGATGCTAAAGAATGTTATCATCTTGATGATAAACAGCAGAAGCTTATAGTCAAATATAATAATGAATCAGGAGCTATAGTTAATTCATATATTAAAGGCGAGGAGAGAAGCTTTACTATAATAGCTTATCCATCACCAGAGGCAGGCGACAAGTTCACTGAGATTTTTGATGAGATTGTCAAGATAAATACTCTTGATTATGACAAGTACAAGGTTGTCCAGCAGAGAATTATAGATGTGCTTGATACAGCAGAGTATGTCAGGGTCAAAGGCTGTAACGGCAATGAAACGGATATGAAAGTATCTATAATGAAGGTTAATGATGGCAGTAAGCAGACAGTATTTGAGAACTGCCTTGCAGATGTTAATATACCGCTTGGTGAAGTATTTACATCGCCAGTCCTTAAGGGAACAGAGGGCGTGCTTAATGTAAGCAAGGTATATCTTAACGACATTAATTTCAAGAACCTTAAGGTGCATTTTAAAGATGGTTTTGTCACGGATTATATGTGTGATAATTATGAGGATGAGAAGCGTTGCAAGGATTTATTTAAAGAAAATGTCCTGTTTAACCACAATACACTTCCAATCGGTGAATTTGCAATAGGAACTAATACTACAGCATATGTGTCAGCGAACAGATATGATATTGTGTATCTACTTCCAATTCTTATTGTTGAGAAAATGGGACCACATTTTGCACTTGGTGATACGTGCTATTCAAGGTCAGAGGATGTTGCAGTGTTCAATCCTGATGGCAAGGAGATAATCTCAAGGGATAATGAGGTGTCTTTATTAAGAAAGAGTGAGCCTGACAAGGCATATTACAATTGTCATACAGATATTACAATTCCATATGATGAAATTGGAAGAATATCAGTTGTAGACTATTCAGGAAAAGAAACAAGCATAATAGAAAATGGAAGATTTGTGCTTTCAGGAACTGATATGCTTAACGAACCGTTTGAAGATTAAAACAGACATTTGTTCAATAACACGGTTTATGTTAAATTCCTTGACGATATATCTAAAACAAAGTAAAATAATTATAGGTATTGTATTATATTATCTGTTTAATTTATCCAGATGGAGTGATTTATCAGATAATATGAAATTATAAGTGATTTAATATTATTTTAAGATGATAGTTGTATTTCTATCAGAATGGAGGAAGTTAAACATGGCTTTAGTAGGAATAGTTATGGGTAGTGATTCTGATATGCCTGTTATGGCAAAGGCAGCAGACATATTAGACAAGTTAGGTATCTCATATGAGATGACAATTATCTCTGCTCACAGAGAACCAGATGTATTCTTTGAATATGCGAAGACAGCAGAACAGAAAGGATTCAAGGTTATCATTGCAGGAGCAGGAATGGCAGCACATCTGCCAGGAATGTGTGCGGCAATATTCCCTATGCCAGTTATTGGTATTCCAATGCACACAACTTCTTTAGGTGGTAGAGATTCGTTATATTCAATAGTACAGATGCCAACAGGAATTCCTGTTGCAACAGTTGCTATTAATGGTGGTGCTAATGCAGGTATTCTTGCAGCTAAGATTCTTGCGACATCAGATGAACAGCTTCTTGAAAGGCTTAAGAATTATACTAAGGAATTAAAGGAAAGTGTTCAGGCTAAAGATGCAAGACTTCAGGAAGTTGGATACAAGAATTACGCAAAGTAATTAAAATATCAGATTGTCGTTAAATTATAAAATGTGCTTATAAAGCATACATAGTTATTCGCAGATAAGCTGCGTAAGAATGGAGGATTACAATGGATTACAAGAATGCTGGTGTTGATATCGAAGCAGGTTACAAGTCAGTTGAATTAATGAAAGATGCGGTCAAGTCTACATTCAGACCAGAAGTGTTAGGTGGTATCGGTGGATTTTCAGGTGCATTTTCACTTGAGAAGATTAAGCAGATGGAAGACCCGGTTCTTCTTTCAGGAACAGATGGCTGTGGAACAAAGGTTAAGCTTGCTTTTATTATGGATAAGCACGATACAATCGGTATTGATGCAGTTGCAATGTGTGTTAATGATGTTGTATGTGCAGGTGGAGAACCTCTTTTCTTCCTTGACTATATTGCATGTGGAAAGAACTATCCAGAAAAGATTGCAACAATCGTAGGTGGTGTAGCAGAGGGCTGCCGTCAGTCAGAATGTGCACTTATCGGAGGTGAAACAGCAGAACACCCAGGACTTATGCCAGTAGATGAATATGATGTTGCTGGATTTGCTGTAGGTGTTGTAGATAGAAAAGACCTTATAACAGGTGAGAATATTAAGCCGGGCGATACACTTATCGGTATTGCTTCAAGTGGTGTTCATTCTAATGGATTTTCACTTGTAAGAAGTGTATTCACAATAACAGAAGAGTCACTTAATACATATTACGATTCACTTGGCAAGACACTTGGAGAGGCTTTACTTGCTCCAACTAAGATATATGTTAAGACTATGAAGTCTATTAAGAACGCAGGAGTTCGTGTTAAGGGATGCAGCCATATCACAGGTGGCGGTTTCTATGAGAACATTCCAAGAATGTTACCAGATGGTGTAAGAGCTGTTGTAAAGAAAGACAGCTATGAAGTTCCTCCAATCTTTAAGATGTTACAGACAGATGGCGAGATTGAAGAAGATATGATGTATAACACATTTAATATGGGTATTGGTCTTGTACTTGCAGTAGCCCCTGAGGACGTAGATACAACTATGGAAGCTATTAAAGCTGCTGGTGAGACACCTTATGTTATCGGTAATATTGAAGCAGGTGAGAAGGGAGTAACTTTATGCTAAGAATAGCTGTTATGGTATCTGGAGGTGGAACTAATCTTCAGGCTATAATTGATGGTGTAAAGGACAAGACAATTACTAATACACAGATTGCTGCTGTTATAAGCAATAATGCTAATGCTTATGCTCTTACAAGAGCTAAAGAGAACGGAATACCAGCTTATTGTGTATCACCTAAGGATTATGCGACAAGAGATGAATTTAATAAAGCACTTCTTGAAAAGGTTAATTCGCTTAATGTAGACCTTGTTGTGCTTGCGGGCTTCCTTGTTAAAATTCCAGAAGAAATGGTACACGAATACAGCCATAGAATTATTAATATCCACCCATCACTCATCCCATCTTTTTGCGGTGTAGGCTTTTACGGACTTCACGTTCACGAAGCTGCACTTGCCAAGGTGTTAAGGTTACAGGTGCAACGGTGCATTATGTAGATGAAGGAATGGATACAGGAGAGATTATATTCCAGAAAGCTGTTGAAGTTAAAGATGGTGACACGCCAGAAATTCTTCAAAAGAGAGTTATGGAACAGGCAGAATGGAAGTTACTGCCTGCCGCTATTAACAAGATAGCTAATGAACATGATAACTAGAAAGACTAGATTATATTGGAGGAAGAACAGATGAAGGTTTTAGTTGTAGGCAGCGGTGGACGTGAGCACGCCATATGCTGGAAGATAAGCCAGAGCCCTAAGGTTGATAAGATATATTGTGCACCTGGTAATGCAGGTATTGCTGAGGTTGCGGAATGTGTTGATATTAAAGCTATGGAATTTGATAAGCTTGTTGCATTTGCTAAGGAAAATGCAATCGATCTTACTGTAATTGGTATGGATGATCCACTTGTTGGCGGTATTGTTGATGCATTTGAGGCAGAAGGTTTAAGGGTATTCGGACCTAGAAAGAATGCAGCTATACTTGAGGGTTCAAAGGCATTTTCTAAGGACCTTATGAAGAAATACAATATACCAACAGCAGCATATGAGACATTTACATCTGCTGATGAAGCTAAGAAGTATCTTGAAACAGCTAAGTATCCTATCGTTCTTAAGGCTGACGGCCTTGCACTTGGAAAGGGAGTTCTTATATGTGAAGACAGGCAGATGGCACTTGACGGTGTAGACGAGCTTATGCTTGACAAGAAGTTCGGTTCAGCAGGTAATACAATTGTAGTAGAAGAATTTATGACAGGACGCGAAGTTTCAGTTCTTTCATTTGTTGACGGTAATACTATAAAGATAATGTCTTCTGCACAGGATCATAAGAGAGCCAAGGATGGAGATCAGGGGCTTAATACAGGTGGTATGGGTAACTTCTCACCATCACCATTTTATACTAAGGAAGTTGATGATTTCTGCAAGGCACACATATATCAGGCAACAGTTGATGCGATGAAGGCAGAGGGAAGACCATTTAAGGGTGTTATATTCTTTGGACTTATGCTTACACCAGAAGGTCCTAAGGTACTTGAATATAATGCAAGATTTGGTGATCCTGAAGCACAGGTTGTTCTTCCAAGAATGGAGAATGATATAATTGATGTATTTGAAGCGTGCATAGACGGAACATTAGATAAGATAGATCTTAAGTTTACTGATAATGCGTGTGTATGCGTAGTTCTTGCATCAGACGGTTACCCACTTGAGTACAAGAAGGGCTTTGAGATAACAGGTATGGAGAATTTCAAGGGTAAAGATTCATACTTTTATTCCACGCTGGTACTAAGTTCAACGAAGAAGGCAAGGTTGTTACTAATGGTGGACGAGTTCTTGGCGTAACAGCATTAGGTGAGGATTTAAAGAAAGCCCGTGCTAATGCTTATGAAGCGACAGAATGGGTTAATTTTGATAATAAATATATGCGTCACGATATAGGTAAAGCTATAGACGAAGCATAATTGTTAATTGAATGTGTTTAAGTAACTCCCGCCACATATAATGGTGGGAGTTATTGTGTAATAATTGTAATAATGGAGGACAATGGAATGAAGATTACATCTGTAAAAGGTACTAATGATTATCTTCCTAATGAAGTAGAGATAAGAGATTATCTCCAGAATGAAATATTAAAAGTATATGTAGAGAATGGTTTTGAACATATAACAACTCCGGTTATTGAAGATATTGAAAATCTTGATAAGAGTGATGGTGGAGAAACCTTAATCTTATATTTAAGATTATGAAGAGAGGCGACAAGCTTGACAAGGCACTTGCAAGCGGAGTTACTTCACAGAATGAAAATGTTCTTGCGGATATGGGCTTAAGATATGACCTTACACTTCCTTTAAGCAGATATTTTGCTAATAATAAGGATAAGCTTACACTTCCAATGAAGTGTATACAGATGGACAGAGTGTACAGGGCAGAACGTCCACAGAAGGCAGATTAAGAGAATTCGTACAGTGTGATATAGATATTATAGGTTCTGATTCAAGAGATTCAGAGGTTGAGCTTATACTTATAACAACTAAGGCACTTAAGGCTATAGGAATGAAGAACTTTAAGGTTAAAGTTAATGACAGACGACTTTTAAGAGCATTTCTTATGGACTGCGGATTTGAAGAAAGCCAGCTTGACAGTGTATGTATAACATTTGATAAGATGGATAAGATTGGTCTTGAAGGTGTTAAGAATGAACTTGAGGAGAAGGAATTCGCAGAAGCAGCTATAGCTAAGTTTACAGGATTTCTTGCAAATGTAAGTAATCCACAGGAGATTTCTTTAGAGTCAGTTAAAGATATTCTTGTAGATAAAGCACCAGCAGAAAGTCTTGAATATATTATGAAGTCAGTTAATGAGCTTTGTAATGGCGAGTTCAATGTTGTATTTGACCTTTCATTAGTAAGAGGACAGGGATACTACACAGGAACAGTATTTGAAGTTGAAAGCATTGACTTTAAGGGCGCTATTGCAGGCGGTGGAAGATATGATAACCTTATTGGCAAGTTCTTAGGACAGCAGGTAAGTGCAGTAGGATTTTCTATCGGATTTGAGAGAATATTCTCTATACTTATGGAACACGGAATTGACCTTCCTAATAAGGGCAATAAGATAGCAGTAATGTACGATGAGGGCGAGCTTACAGCAGCTTATAAGCTTGCAGAAAAGTACAGGGCAGAAGGCAAGATATGTTCACTTTATGTTAAGCCAAAGAAGATGGGCAAGTTCTTAGGAAAGCTTGAAGAAAGAGGTTATGCAGGCTTTATTAATGTAAGTAATGATGACGGGATAAGTTATTTTGAGAACTAATAATTAAAATAGAACTTCGGGTAATCTATGAACAAACTGGATATAGATTACCCGAAGTTTTTACATACGTCTGTATAGAAAGTGTGTTACAGACGGCTGTGTCTGATGTAAAAGTTTATCTGAAAGACTTAAATGCTTTACGCAGTTAGTTCCTTGCCTTGGCAAGTGCACTGTCTATAGCTGATAACAGCATAGTTGCTGTATATTTACTACCTGCATTGTAGGTGATATTATCTGTTGAGCCGTTGTTGATAACGGCGGTCTTTATCTCATCAAATGAAGAATTAAGCATAGGATACATAGTCTGCACGGACTCTGAAAGATTAACCATTTCGATATTGTTGATATTGTCGGAGTCAACTGTAACCTGAATATCTATAGGAGTACCATTAAGAAGTATTGAGGAAGTGTATACACCTGGTGAATATGTAGGACAAGATGTATTCTTTTTTACTGTGTCAGTGCTGGTGCTTATATTAACACCTGTACTTTTGGCAGCATCTGAACTGCTTCCGCCAAATATAAATATTGCCGCTAATATAATAAGAGCAGCAATTACGCATACCATAATTATCAGTTTCTTAAGTGGAATTACCACAATCCTGGTTGAACCGCTCATATATCCCCCTCATATAACACACATTTATTTTGATAAAAATATATGAGCATTCATATATAAATAGAACTTATATATGGTATACTTAAATGAGTTTCATTGAATAAAAAATGTGCACGGAAATGAGGATTATTATGTCATTACAACTTATACTTGGAGGATCGGGTGCTGGCAAGTCAACATATTTATATAGTTCAATAATAGAGGAATCGATTAACAATCCAGACACAGATTATATAATTATCGTGCCAGAGCAGTACACTATGGCAACACAGAAGCGTGTAGTTGAGCTTCACCCACGAAAGGGAATTCTTAATATAGATGTCATAAGCTTTGAAAGGCTTGCTTATAGAGTATTTGAGGAGGTCGGGGCTTCTGACTATCCGGTTCTTGATGATACAGGAAAGAATCTTATAGTAAGAAGAATATTAGAACAGCACAAGAAAGAACTTCGATTCTTTAGTGGTAATATATCCAATACCGGATTTGTGGCTGAGATGAAATCAGTCATATCAGAGATGTTACAGTATGATATAACTGTTGATAAGATAGATGAAATTAATAAAACTGTTGATAATAACAGTCTGCTTGGAATGAAATTAAGTGACATTAATGTTGTTTATAGTGGATTTAGGAATTTTATAAAAGATAATTACATTACATCAGAGGAGATACTTGATCTTCTGTGCAGGAAAGTGCAGGAGTCAGAAAAGCTTAAAGACAGTGTGATAGCACTTGATGGCTTTACTGGTTTTACGCTGTACAGTACAGGCTTATTGGTCTGCTTCTTGATATATGCACGGATATTAAGGTGGCACTGACTATAGATACAAGTGAGAAGGTTAATGTCAATGAGGGCATTGAGAACCTTTTCTATATGACTAAGGATACAGTGCACATTTGTATAAGATATGTGATGAACAGCATATTAATATAGAAAATGCTGTGATGATTGATGATGATAATATATCACGTTTTAAGTCGTCAAAGGAGCTTGCATTTCTTGAAAAGAATATATTCAGGGCTGGAAGCAGGCATTATAATGGTGAAGTAAATGATATAGCTTTGTATGCAGGGACAACGCCGAAGGACGAATTGCAGTATATAACAGGAAAGATACTTGAGCTTACACGTCTGTCAGGCTACAGATACAGTGATATAGCGGTTGTTACAGGTGATATTGGTGTGTATGGAAAGCTTGCCGCTAATATATTTTCCCAGAATGAAATACCATTTTTCTTAGACCAGAAACGTCATATAACAGATAACTGCTTAGTGGAAATGATTACCGCAGTACTTGATATTATCGAGAAGAATTATGCCTATGACAGTATGTTCAGATATCTAAGAACAGGATTTACCCAACTTACAAGAGATGAGATAGATATTCTTGATAATTATTGTCTTGCAGTTGGCATAAAGGGCAGGAAGCAGTGGAACAATGAATGGATAAGAAGTTCAGGACAGGAAGGGAAGATACAGACCTTGGACTTCTTAACAGATTAAGACGCGAAGTCATTACTCCAATAGATGTTCTTCACAAAGATATTAAGGAGGCAGATGGAAATGTAGCTGCCATTACCAGGGCTTTATATGAATTCATAGCCGGACTTGATTGTGAAAGAAAGCTGTCATCTATAGATGTGGATAGTGAAGAATATGGACAGATATATAAGAAGATAATAGAACTATTAGATAAGATAGTTGAATTGTTAGGCAGTGAGAAGGTTACATTAAAAGAATACAATCATATTATAGCATCTGGATTGGAGGAGATTAAGATAGGACTTATACCTCCGGCTAACGACTGCGTTGTAATAGGTGATATTGAGAGAACAAGACTTGATAATATAAAGGTAATGTTCTTTGCTGGCGTTAATGATGGGTATGTTCCAAAAAAAAGCGACAACAGAAGCGTCTTTCAGAAACAGACAGGGACAGGCTTAAGGGTATGGACGTATCATTATCAATGTCAGTCAGGGAAAAAGCGTTTATTCAGAGATTTTATTTATACCTTATTATGACAAAGACATCAGAAAAGCTTTATATAACTTATGCACGCAATGGCATGGATATGAAAGCTGTTCTTCCTTCTTACATAATAAGAATGATTAAGAAAATGTTTCCGCATGTTAAAGAGTACGCAAGAGAGGATACATTTGCAGAACACGCATATATACGAATTCCAAAAGCAGACATTGTATGGAGCGAGGGCAATCTTAATAAAGTGCTTGCAGAGGGAATTGCACTTGAATTATATGGAAGGGAGCTTACAGGAAGCGTAACATCATTTGAACAGTTCGCTTCGTGCCAGTTCGCATATTTCTGCCAGTATGGACTTGGCTTAAAGAGAGGGAAGAATATCAGTTTGCGGTTAATGACTTTGGTACAATTCTTCACGCTGTAATTGAAGATGTGTCAAAAAATATAAAGCAGAACAATAAATCCTTCGTGCTTTTAAGTGATGAGGAAAGAAGCCAGATGGTATCAGAGAGTATCAATGCAATAGCTGAGAATTATGGCAATACGATACTTAAGGACTCAAGCCGTAATGAGTATCTTATACAGAGAATGAAGAATTACGCTGACAGGACACTGTGGGCAATTGGAAAGCAGCTTGCTGACGGAATATTCAGGCCAGATGCATTTGAGAAGGGATTTCTTACACAGATAGAAGAACTTCCGCACGATGTACTATTTTATATGAAGGGCAAGATAGACCGTATAGATGTGTGCGAGGATGACGAAAATTTATATGTCAAAGTCGTGGATTACAAGACAGGACAGTCAGATTTTAATCTTTTAAAGACATATTATGGCTTGAAAATCCAGCTCCTTACATATATGAGGGAAGCAATGATATATGAAAAGAAGAAATATGGTGACAAGAATATAATTCCAGCAGGGCTTTTATATTATAATATTCAGGACCCGATAGTTGAGGCGAAGAAAGATGATGACGAGGTCGAGGCACTTATAAGAAAAGAATTAAGAATGAAGGGCGTTGTTAATTCTAATAAGAATATTATAAGTATGATGGATTCAACAGAGGGTTCATCTGTTAATATTCCTATCAGTTACAATAAATCTGGTGAACTTGATATGCGATACAGCAGGGTTATGACAACTGATGAGTTCGATAAGCTTGGTGAATATGTTGATAAAGAAAATGTCAATAACGCAGGAAAGATACTTAATGGAAGCATTAATATCAATCCGTATATTAAGGGTAATGAGAACAGTTGTACTTATTGTCAGTATAACAGTGTGTGTGGATTTAGCACAGATATGCCGGGTACAAGTTATCGAAGACTTTCCAATTTAAGCAAAGAAGATATATGGAAATTAATAGATGAGAATAACAGCGGTGAAGCGTACAGCAGTAGTAAAGAGCATAACAGTACAGAAAAGTATAACGATAGTGAAGAATATAACAAAGAAACTGACAGTAATTCAGAGGTGTAATGATGGCAAAGAAATGGACTGATGAACAGCTTAAGGCAATAGATACTAAGAACAGGAATATACTTGTGTCAGCCGCCGCAGGTTCAGGAAAGACAGCGGTTCTTGTTGAACGAATTATCAATATGATTACAGGTGAGAACAGCACGGATATAGACAGACTTGTTGTTGTTACATTTACCAAGGCCGCCGCGCAGAGATGAAAGCAAGAATAAGAAACAGGCTTGATGATATGCTTGACAATAATGAGGCAGATACCAATCTTTTAAAGCAGATTGCACTTATTAACAATGCACATATAACAACAATAGATAGTTTCTGTCTGTGGATAATAAAAAATCATTTTTCAGAGATTGAATTAGACCCCGGTTTCAGGGCGGCAGATAATGGAGAGATTACACTTCTTGAGAATGATGTAATGCAGGAGCTTCTTGAGGACTATTATACAGAGGCAGATGAGGATTTTATTAATCTTGTAGAGGCTTATGGAACAGGACGTAATGACCAGAATATAGAAGAACTTATTAAGAAAATATATAATCTTGCACGAAGCAATCCATGGCCTTCTGAATGGTATAAGGAAACGCTTGATATGTATGAAGCACCAGATAATTCTAACAACAGGGCGATAGCTGACCTGTATGAAAGCATTATCAATTCGCTGAGTGATTACTGCCGCAAATATGAATATATGATTGAACTTTGCCAGCACGTAGACGGTCCGGTGTCATATCTTGATGCAATCAATTCAGATTATATGAATATCAAAAGAATACTTGAAGCACCAGACTTGATGACCTTTCGGTAAGAATAAGAAAGACGGTATTTGACAGATTAAGCAATAAGAAAATGCCTGATGCGAGGGAAGATTTAAAAGAATATGTCAAGAATGAAAGAAATAATTTCAAGAAATATATTAATTCCCTTATCAGTGGTGTGTTCACAGCAGATATTGATACATTAATTGAAGATGTGAAAGCTAATGCACCAATGATTGCTATGATGGTAAAGCTTTCTAATGATTTTGCACAAAGAATGTCAGAACAGAAAAAAAGACCGTGGAATAATAGATTTTAATGATATGGAACATCTTGCACTTGATATTCTTGTAAAGAATAATGCTGGTATTATTGAGTATACCAGGACAGCAGATGAACTTGCAGAGAGCTTTGATGAGATATTAATAGACGAGTATCAGGATTCCAACCAGTTACAGGAAGAAATACTTACTGCTGTATCAAGGCAGAGAATGTCCGATTATTTCAATAATGTATATATGGTTGGAGATGTTAAGCAGAGTATATATAAGTTCAGACTTGCGTGTCCTGAGTTATTTATGAGCAAGTATGATAATTATTCATCGCAGAATGATAACTGCAAAGATACAGCACAGTATAATGACTGCGAAGATACATTATTTGGCGGTGGTGAGCAGAATATAAGTTCTTGTAAGATAGAATTACAGAAGAATTTCCGAAGCAGAAGTAATGTTCTTGATAGTACCAATGATGTGTTCTTCCGTGTTATGAATAAGAATTTCTGCGGCATACAGTATGATGATAGGCAGCAGCTTAACTGTGGGTTAGATTATCCAGCGTGTGAGGATAAAAGAAACTTCGGGCAGGACAGTGAGAAAAGCACAGATATTGTGCTTGTTGATATGTCAGGTGATGAGGACGGTGATGGAATAAGGGCAGAGGCAAGATATGCTGCATTAAGAATAAGAGAACTTATGTCAGAAGATAATGCTTATTACGTGTATGATGCTGACCTTGAAGATTACAGGAGAATAAAATATGGTGATATTGTTATTCTCACAAGAACGCTTACAGGCTGGGCAGATGTGCTTGTCAATGAACTGCTTGACTGTGGAGTGCCGGCTATGGCAGATACTGCACAGCAGTATTTTAAATTAAGGGAGATAAAGGTCCTTATAAGCCTGCTTACCTGCATAGACAATCCATTGCAGGATATACCTATGGCTTCTGTGCTTCTGTCATACTTTGGAGGTTTTACGGAAGATGAATTATGCAAGATAAGAATATCAGGAAAGAAATATTCACAGAAGTTTCTTATCAGGCAGATGAAGAGCATAGCAGAGAATGAGGACGAGGATTGCGATTATAAGAAATGCAGTGCATTTATTGATAAGCTTAATGCCTTAAGAGATAAATCCAGAATAATGACTATCTATGATTTGCTGTGGGAGATTGTATACAACACAGGTTATTATGATTACGCAGGAACTATGCCGGCAGGAGCTAAAAGACAATCTAATATAGATGTGCTTCTTGACAGGGCATCTTCATTTGAGGGAACAAGCTACAGCGGACTTTTAATTTCTTAAGATATATAGAAAGATTGCAGAAATACGACATAGATATAACCGACTCACAGGGTATGGGAGATAACGGCGACTCTGTAAGGGTAATGAGCATACATAAGAGCAAAGGTCTTGAGTTTCCGGTTGTAATTGTAGCCGGACTTAACAAGCAGATTAATAAAATGGATGCAAGAAGCAGGATTGTTATTGATAAAGAGCTTGGCATAGGTGCTGATTATGTTAATCTTGACCGCAAGACCAAGACATCTACTATTATAAAAGGGGCGATTGCAAGAAAGATTGTAAGAGATGGAATATCCGAGGAAGAAAGAGTTCTGTATGTTGCAATGACACGAGCAAGGGAAAAGCTTATTATGATGGGAAATGTCACTGACACAGACAAGGCAATGACAGGCTGGAATTCAATTGCTGATGAGATTAGAATGTCTGGAATATATTCTTATGCTGACTGCGAGAAGATAGACAAGTTCGCAGATATGGTAATTCCAGTTGTGCTTACTGGAAAGGAATACAATAAAGGAGAATTCAACATAAAGCTTATTGGCGTGGAAGAAATTAATTCTTTATTGAACAAATCGGACATTGACCAGACCGGAAGCCAAGCAACAGATGAAAGTCAGGTAGGCGAAAAAACAGCCTATGGAACTTCGCCTTTAAAGGAGCTTCCGCCATATATTAAAGACCCTGATGCAGACAGAAAAGTAAAAGTAACTGTCAGTGAGTTAAAGAAAATGCAGAATGAAGCAGATTACGAGCAAAATGCTTTTGCGGCAGACAGTATCAAAAAGGCTGCGGGCATTATGGAGGCAGAAAGAATTAAAGAAGCGGCTGGCGGTGTTAAAGAAGCAGACGGCGGGGCAGAATCTGAAGCTGCAGACGAATATATTCCAACAGTTCCTAAGTTTATAAGCAGTGAAGAAAAAGAGCTTGTAAGTAATGAACGTGGAACGGCATACCACAGGGTTATGGAATGTCTGAATTATTCAAAAGCTGGAAGCACTGAGGATATAAAGAATGAAATTGACAGAATGGTAAGAGAAGAAAAGTTGTCATTAAAACAAGCTGAATGCATAAAGCTTAAGGATATAGATACATTTGCAGGTTCATCAATAGGTGAAAGAATTAAGCGTGCATATGCTTACGGCGGGGTGAAAAGGGAACAGCCATTTGTATTTGAATATGACAGACAGCTTGTACAGGGGGTCATTGACCTGTATTTTATTGAGGACGGACAGCTTGTTATAGTTGATTATAAGACTGACCGGGTGTTAAGAGGCAGGCAGGAGAGGACGAGCTTAGAAGAAGATATTCTATCCAGCTTGATTACTATGCTATGGCACTGTCACAGATAACAGGCTTAAAGGTTAAAGAAAAAGTAATATATTCCTTTGCACTGGGAAGAAGCTTAACTGTAGAGTAATTATCTGGAATAGGTAATAGAATAAACTGAGTAGTTTATAAAATAGTCCGGCACTAAGTAGTTGAATTAAATTGATGGATACTATATACTAGATTAGTTAAAGTGTAAAATGATTTAAGAAATGGAGAAATTATGTCAGATATTACAAGTGAAATTAAGAAAAGAAGGACATTTGCAATCATATCCCACCCGGATGCTGGTAAGACAACACTTACTGAGAAGTTCTTGTTATATGGTGGTGCTATTAATCTTGCTGGTTCTGTAAAGGGTAAGAAGACAGCGAAACACGCAGTATCAGACTGGATGGAGATTGAGAAGGAAAGAGGTATCTCTGTAACATCTTCAGTACTTCAGTTTAATTATGATGGATATTGCATTAATATTCTTGATACACCTGGACACGAAGATTTCTCAGAGGATACTTATAGAACTCTTATGGCTGCTGACTCAGCCGTAATGGTTATAGATGCTTCAAAGGGTGTTGAGAAACAGACTATTAAGCTTTTTAAAGTATGTGTTATGAGACATATTCCAATCTTTACATTTATTAATAAAATGGATAGAGAAGCCAACGACCCATTCGAGCTTCTTGATGAGATAGAAAATGTACTTGGAATTGCTACTTGTCCTATCAACTGGCCTATAGGCTGTGGTAAGGCATTTAAGGGTGTATATGACAGAAAGCAGAAAGAGGTATCACTCTTTAAGGCGGCAATGAATGGACAGAAGGAAGTAGATACTAAGAATATATCAATAGATGATGATGAGCTTAAGGCAGAGATTGGTGATGATTACTGGGCTAAGCTTGAAGAAGATGTGGAACTCTTAGATGGTGCAAGTGCAGAATTTGATCTTGCCAAGGTTCAGGCAGGAGATTTAACACCTGTATTCTTTGGTTCAGCACTTACTAACTTTGGTGTAGAGACATTTTTACAGCATTTCCTTGATATGACTACATCACCACTTCCACGTAATTCGTCAGTAGGTCTTATAGACCCATTTAAGGAAGATTTCTCTGCTTTTGTATTTAAGATACAGGCTAATATGAATAAGGCACATAGAGATAGAATTGCATTTATGCGTATATGTTCAGGAAAGTTCACTGCCGGTATGGAAGCTAACCACGTTCAGGGTGGCAAGAAGATAAGGCTTTCACAGCCACAGCAGATGATGGCACAGGAAAGACACATTGTAGAAGAAGCTTATGCAGGAGATATAATAGGTGTATTCGATCCGGGTATATTCTCAATAGGTGATACTATATGTACTTCTAATAAGAAGTTCCAGTTTGATGGAATTCCTACATTCGCACCGGAACATTTTGCAAGAGTAAGGCAGATTGATACAATGAAGCGTAAGCAGTTCATTAAGGGAATAAGCCAGATTGCACAGGAAGGTGCTATTCAGATATTTCAGGAATATAACACTGGAATGGAAGAAATTATTGTCGGCGTTGTCGGTGTACTTCAGTTTGAAGTTCTTGAATACAGACTTAAGAATGAGTACAATGTAGATATAAAGTTAGAGCCGCTTCCATATGAACATATCAGATGGATTGAAAATCCAGAAGAAGTTGATGTGAACAGAATTGTCGGTACTTCTGATATGAAGAAGATTAAAGACTTAAGGGCAATCCGTTATTGGTATTTGCTAACAGCTGGTCAGTTAATATGGTGCTTGAACGTAATGAGGGACTTAAGTTATCTGAGTTGGAAAGAACAACTAAATTGCAGATTTAATAAGGAACAAGGTGATTAGATGAACGTAAGCTACAGAGAGATTATAAAAAAAGCAGTAGCCATAGTACTTATGGCAGTCATTCTTGTATGTATGGTGACAGGACTTTCGTATACATTTACCGCTAAAGCAGATGATACAATTATTGCTACAGGTTATGTTAATTATGATGTAACAAGCCTTAGAATAAGGACAGCACCTGTTAATGGAAGTGTAATTACTAAAGTAGATGGTGGATTTAAGTTCGATATATACGAAGAAGTGAATACGAGTGCGACATATAAGTGGTACAGCATAGGTTTTTATCTCAATGGTGAATACACAAGAGGATATATAACATCAGAGTATACTACTAGGGAAGCAAAGTCAGATTATACACCAGATAATAATTTTGAAGATTATCTTGAGGCACAGAATTTCCCGGCTTCCTACAGGGAAAGCTTAAGGCAGCTTCACAGTGCATATCCATTATGGGTATTTGTAGCAGACCATAATGGAAGGGACTGGGATACTATGGTTAATGCCCAGAATGTATTAGGACGAAGCCTTATATACAGTTCGGCAGATGCTTCGTGGAAGTCTACGGCTGATGGCTGTTATGACTGGAATACAGGTGAGTATACAGAGCTTGACAGTGGTGGCTGGGTTCAGGCATCTGAGGGACTTGTGAAATATGCACTTGACCCAAGAAACTTTCTTGATGATACATACATATTTATGTTTGAAGTCTTTCTTATGACTCATCAGTACATAATATAGACGGTGTGCGCAATATTATAAGCGGAACATTTATGGAGAATTCAAGCCACAATCTTGACGGCTATGACTATGCTTCACTGCTTATGTATGCAGGTGAAGTATCCAAGGTAAGCCATATCACCTTGCAACAAGAATTATTCAGGAACAGGGTGCAGACGGACGAGCAACCAGATATCTGGAAATGTAAGCGGATACGAGGGCTATTATAATTATTACAGCCAGAACGCTTATGCAAGCGGCGGTCTGTCAGCAGTCCAGAATGGTTTGAAATATGCCAGACAGACCGACAGCTCTAATATGAGGCCTTGGAATTCGCGTTACAGGGCTGTTGTAGGTGGTGCTGTCAATCTTGGAAAATGGTACATTAACAAGGGTCAGGATACTATATATTATGAGAAGTTTGATGTTAAGAACTTCTCACACCAGTATATGACTAATGTGCTTGCACCAAGGTCAGAAGCGACAAGGGCTAAGAAGCATATAGTTCATACACGCTTAATAATACAACATTTAAGTTTAACATTCCGGTATATGATAATATGCCATCGTCAAGATGTATAATACCAGATGGCAACCAGAGTGCGAATAACAGGCTTAGTTCATTATCAGTAGATGGTTATACATTAACTCCTACATTTTCATCTGATAATACTGATTACAGTCTTATTGTAGAAAATGATGTTACAAGTGTTAATGTATCGGCAGGCCTTATAGATGGCAATGCAACAGTAAGCGGACGTGGAACCACAGCTTAAGCGTTGGCAATAATGTAATCAATATTACTGTAACGGCTGAAAATGGTGACATAAAGACATATGTAATCAATATAACAAGAAAGTCTGCACAATCTGGTGGTAATACAGATGGTTTTAAGACAGATTATAATGTCGATTCATCAAAGAAGATAATGACTAAGATAGGTGTCGGAAGTCAGGCATCAAGTGTTCTTGATAATGTAGCATACAGCAATGGCTGTTATGGAAAAATATTAAAGAATGACGGAAGCGAGAGAGGCGACACAGTAGTTACTGGTGATAAGTTAGTTGTATACAAGGCAGACGGAAGTGTATATGATGAATATTCTATAGTTATATATGGAGATGTTAATGGTGACGGAGTTATAGATTTATATGATTTCGTGGCTATTAAGAGAGCAGTTCTTGGAATTGGACAGCCACAGGGCAGTTATAAAGAGGCTGCGGATATTAACAGGGACGGAGTTATAGATTTGTATGATTTCGTTGCTATTAAAAGACACATATTAAATATAGGATATATCCAGCAGTAGTGACTGCAAGAAGAGAGGACATATATGAATAAGGTTAAAAAGATAATTTCAGCACTGCTTATTATATGTATGTGTGCTGTAATGGCTTTTGTGAATAAGACAGATATATTAGCGGCAGGAACAGCAAGAGTATCAATTGGTTCAGCAAGTGGTACGGTAGGCGATACAGTATCCATAGATGTGTCAATCAGTGCATCGAGCGGAATAGGCGGAGCTACAATATATGTATCCTATGACCCATCAATATTAGCATTAAGCGGAAGCTCAAGTAATTCGGGAACTGCGATGGTCAGCTTTATGGACGAAAGTACAGCAAGCAGCCAGTCAAAGACAATAACATTTAAGATTATCGGAGCTGGTACTTCAAGCCTTAATGTTATAGGTGATTCCAAGGTTATTGATATAGATATGCAGGCGTGCAGTATATCCAAATCGTCAGGTTCAGTTACAGCTTCTGCACCAGCTTCATATTCATCAGATAATACATTAAGTTCATTACAGATAAGTCCTGGTGTGTTATCTCCAGCATTTTCACCAGATGTAACTACTTATACAACATCTGTTGGTGCTGACTGTGCAAGCCTTACAGTAAGTGCAGTTCCTAATGATTCAAAGGCAACTGTAAGCGTATCTGGCAAGAGAATGGATCCAGGATTTAACACAACAACAATTACTGTAACAGCAGAAAATGGCAGTAAAAGAACTTATACAATAAAGACAACCAAGGAAACTAATTCAGCTTCTAATGAAAATAATCAGGCAACAGGTTCGGACTCATCTAATGGATCAACAGACAATAATAATGATATTCCTGATGTGCAGGATCCTAACAGTGAAGCAATACAAGAGCCGAATATTACAGTAGATAATGCTGAATATAAGATTGTATCTGCTAATGATGAACACCCACTTCCAGATGGCTATACTCCAACAGAGTATGATTATAATGGAACAAAGGTATCAGCAGGTGTTGGAATTGATACAGGAGTAACAATTGTCTATCTTGAAAGTACAGATGGCAAAGGTGAGAGCGGTTATTATGTATACGATTCGGTGAGAAAGACATTTTCACAATTCGTAGAAGTAAGCCAGCCACAATTTACATACTGCATACTTGCCATAGATGAAGCTTCTATGGAACTTCCAGAAGGCTATGATGTTGGAAGAACAGTAATCAATGGCAAAGAAGTCGATGCCCTTCTTGACAGAACAGGCAACTACGCATTATTCTACGGCGTAAGCTCTACAGGAGAAACAGGCTGGTTCAGATACAATGTCAATGATGGCACAATACAAGGCTACGCCGGTTACAATATGGCAGATGAACAGGTAATCAACACCAACACAAAGACAGCTGACAGTGATAAGGCATTTAATACAGTCAGCAGTTATATATTCGTTATATTAGCAGTCCTTGCTGTTGTAATAATAGCATTAATAGTTGTAGTTATAGCCTTAAGCATTAAGCTTTCAAAGAGCAAAAAAGCCTTCGTAGGAGCAATGGACGGCTACGAAGACGAAGATATAGACGAGGAAGACTTAGACGATATGGAACTTGAAGATGATGAAGAAGATATCTTATATGATGACTTAGAAGAAGATATAGATGAAGAAGTATCTGATGATGCCGTCCCATATCAGTCATCAACCACAAAAGATCTCCCCGAAGAATACAATGAGTCTGAAGAACTGGAACTAGAAGAAATAGACGATAAATAATAAATATCTATCGTCCACCATAAACAGACAGCAAATAGTTAAATCATAATCAGATAATAAATAGGTGACAATAACCACAACAGTCTGACAATAGAGCCTCAATCCCCAGTCCCCGCTTTACTGGCTTGTCCAGTAACAGGGGACATCCCCTTTTCGTAAATCTATTGTCCGGCTGTTTTTTTTACGCAAAAATCCCCCATCTCTATTTCATTCCTAATCCACTGAAATATATTTTAAAGCTATCCAAATATAATATATTGACAAATATATTTTACTATGCTATAAAATCTACTTAATAAATAAAACAAAATATACCAATGGGTGAAAGACAGCCAGCGATGCTAAAGCTGATAGAAGCATAAGAAGACGCTGGGGAGCCGCCGGTCCTTAGCTGGCAGTTCCAACTGGCAGCTTAGTACCGCTGCGAGCGACACTCAGTGCAAACGTGTCTTTGTTGCTTCTATTCGCTTTAACAACGCGTCCGGGGTCCGTCTATCTTCCACCCCCATCAATTTAAAGAAGGAGATGTACAAGAATGATATCTAAATTACACCAACTAAATTTACACGACAAAATAAAATACATTACGCTACTGTAATTAAATTTATGATTTTATCAGGAATCGTAAGCATAATTTGTTTATCTCTTCTGGATATAAGATTTAATTCTTATGTAAAAGGGGCTCAGAAGCAAATAATGCTGCTAAAGAAAGTATTATAGATATTAGTTCTGCTGCCCGCAATATAAGAGAGATGGCATTAAATGACGACAGTTCAACTTATGAGAATTATAAGAATAATGTTAAGACAGTTCTTACAGACTCCCAGACACAGCTTGATATTATAAAGAATACCAATATAATAGATGATGATTTGTATAACCAGTATGTTAAAGCACTTAATGAATGGGGCAATATCGGTTACGATATAATTAACCAGATTGAAAAGGGCGACCTTGCAAGTGCCAAGAATAAAATCCACACAGTATGTACACCTGCACTTAACAATCTTATGAGTATTGCGGATAAAATGGAGATGAACCAACAAAGAGGCGGATCAGGCAATATTGTTAAGTAATGTTGTGGCAGTCATAGGCGGTGTGGCTATTGTGTTATTTATTGTAATAGCGAGCTTATATCAAAGAAAATAGGTGCTAAGATTACAGAGATGATAATAGAACCATTAAGGGATATAGACAATGTAGCTAAAGACCTTGCTAATGGTAACCTGCACAGTGAGCTTACATACCATTCAGATGATGAATTAGGAACATTAGCCCACAGTCTGCGTAAGTCAATAAGAACATTAAGTTCATATGTTGATGATATTAAAAGGTCAATGCAGGAATTCTCACATGGTAACTTTGATGTTAAGCCAGAAGTGAGTGGAAGGGTGATTTTGAGGAAATATTACATGCATTTATGAGCTTTGAAGCAAGTATGGCAGATCTTGTAAAGCATCTTCAAAGAGTAGCTGACCAGGTGGCAGAAGGTTCAGAACAGATAGCATCAAGTTCAACAGAGCTTGCAGAAGGAGCGACTAATCAGGCGGCTTCAGTTGAGGAGCTTACAGCTTCCCTTGCAAGTGTGTCAGAAAGAGTTGCACAGAATTCACAGAATGCAAGAGAAATAAGTGGCAAAGTAAATGAACTAGGAACACAGCTTGATGAAAGTAACGGCAAAATGGGTGAGATGGTCACATCAATGGGTGAAATAGAAAAAGCTTCCAAAGAAATCAGCAAGATAATAGAAACTATCAACCAGATAGCTTCACAGACTAATCTTCTGGCACTCAATGCTTCTATAGAGGCAGCAAGAGCTGGCGATGCAGGAAAAGGTTTTGCGGTAGTTGCAGATCAGGTATCAGCACTTGCGGCACAGAGTGCAGAAGCTGCCAAGGAGTCAGCTTCATTAATAGATACATCTGTTGCGGCAGTTGAGAAAGGTATGGTTATTGCCAATGACACAGCTTCCCAGCTTGGTGTGGTTGTGGATAATTCAAGGCATATAGTTGATGAAGTTAATAACATTGCAGATGTTCTTAATACTCAGACAGAGACAATTAAGCAGGTTGATGACGGCATTGAAGATATCAATGATGTAGTACAGACTAATTCTGCCACATCACAGGAGTGTGCCGCTGCAAGTCAGGATATGAGTACACAGGCAGACACATTAAGGGACTTATTGCAACACTTAAAATAGCACATTTTAAAA
>ENA-OQAS01000408-OQAS01000408.1-human-gut-metagenome-genome-assembly--contig:-NODE-408-length-22754-cov-7.127149_pt1 | contig 22754 bp, 26 predicted proteins | sample MGYA00242733_ERZ504523 | MGnify/ENA primary metagenome ERZ504523 (study PRJEB26092, sample SAMD00036239) | human gut metagenome | host: Homo sapiens | study: EMG produced TPA metagenomics assembly of...
GGCACCGTAGCCGCCGCCATACGCGCCGCCCGCGCCCGGCATGCCGCCAAACATGAGCATCTGGTCGTACTCTTTGCGCTTCTTCTCGTCCGAAAGCGTCTCGTAGGCCTCGCTGATCTCCTTAAACTTGGCCTCGTCGCCGCCGGCATCGGGGTGATATTTTTGCGCGAGCTTGCGAAACGCACTCTTAATCTCTTTGTCGGAGGCGCTCTTGGATACGCCCAGGATGTCATAGAAGGTTTTGCCTGCAGCCATCGTAGCTCCTCTCCTGTTACGTCCGCCGCCCATGCAGACGACGGCTCATGCTGTCATATGGCACTAGGCCAGAAAGGGCCCCGGGTGTTGCCCCGGGGCCCTTCTCAATTACTCCTCGGTGCTCTCGGCCGTGTCGGCCGTAGCATCCTCGGGTGCCGCTTCGGGCTCCGGTGCGGGGCGCTTCTCGCCGCCGTAGGTCACCGTCACCATCGCGGAACGCAGAATACGATCCGCCATGCGGTAGCCCTTCTGGTATACGTCGTTGACGGTCTCGTCATACTGCGATGCGTCCTCGACGCGACCCACAGCCTGGTGCTCGAGCGGATCGAACGCCTCGCCCTTGGGGTCGATGGGCTCAACGCCCTCGTGCGCAAACACATCGAGCAGCTTGGCATGTACCGCGTCAACGCCATCGACGAACTGCTTAAAGTCGTCGGAAAGCTCTTGGCTGCGGGCATGGTCGATCGCGCGCTCGATATCGTCGATCACCGGCAACAGCGCGGTGACGAGCTTCTCGGTCGCGCGCTCGCGCTCGGCGATGCGCTCGTTGGCGGTGCGGCGACGGAAGTTCTCCCAGTCGGCCTGCAGACGAGCGGTGCGCTCGGTAGCGTCCTTCGCCTTGTCCTCGGCGGCCTTCTGAGCCTCTGCCGCAGCATCGAGCTCATTGCGCACGTCGGCAAGCTCCTTTTGGGCCTGCTCGAACTTGAGCTTAAAGTCGTTGTCGGCGGCTTCCTCACCGGCGCGGATAGCGGCTTCCACCATCTCGTCCTCGGTCATCGTCGCCTCCTTGTTGGAATCCTCTACCTGGTTCTCGGCAGCCTCGGCGGCCGGGGCCTCATTGACCTCGGTATCGTCTGCGGCCTCTACGGGAATCTTCACGTCCTTCTCCTCAGAGTCAACGGGGGCGGCGCCGGCGGCAGCCGCCTCCGTGCGAGCTTTACGGGCGGACATGATTACTTGTCCTCGTCGTCCACAACCTCGTAGTCGGCGTCGACTACGTCATCGTCGGCAGGCTGGGCACCAGCGGCACCGTCGGTCTGCTGCTGAGCGTCGGCGTAGACAACCTGGGCCAGCTCGTAGGCCACGGACTGCAGGGACTCGCCGGCGGCCTTGATGGCCTCGACGTCAGAGCCTCGAGCGCTTCTTGGCGTCGGCGATAGCGGCCTCGGCCTTGGACTTCACGTCAGCGGAAACCTTGTCGCCCAGCTCGTTGAGGGTCTGCTCGGTGGAGTAGCACAGGCTGTCGGTCTGGTTGCGGACCTCGACCTCTTCCTTCTGCTTCTTGTCCTCCTCGGCATGAGCCTCGGCGTCCTTGACCATACGATCGACTTCGTCGTCGGACAGAGCGGTAGAGCCGGAAATGGTGATCTGCTGCTCCTTGCCGGTGCCCTTGTCCTTAGCGGAGACCTTGACGATGCCGTTGGCGTCGATGTCGAAGGTGACCTCGATCTGCGGCACGCCGCGGCGGGCAGCCGGGATACCGGTCAGCTGGAACTTACCGAGCGACTTGTTGTCGCGGGCAAGCTCGCGCTCGCCCTGGAGCACGTTGATCTCGACGCTGGTCTGGTTGTCGGCAGCGGTGGAGTAGACCTCGGTCTTGGAGGTCGGGATCGTGGTGTTGCGGTCGATCATCTTGGTCATGATGCCGCCCATGGTCTCGACGCCCAGCGACAGCGGGGTACGTCGAGCAGCAGGATGCCCTCGACGTCGCCGGTGAGCACGCCGCCCTGGACGGCAGCGCCGTCGGCAACGACTCATCGGGGTTCACGGACATGTTGGGCTGTTTGCCGGTCATGGTCTTGACGAGCTCCTGGACAGCGGGCATACGGGTGGAGCCGCCGACGAGGATGACCTCGGTCAGATCGGAGAGCTTGAGCTTGGCGTCGCGCAGGGCGTTGGTGACAGGCTGCTTGCAACGCTCGAGCAGGTCGCGGGTGATCTTCTCGAACTCGGCGCGGGTCAGCGTGTAGTTGAGGTGCAGCGGGCCGGACTGGTTCATGGTAATGAACGGCAGGTTAATGGTGGTCTGCTGGGCGGCGGAGAGCTCCTTCTTGGCGTTCTCGGCGGCCTCCTTCAGACGCTGCAGGGCCATGGGGTCCTGGCGCAGGTCGACACCGTTCTCCTGCTGGAACTTATCGGCCATCCAGTCGATGACGCGCTGATCCCAATCGTCGCCGCCCAGGTGGTTATCGCCCGAGGTGGACAGAACCTCAAACACGCCGTCGGCGAGGTCGAGGATGGAGACGTCGAAGGTGCCGCCGCCCAGGTCGAAGACCAGGATGCGCTGGTCAGTGCCCTGCTTGTCCAGGCCATAGGCAAGAGCAGCAGCGGTCGGCTCGTTGACGATACGCTTGACGTTGAGGCCGGCGATCTTACCGGCGTCCTTGGTGGCCTGACGCTGGGCGTCGTTGAAGTAGGCCGGGACGGTGATGACGCGTCGGTGACGGTCTCGCCCAGATACTTCTCGGCGTCGGCCTTCATCTTGGCGAGCGTCATGGCGCTCACCTGCTCGGCGGTGTAATCCTTGCCCTCGATGTCGACGACGGCACGGCCACCCTGGCCCTCCTTGACCTCGTACGGCACGGTCTTGATCTCAGAGGTGCACTCGGAGTACTTGCGGCCCATGAAGCGCTTGATGGAGAACACGGTGTTCTTGGGTTGGTGACAGCCTGGTTCTTAGCGGCCTTACCCACGACGCGGTCGCCGTCGGCACGGAAGCCCACGACGGACGGGGTGGTGCGGTCACCCTCGGCGTTCACGATAATGGTCGGGGAACCGCCCTCGAGAACGGCCATTGCGGAGTTAGTAGTACCAAGGTCGATACCAAGAATCTTGCCCATTAGAAATTCCCTCTCTCTTGTGCGTTTGCACCGACTCGGCGGTCTGCCGAGCGGTGTTTCGGCTTGTCTTTCAGGATGTAGTGTATCCCCTTATGGGCCGGAATATACAAAATCTAAGTCAATTCATATAAGATTTCTTATTGTCGAGAGTTTAGGTTCGCAAATACGCAGGTAGACGCCCTGTTTGAGTTCTGGACAAATCTATCGAGATCTATGTAGAGATGGCTGAGGTTTGGGCCGGAGCCACACGGAGTGGTCTTGGGGCTACCCCGAGGAAGGCGTGACCCGTTTTGAGCGTCGATTCCGGGACACGCTTTCCAAAAGCACGCTCAATCGCCCTATATTTCAAGTCACCTTTAGCTAACATTTACGCAGCTCAACGGCCTCACCTGCATGTTTTTTAGTAAGCCGCGGCATACTCGGCGAACGGTATGAAGATGCCGGCCAGAGGGTATTGCAAACGGTCGCTCCCGTGGTATGTTTTTGCCCGAATCAAACCGGCGCGCATCGCCTGTAGCGTCGGTCAACAGAGAGGAAACTACCATGCTCATCCCGTAATTGATGCCGACGAGTGCATCGCTTGTGGCGTTTGCGTCGACTCCTGCCCCGCTGGCGTTCTGGAGCTCCAGGACGTCGCTACCGTCGCTGACGAGGATTCCTGCGTCGCCTGTGGCGCTTGCCAGGACGCTTGCCCCGCCGGCGCGATCACCGAGATCGTCGAGGAGTAACAACTCCCCACTTGCACACTCACAAGTACACCGTGCACAAAAAAGGAGGCCTCCGCATCGCCGCGGAGGCCTCCTTTTGCTTGTATGGGCAGCTAATTTGGAGCGGGACCCTTGGCAGTTGCGGTGGAATAGTTCCTGTTTTATGGCTTGGATGCCGATTTTAGGAACTATTTCACCGCAACTTATAGATGCGGCGTCGACTAGGACAAATCGTCCTCGTAGGGCATCAGGTCCGCCAAGTAGCCTTTCTCCTTGAGCATGGCCTCGATCTCGTCGAGGGTTTGCTCGTCCTCTGCCGCAATGCGATGGAAGTGATAGCCGCTCGTCACCGTTAGTAGTGGAAAGCTCTTGCCGCTCTCGATATCGTGCAGGTAGCGCTCAACATCGCGACGGTTGCGAATGTCCAGATCGGCTGTGATCTTGCCATACACGCGGTGGTTGACGATTACATTGAGCACGGCACCGCCCACGTCGACGATACTCGTGAGCTCATCACCTGCCTGCTCCACGCTGTGGCGAACCTTGACCAAGCGCGTGGGCACGGCGGGGCTGCTGGGGGCCTCCTGCAGCACATAACCACGGTTGGTCGCCACGATATCGTGCCCATCGGCGCGCAGCAGGGCGATGTCTTGCACGACAATCTGGCGGCTCACACCCACCTCGCGAGCAAGCGCGCTGCCCGAAACGGGCTCCGTGGCCCCCTCGAGCACGCCCATGATGGCACGGCGACGCTCGCGGGCGTCCATTATTTACCGTCCAGCAGACGCAGGTGCTTGAGCGAGAGGTCGAGAATCGGCGCAGAGTGCGTCAATGCCCCCGAGCTAATAAAGTCAACGCCCAGGTCGGCGAGCGCGCGGATATTGCTGACATCCACATTACCCGAGCACTCGGTCTTGGCGCGGCCGGCGATAAGCTCAATCGCGGCAGCCATGTCGTCGTGGGTCATGTTGTCGAACATGATGATATCGGCGCCGGCCTCCACGGCCTCACGCACCATGTCCAGGTTCTCGCACTCGATCTCGACCGTCGTGGTAAACGATGCATGGCGCGCGCCATCTCGATTGCACGCGTCACGCCACCGGCGGCATCGATGTGGTTGTCCTTGAGCATGACGGCCGTCGACAGGTTGTAACGGTGGTTGCTGCCGCCGCCGATCTCGACCGCGGCCTTCTCGAAGACGCGCATGCCCGGCGTGGTCTTGCGCGTATCGACAAGCACGGTCTTGGTGCCCTCGAGCACCGCAGCCATCTGGTGCGTATAGGTGGCGATACCGCTCATGCGCTGCAGGTAGTTGAGCGCCACGCGCTCGCCCGAAAGCAGCACGCGCGCATCGCCGCGCACCTGGCCCACGTGGTCGCCAGCGTGAACCTCGTCACCATCGGCAACATCAAACAACACCGAGCTCTGCGAATCCAGCAGCTCAAAGGTGCGAGCGAACACATCCAGACCGGCGATGATGCCATCGGCTTTGGCGATGAGCTCCACCGTGGCGGGACGCGCCGTGGGGCACACGCTCTCCGTGCTCACGTCCTCAAAGGTAATGTCCTCGCGCAGAGCCTGCAGAATCAGATCATCGACGACGAGCTTCATGGTAATGGGATTCATGGTCTACTCCTCCACGGCCTGCGTGCCGGCGGCACGGGCCAAATCATCGATTGCCAGGGTGTCGGCGCTCAGGGCACGATGACGGCCATCGAGCGCGGGATCGCCCGCCTGCTCCACGGCCAGTGACTCGCCGGTACGCATGTACCACGCGGCGCGGCGGCCCCAAACCAGAGACTCGAGCAGGCTGTTTGATGCAAGGCGGTTCTTGCCGTGAACGCCGTTGCAAGCCGTCTCGCCCGCGGCGTAGAGCTCGGGCATCGAGGTGCGGCCGTCCTTGTCGACCCACACGCCGCCCATAAAGTAGTGCTGCGTGGGCGTAACGGGGATGGGCTCGTCCAAGATGTCGCGGCCGTCCTCCAGGCAGCGTGCGCGGATGTTGGCGAAGTGCCCGGTCACCACGTCGCGCTCGACGGGGGCAAAGCTTAGCCACTCGTGCTCGGTACCGTCCTGCTTCATCTGCTCGCGAATGGCGGCGGCGACCACATCGCGCGGCTGAAGCTCATCGGTAAAGCGCTCGCCGGCGGCGTTGAGCAGAATCGCGCCCTCGCCGCGGCAGCTCTCGCTGATTAGGAAGGTGCGGCCCGGCTGCAGCGAGAACAGACCCGTGGGGTGAATCTGCACGTAGTCCAGGTGCTCCATCTTAATGCCATGCTCCTGAGCGATGTAGCAGGCATCGCCCGTGAGTTGCGGGTAGTTGGTCGAATGGTCGTATACGCCGCCGATACCGCCCGTCGCCCACAGCGTGTGGCGGGCATGGATCTTAAACGGCTCGCCGGCATGCACGCCCTCGGCGGCATTTGTCAGCTCGTCGGCGGGGCGAACCGAGTTGTTCTCGTCCACGGGAACGGCGACGACGCCGGTGCACACCGTGGCGCCGTCACGCTCGCCCGTCAGGATGTCGGTCATGGCCACGTGCTCCAAAATCTGCACGTTATCCAGCTTGCGAACGGCCTGGAGCAGCTTGGTTGTGATCTCCTTGCCCGTAATGTCGGCATGGAAGGCAATGCGCGGGCGGCTGTGTGCGCCCTCGCGGGTAAGTCGAGGCTGCCGTCGGCCTTGCGCTCAAAATCACGCCCATGGCCAGCAGGTCGTTGATGACCGAGCGGCTCGAGCGGATCATGATGTCGACGCTCTCGCGGCGGTTCTCGTAGTGGCCGGCGTGCATGGTGTCCTCAAAGAAGGCATCGTAGTCCGAGCCCTCGGGCAGTACGCAGATGCCGCCCTGCGCGAGCATCGAATCACACTCGTCGACCGCGCCTTGGAGAGCATGATCACGCGCGTGCTCGTCGGCAGATTGAGGGCCGCGTACAGGCCCGCCACGCCACAGCCGGCAATGACGACGTCGCACTCCATGTCGGGGTATTGTTTGGTTTCCACAGGAATCCTCTCCTTTGTAATGTGACATAAGGGGCTGTCCCTCATGTCACATTGGCTTAGCGCGCCGCGTACTCGAGCATGCGGTCGAGCGTAAGTTTGGCCTGGTCGGCAGCCTCGTCCGACACGCCGATCTGCACCTCACCCTCGCCCGTCTCCAGGCAGTGCACGAGTTTTTCGAGCGTGACGAGATCCATGTTGACGCAGGTGGGCTGCACCGCGGGGAAGTAGAACTTCTTGCCGGTGCCCTGGCAGCGGCGCTCGAGCTCGTAGAGCACGCCGCGGACCGTCACGATGATGAACTCGTTGGCGTCCGACTCCTCGGCATACTTGATGATGCCGGCGGTGGAGCCGATGTAGTCGGCCTCGGCCAGGACGTCGGCTTTGCACTCGGGGTGCGCCAGTACGAGCGCATCGGGATGCGCTTCCTGCGCGTCGACGATCTGCTCGACGGTGATGATGTGATGACGCGGGCAGTAGCCATTGTTGAGGATGACGTGCTTTTGGGGCACCTGCTCGGCTACGAAGCGGCCCAGGTTTTGGTCGGGAATGAACAGGACGTGTTGTTGCGGCAGCTCGGACACGATCTTGACGGCGTTGGAGCTGGTGACGCACACGTCGCTCCAGCTCTTGATCTCGACCGTCGAGTTGACGTAGCAGACCACGGCAAGGTCGTCGCCGTACTCGGCGCGCGCCGCGTCGACCGTCTCGCGCTTGACCATGTGCGCCATGGGGCAATCCGCACCCGGCTCGGGCAGCAGCACGGTCTTGGTGGGGTTGAGCAGCTTGGCGCTCTCGCCCATAAACTCCACGCCGCACAGCACGATGGTCTGCTGCGGCAGGCTCTTGGCGAGCTTTGCCAGGTAGAAGCTGTCGCGACGTAATCGGCAACGGCTTGGACCTCGGGCGCCACATAGTAGTGCGCCAGGATCACCGCGTCACGTTGGGTTTTTAGTTGCTGAATGGCCTCGACGAGCTCTGCGGGCACCAGTGCCGCGCGCTCCGTTGCCGTCGTTGCCGATGCTAGGCCGGCCGCGATATCGCGTGCAAGCTCCGACGCTCCATGTTCGCGCTCTGTGCCATCAAGGCCCCTCTCTTTTGGCGAATCTTGGGGCTTTAGTATGACACCTAGGTTTACAGCTGACAAGACAGCTGTAACTAGGTGTAAAGTTGAAATAAAGATTCAATCATGCGGCAGGTCCATTTTGCCTTGGCCCAAGAAACGATGGGCATAAAAGCGGGTCCAGATCGCTCGATCCGGACCCGCTGGGGACTGGCATGCGGTTAAGCGCGGCGCTTCATGGCCCACGCCAGCAGCAGAGCTGCCACACCGGCAGCGAGTACGGCACCAGCCATGACGTACGCGCTGTCGCCGGACTGAGGCAGCGTCTCCTTGCCAGCCTTCTTCTTAGGCTTGGAAGTCGTAGTCGTGGTCGTAGTAGTCGTGGTGGTCGTGGTGGTCTGGCCGGGAGCGGGCTTGGCAGCCTCGGCAACGGTGAAGGTCGTCTCGGCAGTGCCGTAGCCGAAACCACGCTCAGCTTGTGTTCGCCCACGCCGAGCGTCTTTAGGAAGCTCGCCTTGAGCGTCACGATCGTAGAGCCTCGGTGAGCTCGTAGTTCTCGGCCGCGACCTCCTTATCGTCAACCAGCACCTTCTGGAAGTACCTGATCGGCGCGTTCGAGCGGAAGCTCAGGTTCTTGGCGGTGCCGACCGTAATCGCCTGACCCTTACCGTCGATGATCTCGGGCTTCAGAATCGCGATCTCCTCGGTCTTGCCCTTCTCGCCGCAGACGGTGCACTCCTCATGCCTCTCTCCCTTGGCCTCAACGGTCGCCGGCTTGTTGACGACCCACTCAAAGGTGTGCTTGGCCTTGTCGAGGATCTCGCCGCAGCGGCAGACATGCCAGTGGTTCTTGGCGTCGTGTGCCCAGCCGGAGCCGTCGGCTCGTGCTTAAGCACGCCCTCAACCGTCACATTCACGTCGTGCTCGACGTCCTTAAGCTCAAAGGTGCCGGCGTCGGAGAGCTTAACGGCCTTACCGTCAACCTTTACGGCGTAGTCCTTGCCCGCAAAGTACGCACTGTCGATGCTCATGGCGAGCTTTGCGGAGCCGTGCCAGTCGAGCTCGGTTGCCGTCGAGGTGAGCGTGTAGCCAACCTGGCTGCTCGGCAGCGTCACGACGAGCTTGCGACCGGTAGCCACGGTGACCTCGGTGACGGAAGACGCGTCGTAGTTGGCCTTGGCTGATAGCGCACCTCGTACACGCCGGCGGCGAGGTCCTTGAGCTCGGTCACGCCCTCGCCCACGGCTGGTACTCGGCAGCGCCCTTGGCGCGCCACTCCATGGTGGCGTCGACGCCCGTGATCTTGCCGTCGCGCTTGCCACTCACGGTCTCGGCGGTGGCCTGGACCTTCGGCGCGTCCTGAGCGGCGTTCTTGATGGAGAACTCGCACGTCAGGCCCTCAGTCGGCAGCGCGTAGTTGCCAGCGGCCTTGCCCGTCAGCGCACCGAGGGTCGCCGTGTAAAAAGTGCCGGCCTCGGTCTGGGAGCCCTCGACGGTCGCGCCGAGGTCATCATTGCCGATAACATTGCCGAGCGTGGCCACAGGGCAGTGCTCCTTGCCGTCATAGGTGAACTCGGTGGTGCCCCACGTCACAGTGAGCAGACGCTGGTTGATGGTGAACATGCCGTCGACGAACGTGATGCTGTAGTTGGGGTTTGCACCCTCGGGCTGCGTCAGCCGCAGAGCATAGGCGCCCTCGCGCACGTTGTCGTCATCTTCGCGCTCGATCTCGAGGCCCTGAAGCGTTTCGCCCGCGACGAGTTTGCCAGAAGTGACATCCCACGTAAACACGGGGTCAGCCTCGCCGTAGGTCTTAGAATCGTCCTGGGCGGTGACCGTAATCGCGCGCGGCTTGACCTCGAGCGTAACCTCACCCTCGGCCTTCACACCGTCGATCGTCACCTTATAGGAAACAGTCAGTGTGCCGACGTCCTTGATCTTGGGGGCCTCGGGAGACCAGTTCTTGCCATCGGCGCTGTACTGGGCCGTCGCGCCCTCGGGCAGTCTCGTCGCATCGACCGTGTGATACGCACCGTCGTACTCGCCGGAGTAGCCAACGATAGCGGCAACCGGAATCTCGACTGCAGGCAACGCATGCCCACAGACCGTGCACTGCTGATGCTTGGAGCCGGCCTCGGTTGCCGTGGGCGTCTTGTCGATGACCCACTCAAAGGTGTGCGTGGCCTCGTCGATTTTCTCGCCGCAGGTGCACTCGTGCCAGTGCGTATTATCGTTGGAGAGCCACTTATCGTTCACGGCCTCGTGCTTGCGCACACCCTCAACCGTGATGGCGGTATTCTCCTCGACATCGCTCAGGACGAACCTTCCGCCCTCGTTCTTCTCGAGAACCACACCGTTTGCCTTGACAGCAAAGTCGTCGCCCGCGTAGTAGCCATCGGAGATCTTTACCGAGAACTCCACGCTTTCGTGCCACTGCAGTCTGTTCGGGCTATGCCACACTATCGAGTACGCGTCATTTTTCTCGGACAGGGTGACGTTCAGGTACTTGCCCTTGCCGACATGCACTTCCACAGGCGTGGACGGCATGTAATTATTGGTCTCGGCATACCAGACCTGGTAGTCGCCAGCGGCAAGATTCTCAATCTTACCGTCTTCGGAAACCATGGTCTCGCCATCGGCGTCCCCGGCTTCGGTGCGGAACAGGCGGTAGGCGACGCCGCCGCGCGCGCCTTCGATCTTGCGTCGCACTTGCCACGGATGGTTTCGGCGGTAGCCTTCAGGCCCTGAGGCTTCTCCTGCTCGGCCTTATAAATCGTGTAGGTATACTCAAGGTTTTCGGTAGGAAGGGCATAGTTCTTGATGACCTCGGGGTCACCGGCGAGGCCCGTCACCTTTGCCGGATAGCTACCGGCATCGATGCCCGTCGCGTTCTCGACCTCATAGGAGACCTTGCCCTCGTCACCCTCGGCAACATTGCTGACCGTGACCTTGGGGCCCTGAGGCTTGCGTTATAGGTATACGTTCCGACCGTCCAGCCAACACCAATCTGGCGCTTGGTGATCTCGAACGTGCCGGTCTGGAGAAGCGTCAGTTCATAGTTACCCTGCCTGATCTTGTCCACCGTGTTGAGGGGCTCGCGCTGCTCAATCGTCAGCTTATAGGTGCCCACGTTCTCGCCGGGCTCACGGTGAATCTTGAGCCAAGAGAGCGACTCGCCATTGGGGATCGTGCCCTCAACAGCCTCGAGTTTAAAGTTCGGATCGTCATAACCGTACACCTTTGAAGCATCCTTGGGCTTCACCGTCACCGGACAGGGGTCGACCTTAAGCTCGACTTCGCCCTTGCAGGACTCACCAGACACGAGCTTTGCCTTAAACTCGAAGGTCTTGGTGCCGGCATCGCGGATGCTCGGAGTCGTTTCGAGCCACAGCGTATCGCCCTTCATGCGGTACTGGATAGATGCGATGGTATTGGTGTCAACCGTCACGCCGTGCCACTCGCCATCGTAGGTGCGAGTAGTCCTTGATGCCGAAGGCGGGGATCTCGACAGGCTCGCGCTCGTAGCCGCACGTCTTGCAGCGCTCATGCTTGGAACCGGGCTTATCAGCGTAGCGGCCTGGTCGACGACCCACTCAAAGTCATGCTTTGCGCGGTCAACGTCCTCCTTGCCACAGGTGCAGGTGTTCCAGTGTTCGGCGTCGTCATGTTTCCAACCGCTACCGTCGGCCTTCTTAGGGCCGTCCTTAACCTCAACCGTCAGGGCCTCGGAGGCGTTATGGTTACGGTCGGCCTTAAGGCGAACGCTGTATTTGCCAGCGGCGAGGCCCTTAACCGACGTCTCGCCTTCGGCAATCCACTGATAGTCGCCGGCGGCCTCGGCTTTCCATTCGTAGGTGTTATCAATCCCGTCGATGCTGCCATCCGCCAAGGCATGCCCGGTCGCGGCCGTCGCCTTGACATCCTTGGGAGCGGCCTGATCGGCGGGGGCGATCTTGATCTTAAGCTCTCCCTCCACCGGCACGTAGTTGGGTGCGGTAATGCGGTACTTAATTGTCTCGGCACACACGTTGTCATAGACATCGCGCGTAACATTGGTATAGGAGGGGATTCGGTCTTCGTACAGCAAGCCACCATCGACGCTATATTCGACCTGCATGCCCTCGGGGGCGTTGTCAACCGTCACCGACGGCGAGTGAGCCTTGCCATCATAGGTGCCGTCAAAGCCTTGGCCTGAACATTCTCGAACTGCGTGCCGTAGATGCTCCAGTAGAAAAACTTGCAGGAGTAAATTGACTCGTAGGATGCGAAGTTTCCCAGGCCCCAGAGCTGGCTCCGGTACGCACCTGGATCTTTCTCCGAAACCGATTCGCCCCAAGCGAGGCGTTCGAAATCGACGCCCTCTTTAAGCTCGATCCATTCGTCGCCAAGCTTATACGTCACCTTAATGCGAGGCGTTATCTCCTCGCCCGTCCACTTATAAGACGGAACGTCGTTGAGCACGTCACCGTTGCTGAACCTGACGTTATCCTTCAGCTTGTCGTAGCCGATGACTTCGATCTTGCAAAGATCCTTGCGGTTGGAGTCCTTCTCCGCAAGCGAGGCGGGGTTGATCTTGAACACGCGCTCGAGCGTAACATCGCTTTGTCCCTCGATGGCAACCGTCGCCACCACGCGATAGGTGCCCGCATCGCACGGCTGCGACCCTTCCATCTCGATGCCCACGGTGTCATTCTCATCCGCGCAACGGTAAAAGCGTGCGCTCACAATCTTTACCTTGCCCTGGGCCACAGCGTTGTCCTTTTGAGACGGCTTAGTCGTAGCAAGCACGGCGTCGCGCTGTTTGCCGTTGTAGGTAAAGCTCAGGTCGCCTCTCTTGGACGACATCAGCGAGATCGTCTCGCCGTCCCTGGAGTAGACACAGTGTGAGGCCTCATACTGTCCTTTGCACGTAGCCGCGATGCTGTACCCATCCTTGTTGGCGGAATAGGTCCACTCGTGCTCGTGCTTGCGATGGATGACCTTGACCTTGTCACCGGTAACGTCGTATGCAAGGTCGGCGTTGGCAAGCTTGAGCCTGCTCGCAAGATCTTCCTGCGAAAGATCGCTCGTGCCAAGGTTCACATACTCATAGTAGTAGTACTGCTTATTGGACTCGGGATCGAACTTGGTATCGTCGACAGACAGGACGGCTTCGCCCGTAAAAGACTTATCGACGTGAACCTTACCGTAGCTACCGGCATCGGACGCATCGACACCCTTCGCCTTGGCCGTAGTGACCTTCGTGTTGCCAGCGAGCGTCACAGAGCCGAGAGCGTATACAGCGCTACGCAGCGAGTCCTGAGCGTCGAGTTTATGACCATAACCATCATAGAAGGGAGACACATACAGGTCGTCGATAGTCGAACTCTCGATAGTGCAAGAGGCATCTGCCGCCACCGCAATACCGCTCGTCATATGCATCTCATAGTCTTTAGTCATGTATTCGCAGGGGCCATCCCACGAAGTCGAGCCCGTATCTGGCGTAGAACGAATGCTGCAGTTCTTCACCGACAGGTCAGCGTTCCCGACAACAATATTGCCCGAGTGCAGATGATTGCCCTCGACCTTCAAGTAGTCGCATGCAATCATCGACTGGGTATTGTTTTCGAACTTGCAACCGTTCAGCGTTACATGGGGCCTGGCGTTTCTTCCGACTACGCTCAGGGCGCCAACACAGTCGTCGGCGTTGTTGCTAAAGGTGCAATTGGTAAAGGTCGCATTAACCGCAACCTGAGAACCGCGAATAGTAACCGGAGCAGGAGATGCAGTGTAGGTGTTCTTGTCGTTGCAATAGCTGCTCCGGCCGTTCTCTACACAGTTCCAACCGCTGACATTCACGTTCGTGAAGCTGGCCGTCTCCCCCGCACCCATGGTTCCATAGAGCGTGATCGCCCGATCGGTATCTTTGTTACCAGTCTTTGAAACAAGCTTGAGGTTTTTCACGGTAAGGTTGAGGTTTTTGCCCGTGCTCGGCTTATCGATGCCGCCGTGTGCCCTGTAATCGTTACTGTCGCTCAAAAACGTTTTTCCATCGCAGCGAACCACAGTCGAGCTGCCTGAATCGCCGATGAACTCGACATAGCCGCCCTTGAGCACAAAGAGCGGGTGCTGTGAATACGTAAGGTCGCGCTTGACGGTCAGCGGACCGCCCAGAGACGAGCTGTCGGTGAAATATAGGCGGGTCGGATTCTCCTTGGTGCCGCCCTCGACTCATAGTGGTCGATATCAACCGTGCCGGCAAGGACATAGTCCTCGCCGGCCTTAAGCACTACAGGCTTATCTTTCTCGTAGTATGACAGGTCATCCTTCGACCTTATTGGAAACGTCGCGCCCTGCGGATACGCCTCCGCTACCGTAGGCGTGGCGAGCGTCGTCGCCGCACCCCCAAGCGCCAGCGCTGCAACCAGCACGCAAGCAGCAAGTCTGCGCATCCCCATCTTCTTCTCCCTCATCACAGCTCCCCTTACCCCTATGCTTTCGCAATGTTCGTTATCGCTTGGCGCCGGCGGCCGGCATGATTCCCCGTCCGACCGCCGGCATCGATTGACATGTTTATCCCCGGATTATTTTGCTGCTGCACTTTCTAACGCCCTGCCGCTTGGCGCGAGTTGCACGCCTTGGGGCGCAAATGGGACACGCCTCCGCGGGCGGCGCGCACCCAATGTGGCAAAATCGAACTACTAAGGGGGCCCGAATGCTCAAGATCATCGCCTGCGACGACGACGTCGCTTTTCTAGATAGACTGCACCGGATGATCGACCGCTGGTCGACCGAGACGGGCACGGCAGTCGATGTTGCGCTCGTCACGCGCGGCGAGGACCTGCTGGCCCGCCATGCCGCGTCGCGTGCCGACATCATTCTGCTCGACATGATCATGCCGCTCGTCAACGGCATGGACACCGCGCGGGAGTTGCGCCAATCCGATACCGCTGTGCGTCTGGTGTTCCTCACCTCATCACCCGAGTTCGCGCTGGAGTCCTATGAGGTCCGTGCCTTCGACTACCTGCTCAAGCCCGTAACGTACGAACGCCTGGCGCAACTGCTCGACGAGCTTTCGAGCATGCGACCCGCCGCGACCGATGAGCTCGTAACCAAAACGTCCTTTGGCTACCATGCCCTGCGCCTGTCCGATATCGAATACGCCGAGGCCCGCAACAAGCACGTGGTATTCCACCTGCGCGACGGGCGCGATATCGAGGCGCTCGAGCCGTTCCGCAACATCAAGGATCAGCTAGCCAAAAACGCGAGCTTCTTTAAATGTCACCGCAGCTACCAGGTCAACCTGCGCAATATCGACCACTTCAACCGCACGGATATCGTCATGCGCTCGGGCGCTTGCATCCCGCTGGCGCGCAGCTGCAAGCAGGGATTCCAGGATGCTTACTTTGCGGCACGGTTCGAGGGCGGGAGGCGCTAATGCTCCCCACGGTCGAGATGGCACTTTGGGCAATTCACCACGCAACAACCCTGCTTTTTGGCGTTTTTGCCTCGGCGGCGCTCTGCGGTATCGAGATCAACCGGCGTCATGCGCTTGAGCTGGTGATGGTCGGCGCCGTAACCGGATGCGCATTCGGCCTCGCCAATGCCGTCGGCGGCGAGCTTTTCGCCCGTCAGGTATATCCACTCGTCGTGCATCTGCCGCTCGTCATCTATCTGTGCGCGCGCTATCGCCTGAGCCCGCTGCTCGTTATGCTGGGCGTCACCAGTGCTTATCTGAGCTGCCAGTTCAGCAACTGGATGGGCATCGCCGCGCTCGCCGCCACCGACTCGCAAATCGCGTACTACGTGGCACGCATTATCACCACGGCCGTCGTCTTTGCGATCCTGCTGCATTGGGCCAGCGACATCGGTCCGCGCCTGGCGGTTAAAAGCCCCACCGAGCTCGAGATTCTGCTCATCCTGCCGCTCGTCTATTACATCTTTGACTACGCCACCAATGTCTACACCACGCTCTTCCACTCGGGCTCCGTGGTGACGGTTGAGTTTTTGGCGTTTGCGCTTTGCGCGTTCTACCTTATGTTTCTTGCTGTGTATCTGCGCGAATACGAGGCGAAGGAAATCGCCGAGCGCGAGCGCTGGATGCTTGCGACCCGCGACAGCGCGGCCATCAAGGAACTCGAGGCCTGGCGCCAATCTGGACGTGAGCTTTCGGTCCTCCGCCATGACATGCGGCACTTCCTGCGCGGCCTTGCGGCTTTGATCGAGGAGGGCCGCATCGACGAGGCACTCGAGCGCATCGACGAGCTCTGCGAGACGAACGACCGCACCGCCGTGCGCCGCTACTGCGCCAACGACACGGTCAATATCGTGCTTTCGTCATTTAGCTCCGATATCAACCGAAACGGCATCACCGCCGATTTGCGCGCTGCCGTGCCCGAGAGCGTCCATGTAGCCGACGTCGATCTGTTTAGCGTGCTCTCAACGCCCTGGACAACGCCATCGTCGCCGCAAGCGCCGCCCCCCAGGGCAAGCGATTTGTCGATCTGGACCTGCGTTGCGAGGACGGGCAACTGCTCCTTTTGGTCTCCAACACGTTTGGCGCCGCCGCGCATGGTCGACGGCATGCCCGTAGCCGGGCACACCGGACACGGCTTTGGAACCAAGAGCATTAAGCTTGCCGTCGAACGCGTGAACGGCAACTGCCAGTTTCGCATCAACGGCGACCGGTTTGAGCTTCGCGCCGTGATGTAAGGGCGCGACAAGTCGGCGCCGCGCTCGACCCGTCAGGACCGCCTTGCCGGCTCCGGTCCGCTACAGCGGCGCGGCTGCCGGGGTCAGCTGCTTGATGTATGCCCACATGCGCTGCTTGGCGGCTTTGTCAGTGAGCGCCGCCTCAAAACCGTCGAGCGCGAGCACGCGACGACCCTGCACATGGGCGACCAAGCCGGGCTTGAGCATGGCGGTATCGAAGTCGTCGATTGCCACGAGCATGTCGCATAGGTCTCGCGCATGGTATCGGCCGCGCGATCGTCCAACAGCAGGACCGCCTCGGGGTCCAAGGCCTCGAGCGCCTCGCGGAACAGCTCGCACGGCAGGCCCTCGCCTGTCGCAACCGCCCCATCGCCCGCGCCGGCAACACTTGCCAGCACGCAAAATCCTCTGCGCGTAGCCGATGCGCCGAGCGCTTTGCGCAGCGCAGCACCGTCCGGACCGGCAGCCAGCTCGCCGCCCGCACGTTCGGCATCGTCTAAATCACCTTTTACCAGCACAATCGGCGAGCACGCATTTCCTGCGATACGCACGCCGCGGCCCGCGAGCGATGCGAGCTCCTGCTCGGTCGCCTGGGCGATGGCTTCTTTTTTCTGGCTTTGTGACGTGGGCATGCGCTCTCCAATCGTTTGCGTGCCCACCATTATATAAAAGAGCCGCCCGCGAGTGGTTGCTTTGCGGGCCGCTGGGTATAAGCACGGTCGTACTGAGTTTTACGCGGCTGAGCCGCGTCGCATCATGGAGGTCACCATGGCTGACATTAAGCAGATTACCCCCGAGAACTTCGATTCCGTCGTTAGCGACAACCTTCCCGTACTGGTTGATTTTGGGCGCCTGGTGCGGGCCCTGCCGATCGCTCTCGCCCATCGTTGACGAGGTGGCAGACGAGCTGGCCGGCAAGCTGGCTGTAGCCAAGTGCAACGTCGATGACAATCAGGACCTGGCCATGAAGTTTGGCGTCATGAGCATCCCCACGCTGATTGTCTTTAAGAACGGCGAGGAAATTGACCGCTCGGTCGGCGCGCTGCCCAAGGCAAGGCTGCAGGCACTGCTGGAGAAGCATCTGTAATACGCTGGTTACATTTTGGCGTCCAGCCGCCGTCCATGAGCGCTTTTGCACCACTCGCCGGACTTCTGGGTGCACCGCATGCGACCACGGATAGTATGGTAGATACAAACAGCCCCCAGTGAACGGGTGCGGGTCAGACGGACTCGCACCCGTTTTCTTATGCGGTAGCGCCCCGTGCGGGCGTAGTAGAATCTGAACCACTGGATTGCCCCGAGCATAAGGAGATTTCCCATGCATGACGTCGGAATGAACATGAGCCAGCTTGCCATGAGCGTCAAGCAGGTCGACGACACCATCGAGCTCGCCCACGAGTGGAGCCATCAGCTGCTGCATGCGACCGAGAATTTTGACATGGAGCGCATTGGCGCCAAGCTCGAAGCTGCCATGACCGCACTGCACGAGGCGCATGACGCGCTCGAGGGCTACGAGGAAGCCATCGAGGCTGACCACAACTCCGTCGGCTCCGTAAAGCTGGTGTAGGGTGTCCGAACACGAACACGAGCACGGCTGCGGGCACGAGCATTCGCACGGGCCGACCGGCGACGCGGGCTGCCGTTGCAGCGGCTCCGCCTCCGAGCTGGTCCGTTTTTCGGTCACCGCGCCCGACGACCTGCTGCGCCGCTTTGACGAGCAGATCGCACGCCGCGGTGACGTAGCCAACCGCTCCGAGGCCGTGCGCGACCTGATTCGCGCCTCGATTGCCAAGGAGCAGATGCGAACGCCCGACGAGCAGGTCATCGGGTCGCTCACCATGATTTACGACCATCACACCGGCGACCTGACGCGCCGCCTGGACGAGGTGCAACACGACTACACCGACGAGATCGTATCGACCATGCACGTGCATCTGGATCACCACAACTGTTTGGAGATTCTGGCACTTAAGGGTCGCGGCGAGCGTGTCTACGAGCTGGCTGACCGTCTGCTGGGCCTGCGCGGCGTTAAACACGGCGAGCTCACCTGCGCCGCCACCGAGCAGAGCCTGGGGCTGTAACAGCACACATTTCAACGAAGGAGGGTCGCATGCGACATGCGCATATCCATGTAACGGGCATTGTGCAGGGTGTCGGCATGCGACCGTTTGTGTATCGCGAGGCCATGGCGCACGGCATTTGCGGCTGGGTGCTTAACGCGGGCGATGGCGTGCATATCGAGGCGCACGCTCCTGGCGAAGCACTCGACGAATTTGTCGACGCGCTTTCCGAGCATGCGCCTGCGGCGTCTCGCGTGGAGCATGTCGAGGTTATGGACCTAGCACCCGGCGACTGGAACGCCGCCAACGAGCAGGGTTTTCGCATTGTGGCGTCGCAGGATCAAACCGCCCACACGACGCTCATCTCGCCCGACATCGCTACGTGCGATGACTGCCTGTGCGAGCTATTCGACCCCGCCGACCGACGCTTTCACTACCCCTTTATCAACTGCACCAACTGTGGACCGCGCTTTACCATCATCCGCTCGCTGCCCTATGACCGAGCGGCTACCTCGATGGATCGCTTTCCCATGTGCCCCACCTGCGCCTCAGAGTATGCCGACCCGCTCGATCGGCGGTTTCACGCGCAGCCCGATGCCTGCTTTGATTGCGGACCGCATATTACGTGGCGCGAGGCCAGCGATGCCATCATCGAACGCTGCGTCGAGCTGCTGGCTGGCGGCGGCATCGTCGCCATCAAGGGTCTGGGCGGATTCCACCTGGCCTGCGATGCCACCAACGAACAGGCGGTGTGCGAGTTGCGCCGTCGCAAGCGTCGCAGCAATAAGCCGCTCGCCGTTATGGTGTGCGGCCTTGCCGACGCCGAGCGCTGTGTCATATCGATGGCATTGAGCGCAACCTGCTGGCCGGCAGTGTTCGTCCATTGTGCTGCTGCGTCGCCGCGCAGCCGGCAACGACGCCCACAGCTCCCCCAACGCCCTCGAACTCGCGCCATCCGTCGCGCACGACTTGCCCGAGCTTGGCGTCATGCTCCCCTACACCCCGCTTCAACATTTGCTGCTCGCCGCAGCCGCGGCGCACGGCATGAGCGCACTCGTCATGACCAGCGGAAACCTGAGCGAAGAGCCCATCGAGACCGACGATGCCCTTGCATGGGAGCACCTTGTTGCCGCCGGCATCGCCGATGCGCTGCTCGGTAACGACCGCGCGATTCTGTCGCGCTACGACGACTCCGTGGTACGCGTAGTCGACGGGGTCGTCATGCCCGTGCGCCGCGCACGCGGATATGCGCCGCAGCCGCTGTCGTTGCCGGCGCTCGACAACGCCACGCCCTGTGTGCTCGCCTGCGGGCCGCAGCAAAAAGCCACGATCGCACTCACGCGCGAGGACACCGACGGCCATGCGGCCTGTTTTGTGTCGCAGCATATCGGCGATGTCGAAAACGGCGCGACTTTCGATGCTTGGAGCGCCGCACGCACGCGTCTGGAAAACCTCTTTGACCTGGCGCCTGCCGCCCTGGCATGCGACATACATCCCAGCTATCTGTCGAGCCAATGGGCGCGCGAGCAGGCACGGGAGCACAATCTGCCGCTTATCGAAGTCCAGCACCATCATGCGCACATCGCGAGCGTCATGGCAGAGGCGATTGCCGCAGGCCGGCTTGCGCCCGATGCACGCGTCCTCGGCATCGCCTTCGACGGCACGGCGCCGGCACCGATGGCACCATATGGGTGGTGAGTTTCTTGTCGCCCATCTCGCCGATTTTGAGCGCGTCGCGCATCTGCGCACCTGGGCGCTTACCGGTGGCGCCGCATCCGTACACGATGTCCGCCGCAACGCCTTTGCCCTGCTCAGCGAGCTCGACCTGCTCGAGCACCCGGGAGCCGTGGGGCTCTTGAACAGCCTTGACGAGCAAACGCGCAGCATAACGGCAACGATGATCGAGCGCGGCATCAACAGTCCGCGCACCAGCAGTATGGGTCGCCTGTTTGATGCCGCAGCCGCGATTTTGGGCATTTGCGGCCAGGCAACCTACGAGGCGAACCCGCCATCGAGCTCGAAGCCGCCGCTTGGCGTGCACTGGACGGCAAAATCGCCCGTTTTCCCGACGACAACGTCGGCTATTCCACATCTGGCCCATCGTGGCTGGACGGCCCCGATGTGCTGGACCAGAAAGCACTCTTTGAGGCACTTTTGGAGGGAATTGAAGCCGGAGCGCCCGCCGACAGGCTCGCACTCGACTTCCATGTCGCCGTCGCGCGCTCCTCGGCGCGCATCGCCACCGAAATCTGCGCGCGCGAGGGCATTGGCACCGTCGCGCTCTCGGGCGGCGTGTTCATGAACCGACTTCTGCTCCAGCTCCTCACCCGCGAGCTCAAATACGCGGGCCTTGCTGTCTTGGTCCCCCACACCGTACCCGTCAATGACGGCTGCATCGCCTACGGTCAGGCGGCGGTCGCAAGCGCTCGTCTTGCGCAGATTGCATCGCAGTAGCTCGCCCTCACACGCCGCTGTGCCCAGCCGTCTCACAGGCGTAACGCGTTTGCCCGCAAACCCCGCGAGCGCTACCATCAACTGATGGATTATTGAGCGCTATCCAGCGCAAAGCGTCTAAAAGGGGAACAATATGTGCCTTGCCGTTCCCGGTAAAGTAGTCAAACGCGACGACGACCTCAAGGCCACCGTCGACATGATGGGCATCGAGCGCCCGTGTCGCTACGACTCGTGCCGACGGCGCAGGTTGGCGACTATATTCTCGTACACGCCGGCTTTGGCATCCAGATTGTCGACGAGCAGGAAGCGCAGGAGACGCTCGAGCTCGTTAATGCCATGACCGAGCTGATCGAAGAAGACCAACTGGTCAGCAACCCGGCCGAGGCATACTAGTGGTGGCCGGACAGCCGGCGCGCTCCGGTATCGACTTTTCGGCATTTCGCGATTCCAAGCTGGCCCGCGAGCTCATCGAACGCATCCATGAACTCGTCGGCGACCGCACCATCAACCTTATGGAAGTCTGCGGCACGCACACCGTGAGCATCGGCCGCTATGGCTTTCGCTCCATTATGCCAGCCGGGCTCAAGCTGCTGAGTGGCCCGGGGTGCCCCGTCTGCGTAACCGCCAACCGCGACATCGACCACGCGATCGCGCTCGCCAACATAGACGGCGCCATCATCACCACCTTTGGCGACATGATGCGCGTGCCCGGATCGTCCACCTCGCTCGCTGCGCAAAAGGCGGCAGGCGCGACATCCGCATCGTCTATTCCCCGCTCGACGCGCTCGACATCGCCGAGCAAAGCCCGATCGTCCGGTCATTTTTATGGGCGTGGGCTTTGAGACCACAACGCCCACCATCGCCGCCGCCATCTTGGAGGCCGAGGCACGCGGCTTTTGAACTTTTCGGTCTATTGCGCCCACAAGACCACGCCGCCGGCGTTGCGCGCCATCGCCAACGACCCCGAGACCGCCATCGACGGCTTTATCCTGCCGGGCCACGTCGCCACCATCACGGGCTTGGCGCCCTTTAGCTTTTTGGTCGACGAGTTCAATACCCCGGGCGTGGTCACGGGATTTGAACCGGTCGATATCCTGCAGGGCATCTGCATGCTGGTCCAGATGGTTGTCGAGGGCAGGCCCGCGATCGACAACGCCTACCGCCGTGGCGTCAACGCAGACGGCAACCCCGTGGCGCGCCAGCTGGTCGAGCAGGTGTTTGAGCCATGCGGCACCACGTGGCGCGGGCTGGGGCCGATTGCCAACTCGGGCCTTTCTATCCGCCCCGAGTTCTCGCGCTTTGATGCCCGCGCTCGCTTTGACGTGCCCGTTGAGGCGACGGTCGAGCCGCGTGATGCCGCTGCGGCGACGTGTGCGTGGGGCCATTACGCCGAACAGCTGCCCGCTCTTTGGCCGCACCTGCACGCCCGAGCACCCCGTCGGACCGTGCATGGTGAGCTCCGAGGGCAGCTGCGCGGCGTACTACCGCTACCGTAACTAGCCTGGACGCACCCGCACACTGGCACCACCCACGATTGGAGTTTTGGATATGTCCCATAGCATCACCGATAGCACCGTCCTGTTGGGCCACGGCTCTGGCGGTCAGATGATGAAACGCATCATCGATGAGGTCTTTTTGGATGCCTTTGGGTCGCCCGAGCTGCTCGAGGGCAACGACGCCGGCG
>ENA-OQAS01000409-OQAS01000409.1-human-gut-metagenome-genome-assembly--contig:-NODE-409-length-22703-cov-2.350505_pt1 | contig 22703 bp, 28 predicted proteins | sample MGYA00242733_ERZ504523 | MGnify/ENA primary metagenome ERZ504523 (study PRJEB26092, sample SAMD00036239) | human gut metagenome | host: Homo sapiens | study: EMG produced TPA metagenomics assembly of...
TCCTCCTTTGACTGATCTCTCTGTTGTTGATGCGTCTATTTTAACAGGCAAAGGGGGCTGACACACTCTCTGGAACAACGGATTCCTTACAATGAAATGACCTGACGGGCAAGATTTTATGTTCTGATTTTTTAATGGTCAAAAATTGCTATATGAATTTTGACTTGTCAGGGAAATAAAAACCCCACATCTGTTTCGCCGCAAAAGCGTCAGATGTGGGGTGGCTTTTCTGTGGTATAAACAAAAAATTCGGGTGAGCTGGCGGCTTCTTTGCCACCGGATCATCGATTTTAGTATCTGCCTGTTACAAATCGCAGGAAGGATACCGGTTTGCGTCCGTAGCTCTTCGTCCGTTTCACGTAATCCTTGTAATACTGAACTACCTGAGCAAAGGACATGGTTGGATCGATTGCATACATCATCGATACACCTCCTTTTTATTTTGGTGTGCGCCCTTCTCAATTATCTTATGTCATATGGGCTGATATGTTCGAAATGATTTTCTCATTTCTTGTATACATTATAACACCGTCTTTGGTAGTATTCAACAAAAATAACGTAAAATTTTTGTGCAAATCACATATTGCTTTTGTAAATATTGCTCATAAATAAATGTTCCCGCAACAATTCTTTCTGTGTCCTCTCTGCCGTCCAGAAAATATTATTGCCCGTGATTACAGCTTTTAGTGCAATTGGTTCCACACCCGCCTTTTTATATTCTGCCAGAAATGCATCCACCTGATCCGAATTCATTTCCGAAAAAATCAGCATTTCTGCCGGAAATTCCGGACCGTCATATTTTTTTGCTTCTCTGGTAAATCCCTGTATCTGCGCCAGCGTGCCCAGTTTCTGGAATAATCCTTGCGGGCAACATCTATGATACGGATGCCTAATGTCCTGCATACATTCTGAATCACTGCGTATTTATCCCGGTTTATACGAAAAGTAATATTGTCTGTGCCATAATTTTCTCCCTGCTGATCCGCTGCCTTACCTGTGTCTGTTTTCATCAGACTCCAAACTCCCTGTAATCCTCCGGCAAAAAACGATGGTAAATGATATGGATTCCCTCATCCTTAAAACAATAATAATAGGGATCTTCCTCATCCTCCGCAAACCGGAACATCCAGTCGAATTCCCCATTTTCGATCTTCTGACATTCCACATGGGACGAATGTTTACAGAACAGTTCCCGGATCTCCTGCATGGTACAGCCATGCTGCCAACCAGTTCCACCAGTTCCCGGATAAATTCATCCGGCTTTTCATGCTCATGGACATATACACTTCCCTGTTCCGGAATATAAAACAGAAACGCTCTTTTTTGCCGTCACACCTACATCCCCGAGTTTTTCCTGCCAGGTTTCCGGCAGATGCTGCAGGCGATGAAGCATTTGTTCTTCTCCCTCCTGCACGTCAAAAAAGTGATTCAGAGAGGACAGGGGATAATATAACCGGATGGCTTCTTTTCGGAATCCCAGTTTTGCCTGTTCCTCTTTGATCGTGTCCGTCAGACTTTTTTCCAGCCGCTCGTATCCCATCCTGTCCTCCTGTATCCATAGTTGCATGATAAAATCTGCTTTACCGATCCTGCAGCAGAATCTGCCGTGTCTTGGGATCATCCGGCGGCAGATTGCAGTGCAGGACATGAAATCCTCCGGTCTGTGACCCTTCAATCACATTGATTGCCCCATTGTAGAGTCTTGTCTTTCCGGTTCCGATCTCATGATTCGTAAGCCCTGCCAGAAGCACATTGATTGCCGCTCCATGGGATACCGCAGCCACTGCCTGATGTCCCGTTGCCGCAAGAAGCTCCATCGCATGCTCCATGCGTTTCTGCACATCGGCAAACGGCTCCATTCCTTCGACATGGTCGCCTGCCGCAAGTGCAAAATACTCTTTTTTATCTTTTACCAGTTGTCCGGAAAACGGGCCAAGATCCCGCTCAATCAGCTCCTGCATCGGCTCTACACCGTCTCTGCTTAACCCGATCTGTGCAGCAATCTCCTCCCCTGTGCAGTGTGCACGTTTCAGTGGGCTTGTATACACAGCTTCGATCCCCAGTCCCTGCAGCGTCTGCCCACAGCGTGCTGCCTGTGCAATTCCTGCCGCATTCAGTTCTATATCTTCCCTTCCCTGAAAACGTTGATATGATTCCAGTCCGTTTCTCCGTGCCTGATTAAATATATTTTCATTTTTTATGTTTACCAGCCTCAAAAAATTTCTTTGTCTCATATACAACCACACCATTTAAAGCAAACAGCGCAATCATATTCGGCAGTGCCATCAGACCATTGAAAATATCGGCAATCGTCCAGACAGCACTTACCGTCATATACGGTCCGATAAATACTGCCAGAATATAAATCCAGCGGAACACCATTACTTTTTTCATATTTCCACCGGTCAGATATTCCAGACATCTCTCACTGTAATAATCCCATCCAAGAATCGTTGTAAAGGCAAAAAATACCAGACACATCATCAGGACAAAAGAAGATACCACATGAGGGAACGGAAGTCCGTTCTGGAACGCATATGTAGTAACCTGAACGCCCTCGAGTCCATCCACCTGCCATGCTCCGGTCAGTACAATGGAAAGTCCGGTCAGTGTACAGATCACAATCGTGTCAATAAATGTACCTGTCATGCTGACAAGACCCTGACGCACCGGCTCATGTGTCTGTGCTGCTGCCGCTGCGATCGGTGCACTACCAAGTCCTGCCTCGTTTGAAAAAATGCCCCTTGCAACACCGTTTTGCATGGCAACAAACATACTGCCTACCACACCACCGGTGACTGCACGCGGATGAAATGCGCCCTGCACAACCGTAACAACCGCTGCCGGAACTTTTGTAATATTACAGATAATTAAAATCAACGCAAATACAAAATATGCAACTGCCATAAACGGAACAACAATCTGGCTGACACTTGCTATACGCTTGATTCCGCCAATCAGCACGGCACCCACACAAAATGCAAGGATCAGGGAAGCGATTACAACCGTCCAGGAATAAGTTCCGATTCCCGGAATTGCCACGGTATGAACCTTATTCGGGTCAAAAAAGTTCTGGATGGCACTGGCTATACCGTTCACCTGGCTGAATGTTCCGATTCCGAACAGACCTACACAGACTCCAAAAAAGGCAAAAATCTTTGCAAGCCATTTCCATTTCGATCCCATTCCCTGTTCAATATAGTAGAACGGGCCACCCAGACTGTGTCCGTCTTTGTCAACTACACGGTATTTGATGGCAAGTAATCCTTCGGAAAATTTTGTTGCCATTCCGAAAAATGCCGCCACAATCATCCAGAACAATGCCCCCGGCCGCCTGCGCATACCGCAGTTGCCACACCGACAATGTTTCCCGTACCGATCGTTGCACTCAGTGCCGTACATAACGCCGCAAAACTGGATATTTCTCCCTTGCCGCCCTCTTCATTTTTGATCATCCACTTGAGTGCCAGCGGAAGCCTGCGCATCTGCAGGACTCCCAGACGCACGGTCAGTAAGATACCACCGCAGAGGATCAATACCATAAGTGGGACTCCCCAGACGAAGTTATCCACGGTCTTTAAAAATGCATTGATTGTTGTCCACATAATTTTTCTCCTTATTTCCCTTTTTCAAAAGCTTTTCCTGCGTACAAATGTGCTTTGTACGCGCACATTAAAAATTATACGCAAAACAGGAAACAAGTGCAAGAAAAAAATCTTTTTTGTCGAAAAGAAAATCACCTTTCATCTTCTGCCCAGAGCCGTGCGCACCGCACGGCTCTCTGCCATCCCCTGAGCAGCTTTTTGCGCTCCCCAGAGTCCATTACCGGTTCAAACCTTCGTCCCAGCTGCCAGTTTTCCCGGATTTCATCCCTGTCTTTCCAGTAACCTGCTGCAAGTCCTGCCAGATATGCCGCTCCGAGTGCTGTTGTCTCGATACATTCCGGTCGAAGCACTGCCGCATCAATGATATCTGCCTGAAACTGTACAAGCATGTTATTTGCACTGGCTCCCCCGTCCACACGCAGACCATTCAGCGTCACGCCGGCATCCTCTTCCATGGCGTGAATGACATCTTTCGCCTGATAGGCAATAGACTCTAATGTTGCACGGATAAAATGTTCCTTTTTACATCCCCGTGTCAGCCCGACAATCGTTCCGCGCGCATACGGATTCCAATACGGTGCCCCCATGCCGGCAAATGCAGGAACAATATAAACACCATTGGAATCCGGGACTCTCTTGGCATATTCCTCGGACTGTCCTGCGGTACGAATCATACGCATCCCGTCCCTTAGCCACTGGATGGCCGCCCCTGCCACAAAAACACTTCCCTCAAGTGCATATTCCACTTCCCCTGCAGTACTCGCAGCAATGGTTGTAAGCAGTCCATGTCTGGAATGATTGGTTCCTTTCCGGTATGCATCAAAAGAAAACAACCGGTTCCATAGGTATTTTTTACATCCCCTTTTTCAAAACAGCACTGTCCGAACAATGCCGCCTGCTGGTCTCCTGCCACACCCATCACAGGAATTTTACCGCCAAAAATCTGCTCCTGTGTCTCTCCGAAGAGACCACTCGATGGCAGCACTTCCGGCAGCATTTCTTTTGGAATACGAAACAGCTCTAATATCTCTTCCTCCCAGCAGCATCTGTGTATGTCAAACAACATGGTTCTTGCCGCATTCGTATAATCCGTGACATGCACCGCTCCCTTGGTCAGATTCCAGATCAGCCATGTATCCACCGTGCCAAACAAAAGTTCCCCTTTTTCTGCCGCCTCACGCGCGCCTTTCACATGATCAAGAATCCATGCGATCTTGCTTGCGGAAAAATAAGCATCCGGCACCAGACCTGTCCGCTTCTGCAGCATCGGTCCATATCCTTTTTCTTTCAGTTCGTCAATCTGTTCTGCCGTGCGCCGGCACTGCCAGACGATCGCATTGTATACGGGTTCCCCGGTCTTTTTATCCCAGACGATTGTGGTTTCGCGCTGGTTTGTGATGCCAATGGCACGGATATTTTTGGATGATGCCCCGATATTCGCCATTGCCTCTATGGCAACCGACATCTGGGAGGACCAGATTTCCCTCGGATTCTGCTCTACCCAGCCCGGCTGCGGGTAAATCTGTGTAAATTCTTTCTGTGCCATCGTGACGATTTTTCCTGCATGATCAAACAAGATACAGCGGGAACTTGTCGTTCCCTGATCCAGTGCCATAATATATTCTTTCATCATCTGTAATCCCCCCATATAATTTTCCTGTAGCTTTTCTTTTTCCTATTTTACTGCATATTCCCATTTATCACCAGTTCATTTTCTCGTCAATTGTGGTTTTAACAACATATTTTCCATTTGCTTTCTGATAAATTACTTCTTGCTTACAAAATAAAATCAAAGGAGTATCTTATTATGGAACATAAAATGTTTTGCTATCAGTGTCAGGAAACCGCAGGATGCAGCGGCTGTACCCAGATGGGTGTCTGCGGCAAAAAGCCGGAAGTAGCAGCTATGCAGGATCTGCTCGTCTATGTGAGCAAGGGATTATCCGCGGTCACAACCCAGCTGCGCAAAGAAGGAACAAAGGTTTCAGAAGAAACCAACCACTTGATCACCTGGAATCTGTTTACCACCATCACAAATGCCAACTTCGACAATGAGGCGATCATCGCACGGATTCATAACACTCTGTCCGTGCGCCGCACACTCATTTTACAGGTAAAAGATACCTCAGGTCTGCCGGAAGCTGCTTTCTGGGATATAAAAACAAAAGATGGCTCTGACGCATCGGATGATGTGCTCTTTGCAAGGCAAAAGAGGCAGGGGTTCTCTCCACAAAAGACGAGGACATCCGCAGTCTGCGTGAACTGATCACTTACGGATTAAAAGGTTTGTCCGCTTACTCCAAGCACGCCAATGTACTGCTTTCGGATGATCCGGAAATCGATGCCTTCCTGCAGCGGGCACTCGCTGCAACACTGGATGATTCCCTCACAGCCGATGACCTGATCGCACTCACACTGGAAACTGGAAACTATGGTGTCAGAGGCATGGCGATGCTCGATACTGCAAATACCGGTGCCTATGGCAATCCTGAAATTACCAGAGTGAATATCGGTGTTGGAAAAAATCCGGGAATTCTTGTCTCCGGTCATGATTTAAAAGATCTGGAAATGCTTCTGGAACAGACACAGGGAACCGGTGTAGATGTGTATACACACTCAGAAATGCTTCCTGCCCACTACTACCCGGCATTCAAAAAATATCCGAACTTTGTCGGAAATTACGGAAATGCATGGTGGAAACAAAAAGAAGAATTTGAACGTTTCCACGGACCAATTCTGATGACGACCAACTGTATTGTTCCACCAAAGGACAGCTACAAAGACCGGCTGTACACCACCGGTGCTGCCGGCTATCCGGGATGCACACACATTGATGGCGAAATCGGTGCACAGAAGGATTTCTCGGCACTGATCGAACAGGCGAAACACTGTTCTGCTCCGGAAGAACTCGAGCACGGTGAAATCATTGGTGGCTTTGCCCACAATCAGGTACTTGCACTTGCCAGTCAGATTGTTGAGGCCGTCAACTCCGGCGCGATCAAAAAATTTGTCGTCATGGCAGGATGCGATGGACGGGCAAACTCCCGCAATTACTATACGGATTTTGCCAGAGCACTTCCAAAAGATGCGGTTATTTTAACTGCCGCTGTGCCAAATACAAATATAATAAACTGAATCTCGGCGATATCAACGGAATACCGCGTGTCCTTGATGCCGGACAGTGTAACGATTCCTACTCTCTGGCTGTGATTGCCCTGAAACTGAAGGAAGTATTCGGTCTCGATGATATCAACGATCTGCCGATTGTCTACAACATTGCATGGTATGAGCAAAAAGCAGTGATTGTGCTGCTGGCACTGTTGGCACTGGGTGTAAAAAATATCCACCTGGGACCGACCCTTCCGGCATTCCTTTCCCCGAATGTGGCAAAGATCCTCACGGACACGTTTGGCATTGCCGGAATTGGTACCGTAGAAGATGATTTAAAACTGTTTTTTGGCAAATAATCCACAAAGTCTGTTTTTGTCTGTTTTCCTTTGACAAACGGTATTTATGAGAGGTATGATTATTATACAATTTAACGATTTTGCATATTTGGCAGAAGGAGAACATTACATGAACGAAAAACAATATTTACGAGCCAACAAGCGGGTATTTCTCGCTGTCACCATTATCTTTGCCTATATCACGCTGACCATGCTTGCTGCACTGGCGGCCAACCACGGTGACCACTTTGTCCGGATTGTGATCCAGTGTCTGGTTTCGGTCGGTGTGATTATCATTTCCGCACTGGGCTATCTGACCCGAAAGAAAACGCACACCTGTGCCATCATCCTGACAACCGCCATGATGGTCGGTTATGCAGCTGTTGCTTTACTAAATACCACGGAAGGGACATGGGCTTACGCGCTTCCCCTCATTATTGCCGCCATGGTTTATCTGAATGAACGGCTTATGAAAATAATAAACAGCGTATTTCTGCTGGTAAATATCGTTCGTCTGATGCTCAGTTTTGCCCCACACGCATCTGCTGCACTGGCCAACAAGGTGCTGGCACTGTTTGTCCTGCTTCTTGTTGCATACGCTTCTATCAGTATTACACGGATGCTTGTGCTTTTCTTTGATGAAAACATGACGGAAATTACAGAAGCTGCGGATAAGCAGAAGAAAAACCACGATCAGATGCTTCTCGTTGCCGAAAATATTTCCCGGCATTTTGAAGAAGCAATGACTGTGCTTGACAGTTTGGAAAACAGTATTGAGGTCAGCCACAGTTCTATTCAGGAAATTGCAGACAGCACCGAAAGCACCGCTGAAGCCATCCAGAAACAGGCGGTTATGTGTTCCAATATTCAGGGCAACACCGATGCGGCAGAAGCCGGCATCCACCAGATGATTGAAGCCGCACATGAAACGGATGCTACTGTAAAATCCGGTGCACAGGTCGTCCTGGAATTAAAGGAACAGGCACAGAACGTGGAAGAAGCCAGCAATATCACGGTACAGGTCATCCAGAGCCTGACTTCAAAAGTCGAGGATGTCCAGAACTTTGTCGGATCCATTATTGAAATTTCCAACCAGACAAATCTGCTTGCCTTAAATGCTTCCATTGAGGCTGCGCGTGCCGGAGAAGCCGGAAAAGGGTTTGCTGTGGTGGCCGATGAAATCCGCCAGCTTTCCGAACAGACAAAAAATGCCTCTGCCAACATTACAGAAATTATCGACAAATTAAACGATGACACAAAACGTGCCAACGAAAGTATCGAAAACTCAGTTGCTTCCGTAGAAAAGCAGAACGAACTGATTGAGAATACACGGGAGAAATTCGGCAATGTCGGTGAAACCGTTGAACACCTGATGGAAGATATCCATACGGCAGAAGAAAATATCCAGAAAATCCTTGATGCCACCAATGTTATTTCCGATAATATTACCCACCTCTCTGCCACCGGTGAGGAAGTGGCTGCCTCTTCCACCGAAGGGCTGCGTATGGCAGATTCCACGGTGGACAATATGAAGGGCTGTAAAAAAGTTCTGGAGAAATATTTACATGCTTGCAGAAGATATGAAAGATTCCGTAGAGCACAAAGAACTCGGATAACTCTGTCTGCCAAAAAGCCGGACGCTGTTTACACAACGTCCGGCTTTTTACTGTTTACAGAAAATACAAAAGTGACAGGCAAACGGCCATGCCAAGGAATGCCATCCGGTACAACAGCACATTCGCACACCGGATATCTTCCGGTTCCACCGGACGCAGGGCATCCCCTATCGTCGGTTTCTTTACAGTCTTTCCAAAATAACTGGCATCCCCTGCCAGCCGGATGCCAAGGCTTCCCGCACAGGCACTCTCGGTCTGCGCAGAATTCGGGCTGGCATGTTTCCGGCTGTCCCTTCTCCAGATCTTCCATGCCCCGGTCCCGCTAAAACGCTTCCCCGGAAGGAAGCTTGCCACGATCATAAGCAGTGCCGCCACGCGGGATGGGATGAAATTAACCACATCATCCAGCTTTGCCGCAAACCTTCCAAAATACAAGTTCTTTTCATTCTTATATCCCACCATGGAATCCATGGTATTCACCGCCTTATAGGCAAATCCAAGCACCGGTCCGCCGACTGCCAGATAAATCATCGGCGCAATCACACCGTCGGATGCATTTTCCGCAACGGTCTCAATTGCTGCCTTTGCCACACCTGTTTCATCCAGTTGTTCCGTATCACGCCCAACGATCATGGACACTGCCTTTCGCGCCGCCGGCAGATTCTGCTTTTGCAGCTGCTCATATACCTTCATGCTTTCCACTTTCAGACACTTTGTAGCAAGAATCTGATAGGTCATAATGGCTTCCACGGCACAGCCAATCGCCGGATGCAGCCCGTATGCCCCCTCAAGGATAACGGCGGCCACACCGGTTGTCCATGCGATAACAACCACAACCATCGCAAACCCGCGCAGAAATTTTCTTGTGTCTGACAGTTCCTTTTTATTCAGTTTTTCCAGTGATGCGATCAGATTACCAATCAGACGGATCGGATGGGGCAGCCAGTGCGGATCGCCAAACAACAGATCCAGCACAAACCCAAGAAACATCGCAAAGAAATGATAACTCATACTTTTTCTTTTAACTCCATTTTATTCTCTTGTAAGGACAGGCGCAGATGATAGCCCTCGGCATTTTTTACCTGATACGAAAAATAATCACCGCCACAGTAGTGCGAAAGCAGCGCCATGATCGTACCCCCGTGAACCACAGCCGCCACCGGAAGCGGCTCCTGTATCATACAGTTGTCTTCCGTTTCCTGGCACTTTGGACACGCTCTGTATGCCAGCTGCTGCCGGATCTGTTCCATAACCAGCTCCATCCCATCCACACATCTTGCGATAAAAGCCTCCCGGCTCTCACCTCCCGGAAATGCCAACGTTCCACCACTGTCAATCCATGCCTGATAGCGCGGATCTCCATTCAGCTGTGCATAATTCTTTCCTTCAAATTCTCCAAAATCCATTTCACGCCATGGATCAATTTCGATCTGTGGAATTTGCGGAAATAAAATTTCTGCGGTCTGCCGGCAGCGAAGCATGGGACTTACAAATACATATGGCATATCCCCTGTCCTGCATACCTGTGCCCATTGGTCTTTTCTTTTCTCCAGCTGCTGTCTGCCGTCCTCCGAAAGCGGTTCATCCGTCTGTCTGCCAATATACCGGTGTTCTACATTTCCCAGCGTCATTCCATGCCGGATCAGATACAGTTCTATTTGATTCTCTGCCCAATTCCACATACAATCCGTTCCACCCTTTCTGCTTTTGCTGCAATTTCACAAAGCAGCCGTCCCAGCCGCTCACGATATTCCCGCTCGAACGAATCAAGCGGCACAATTCCATTGCCTACTTCATCGCAGATAATTACTGTATCCGGATGTTTTTCCAGATAAGCCATACTTTCTGCTTCCGGGGATAGAGACTTCGGGGCACTTTCCTGCAATTTCTCTCGAAACCATTCTTCAAAATTGTCCCAGATCCGTGCTTCCTCGATGCCCCGCACCTGTGTTACATATGCTTTTTTTCCCTGAGCAGTGCCGCCAATGTATAATTCCATTAATGTACTCCCTATTGCTTGATATTTTATATTACCACGTTTCGACAAATTTATCTATTTATGCTATACTCCTTTTGTTTTCGCTCCCATTCTGGCAACAGAAGGGAGATATATTTTGTGGATTCTATCGTTTCATTCTTTGTTTCTGTCGTGGCAGGTATAGTCACCTATTATATCTGCAAATGATTAGACAGTAAACATTAGCGGCAATTAACCCGAATGGATGCTCGACCATACAAAATGAGAAGAACCTCAGTAGCGGCAACTACTGGGGGTTCGTTTTTGGTGTACTTGTAAAAGTATCGCCTCATTCTTTGTTGATTGCATTATATCCTACACAATCACCAATTTCAAGTATACCCCAATTCATCATCCTTTTTGCACCAGTAGCGCGACTTTTTCAAATCAACACTGACACGCTGCCGCCACCGCCATTGCCCCCTCACACAGCGTCAGAAAATAGCCCGCCGTATCTCCGGTGATTCCACCAAATTCCCTGTAACTGCGCCAGCGATAGTAACCGAACACTGCAAATGCCGCCGCCACCGCCAGAATTCCCGCCAGAAGCGAAAGCCAGAGCATAAACAGTACACACAACAACGTCTGTGCATAAAGTGCCCCTTTTACCCCACGCTCATGTGCGGTACTCGCAAAATGATAGAGCATACCATCGTTTTTGCGGAACGGAAGGAGACCACGCTCAGGCCACTCAGGCAGCGGGACAGGAAAAATCCACAACAAAACACTTCCAGCGCACGGTAATCCACAATCTGGGAAAGAGCCGCCACATAAATCAACCCGAATTCCGCCAGCTTGATCACGGAAAAAGCGCCAATGTGGGAATCCTTTAGAATCTCCAGTTTTCGCTCTCTGGCTGATACGAATGCAATGCATCCATGGTATCCATAAACCCATCCACATGGAAGCCCCCGGTGATAATAAGCGGGAGCGCAGCTGATATCAGAATAAATGCAAGCGTACTGATTCCCAATAACGCAGACAACCGAAACCATCCCCAGAGGATAGCACCGATCACTGCCCCGATCCACGGAAAAAAGCACATGCTGTAACGCATGTCTTCTTCTTTCCACACAAATTGTGGCATCGGAATTTTTGAATAGGTGGAAAACGCCACCGCGATTCCTCTAATGATGTGCATAACCTGCTTCCTTTCTCTCTTTTACCGGAACCGGAATACCTACAACGACTTCGGTCACCGTATCCGCCAGCTCCGCCACTCCCGTATTGATGCGTCCAAGTGCACGGATATATGCCTGCGTTGTCGCATCATAGGAAATGCCATCCTCAAACACGTTATTACTGACGATCACCAACTCGTCCACTTTTGTGGAAAGGTTTTTGATTCCCTGCAATATGTGTCCGACAACCACATCTTCCGAAACGATGTCCGCACCGGAAAACATCTCATTTGCAACCAGATTAGACATACATTCCAGCAGGGCACAGCGAGGACGTTCCGTAACATTTTGCCCTGCGCGATCCGGTGGTTCCATGGCTTGCTGTGCTCTTTTCGAAAAATCTACTTCCCCGATATCCCGCGGCTGTTCCATCGTAACAAATCCTTTTCCCGCGCGAAGTCTCCGGTGTCTTGCAACTTTTTTTTCGCCCTCCGCATCGTACACCTGCATGGTTGCGATATAATATTTATTCGTTTTTCCATCCAGCAGATGCTCTGCGTAAGCCGATTTTCCGCTGCCGCTTCCGCCCAAAACCAAGGTGATCATTCTGTTTCCCCATACCGCTCGTACTGCGCAATTTCCATCGTATCAAATGTTGTCTGATCCTCATAGAGTGCCAGCGCCAGATCCAGAAGGGAAAACAGCATCACGGCCCCTGTGCCTTCCCCAAGCCCCAGTCCCGCATCTATGACCGGATGAAGTTTCAGCTCCTCCGCAATCCATTTTGCCGCGGGTTCCTTGCTCAGATGGCTTGGCAGAACAAATTCCCGCACACCCGGCACGATCCGCTCCGCCACCAGTGCCGCGACCGATGAGATCAGCCATCCAGAACGACCGGCACATGATACAGTGCTCCGCCGATGCATACACCTGCCATTCCCGCGATATCCAGACCGCCGAATGCCGCCAGCATGGAAAGTGCATGCGCTGACCGGATCTCTTTTTCATATTTCTCCAGTGCCTGCGCAATGACCTGCTGCTTGCGCAACAGCCCCGCGTCGTTTAATCCGGCACCACGTCCGGTCACTTCTTCTGCTGTGCGTCCGGTCAGTGCCGCCACAAGCATGCTGCTCGTCGTCGTATTTCCGATTCCCATCTCTCCGGTACCGATCAGCTGATAGCCTTTGTCTTTGCACTCCCGGACCAGATCAATTCCCACAGACAATGCCTGCAACGCTTCTTCCTCTGTCATTGCAGGTTCCTGCAGAAAATCGCGCGTGCCCTGCATCACTTTGCAGTCGCGCACCCCCGGCAGCGTTTCTTTTGTGTTGATTCCAATATCGACCGGGATCACATCCACACCGGCGCGACGCGCCATTTTGCCAACCGAGCTTGCCTGCTGCCCCATGAATCCTGCAACCACCGCGGTCACTTCCTGTCCGGACTGGCTGACCCCTTCTGCGACAATACCGTTGTCTGCGCATATGGTGAGGATCACTTTTTTCAATGGAAAGGCTGCTGCTTCCTGTGATTGCGCCGATTTGTGCAAACATTGTCTCAAACTGCCCCAGACCATCCAGCGGTTTGGCAATTTTGTCCCAGCTTGCTTTTACTTGCGCGTAGATCTGTGCGTCCGGTGGAATGATTTTAAGTTTCTCCATTTCTTTTCCTGTAATCAAATGTATTCTCCTGTCAATCAAACGGAAATCCGGCTCTCCTGCAAAATAGAGTATACATACTCCATATCCAGATGCTCCCGCAATCCCTGTGCGAGCTTGTCATACTGCTGTTCCTTAAATGCATGATAATCACCGCCAGCTCCGGTTTCCATGACACCCTTTTTTTGTCGGCCAATGCCTGTACTATGCGCACGGCAATGTCTCCATCGTCAAAAATGCCGTGCACATAACTGCCGTATACGCCGGGTTCTTCGCTGCCTTTTTCCATGCGCTGCACCCCGTCGGTTCTGCCATCTGCCAGCTGTACCAGTGGCGTCTGATGTTCCTCGGTGGAAACCGTTGTCTTTCCCATATGAATCTCATAGCCGGAAATTCCAATCCGGAAAGTGTGGAAAAAATACCGGTCACATTCTCAAATTTTCCACGTGTCTGCGTACGCATTTTTTCCGGCATCAGGGTCGTGTCGGTGTCGATCAGTTCCATACCACGCAGCGGTTCACGTAGCGAATTCTCATTCTCTACCCATGTGGGTCCGAAATGGTACGCCCCAGCATCTGATAGCCACCGCAGATCCCCCAGACCGGGATATGTGCCGCCAGCTTTTTGACTGCGGCTTCCAGACCGTTCTGCCGCATCCAGCGCAGATCACCCATCGTATTTTTGCTGCCCGGCAGAAAAATCATATCCGGCTGTCCCAGTTCCTGCACCGAAGAAACATAGCGCACGGACACACCCTCCAGCCGTTCAAACACGTTAAAATCCGTAAAATTGGAGATCCGTGGAAAACGGATCACTGCCAGATCTATCACGCCTACATCATGGTTGTCCAACTGACCGCTCAGACTGTCCTCATCCTCAATGGAAAGATGCATATATGGCACTACTCCGGCAACCTTCACGCCGCCGCGTTCCTCCAGCATCTCCACTCCCGGATCAAGGATCGTCTTGTCCCCGCGGAATTTATTAATAATCAGACCCTTCACACGAGCTTTTTCATCCTCTTCTAAAAGTATCAAAGTTCCCAAAAGCTGCGCAAACACGCCGCCACGGTCAATATCCCCCACCAGAAGCACCGGTGCATCGACCAGTTTTGCCAGCCCCATATTGACAATATCATCCGATTTCAGATTGATCTCTGCCGGGCTTCCCGCCCCTTCCATCACAATAATGTCTGCCTGCTTTTCCAACTCCGAAAAAGCCTCGCAGATCGTCGGAACCAGCTTTTTCTTATACGCAAAATAATCCCGCGCCCGCATATTTCCGAGCACCTCACCCTTTACGATCACCTGTGATCCGACATCATTGGTCGGTTTCAACAGGATGGGATTCATAAGCACGGAAGGCTTCACACCCGCCGCTTCCGCCTGCATGACCTGCGCGCGCCCCATCTCCAGACCGTCTTCGGTGATGTAGGAGTTGAGTGCCATATTCTGTGATTTAAACGGTGCCACGCGATATCCATCCTGCGCAAAAATACGGCAAAGTCCTGCAACGATCAGGCTTTTCCCGGCATTTGACATCGTGCCCTGCACCATGATTACTTTGCCATGTTTGTTTCCTTCCTGCTAACCAGCAATCACAACCCTGCAATCCTTCTTGAAGCATGCAATTCCATATTTGATAAAATTACGCATTCCGTCCTGCTTCAGCTTATCGACAATAGAAGTACCTTAAAATTATTCAATCCTGTAAATATACTTTCCTTCGATACTCGCAGACATCCCGTCAGAAATGCAAACTGTAAATAATCATTCGTCTTTAATGCCTGACCAAAAAGACCTCTGATCAGAGAAACCATTTCACGATAATATCCATTCTGATATGCTTTATCCAGAGGAACATCATACTCATCTATGATAATTACTGCCTTTTTCCCGTGATGCCTATATAAAAGCTGTGACAGTTTACGGATGCTGTCTTCTATATTCTCATCCGTACCTGTAAGCATTTTAGCGAAATATGCCTTATCCTCGTCCGTAAGTGCATCACTTGTTTTGAGATAATAATGCCGATCCATTTCATTGGCAAGAATCGTGCCGAGCATCCTCTTCGCATCCGCAAATCCGTTCCTGCGTATTTTTTCAAAACTGTCAATTCCTACCGGTAATTTCAAAGTATTTACCATATGAACCTCCAACAAACAGATCATTTTGTCATATTTACATATAGTATAACTGATTGACAAGGTAATTACAATTTCCTTTCATTAAACGGTCACCGAAATACACTGTCATGATTTACTCTCCATTCCAAAAACATTTTCTTGAAAAGATCCCCATGTTCCGTTAAGATGATATTGTAACGAAAAACAATATATCAGGGAGGTAGTTATGAACTATACAATTGAAGGAGCACCAATGCCTGTCGTCATCTGTAACTTAGAGGGCGGCGAAACCATGCTTACGGAGAAGGGCGCAATGTCGTGGATGTCCCCAAATATGAAAATGGAAACCACAACAGGCGGTGGAATCGGAAAAATGTTCGGTCGTGCTTTTTCCGGTGAAAGCATGTTTATCAACCGCTACACCGCGCAGGGCGGCACCGGACTGATCGCATTTGCATCCAGCTTTCCCGGAGATATCCGTGCATTTGAAATCGCACCGGGGCAGGAGATTATCGCCCAGAAAAGTGCCTTTCTCGCATCAACTGCAGGCGTGGAAATGTCTGTTTTTTTCCAAAAACGCATTGCCGGAGGTCTCTTCGGCGGAGAAGGATTTATCATGCAGCGTCTGTCCGGAAACGGCACCGTCTTTCTCGAATTTGACGGACACATCAAAGAATATGAACTTGCACCGGGACAGCAGATTGTCGTCGATACTGGATATCTCGCGGCAATGACCGCCGGATGTTCCATCGATATCCAGACTGTACCGGGTGTAAAGAATATGCTCTTTGGTGGGGAAGGGATCTTTAATACCGTTATCACCGGACCGGGACGTGTATGGCTGCAGAGCATGCCGGTTGCACAGCTCGCCGGAGCGATCAGCCCGTTTATTCCAAATAAAAATTAATCATTTTCGAAAAATCCCGGAGCCATTTCCCATGCTCCGGGATTTCATTTTATATCATTTTTCAAATTTTCCGAATCTCAAAACTGTTTTTTCCACGGGTTTTTACCTCATATAATACACTGTCTGCTTCCTTAAACAGTTTTTCATAAGGAACTTTCTCCGTCATATACACAGCACCCAGGCTGATGGACAGCGGCACTGAACACCCGCCATATGTAAATGTCTGACACATGCTTCTGACCAGTTTATCCAGCTGTGCCTGAACACCCTCCTGATCACGGTTTTGTATACAGAGAACAAACTCATCTCCGCCAAACCGCGCCATAAGGACATGTGTTCCAAACACCAGACGCATCGTATCCGCTAAAAGTTTTAACGCCTCATCTCCTCCGGCGTGTCCAAGCGTATCATTGACAGACTTAAAGTTATCAATATCCATGATTGCAAACAGAAACGGCAGTTCTTTCCTGTCGTAAATGCGGTTCATTTCTTCCGAAAGCCCGTACCGGTTATATAATCCTGTCAGTGCGTCTGTCTTTGCCAGGCGATTCCGGTCTCGCATAATAAGCATAACAATTACAACAACAATTACAAAAATAATGCATAATGCCAGCAGACAGGAAAACATGTTTGCCTCGATAAAACGCTTCACGGTAATCTTCTGTTGCTTCACCTGCAGGCAATCATTCAGCATCATCTGCATGTTTTCATCCGGAATACTGTAAATGACTTTGTTGCAGACAGAAATCAGCCTGGTATCAACATCTCTGTAAAATGCAAAACAAAAATTGCCGTTTTTCGCCAGCGGAATTGTCGTCAGATGCGCAAAACCCTGCTGCTGTATATAGTAATTGACACTATAATAATCGGCTACGGTAAAATCTGCGCGCAGATTTTCCACTGCCTGCAGACTGTCCGCTAAATCTTTGGTCCGGTAAATTTCTTTTGCATTTGTCTGGTAATCGGAATAATCCTCCCCCCTGACCTGTGCCATCGTTCCCTGCAATGCGTTCTTTGTACTCTTAGTATCGCTTTTTACCAGCACATTCATATATTCCATGTAATTGGTAGAATATTTGATATCGGAATAAACATTGCTTTTTTGGACTCCCGCGGCCATGTCAATTTCCCCTTCCCGCAATGCCTTAAAAAGAGTCTGGGAATTGTCATAAGCCTGTGCTTTCACTTTTACCTGAAACGCTTTTTCCATCTGATCCGCCAGCTGCCGGGAAACTCCCTGAAACTGTCCTTTTTCCTCATATTCATAAGGTGCAAGATTTCGCAGATAACCGATCCGCAACGTCTTCAGTCCCTTTAAGTATGATTTCTCCGTCCCTGAAAAATCGACTTTGTAGGTATTGTTGATCATACTGCTGAGTACGGAAACATTTTCCCCCGTATCCGGCATCATATCCTCTGTACGCCCCGATTCCCAGCGCTTATTCCAGTCATCCATGATCTGGTCAAAAGTTTCATCTCGCTTTCCCTCTGCCGCTTCAATGATTCTTTTCGTCTCATCATAATTATCCCGCAGATTCAGATTTGCAGAAAGTGCTATCCACTTTTTATAATTTTCATCCGAGGCTGCATTGCTGCTCAGACATATTACATGATCCATATCTCCATAACTTTCAGGAATCGGATCGGTTTTTACGATGGAAATCACTTCATGATCCAGTGCATATCCGGATTCATCCAGCATATAATCAATATAGCAACGGGCAGCTACCTTATTTGTACTGTTTTTGTTAATCGCGTAACAATAGTCCGTCATAATTGTCATGTACTGTTGGCCGTTAACCAGATTCGGGAACGGCATGTATGCGATATGATCCCCATGGGTTCCCGCACTTTTTACCTGACTCATTGCCCAGGAACCGATTGCCATACATCCGATTTTCCCGTTGTTGAGCATCTCCTTTGACTGCTCCCAGTCACTTTTTGCAAGATCTTCTTCGCATAATTCTTCTTTGACAATGTTGTAAAGCAACTGATATACCTGATAGTGAGTTGTATCTTTTCCATATGGATTTAACTCATTGACAAACTTATTTTCCCGATAATCCCGGTCTCCGGTCATCTCAATATATGGATACTGTTCCCACACCAGAAGCGGCCAGCCCGCTGCATAATTGGTATAAAACGGAATAGCATCTGTGCGCTCTTTGATATTCCGGAGATCCTGAAGAAAATCATCGATCGTTTTTGGAGGTTCTGTAACCCCCGCCTTATCAAACACTTCTTTGTTATATAAAATTCCGTTGAGATATGCATAAGACGGAATTCCATAGACTACATCCTTGACATTTTTACTGCTTTCCAGATAATTATACTTTTTATCCAGTTCTTTCTTCATCCCCAATTTTTCAAAATAATCCGCATACTTCTCTCCCGGCACCGATCCCGGAACGAATAAAACATCCGGATAATCCCCATCCTGAATCTGTTTTGACACCTCATTGTCATAATCCGAGTACGACTGATATTTCACCTCAATATCCGGATATTTCTTATGAAACCCATCCAGGTACTGTTGCATATCCTGCTGGGAGATATTGGATGCTACCGAAATTGTTCCCCTGATTTCCTTTTTCCGTGCAGCGTGTGCCACACTTCCAAAGTCTGCCGGAAACTGTAACAGCACAAGCAGCGTCAAAAGCACCGCCACCATACGCTTTTTCTTCCACTTTTTCATCTTTCTCATCCTTCTTTTGCAGCCTTACCGCGCTTCATATGTTCTGGATACACGCTTATACTCTGCGGGTTCCGTAATCTGCTCCACCACAATATCTCCGTCTTCTGCATCCCGATAACGGTATAAATACACACCCTCCTGAATCTCATCTTCCTGAATAAGGGATACCGCCATATAGCTTTTTCCCTCAACCGTAAAGGTATCCATGATGGCAAATTCTTTTTCCGTGCCATCCGAAACCGGAATGCTGATTACTTCGTACTCATCCATAATATTCTCTCCCTTTTATCGCGGTACTTCGAAAACAATGCAAATGCATTTTCCCGTGTGGTTTCCTCCACTTCTTCCGCGGAAATCCCTTTAATCTTTGCAATCTTTTCAATCACATACGGAATGTTGCGTGAATCATTGCGTGTTCCCCGGTGTGGTTCCGGTGCCATATATGGACAATCCGTTTCTAAAACAATGGCGGAAAGCGGGATTTCCTCTACCGTCTGAACGAGTTTTCTGGCATTTTTAAAAGTCACGACGCCACCTACCCCGATCCGGTATCCCATCTTTACATATTCCTGCGCCATCTCCGGCGAATAGGAATAACAGTGAATCACTCCCTTGATTCCGTCTTCGCGGGCCTTTTTCATGATCTGCATCGTATCCTCTGCAGCATCCCTCGAATGAATAATCACCGGAAGATCCGCTTCCTGCGCCAGTGCAAGCTGTCGCACAAACCAGTACCGCTGCTTTTGCTGTACCTCTGGTTCCTTATCCCAGTAATAATCCAGTCCGATCTCACCCACGGCAACTGTCTTTTGCAGCGTTGTCTGCTGTCTGAGCCATGCATAAGTGTCCTCATTTAAATCATCCACGTCACTGGGATGTACGCCCACCGCAGCATAAAGAAAAGGGTATTCCTGCGCCAGCGAAAGTGTTGTCTTTGTCGTTGCAATGGAAGACCCTACATTAATCACCGGTGAAATGCCGCGCTGCGGTAAATCCGCAAGCAGCATCTCCCGGTCCGTATCAAATTTTGCATCATCGTAATGTGCATGTGTCTCAAAAATCATAAGAAGTGCCTTTCTATCAGATCAAGTTCCTCCATGATGATACAGTTTGGAAGTGTATCCGAAGCCACCATGCCCCGCACCTGGGCATAATCCATCCAGCGCACACTCTCAATTTCTTCGGTCTGCAGTTCAAATTCCTCTGCTTCCCGATCCAGCCAGAGCAGATAGACATTTGAAATCTGGTGATCATGAAATGGCTGTCTGTGAAATTCGCTGTCAACATCCTTATGCACCTGTCCGCAATAAATCAGATCCGACTCCTGCACTGTCACATTTAATTCTTCTTTCAACTCCCGAATTGCCGAAGGAATATACTCCTCCCCTGCCGGTATATGTCCGGCACTGGAAATATCATAGCAGCCCGGAAATGAATCTTTCTGCATACATCTCTTCTGCAGCAAAAGCTGAATCCGTCCGTTCCTGTTGCGGGCAATCCAGACATGTGATGTACGATGCCGCACACCCTCCCGGTGCGCCTCTGTGCGTTCTACGGTTTCACCGGTTGGTGCTCCGGTTTCATCTACAACATCAAGGATTTCCATATTTATGCCTCCTATTTCTACTTATCCGCCCCAGCCACTTACATACGTCTAACAGATCTCTGCACCGCTTGGCATTGGTTTCTCCGGTGTCATCAGAGAAAGTGTGCCGTTTTCATCCTCTGCACACAGCAGCATGCCCTCGGACAATACTCCGGCAAGTTTTGCCGGCTTTAAGTTCACAAGAACCATAACCTTCTTGCCGACCATCTCTTCCGGTGTGTAATCTTTACGGATACCGGATACAATCTGCTTTACAGTGTTTCCGATTTTTACCTGAGAGCAAAGCAGCTTCTTTGACTTTGCAACTGCCTCACAGGAGAGAATCTCTCCCACCTGGAACTGCATCTTCGTAAAATCATCAAATGTGATCTCTTCCTTCGGATCCATATCAATCACTGCTTCATCTGCTGTCTCTCCGCCATTTAATGCTTTCTGCTCTTTTTCATACTCTTCCTTCTGCTTTGCCTGAATGGCATCCACCTTTGGCTGGATCTCTTTTGCGTCAATTCTTGCAAAAGGATCTCCGGGGCATCGGTTACTTTTGTTCCATCCGGATACAGGCCAACTGATTGAGTTCATCAAAATCACGCAATGATGTCGATAACTGCGCCACGATTTTTCTGCGGTTTCCGGAAGGAACGGGTGCAGAGACTTGCGCCAATCGTGATGGACTCGGTCAGATTGTAAGAACCTCAGCCAGACGGTCTTTCTGTGCCTCGTCTTTTGCCAGTACCCACGGGGTTGTCTCATCAATATATTTATTGCAACGGCGGAACAGTGCAAATACTTCGGAAATTGCATCTGCCACACGAAGTTTTGCCATCTTCCCGGCAATACGGTCACGGGTTGCTGTCACAACAGCTTTCAGATCTGCATCCACTTCACCGGTGACTCCTGTGGATGTTACCACACCGCCAAAATATTTATTGCTCATGGAAACGGTACGGTTTACCAGATTTCCAAGAATATTTGCCAGATCAGAGTTGAAACGCTCAATGACCAGATCCCAGGTAATCACGCCATCATTCTCAAACGGCATCTCATGCAATACAAAATAGCGGGTAGCATCTACGCCAAACAGATCTACCATGTCATCCGCATAGATTACATTTCCCTTGGATTTGCTCATCTTATCCCCGCCCTGAAGCAGCCACGGGTGTCCAAATACCTGCTTTGGCAGTGGCAGATCCAGTGCCATCAGAAAGATTGGCCAGTAAATGGTATGGAAACGGACAATATCTTTTCCGATCAGATGCAGATCCGCCGGCCACAGCTTCTTAACTGATCTGTGGAACCATCCGGATCATATCCAATCTTTGTGATATAGTTTGTCAGTGCATCCAGCCAGACATATACGACATGTTTCGGATCAAATCTACCGGAATTCCCCAGCTGAAACTGGTACGTGATACGCACAGATCCTGCAGTCCCGGAAGCAGAAAGTTATTCATCATCTCATTCTTACGGGAAACCGGCTGAATGAAGTCCGGATGGGTATTGATATAATCAATGAGCCGGTCTGCATATTTACTCATCTTAAAGAAATAAGCTTCTTCTTTGGCAGGCTGCACTTCCCGTCCACAGTCCGGACATTTGCCGTCTACAAGCTGGGATTCTGTCCAGAAAGACTCACAAGGTGTACAATACATTCCCTCATAAGATCCCTTATAAATATCACCCTGATCATAAAGCTTTTTAAAAATCTTCTTTACACATTCTCATGATCCTCATCCGTGGTACGGACAAAGTTATCATAAGAAGAATTCACAAGATCCCAGATCCGCTTTACCTCACCGGAAACCTGATCTACAAATTCTTTCGGTGAAATATCTGCTGCCTCTGCTTTTCCTGAATCTTTTGTCCATGTTCATCAGTTCCGGTCTGAAAATAGACATCATAGCCTTCGG
>ENA-OQAS01000410-OQAS01000410.1-human-gut-metagenome-genome-assembly--contig:-NODE-410-length-22652-cov-3.312009_pt1 | contig 22652 bp, 30 predicted proteins | sample MGYA00242733_ERZ504523 | MGnify/ENA primary metagenome ERZ504523 (study PRJEB26092, sample SAMD00036239) | human gut metagenome | host: Homo sapiens | study: EMG produced TPA metagenomics assembly of...
GGCTGGTTCACCATCAGCTGATTGATCAGCATCTGTGCATGCTCTTTTTTCCTGAAGCCGTTTTCTTTATAAAGATACGGGGACTGGAAATACCGGCTGCCTTCCACAGCTCTCCATTCACCGTCAAAATTTTCGCCTGCAAGTCCAATGCTGCCAAGGACACGGTAAAACGGTGTCTTCACAAAGACACGGATTTCCCGTTCTCTCCGCACCACCATGCCAAGAACACAGGTCATCACACGCCCAACTGCAATGGCCTGATATTTGGAATGGAGATAATTGGTGACACTGCTTCCGTAGCGCAAGGTCAGAACTCTGGAAAAATTGATTCCCATAAGATAATCTTCCTTTGCGCGGAGATACGCAGATGCTGCCAGATTATCATACTCCGAAATATCCTTCGCTTCACGGATCCCTCTTAAGATCTCTTCCTCTGTCTGGGAATCGATCCACACACGTTTCTGGACTTTTCCCCTTACTCCTGCCATCTGGGCTACCAGACGGTAGATATATTCACCCTCACGTCCAGAGTCGGTACACACATAAATGGTATCCACATCCGGCCGGTTCAGCAGTCCTTTTACGATCTCGAACTGCTTTTTGACCCGGGGATCACTTCATATTTAAATTCGCGCGGCAAAAAAGGCAGGGTATCAAAACTCCACCTTTTAAACTTGATATCATATTTTTCGGGATAGCTCATGGTAACCAGGTGTCCTACACACCAGGTTACCACAGAATCATCAGATTCCAGATATCCGTCTTTTCTCTGACCGTTGATCTTCAAAGCCTTCGCAAATTCCTGTGCCACGCTGGGCTTCTCCGCTATGTATAAAGCCTTTGCCATACTATTTATCTGCACTCATCTTTCTAAGCGGCCATGCCAGAAGCACAGCTCCGCCAACTATATTTCCCAGTGTTACGATCACCATGCTTTTAAGCATAGCGCCGACAGACAATCCTGGCACCATACAGAATGCAACTGTAAAAATACCCATATTTGCAATACAATGCTCAAATCCGCTGACAACGAAACCTGAAATACAGATCACGATCATCAGGAACTTGCCTGACTCACTCTTCAGCTTAATGCCGCAGAGAACAGCAAGACAGACGAAGAAATTACAAAGTACCGCACGGAAAAACATCTGTCCTGCCGGAATACTCAGTTTTCCGTTTATAAATCCTGCAAAATAATCTGCTGTACCGGACGCTCCGGCACCTACAAAGATCAGCGCCAGGATCAGGCATCCCACAAAATTGCCGATGTAACTGATTCCCCAGACCTTTCCAACATCTTTCCATGATACGCTCTTGTCATACGCACCAAAAGCCATTACCAGATTGTTACCGGTAAACAGCTCTCCTCCTACCATTACGATCAACAGGACCGCAATGGAGAACACGATGGCTCCAAGGAATTTCCCCCATTCCGGGAAAGTTTTGGAAAATACATTTCCAACAACGTTACTGTAGATCATCGCCACATCAATAAAAAATCCGGCCATGATCGCCCGCATAAAGTATTTTCCGAAATTGCTGTTCAGTAAGTTTATCTTACCCTTCGCAGCGGTTGACAGTTTCTCTACATCCTCCCTGTTCATAAATAGCACCTCCACATATTTTTAGCAAGCGTGGCACTTTGTTGCTGCTTCTTTGTTCACAGCAACACGCTTTCCGGAAATCTGTTTGTTATATTGTAACACTTTACTAATTATTTAACAATAAAAATGCGAAAATTTTCAAAAATTTCCGTTTTGTTACATACAACAAACAATATCCGTTTTATACCAGAACACGATAGATGCCATCCCAGGCCAGTTCCTTTTTTTTCAGGAAATTTTCTGTTTCCTCCTCTGATTGCTCCACGCATTTCCATGCCAGTCCGCACTGGGCACTGATCTCTGAAGGGATCGGGATCAGCCTTCCCGGAAATTCAGATTCCTTGGCCGTTCTTTCCATTTTCATGGCAGCCGTGGTTGTGGAAAATGTCACAACTGTAGTAATTACTTTTCTGCGCATATCTCCTTTGTTCCTTCCACATACGCAAAACAGGACACCGGAAAAACCGATATCCCGTTCTGATGATTTTCTTTATTTCCTGTAAAGGATCCAGTTCTTATTTAGCCTGGATATATCCTTTCGCTTTCAGAGTTTCTGCACAGAGAACTGCTCCGCCTGCGGCACCTCTTACTGTGTTATGGGAAAGTCCGATGAACTTGTAATCATAAACAGTATCCTCACGAAGACGTCCTACAGATACTCCCATTCCATTCTCATAGTTTACATCCATCTGTACCTGCGGACGGTTGTCCTCCTCAAGATACTGGATGAACTGCTTCGGAGCGCTTGGAAGCTCAAGCTCCTGCGGAAGTCCCTTAAACTCAACCAGCTTCTGGATCAGCTGCTCTTTGGTAGATTTCTTGCGGAATTTAACGAATACAGCTGCTGTATGTCCGTTGAGGACCGGAACACGTACACACTGGCATGTGATGACAGGTGTGGTGGCCGGAACGATCACGCCGTCCTCGATCTTGCCCCAGAGTCTTAACGGCTCCTTCTCACTCTTCTCTTCCTCACCACCGATGTACGGAATGATGTTGTGCTCCATCTCCGGCCAGTCCTTGAAGGTTTTTCCTGCTCCGGAAATAGCCTGGTATGTAGTGGCAACTACTTCATACGGCTCGAACTCTTTCCATGCGGTAAGTACCGGAGCGTAACTCTGGATAGAGCAGTTCGGTTTAACAGCTACAAAGCCGCGTTTTGTTCCGAGACGTTTCTTCTGGAATTCGATAACCTCGAAGTGCTCCGGATTGATTTCCGGAACTACCATCGGAACGTCCGGTGTCCAGCGGTGTGCGCTGTTGTTGGACACAACCGGTGTCTCTGTCTTTGCATATTCTTCCTCGATCGCCTTGATCTCATCCTTAGTCATATCAACTGCGGAAAATACAAAGTCAACCGTAGCTGCAACCTTCTCAACCTCGTGGATATCCATAACAACCAGCTTCTTTACTGCCTCCGGCATCGGAGTATCCATTTTCCATCTGCCGCCTACAGCCTCCTCGTAGGTCTTGCCTGCGCTTCTCGGGCTTGCCGCTACAGTAACCACCTCAAACCACGGGTGATTCTCCAGAAGAGAAATGAATCTCTGACCAACCATTCCAGTTGCACCTAAAATACCGACTTAAGCTTTTCACTCATAATAAAACTCTCCTCATCTTGTGTCCCTCCATGGCACACATTTGTCTTTTCTGTAAATACTATACCAATTTTTCCTAAAATGCAAGCATTATCTTAATTTTTTTCAAGATACTCTTTATTCTGAGCAATCACCTGCTCCATCACGTCCGGTCCCGGCGCTCCCAGAGTCACACGTTTTTCCACGCAGGTCTTCATACTGATGGCTTCATAGATGTCCTCCTCAAACACAGGACTGATCTCTTTGTACTCGGAAAGCGGAAGCTCATCCAGAGAGATTCCCTTATCCAGACAGAGAAGGACCAGTCTTCCGACGATGCCATGAGCATCACGGAACGGTACACCGTGGTTAACCAGATAGTCTGCTGCGTCTGTGGCGTTTGTAAAGCCTCTCTTTGCACTTGCCTCCATGTTGGCTTTGTTGAACTGCATAGTGGAAACCATGCCGGTAAACAGGGCGATACAGCCCTTTACGGTGTCGATGGCATCAAAGGTCAACTCCTTGTCTTCCTGCATATCTTTGTTGTATGCAAGCGGGATTCCCTTCATTGTTGTGAGAATAGATGTCAGCGCTCCGTAAACACGGCCTGTTTTTCCACGGACAAGCTCTGCGATATCCGGATTCTTCTTCTGCGGCATGATACTGCTGCCTGTGCTGTATGCGTCATCGATCTCAACGAAACGGTACTCATTGGAATTCCACAGAATGATCTCCTCTGAAAAACGGCTCAGATGCATCATGATCGTAGAAAATGCACTGAGAAGCTCGATGACATAATCTCTGTCAGATACGGAATCCATACTGTTTCTGGTTGGTGCATCAAAGCCAAGAAGCTCTGCAGTATAGGCACGATCCAACGGATAAGTGGTTCCTGCCAGTGCTCCTGCTCCAAGCGGACAGGTATTCATTCTCTTACGGATATCAAAAAGTCTGTCACGGTCTCTGCGGAACATCTCAAAATATGCGCCTACATGGTGTGCCAGAGTTACCGGCTGTGCCTTCTGAAGGTGGGTAAATCCCGGCATGTAGGTGTGAACATTCTCTTCCATGATCTTCTGCAGGGCAAGAAGAAGGTCCTTCAGCTCCTTATCTGTCTCATCGATCTCGTCGCGGACATAAAGCTTCATATCCAGAGCTACCTGGTCATTACGGCTTCTTCCTGTGTGAAGCTTCTTTCCGGCATCTCCAATACGGTCGATCAGGTTTGCCTCCACGAAGCTGTGGATATCCTCATACTCTGCTGTGATCTCCAGCTTGCCTGCTTCCACGTCTGCAAGGATTCCGTCCAGTCCTTCTGTGATCTGCTCCTTTTCTTCCTCTGTCAGGATTCCCTGTTTTGCAAGCATGGCAACATGTGCCTTGCTTCCACGGATATCCTGTCTGTAAAATTTTGATCAAAGGAAATGGATGCGTTAAAATTGTAAACCAGCTTGTCCGTTTCTTTTGTAAAACGGCCTCCCCATAACTGTGCCATATTGATTCTTCCTCACTTTTCTTTTTTGCGGCAGAACTGTCTTCTCCGGACATACACGAGCTCCGTCTCCCGGACGTCTGCACTTTTCTGTGTTAGTGTAACATATTTTTATAAAAATGCAAAGTTTTTCATAATTATACGTTTGCTGTCTTCAGCCGTTGTTACTGTTCACTCGGTTCTCAGTAACCAGCCGTTCTCTGTCCATGGCTTCTTTCTTTGAAAATACACAGCCGCAGTAATTCTGCCGGTACAGAGCATGCTCATGAGACAGCTCAATAGAACGCTTGTAGCCATTCTTTTTCTTAAAATCTGAAGTCAGATGTGGCACTTTATAGATTTCTGCCAGTTCCTCACCGATCTCATTGATCTTCTGTGCATTCTTCAGAGGACTGATACTTAAGGTTGTGGTGAAATAATCATATCTGCTCCTTCGCCAGCTTTGCCGCCTCTTCCATCCGCAGGCGGTAACACCGAAAGCACCGTTCTCCTCCTTCCGGAACATCTTCCAGCCTTTTGCCATCTCATAAAATTCCTTCGGGTCATACCGGCCCTCCATAAGAGTTACCGGATGGACAAATTCCATCTCCCGATCAGGCGGCGGATCTCAGCCACGCGGTGTGAATATTCCTCCACCGGTGCGATATTGGGATTATAAAAAAATATCGTGATTTCAAAATACTGCGACAGATATTCCATCACATAGCTGCTGCATGGCGCACAGCAGGCATGCAGAAAAAGTCTGGGGATTTTCCCTTCTTTCTGGTTTCTTTCAATCAGTTTATCCAGTTCTTTCTGGTAGTTTCTCTTGTTCAATGTTTGTAATTCCTTTCTCTATGACTGTTTTCAGGCAGACATCAAAGTATGCATCTCTGCCATTGGCCTTCTCATGTTTCAGACATATGATAATATTATATCATTATCTACGAAAAGGAGGCAACATCCATGAATCCTGTCCTGAAAGTGCGGGACGTGTGTCTCTCCTATCACACATTGTCCGGTGAGACACCCGCCCTTTCTCATATATCCTTTGACCTGATGCCCGGTGAATTCCTGTCCATTGTAGGACCTTCCGGATGCGGAAAATCCACTCTTCTGAATCTCATTGCCGGCCTGCTCACTCCTGAGCACGGTTCCATTACTCTGGGAGCCGGCCGGTATCCTCCGGCAGTGCCACTGTAGGATATATGCTCCAAAAGGATCATCTTCTGGAATGGCGGAGCATCTACAAAAACATCCTTCTCGCCTGGAGATCCGGAAAGAACTCACACCTGAAAAGTTGGCACATGCAGAAGCCCTTCTTCAGACCTACGGTCTGGACCGTTTCCGTGATGCCCGCCCTTCCCAGCTTTCCGGCGGTATGCGCCAACGTGCCGCTCTGATCCGGACCCTTGTGCTGGAACCGGAGCTCCTTCTTCTGGATGAACCTTTTTCTGCACTGGATTACCAGACACGCTTAAATGTCAGTGATGATATCGGAAAAATCCTCAAAAGCTCCGGCAAGCCTGCGATCCTGGTCACTCATGACATCTCCGAAGCCATCAGTATGGCCGACCGGGTACTGATCCTTCTGCACGTCCTGCCACTGTACGAAAGATCATTGATATCGATCTGGATATCAGCGACCGCACTCCCCTCTCCTCCAGAAATGCTCCGGATTTTAAGAAATATTTTAACATCATATGGAAGGAGCTCAATGAAAATGCCTGAAATTTCCAGACAGCAGAAACAATATCTTGCACGGCAGAAAAAAGAAAAACACATTATCCTGGCTGCACGAACACTTCTTTTTGTTTCTGTTTATGGGACTTTGGGAAATATCCTCTGATCTTGGATGGATCGATTCCTTTATCTTCAGCAGTCCTTCCCTGATCGCAGAGACCTTTCTTTCCATGTGCAGGGATCAGTCCCTGTTTGCACATATTGCCGTGACACTGGCAGAAACTCTTGTCAGTTTCTTTTTTGTTGTGATCCTGGGCGTAGGAACCACAGTACTTCTCTGGTGCTCCCGACGGATCGCACGGATCCTGGAGCCATGCCTGGTGGTACTGAACAGTCTCCCGAAATCTGCTCTGGCCCCTCTTCTGATCGTATGGCTTGGTGCCAACGAACGTACATTGTGGTCGCCGGCATGTCTGTAGCCATCTTCGGTTCCGTTATCAATCTGTACTCCGGCTTCTGCCAGGCAGATCCGGAAAGCTGAAGCTGATCGAAACTCTGGGGGGACACAAAAAGGAAAAGCTTCTGAAGATCGTCCTGCCCTCCTCCATTCCTCTTATCCTGAGTGTGATGAAGGTCAACATCGGGCTTTGCCTGGTGGGCGTGATCATCGGAGAATTTATCGGTGCCCGAAAAGGCCTGGGATACCTGATCATTTACGGAAGCCAGACATTCAGACTTACATGGGTCCTGATGTCCATTGTGATCCTCTGCATCATTGCCATGCTGCTGTATTTTGCACTTTATCTTATTGAAAAACAGGTCCGGAAGCATTAGCTGTAAAAAGGGCGTGTAAAAATGATCTCTCATTTTTTACACGCCTCTTTTGCTCTTATAACCTTTGTTTCAAAGTTTTCCCACGGCAAAGGCCGTGCATAATAAAAGCCCTGGATCTCATCGCAGCTCAGGCTTCGCAGGATCTCCACCTGTTTTGCTTTCTCCACGCCCTCGGCAAGAACCTTCATTCCAAGGCTGTGTGCCAGCGAAATGGTATGACGGATTACCTGCTGCCCACGAAAATTCTCTATGTAATCGATCAGACTTTTATCCAGCTTCAGAGTATCGAATGGCAGCTGGTTCAGGCTTGTCATAGATGAATAGCCGGAGCCAAAATCATCCATATGCAGCTCGAATCCTGCATCCACCATCTTCTCTATGAGCTTACTGATCCGATCATTATACAACGCAGCAGTTTCTGTCAATTCAATGGGAACAGAAGAAAACGGAATGCCATTTTCTTCCACGATCTTCACATAACGACAGATCATATTATCGTAATGGATACTGGCACGTGACAGATTCACCGAAATCGGAAGTATCTTTTTCCCTGATCTTATACGTTCCCCCTGGATGCTGCATACCTTTCGGAAAACATATTCATCAAGGCGTACGATCAGACCATCCTTCTCAAAAAGAGGGATAAATTCTCCCGGCGAAACCATAGTTCCTTCCGCTCTCTTCCAGCGCACCAGTGCCTCCGCCCCAACGATCTCTTCTGTCTCCACACTGTATTTCGGCTGCAGGTAGACTACGAATTCTTCATTGCGTATAGCCTCCACGAAAGCATTCTCCATCTGTCCGTTACGGATATGCCTCTGTCTCATCTCATCATCATAAAAAGCGATCTGGTGCTCATAGTCATCCCGGATACTCTTCATGGCCAGAAAAGCCTGTCACAGATCAGGGTAAAAGGCAGTGTCTTATCCACATTCTCATAAACCCCATAGTTGACCACCAGATTAGGAATCGGCGCTCCGCTCTCGACCCTGTGGATAAATTTCTCCATATCTGCCATACGGATCTCTTTCTTTCCATATATGATGGCTACAAACTGGTCTCCTCCATATCTGCCCACCGTCCCGTAGCGAACCTGATTTCTATACGTATCTCCCAGATAGGTAAGAACCTGATCACCGGTCTTCTCTCCATAGGTTCCGTTGATCCATTTAAAGTTCTTTATATCTGCCACCACCACATGAAAATCCTGATTCGTATTAAAGCGCATCAGCGTCTTTGCATGATGGAAAAAGGCCTGTCTGATATAAAGCCCTGTAAGATCATCATATTCCAGAGCTGAGAGTACCATCACGGACTCTCTCAGCTTGATCACATTGTTGATCTTACTTTTTAATATACGGACATTATACGGTTTCCGTACAAAATCCACTGCTCCCAGTTCCAGACATCGCACCTCATCCTCCAACCGGTTACTTCCGGTTATGATGATCACAGGCACAGAGGTCAGCATCACATCATCACGGATCAGCTCCAGAAACTGAAATTCATCACATACCGGCACACTCATATCAAGAAGAATTGCAGAAAGGGTTTTGTAATTCTCAGACAGACGCTTCATCCCCTCTGCTTCATTCATCGCAGTGATAACCTCAAAACTGCCCTCCAGATGTTCTGTAAGCGCTTTCCGATCCGTCTCGTCATTCACTACAATAAGAAGTTTTCTTCCGGATGCTGTTCCTCCTGGTTCCAGTATGGCCTCCATCTCACTGTACCGTACATCCATATCCTCATTGGCAAAAGCAAACACCACGGTCTGAAAATCCTCAGCCGTTCCTACCCTGGCACATTTCACATAGAAATATTCAATCCTCCCGTTGCTTCGGCGTACACGATAATGTACCATCAACTGGGGAATCCTTGTAAGACGTTGGCATATCTTCTCAAATCCATCATCTGATGCATCCGGATCCTGTCCTCTGCCGCAACACTGCTCTCAATATAAATATCCATGATCTTCTCATAGGATTCATCCCTGCGAAGTCCCTCCTCCCCATAAGCTCCACTCTGCCCCTGGAAGCGGCATACCTGGACCTTATGAGTCTCTCTGTCAACAGAGTAGATATTGATAAAATTTTTTCCGAGAACATTAATGATCCCCATAAGAATCGGATTCTCCATCATTCCGCTGCTGATCTCATCATTCGTCTCTGTATCCGAAAAACAAGGGCATGTCCTGTCCCGCCGGATTCCAGCGGAATCTCCACAGCATCAACCGAACGCAGGATATTCCGTCCCGGTTCCAGATAATTCTTCGGACCTTTGATCCCGTTAACGACCGGACAGATCTCACAGGGAGTTTCTCTGTTTCTCAGACAGTGATAGCATTTCTCGCCCCTCTTCAGCTGCGGATAGATCTCACGTGCTGCCAGGTTATAGCTGATAATCTTATAATCCTCATCTATGACATACATTCCCGATGCATTTTTCCCCACGAGCATCACCTCCGGATTCGTAAATTTCTCATAGATCCTTCGTGACAGTTACTGTCTCAAAATCCTTAAATATTCCTTCATTATATACGATTTTTCTGATAACTGCAATTATCTTTCGTATTATTTATTTTTCATATTGGTTTTATTATATTTCGGTTATCAGCGCATCTGAAAAGATTTCCCCCTGAGCGGAACCCCGGCAAGCTCCGCAAGCCTTTTGATTCCGGAATCTGCTATGGATACCGCACTCTCCACATGATTGAAATCTGTGGCACTGTAATCAAACAGGATATTTCCCTGTGCTTCAAACTCCTCGTCCCGTTCCCAGAAAAAGAATCTCATAGGCATACAGTCAAAGGCCCTGATCTCATATCCCACATCACCCTGGGGCAGTTCCCTGCCGTCAAGCTTCTGAAACGCCTCCCTCAATTCCTTTTCATGGCCGGAAAATGTAGCACTGAACACATCCGTCTCTCCGATCTGATACGCCGGCGCAAATGGTCTTGCATTCCTGAGATCTGCAAAAGGGACCCACTTATCCATAATAAAAGCCCCCTCTTTCGCATACCCCAAAAGCGTATAAATATTCAGCATCTCCGTAGTATCCGGTTCTCTCTGTCCATCCAGGCTCCGGATACTGCCGTCTTCCAGACTCACCCCATATCTTCTTCCGAAATGAATGATCGTGAGAAACCCGTTTTCTTCCTTCAGTTCCGGCACCCGTTTATGCAGATCTGCCTGATCCATCTTCAAAAAGCGTTGTGCCCACTCTTCACATAGTTTTACATAGTTGGAAATTCTTTCTTCTTTCATCCTGTCTTCTCCCTGTCTGATATCGATATCCTTTCTCCGCTGTATTCCGGACTTTTTTTTACAGAATACACTGCTTTCACATTTTCCGCAAGAATCTTCGCCGATGTATCCGAAATCCGGCTATTTTCAGTGTTACTGTTTTTTCAGCATCCCGGAACCTTCTTAAACGTTTCTTTTTTTTCGACAGATCATCCATCAATTTTCCCAAATCCGTCTAATTTCCCAATATAAAAATAACGTTTTTTGCACAAAAAACTGGATTTTCTTTTTTAAAAGGTGTATAATATTAACAAGTTATTGTTTTATGGTTAAAGACACCTGGCAGTAAACAAGAAATGAAAGTGAGGATTCGCCATGAAACAAAACAGTATGTTAGCAATGATCCTGGCCGGTGGAAGAGGAAGTCGTCTTCACGAGTTGACGAATAAAGTTGCCAAGCCAGCCGTTGGTTATGGCGGTAAATACCGTATCGTGGATTTTCCGCTCAGTAACTGTGCCAACAGCGGCATTGATGTCGTAGGTGTACTGACACAGTATGAATCAGTTTTACTGAACAGCTATGTAGCAGCCGGTGGCCGCTGGGGCCTTGATGCCAAGGACAGCGGAGTTTATGTACTTCCTCCACGTGAGAAGGCTGATGCCGGTCTGGATGTATACCGTGGAACAGCTGATGCGATCTCTCAGAATATTGATTTCATCGACTCACAGAACCCGGAATACCTTCTGATCCTTTCCGGTGACCACATCTATAAGATGAATTATGCAAAGATGCTTGATGACCATATCCAGCATAAGGCAGATGCGACTATTGCAGTTATCGAGGTTCCCATGAAGGAAGCCAGCCGTTTCGGTATCATGAACACCGGTGAAGATGATCGCATCGTGGAATTTGAGGAGAAACCGGAACACCCGAAGAGCAATCTTGCCTCCATGGGTATCTACATATTCAACTGGAAGCTTCTGCGCAAGCTCCTGCTGGCAGATATCAAAAATCCGGATTCCAATCACGATTTCGGTAAAGACATCATCCCTACACTCCTTGCACAGGACAAAGCACTCTACGCCTACAAGTTCAAAGGCTACTGGAAGGATGTAGGAACCATCGATTCCCTCTGGGAAGCAAACATGGATCTTCTCAGTCCAAACAGTGAACTGGATCTTAACGATCCTACCTGGAAAATCTACACTGAGGATGCTACCTCTCTTCCACAGTATATCTGTGATACAGCTGTGATCAACACTGCTTTCATCACTCAGGGCTGTGTTGTAGAAGGTGAGATCACCAACTCCGTACTTTTCACAGGCGTCAAGGTCGGTCCTGGTGCCAAGATCATCGACAGTGTCCTGATGCCGGGTGTTGTTGTTGAAGCAGGTGCCGTTGTCCAGCGTGCTCTCGTTGCAGACGGAATCGTGATCGGTACCAATGCTCGTGTCGGTTCCAAGGACAGTGAGCACATCGAACTTGTATCAAAACGTGTAAAGGGGGCTGAGTAATATGTTTAAAGCATTTGGAATCGTGAATTCCTCAGAAAGAAATATCCATGTGGAGGGGCTTCAGGACTACCGTGCGATCGGCGCCTTTTCATTTCTCGGAAGATATCGTGTCATCGACTTCCCGATCTCAAATATGACCAACAGCGGAATTGAGTACATTCAGGTCTATGTAAAGAACAAACCCCGTTCTCTTGTAGAACATCTCGGAACCGGACGTCACTACAACATCAACTCCAAGAGCGGTAATCTCCAACTCCTCTTTTCAGAGCATTTCGGAGTCAACGATATCTATAACACCGATATCGACAACTACTACTCCAATCTGGAGTGCATCGAAGCAGTTCATTATCCGTATGTTGTTATCGCTCCGAATTACATGATCTACACCACCGACTACTCCAAGCTGATCGATGCCCATATCGAATCCGGTGCAGATGTGACCATGCTTTATCATTCCGTTGATAATGCCAAGGAGAACTATCTGAACTGCCACATCCTGAACCTGAACCGTCAGAAGGGTGTTCTCTCCATTGAGCACAACCACGGCAATGCAAAGAACCGCAACATTTTCATGGATACCTACGTAATGAGCAAGGAGCTTTTCATCAGCCTCACCCATAAGGCAAAAGAGATCTCCTCTCTTTATACCCTTGCAGACGTGATCAATGCCGGCTGCAGAGACGGTGAGCTGGATGTGCGTGGTATATCTCATCGCGGATATTTTGCATCGATCACTGATTTCAAGAGCTATCACGATGCAAATATGGATCTGATCGACTACAAAACTGCAACCGATCTTTTCCATGATAACTGGCCGATCTATACACGCACCAATAACTCCTGCCCGACCCATTATTTTGACACAGCTAATGTTTCCAACTCCGTTATCTCCAACGGCTCCATGATCGAGGGAACTGTGGAGAATTCCATTGTCGGACGTGGCTGTACCATCAAAAAGGGCGCTGTTATCAAGAACTGTGTAGTTCTTGCAGACTGCACCATCGGTGAGAATGTCCATATCGAAAATCTGTCGTAGACAAGCATGCCAAGATCACACATGCCAAGGAGATCATCCGTCCTGCGGATGAGCCTGGCTACATCAAACGTAACGATACACTGTAATATTCATATATAATAAGGCCTCCGGTTTCTGTGTTACGAACCGGAGCCTTATTTATCTCTGTACTCAGCTAAGCATATGGATCCATCATTTCAGAACAGACTGGATCCATTTCAACGCATTCTCTTTATTCTTCACATTACCCGGAAGGCAGATGCACACCGGATCATATCTCAGGCCAAATTCCTGAGCAACACTACTGCTGCCGTCAAGCTCCAGATGCTGATCATCCACAGCGCCCAGAGACTCAAACACCTCATCTCCAAACGTTTCCCTGAGATCTGCATACATTCCGCTGTCTTTCTCATGTTCATAGAGCTCCTTCGGCATGATCAGGATATCAACGGTAGCACTCTGGATTTCCGTCACATATGCGATCCTGGCATAGTAATCAAAATCCTCTCCTGTCTCGTCCGTCATCAGATTCTGCGCCACACTGACTTCTGCATATTTATCCTCTGTTCCCAGTGTCTTCAGAACATCCTCTTCCACCTTCTCAGAGTCGTAATTCCCTGCATTCACCACCGCAATGGAAAGCACCGTCTTCATCTGTGCGTGCCGGTAAATATTCACTCCCAGGCAGACTCCGCCAATGGCAAGAAGCACACACAGCATATGTATCTTATAATACATCCAGATATACTGAATCTTCTTCCCTGTTCCCATTCCCTTCAGTTTCTCTCTTTCGATCCGGCGGCGTTCCTTCTTCGTCAGATCAGTTTCGTTGGGCATCTCCGGATTCAGTACACTCTCATCGTGTCCGTCACTGCCGGCCTCCGCTCTGTTTTGTAAATCCATAAAAATCTCCTTTTTCTTTCATGTCTCAGTATTTTTTACCCTGAAGCGGGATATTCCAGTCGCTTTCCCCGCATCCTCCGGTGGGTGCTGTGACTTATCAATAAAGGATATTTTAGCATATTTTAGTACAAAATCACAGCGCATAAATATGAAAATACCATAAACTCTTCTATTTCCGGCAGATCTTCATTCCATATCCATACATTACCGCCACAGCAGTCACAAGAACACAGACCATCACCGGTCTCATCCACAGATATAAAAGATTTTTCTCAATTCCAGCTGCCACAGCCACATCCTTCAGGATATCCGCCACACAGAGATGGAACAGATAAATAAAAATGCATATTTCTGACCGATGGCTGCCGGAAGCTCGGGCACTTTCCGATTCTTTCCCATGATCGCAATGAGAAAAAGACCAACAGCCATAAATACTGAACCCAGAAACAATTCCAGTTTGCCAAAATACCTGTATTCCAGCAGACTTGCGATCCCGCCGCCAGCTGCCATGCCATACAAAAGAAGCACTTTTTTCCGGCAAACCAGGCTTCCAGCTTTTCCTGATGTCTGTGTATCAGATGTCCCAACATAAAAAACGGAAATCCGGTAAACAGATAGTTGCGAAACTGCATAACACGGAAATGCTTTTCCGGGAACAGGAAGGTCGAAAATTCCTCCATTCCGAAATGGATCAGAAGAAGCACCGGTATCAGAACATATGCCTGCTTACAAATCCGGAATCTTGCTGCCAGGGCAAAAAGAAGATAACAATAGAGCAGTGCCGGGAGAAACCACAGATGCCATTTCACCTGAGAACTGTTATTATATAGAAGAAACTGGCGGATATGTTCCCCTGAAACCAGGCTTCCAGCCATTCCTTCTGGCTTGCTCCGTCGATGTGGTTCTGGATCATCTCCCACAGACAGCAGACCGGAAATGCCACAAGCATCAGCTTCAGAACATGCCGGATCTTTTTCCGGTTCTTATAAATTCCGTATCATCGCCACGGAAACAAAAATATCCGGATACCATAAAAAACACAGGTACTGCAAATCTGGCAAGTACATTGGCTATAATTCCGGCACTTCCCGGAAAATGGACGTGAAGAAGCACAACTGCATAAGCACAGATCGCCTTTACCATATCCAGAGTACGGTTTCGCATAAAAATTACTCCTTTTTATATCGAACGCTTATCCCGGAAATATGATTCCGGGGTTCCCTTTTTTTCGAAACGATATACTAACAAACCAGCAGAATTTTGTCAATGCTGTTTTTCTCCTGTACGGTTTGCTCTTATACGTTTTACTCTTGTACGGCTTCCGGATCTGAATTATAATTCTTTTATGACTTCTATGACAGGATGTTTGTTATTTCCTCAGAAGGATTCTATTTTTTATGAAAAAAAGACGGCTACTATTCTTCCGGCGAATTTGCACGCATGGCACACGTAACTCTGCGTACTGTCCGCTATTATGATAAACAGGATATCCTGAAACCCTCTCTCGTCACCGAATCCGGCGCACGTTTTTATACAGATGAGGATTTTGCAAGGCTTCAGCAGATCCTCCTTCTGAAATACCTGGCTTTTCCCTGGATGACATCCGTGAAATGACCATCGGTGATTCCGATTATCATTCATGCTGAATTCTCTGAATATCCAGCTTCGTCTGGTCCGTGACCGGATCGAACAGATGCAGCTGGTGGAAAAAGCGATCCAGGATACCGCACAGATGATAAAGGAACAGCACACCATTGACTGGAGCCAGATGCTGAACCTGATCCACCTGACCGGCATGGAAAAAGCCTCAAGAATCAGTATCAGAATGCCACCAACATTTCCTCCAGGATCAACCTCCACAGCCTGTACTCCCAGAACAAACAGGGATGGTTTCCCTGGATCTTTGAGCAATGCCGGATCTCACCCGGTCTTCGTATTCTGGAGCTGGGCTGCGGGGACGGAACGTTATGGACCGACAATCTTTCCCTTCTGCCGGAGGATATCTCCATCACACTTTCCGATATTTCCAGCGGTATGCTCCGCGATGCCAGACGAGCCATCGGTTCCTCGGATACCCGGTTTGCATTCCGGGCCTTGACTGCAGAAAAATCCCCTGCAAGGACGAAAGCTTTGATCTGGTGATCGCCAATCACGTGCTTTTTTACTGCGATGATATTCCTTCCGTCCTAAAGGAAGTCCGCCGTGTCCTCGCTCCCGGCGGAAGATTTCTCTGCAGTGCTTACGGAAAGGCACATATGCAGGAGGTCAGCCAGCTGGTGCAGGATTTTGATGAACGGATCGTGCTTTCCGCAGACCGGCTTTATGAACGGTTCGGACGTGAAAACGGTCAGAGTATCCTGGCGCCTTTTTTCCCAAAGGCTCAGTGGCTTTCTTATGAAGACTGCCTTCTGGTCCAGGATGCGGAGCCGCTGATCTCCTACGTCCTCTCCTGCCACGGCAACCAGAATCAGTATATATTGGACCGTTACAAGGAATTCCGGGCCTACACCGCCAGAAAAACTGCCAAAGGATTCCGCATTACCAAAGATGCCGGCGTATTTCTTTGTGAAAAATAGCAAAAATAAAAAATATGAAAAAAGCTCTTGAAGGTGACCTTGCGTCACCTTTTATAATACAGTTACAGTAACAAAGTTATGTGCAGGCACGACTTATGCTGCACATCATCACGCAAAGGAGAAAACATATGAAAGGAATTATTTTAGCCGGAGGCTCCGGAACACGTCTTTACCCACTTACCATGGTGACCTCCAAACAGCTTCTGCCGATCTTTGACAAACCGATGATCTACTATCCTATGTCTGTTCTTATGAACGCAGGCATCCGTGATATCCTGATCATCTCCACCCCGCAGGATACCCCGAGATTTGAGGAGCTTCTCGGTGACGGCCATCAGTTCGGTGTCAACCTTACCTATGCTGTACAGCCAAGCCCGGACGGACTTGCTCAGGCATTTATCATCGGCGAGGAATTCATCGGCAACGACACCGTATGTATGGTCCTTGGTGACAACATTTTCGCAGGACATGGCCTCAAAAAGCGCCTGAAAGCTGCTGTAGACAATGCAGAAACAGGCAAAGGTGCCACTGTTTTCGGATACTATGTAGATGATCCGGAGCGTTTCGGCATCGTGGAATTCGACCAGAACGGAAAAGCGGTTTCCATTGAAGAGAAACCGGAAAAGCCAAAAAGCAACTACTGTGTAACCGGTCTCTACTTCTACGACAACAAGGTTGTAGAGTACGCAAAAAATCTGAAGCCAAGCGCAAGAGGCGAGCTTGAGATCACAGACCTGAACCGTATCTACCTTGAGAAGGGACAGCTGAACGTTGAGCTTCTGGGCCAGGGCTTCACATGGCTGGATACCGGTACACATGAAAGCCTTGTAGAGGCAACCAACTTCGTAAAAACCATGGAGCAGCATCAGCACCGCAAGATCGCATGCCTTGAGGAGATTGCTTACTTAAACGGCTGGATCACAAAGGAGGACGTGCTCAAGGTTTACGAAATCCTTAAGAAAAACCAGTATGGCCAGTATCTCAAGGATGTTCTGGACGAAAATATCTGGACGCGCTTCACTAAGCCGATCTGATTTTCCGACACTGAATTTACCTGCGGACTCCGTTTCGACGGAATCCGCATAAGATCAATCATTTATTATAAAGGAGATTTTTATGACAATCATCGTTACCGGCGGCGCCGGATTTATCGGAAGCAACTTTATTTTTCATATGATGGAGGCTCATCCGGATTACCGTATCGTATGCCTGGACTGCCTGACCTATGCCGGAAACCTTTCCACTCTTGCACCGGTCATGGACAAGCCGAACTTCCGCTTTGTAAAAGAAAGCATCACAGACCGTGACGCTGTTTACAAGCTTTTCGAGGAGGAACATCCGGACATCGTGGTAAACTTCGCAGCTGAGAGCCACGTAGACCGTTCCATCGAACCCGGAGGTATTCCTTGACACCAACATCAAGGTACTGCTGTTCTCATGGATGCCTGCCGTAAATACGGAATCCAGCGTTATCATCAGGTTTCCACAGACGAGGTTTACGGAGATCTTCCTCTTGACAGACCGGACCTCTTCTTCACAGAGGAAACTCCGATCCATACAAGCAGCCCGTACAGCTCCTCCAAAGCAGGTGCTGACCTTCTTGTTCTCGCATACCACAGAACCTACGGCCTGCCTGTGACCATCAGCCGCTGCTCCAACAACTACGGCCCGTATCACTTCCCGGAAAAGCTGATCCCGCTGATGATTGCCAACGCTCTGAACGACAAACCACTCCCGGTTTACGGAAAGGGTGAAAATGTCCGCGACTGGCTCTATGTTGAGGATCACTGCCGTGCCATCGACCTAATCATCCACAAAGGACGTGTAGGCGAGGTTTACAATGTAGGCGGACATAACGAGATGAAAAACATCGATATCGTAAAACTGATCTGCAAGGAGCTTGGCAAACCGGAAAGCCTGATCACACATGTAGCAGACCGTAAAGGCCATGACATGCGCTACGCTATCGACCCGACCAAGATCCACAACGAGCTTGGATGGCTTCCTGAAACAAAATTCGCAGACGGAATCAAAAAGACCATCAAATGGTACCTTGACAACAAGGAATGGTGGGAAACCATCATCTCCGGTGAGTATCAGAACTACTACGAAAAAATGTATGGAAACCGCGAGGAGGTTAAAGCATGAGATTTTTCGTAACAGGTGTTGGCGGCCAGCTTGGCCATGACGTAATGAATGAACTGTCCGGCCGTGGACATGAAGGCGTAGGAAGTGACATTGCTCCTTCCTACAGCGGCATCGCTGATGGTACTCCTGTTACCACCATGCCTTATGTGCAGCTTGATATCACAGATAAAGAAGCGGTAGCAAAAACCATCCGTGAGGTAAAGCCTGATGCAGTAGTACACTGTGCCGCATGGACAGCCGTAGATGCTGCAGAGGACGAGGAAAACCGCGAGAAGGTACGTCTTGTCAATGTTGTAGGAACACAGAACATTGCGGACATCTGCAAGGAGCTTGGCATCAAGATGATGTATATTTCCACAGACTACGTTTTGACGGCCAGGGAACCACACCATGGGATCCGGACTGCAAGGACTACGCTCCACAGAACGTATACGGTCAGACCAAGCTTGACGGTGAACTGGCAGTATCCGGCACTGTAGATAAATTCTTTATCGTACGTATTGCATGGGTATTCGGCAAAAACGGCAAAAACTTTATCCGTACCATGGTAAATCTGGGAAAAACCCATGACAAGCTTACCGTAGTCAGTGACCAGATCGGAACTCCGACCTACACCTACGACCTTGCACGTCTTCTGGTAGACATGGTCGAGACAGAGAAATACGGCTACTATCACGCAACCAACGAAGGCGGCTTCATCAGCTGGTATGATTTCACTAAAGAGATCTTCCGCCAGGCTGCTGCCCTCGGCCACAAGGAATACGAAAAAGTAGAGGTATCTCCTGTCACAACTGCAGAGTACGGCGTTTCCAAGGCTGTACGTCCATTCAACAGCCGCCTGGATAAATCCAAGCTTGTAAAAAACGGCTTCCAGCCACTTCCAACATGGCAGGATGCCCTGGAAAGATATCTGAAAGAGATCCTGTAAAAATCCATCGGTGATCGCCGGTGGATTTTTTCGTTTCTGTTTCTCATGAAAAACAGCCGGTGGAAAGCTTTACGCTTCCCCGGCTGTTCTTATGCTAAAATTTAATAATTTTATCTTACTGCTGTGCAACAGTTCCGTCTGCTGCCTGGGCATCTGCTGTGCCATTCTGTGTGGCATCTGCAGTCTCACCCTGCGCTTCTGCTGTACTTCCCTCTGCAGCTGCCTGTGCATCATTATCCGTAGTTGCTGCCGCTGATGTTGCACTGTCTGCCTCCTCCTGGGAAACAGTCTCTCCGTCACGAACCTTCTTCATCATGGCCTCCGCCTTCTGAACGGTAGACTCATCCGGAATCATAACGTAAGCCTTCTGGCTCATAGAATACGGCTTCTGTGTGTCACCGGTACCATTTACACTGTAGCTTACGATGTTCCAGTCACCGCCGTTGTTCAACTGCTGCTGGAGCAGTCTGGCGATCTCCTCGTAGGAGATATTGGTCTCAAAGCATCCCTGGATGCTGGAAAGAACAGAAGAATAATTCTTCAGAAGCTCCGGTGAAAGAGCCTTGTTGATCACACCCTTGATCACTGCCATCTGGTTCTTGCCACGCTGACGGTCGCCCTCTTTAAAGGCATAACGCTCACGGCTGAATACCAGAGCCTGCTCACCGTTCAGGTAGTTCTCTCCCTGATTGAAGTGATATCCTGTCTCATTCTTGGAATCAAAGTCATAGTCAGAATAAACAGTAACTCCGCCAAGCGAATTGATCAGCTGCTCAAATCCCGCAAAGTTGATACGGAAATAATAGTTGATATCCTCATTATAAAGCATTCCCAGAGTATCCATACATACATTGATACCATAGATACCTGCATGTGTCAGCTTATCTCTCTGTCCGCCTGAAATAGAAAGCGGTACAAAATAATCACGAGGTGTGGAAACCAGAAGCACCTGTCTGGTAGCTGTATTTACCGTAGCAATGATATTGGAATCGCTTCGGCTCTTTGCAACAAGGCCGCTGCGGCTGTCGATACCACTGATAAAGATGGTATATACAGAACCGTCATTGGTACTCTCTTCAGCCTTCGCCTCTGTCTCCTGGGGCTCAATGGTCGTCTCCACCTTCTTCACGGTCAGCTCTTTGATCCTGGAAGAAATATCGGAATATCCATCCATCTCTTCAATAACACTTAAATATGCGCTGTTCAGCACGATCGCACCTGTCTGTCCGTTCAGAAGACCGTCAACCAGCTCTGTAAGTCCTGCATACTCCTGGACCTGCACAGTCTTGCCTGTCTCGGAATCCACTTCCTGGATAGCCTTGTCCGAATTGGCTCTGTCAAGATCTGTCAGCACACCATACACATAATCTGCTGTAGCCTCTATGGAATCTGCAGAATCATCTGCACGGACATAAATGCCGACCTCCGTAATCTCTGTGTTCACACCGGAGATCCCTGCCAGTGTGGAATGTGTCTTATAAACATACATACTTCCGAGAATGAATACTGCTGCAAAAACTGCTGCCAGGATCACTCCCACTACAAATCTTATCTTACCATCCGTACTCCATACAAGCGCCCCGACGATCACGATCAGGACCAGCATTACCAGTCCGATCACTGCAATGAACTTCGTCGGGATCACCTTCATATTCAGAAGCATGACCGCAAATACGATTGCTGTGATCAGAACCACAAGCGTCACGATCAGCCCTGGGATATGTTTCCCCATTTTTCTCATATGCAATCCTCCATTTTTGATGGTACAGAGAATATTACATATGGACACTCTCTGTACAGATTCAAATATCCTAATCATTTTACGCTTTTTTACTGATAAAAGCAAGAAATATCGTAAATCGCCAAATGCAAAAACAGTTCCGTGATATCATGATCCTTTTATGCTCTCACGATGTCACGGAACTGCCGCTAAAATGTTCCTTCTGTGAAATGGATCTCCTTATTCCACGGTAACACTCTTGGCAAGATTTCTCGGCTTATCCACATCCAGACCTTTATTTACACTGACATAGTAACCCAGAAGCTGCAGCGGGATCACTGCCAGAGAAGTTGCAAAATGCGGGTCTGTTTTCGGGATATAAACCGTAAATCTGCAGTATCCTCGATATTATAGTTTCCAAACGTAGTAAGCCCCATCAGATACGCCCCACGGCTCCTGCACTCCACCATGTTGCTGACTGTTTTCTCATAAAGCTCCGGCTGTGTCAGGACACCGATCACAAGGTGCCGTCCTCGATCAGGGAAATGGTGCCATGCTTCAGCTCGCCAGCCGCATACGCCTCAGAATGGATGTAGCTGATCTCCTTCATCTTAAGGCTGCCCTCAAGCTGATGGCATAATCGATCCCTCTTCCGATAAAAAAGATATCCTTTGCATTGGCCTGCTTGGAGGCAAACCACTGAAGCCTTTCCTTATCCTCGATGATCCTGCCGATCTTGTCCGGAAGTGTCTTCAGTTCCTTAATGTAGGACTCACACTGCTCCTCTGAGATCTTTCCGCGGACCAGTGCCATCTGCAATGCCAGCACATAGGAAGCGATCAGCTGTGTACTGTACGCCTTGGTGGTAGCAACCGAGATCTCCGGTCCTGCAAGTGTGTAAAATACATGATCCGCCTCTCTTGCAATGGAAGAGCCCACCACATTGACAATAGCCAGCGTGCGGATCCCCTTCTCCTTACATTCCCGAAGCGCAGCCAGACTGTCCGCAGTCTCACCGGACTGACTGATGATCACTGCCAGGCCGGCAGGATCCAGAAGCGGCTTCCGGTAACGGAACTCCGAAGCAAGCTCCACACGCACCGGAAGACCTGCAAGATCCTCGATCACATACTGTGCAGCCATTCCCACATGGTAAGCAGAGCCGCAGGCCACGATATAAACCTGGCTGATGCTGCGGATCCTCTCATCATCCAGACCGATCTCTGTCAGATCCAGCTTGTCCTCCCGGATAACGGAGTTCAGTGTATCTGCGACTGCCTTCGGCTGCTCATGGATCTCCTTCATCATGAAATGCTCAAAACCGGCTTTCTCCGCTGCCTCTGCATCCCACTCAATGATCTTAGGCTCCTTCTCGATCTCCTCACCATCCAGATTGTAAAAAGTGATCTCACCCGGTTTTACACATGCCAGCT
>ENA-OQAS01000411-OQAS01000411.1-human-gut-metagenome-genome-assembly--contig:-NODE-411-length-22538-cov-2.407345_pt1 | contig 22538 bp, 31 predicted proteins | sample MGYA00242733_ERZ504523 | MGnify/ENA primary metagenome ERZ504523 (study PRJEB26092, sample SAMD00036239) | human gut metagenome | host: Homo sapiens | study: EMG produced TPA metagenomics assembly of...
TGTCAGCAGAATTGCAACTGCTTTCTGTTCATACCATGACAGAATCATAGACAGTGGAAGTTCATTTACCTCACACCCAAACGCTTCTGCAAGAGCAATTGCAACTTAATCGCACTGTACGCATCATTACACTGTCCCATATCCAAAATTCTTGGAATCCCCTCAATTTCTCCGAGCTTCAGATCATTTAATCTGTATTTTCCACATGCCAGCGTCAGGATGATCGTATCCATCGGTGTCTTTTTCGCAAATTCCGTGTAGTAGCTCCGGCCCGGTGCTGCACCATCACAGCCTCCGATCAGAAAGAAATGCCTGATTTTCCCCTGCTTTACCAAATCCACGATCTTTCCTGCATTTTCCAGAACTGCATTGTGTGCAAATCCGGTCATCACGGTTGTTCCTCCATTGATCCCTGTCATCGGATGATCTTCCGGATATCCACCGCATTCCAACGCTTTTGCAATAACCGGCGTAAAATCTTTGTCCGCACCAATATGAACCATCTCCGGATAAGACACCACCGAAGTTGTAAATACCCGGTCTGCATAGCTCTGTCTGACCGGCATCAGACAATTTGTCGTAAATAAAATTGGCGCAGGAATATTATGAAACTCAGATTGCTGACTCTGCCAGGCTGTTCCGAAATTGCCTTTCAGATGTGGATATTCCTTTAATTTTGGATATCCATGTGCCGGAAGCATTTCACTGTGCGTATAAATATTGATGCCTTTATCTTTGGTCTGCTCCAGAAGCAGCTTCATATCATGCAGATCATGACCACTGACTACAATAAACGGTCCCTTTTCTATCGTAAGTGAACTTCTGTCGGAACTGGATCTCCATAGCTTTCCGTGTTTGCTTTATCCAGAAGTTCCATGCAGCGCAGGTTGACTTTACCGGTTTCTATGACTACCGGAAGCAGTTCTTCCATCCCTTTTTCTTCTCCCAGAATCCGCATTCCCTTATAAAAGAAATTCATAATCTCCGCATCCACATATCCCAGTGCCCATGCATGATAAGCATATGCTGCAGTCCCTCGCAAGCCAAACAAGATCAATGACTTTAATGAACGGATATCTTCCGGTGCCTCCCAGATCTTCTGTACATTATAAGCTTCTTTTCCCGGTTTTCTGTTTTCTGCTTCTTCTCTGATCTCATCTGACAGTTTTTTCACTGTATCACTGTTGAAATTTACATTTGTAATCGTGGTAAACAGACCTTTTAACATCAGTTCATCCGAAGATCTGCTTCTTTCATTTTCAGTAACTGCCCTTGCCAGCCGGATCAGTTCACCAGTCAGTTCATCTTGAAGATTTGCTGTATCCGACTTTTTTCCACATACACCTGCATGTCCTTCGCAGCCCGTATTATGAGCGGTCTGCTGACATTGAAAGCAAAACATTTCATCCATTTCTTTTTCCTCCATGCTTTTTTAATAGCATGTCAGAATATAGAAAATCTATACCAGTGGAACATTTTTCTTTTTTATTCAAATAATATTTTTCAAACATCCGGACTATGGTTCACAAACCAAAAAGGATAGCTCCACAGACTTTCATCTGCAAGCTATCCTTTTCTGCTCAATTCTATTTCAGATTTTTTATTCTACGATGAGTCCTTCTTTTTCAATCACATCGATTACCTGAGACACATATTTTTCGCAAAGCTCATCCGTCGCCGCTTCTACCATGACACGGATTACCGGTTCCGTTCCACTTTCACGGACAAGGATTCTTCCGTCATCTCCAAGTGTTTCCGCAACTGCATCAACTGCTTTGACCACTTCCGGATTCTCCCTTGCGGTCTTCTTATCTGCCACACGCACATTTTTCAGGAGCTGTGGATAGATCTTCACTTCTTCTGTCAGCTGTCCGAGGGACTGTTTGGTCTCCATGATAACTTCCATCAGCATCAGAGAAGTCAGAATACCATCTCCTGTCGTTGCATGCTTACTGAAAATAATATGTCCGGACTGTTCGCCGCCCAGCATGAATCCATTTTTAACCATGTTCTCATAGACATATTTGTCGCCGACCTGTGTCTTTTCGTACTTCATGCCAATCTTATCGCAAGCTTTATAAAGTCCAAGATTCGACATGATAGTAGTAACGATGGTATCGTCTTTTAACTGACCATGTTCTTTCATATATTTGCCACACACATAAAGGATCAGATCCCCGTCAACAACATTTCCATTCTCATCAACAGCGATGCAGCGGTCCGCATCTCCATCGTATGCAAATCCGACATCCAGACCATTTTCTTTTACATATTCCTGGAGCACGTTAATATGTGTAGAACCGCAATTTGTGTTGATATTGGTTCCATCCGGCTCATTATTGATCACATAAGTTTTTGCTCCAAGTGCATCAAATACGCTTTGGCAATACTTGAAGAACTCCCGTTGGAACAATCCAGTCCGACTTTCACATCTTTAAAAGAACGGGTTGCCAGACTGATCAATGCCCGATATAACGGTTTCTTCCTGCTGCATAATCTACGGTTCTTCCGATCGCCTCTTTTTTAGCAAGCGGAATTTCTCCGGATTCCCCATCAATATAAGCTTCCACTTTGGCTTCTACTTCTGCTTCCAGCTTCTGACCTTTACTGTTGATCACTTTGATTCCATTATCATAGTACGGGTTATGGCTTGCAGAAATCATGATTCCGCAGTCAAAATCTTCGGTTCTTACCACGTAAGACACGCTTGGAGTTGTCGTCACATGAAGAAGATATGCATCTGCTCCTGACGCAGTAAGTCCTGCCGCCAGTGCATATTCAAACATATAGCTGCTTCTTCTGGTATCTTTACCGATCACGATTCTTGCCTTGTGTTCCTGTCCGTAATACCAGCCAAGATAACGACCTACCTTAAACGCATGCTCTACCGTCAGTACTACATTGGCTTCTCCACGGAATCCATCTGTTCCGAAATATTTACCCATAATTATTATCTCTCCTCCGGCTTAAAGCCTTTCTTTATTCTGCAAATCTTGCTGTCTGTTCCCGGATCAGCTGCTGATCTTCAAAATAGTTGATCTTCATCGCATCTTTTACTTCTTTTAAGTCTGTGCTGCCACTTTTTCAGCTTCAATACTTCCTTTATGAAGAATCTCGTAGATCTCCGGAATCTTCCTCTCCAGTTCTTTTCTTCTTGCACGGATCGGTGCAAGCTCTTCCTGCATAACCGCATTCAGAAACTTCTTAACCTTAACGTCACCAAGTCCACCACGTCTGTAATGATCCTTCAATTCATCCAGATTCTTATAATCCGGCAGATATTTTTCAAAATGTTCATCTGTACAGAATGCATCCAGATAAGTGAAAACGGAATTTCCTTCTACCTGTCCCGGATCAGATACCTTCAAATGATTCGGATCTGTATACATTCCCATGATCTTCTGTCTTACTTCTTCCTCGGAATCAGACAGATAAATACAGTTACCAAGGGATTTACTCATCTTTGCTTTTCCATCCGTTCCAGGAAGACGGCAACAGCTTTCGTTCTCCGGAATCAGTGCTTTCGGCATAACCAATGCTTCTCCATATACACTGTTGAATTTGTGTACGATCTCACGGCACTGTTCGATCATCGGAAGCTGATCCTCACCTACCGGTACAGTCGTAGCCTTAAACGCTGTGATATCTGCTGCCTGGCTGATCGGATAAGTAAAGAATCCTACCGGAATACTTGCTTCAAAATTACGCATCTGGATCTCCGATTTAACCGTTGGGTTTCTCTGAAGACGGGATACCGTAACCAGATTCATATAATAAAAAGAAAGTTCTGTCAGTTCCGGTACCTGTGACTGGATGAAAATCGTGGATTTCTCCGGATCCAGTCCGCATGACAGATAATCCAGTGCAACCTCAATAATATTCTGACGTACCTTTCCGGGTTATCTGCATTATCAGTCAGTGCCTGTGCATCTGCGATCATGATAAAGATCTTGTCATATTCTCCGGAATTCTGCAGTTCTACTCTCCGCTTTAAGGATCCAACATAATGTCCGACATGAAGCCGTCCGGTTGGTCTGTCACCTGTTAAAATAATTTTCTCCATTGTTTTTATGTTCCTCTCTGTCTTATTATTCCTGTCTTTTCTTTATTCTTCTTTGTCCGTATCCTCAGCCGGAAGCTCAGATGTACAGTATGCACATCTGGTTGCCGCGATCGGGATTTCTGACATGCAGTACAGGCAGATCTTCGTAGCCGGTGCTGCCGGTGCTTCTTCCTCCTTCTTAAGCAGCTTTTCTGTTCTTGAAGCAAGATTATTCATCACTTTTACAAAACAAAAAATAACAAGTGCCATCAGAAGAAAGTTGATCACCGCTGTAATAAAATTGCCATAATTGATCGTGTCATTCTCCCCGGATCCGATACGGATCACCCAGTTGGAAAAATTGACTCCACCAGTCAGAAGACTGATCACCGGCATGATCATATCATTTACAAGAGAATTCTCTTCTTTCGTTCCTTTTAGTCTTCTGCGCCATATAAGGATATTGTACTACATTCCAAACAGGATTTCCACTATAATTCCGCACACTACACTGATTCCGTAAAGTGTTGCGACGATCATCATATTCTTCTTCCAACCATGGTTCTCTTAAAAAGTACGAGCAGTCCGATTCCGGCACATGACAAAAGCCCGGCAAACATACTGCCGACATTTAAGACTCCCTCAAGATAAAATTTCGTAATTGCAATAGAAGCTGCGCAGTTCGGAATCAGACCGACAAGACCAGCCAGAAAAATTCCAGCAATCGGATAATGAGTCACCACGTTCATGACCTGTTCCATTCCAATCCACTCCACAACTGCATTTAACGCAAAAGAAATTACATATATAAATACCAGAATCTGTACCGAATGGATGAGAGCTGATTTTACAATACTTCCTTCTTCGCAGTGACAGTGGTCATGCTCACAGATATCATGAATATGCAGCCCTCTCTGGTATCCTTTGCCCAGCACCCGCACTCCGATATCAACCAGAATCCCTGCAACAATACCAACGATGATCTTTCCGATTAAAATTGCCATGATCTTACGGACATCCGCCTGCTCTGAGATCAGGATCGGAAGCATCTCATCTGATGTAGACAGAAAAACAGCGATCATCGTTCCGACTGTGATAACTCCGCCGGAATACAGGTTTGCTGCCGCTGCCGAAAATCCGCACTGCGGAACAACGCCCAGGATTCCTCCGATCACAGGCCCTTTTTTCCCTGCTCCAAGAAGCATCTGCACCGTCTTCTGGCCGGCTTTATTCTCCAGATATTCCATCGCAAGGTATGTCAGAAAAAGGAAAGGTATCAGTTTCACAGTGTCAATTGTTGTATCTTTTAGTATATCTATAAACAGTTCCATCTTGTATCTCCCTTCTTGGTTTCACTATTCTAATCCGTTTTGTCATTTTACACTGTCGCTGACAAAAATGCAAGTAGAATAAATTAGTGTGGCAAAGCAACAGAAATAAATGGGATAAATTCAAGTTGTGCAAACCATTCCGATGAACCTCTTAGTGCGAAAATCGTGTTCAGCAGAGGCTTCCACGATTTTTGAGTTTCATCTCCATTGCACAAAATAGAATTTATCCCATTTATTTCTGCTGCTTTGCCCTTCTACTTTATTGGTGAGAACCAGACCAGTAGCCCCGGTACGTTTTCTATAGCAACAAAAAAGAATTATCCCCATCACGTTAAGGATAATTCTTTCTTGTTTTACATTATGCTTTTGACATCTATTTTACTTTCAGTGTTCTCATGGAATTCAGGATTGCGATTACGGATACTCCTACATCGGCAAAGACGGCTTCCCACATATTGGCCATGCCGAGGGCTCCCAGGATGAGGACCAGAACTTTGACACCGAGGGCAAAGACGATATTCTGATGTACGATCTGGAGAGTTTTTCCTGCAATTCTCATAATGGAGGATATCTTAAGGATATTATCATCCATCAGAACAACATCTGCGGCTTCGATTGCTGCGTCGGATCCCATGCTTCCCATTGCGATTCCGATATCAGCTCTGGAGAGTACCGGTGCATCATTGATACCATCACCAACAAAACCAAGCTTTTCTTTCTCACCGAGTTCTCCGAGAAGTGCTTCAACCTTATCTACCTTATCCCCCGGAAGGAGATCTGTGTAGACTTCATCGATTCCAAGGCTTTCTGCTACTGCTTCACCGACATCTTTTCTGTCACCGGTAAGCATAACTGTCTTTTTGACACCGCTTTGTCTGAGCTGCGCGATCGCACGTTTGGCTTCCGGTTTGACCGTATCAGAAATTACGATGGTCCCGAGGAATTCTTTTTCAGCCGCCAGATATACGACCGTACCAGGGACTGTGCACGCTCATATTCCACGCCTTTTTCTTCCATCAGCTTTGCATTTCCGGCATAGACAACTCTTCCGTCGATCTTTGCCTTGATTCCGTGTCCGGCGATTTCTTCAGCCTGTTCCACCCTGTCCATGGACAACTCACCAAGCTCCGCTTCTTCGTACGCTTTCTTGAGTGCTGCTGAGATTGGATGATCGGAATAGCCTTCCGCAAGGGCTGTCCACTTCAAGAAGTCCTTCTTTTCCCATCCGTTCGGAATAACTTCTGATACAACGAATTCACCTTTTGTCAGTGTACCAGTCTTATCAAATACAATCGTTTTCATCTCAGAGAGTGCTTCCAGATAATTGCTTCCCTTTACCAGAACGCCCTGTTTGGATGCCGCTCCGATTCCTCCAAAAAAACCAAGTGGAACAGAGATCACCAGTGCACATGGGCAGGAGATTACAAGGAAAATACATGCTCTCTGAATCCATTCTGCAAATCCACCGCCAAGAATGATTGGTGGAAGGAATGCAAGTACAACTGCCGCACAAACCACGATCGGCGTATAGTATTTTGCAAACTTTGTAATGAAGTTCTCTACATGTGCCTTTTTGCTGCTGGCATTTTCAACCAGTTCCAGAATCTTCGCAACTGTAGAATCATCAAACTCTTTCGTTGTGCGCACCTTAAGAAGTCCGCTTCCATTTACACAACCGCTGATAATCTCGGAACCTTCTGTTACTTCTCGCGGAACCGACTCTCCGGTCAGTGCAGAAGTATCTACAAAGGATGTTCCCGATACAACCTCACCATCGAGAGGAACTCTCTCTCCTGCTTTGATAATGATCTCCGTACCGATCTCTACATCATCCGGATCAACCTGTTTGAGCTTTCCGTCTTCTTCAATATTCGCATATTCCGGACAGATATCCATCATTGCACTGATTGACTGGCGGGAACGGTTGACTGCATAACTCTGGAATAACTCCCCGATCTGATAGAACAACATAACCGCTACCGCTTCCGAATATTCCTTTACTCCAAGTGCACCAAACGTTGCTATACACATCAGAAAGTTCTCATCAAATACCTGACCATGACTGATATTGCGCACAGCCCGGTAAATGATGTCCCATCCCCACGATCAGATAAGGTATCATAAATAACAAAAACTGCACCGGAATTTCGGACTGAAATTCCAGTTTTCCCATATGTTCCAGTACAAAAAGAGGAACATAAATACTGCCGCTGCGATAATACGGTACAGCATTATTTTCTGTTTTTTCATCATAGAAGACTCTCCCCTTTCATACCTTTTCCGATTTTACAGCTGAATCTGGCAGTCCGGCTCTACCTTCTTGCATACAGCAACGACTTCCTGCATGATTTCATCAAATCTTACATCATCTGCATCGATCGTAAGCTTCTGCATCATAAACTTACCGTTGCATCATTTACACCATCAATTTTTTTGATTGCATCTTCCATTTTTGCTGCACAGTTTGCGCAATCAAGGTCTACCATTTAAATTTTTTTCTTCATCTCTTTTTCCTCCTGAAAAATTTTCTCTCACTGAACATATGAGCAACTGTTCATATGTTCATAATAACTCTGTAATAGAAATCCGTCAAGCAATTTAAATAACATTTTTTATTTTCTGACAGTAAAACAAAAAGAAGAACCCGAAATATCCCAGATTCTTCTCAAATTTATATTTTGTTCTTTACTTTTCAAGTAGCTCCAAAATAGGATGCGACATCAGAAACAGATAATACTCCATCGCTTCATCCGCTGTCAGGTGAATCTCCCGGCTGGTCAGCCAATATTTAAGCCCGTTTACAACGGTAATCGTATGAAACTCCAGAAAGATCTTTTTATCTTTGATACCCTGAAGCTTTTCGATCTTGATCTTATGCCTGCTTACCAGTTCTTCAATCAGCTGGCGAATCTTTTTTTCAAGAATCTCTTCAAATCCATTCTGACCGGTAACTTCAAATGCTTTCAGATAATAGATACGGTCTTTTTCCATCTTCCGGAACAGCAGATAGATCGCTTCTTTTTCCATCCCGTCTTCCAGCATCTCACGGGCATGCCGGAATACCTCTGTCTCCAGAAGCCACTCCATCACTTCATATTTATCCTGAAGTAATTATAAAATGTCGGTCTGATAACTCCCGCCTGATCTGTGATCATCTTAATTGTTATCTTATCAAAAGATCCTTTGATTAGAAGCTCCTTGAAGCTCTCTGCAAGCAGGTTCTTTGTCAATTCTCTTTTCTCTCCATGTATCGTCCTCTTTTTCCTGCCCATTTCTCTTGACGAACATTCTATCACAACCGAAACGCTTTTTCAAACCGATTTTCTTTTAGTTTTCTGTGCGTTTTTTATAGTTTGTGTAGCCTTTCTGCTGATGCGGATGCTCTTTCCAAAGTCTGTCTGCTGTTTCTTTCCATTCACAGGCATATGCTTCACATTTGCTGCATAAATGCTCTGCACTCTCCGGTGACTGCAGATCTGTTGATTTTGCACCAGTCTCCTTTATCATATCCTGAAGGATTTCCGGATTCTCAAGCATCGGACATGGCCGCAGATGATTATCATTAAATGGCTGCCGGTCTCTATATGCCATAAAGAGTGGCTGTTTGAGAGCTTCCAGGAGCGTAACTTCCCGGATATTTGCAGAAGAGTAATGAATAAATACACATGGTTCTACATCTCCATTTGCATTGATATGGCAATAATTTCTTCCTCCTGCGATACATCCTCCGACAAACTCTCCATCATTCTGGAAATCCATCGCATAAATTGGCTTTCCGCCTGTCATACTGCGGATCTCTCTTACCCGGTGATACATATATTCTCTCTGTTCTTTTGTCGGCAGCAGATCCGGTGCTGCATCATTTCCAACCGGCATATAATGGAAATACCAGGTGAAACGACATCCCTTTCCGATGATCATATCCAGGAATTCATCCGATGTAACCGTTTCAATGTTCTTTCTGGTATAACAGATAGACGTACCAAAGATCAGACCATATTTCTTTAACCGATCCATGGTTGCCATAACCTTGTTGAATACACCCTCTCCACGGCGCATGTCATTGACCTCTTCAAATCCTTCCAGACTAATTGAAAGGGACAGGTTGCGACTCTTCTCATCTCTTCGCAAAATTCATCATCTACCAGTGTTCCATTTGTAAATGCATGAAATTCGCAGTCATAATGCTTTTCACAAAGTCTGATAATATCTTTTTTTCTTACTAACGCTCCCCGCCTGTATACATATAGAAATAAATTCCAAGTTCTTTTCCTTGCGTAATGATGCTGTCCATCTCTTCATATGTAAGATTCAGTTTATGCCCATATTCTGCCGCCCAGCATCCGGTACAATGAAGATTACATGCACTTGTCGGATCCATCAGGATCAGCCATGGAATATTACACTGATGTACCTCTCTCATGCTGCGGATCATTTTTGTTCCGTGAAATGCTGCTTCAAATCCAAGGTTTAATGCGGTCTGTTTCAAAACATGCGGTTCGATCTCGTCCAGTGCACGGTTCAGATAACGCATCCATTTGGAATCTGGATCCTGTATCAGTTTTCTTGCACCCTCATAGGCACTTTTCTGAAAATTATCTCCCATGAAACGCTCAGTCAGATCCACAATATCAAGCAGACCTTTTTCTCTGTCTTTATCCATTTTTCGCATTGCAAAATCAATTGCTCCACCAAAGGCTGCCCTTGCTGCCTTATGTGTCAGTTCGCCCATACTCTTTTCCTCCTGCTATCTAAAATAGAAAATGTGTAACCGCCATATCTGCTCCTGCGATCAGGAACAGCATCCCGCCAATCCAATAAGCTCTGCGGTTATATTCACAGCCCAGTCTGTATCCAACCTCCACGCCAAGAAAACACTGAATGATCGTAACCGGAAGCAGTACCATCCCCTGTTCCAGAATCTCTACACTCCAAAAGCCGATTCCCATTCCGGCAAAAAGCGCATCTACGCTGGTAAGTACTGCCAGTTTTCTAAGCCGTTTCCAATTTATCTCATCGTTTCTACGCTCAAAGATCTGTTTATTATTTCTTGCTTTACAGATCATATAGATACCAAGTCCGATAAATATCAGCACCGACAAAATTTCCCAACCGCTTGCCGCTGTTGAAATCGTTTCATTCATCTTCCTGTCCGGCTTCAGAATATCTGCAACAACATTTCCCAGGATCAATGCAAGGAGTTGTGCCCCTCCAAAAAGCAGACTGGATAAGAGTATGTCTTTTCCGTGCTTTCTTGAAAATCCTGCTCCGACACAGATATGTACGACAAATACGCCAAACGAAAGCCCGATTGAAATTAAAAGAATTTCAAGAATACCCATAGATTCGCCTCCTCCTGCTGGCTGTTATATATATATTATGTAATTTCCTTCCGAATAATAAATCTTCAGATTACCGGTTCTGTTTATTTTTTAACGACATTTTTTCACATTTGTCGCATATCTTTTTATTTTTCAATAGATTCGTGCGAGTGCGCATCTCCGGCACGCAGTGCCTTTTGTTTCCTAGGAAGTTCTTTCGGAATTTCCTAGGAAATAAAAATTCCCGCAAAGGTAGATCTTCTACCTCTGCAGGAACTTTGCTTCTTTATTATCTTAGTGATGGAATAAACGGATTCCGGTAAATGCCATCGCCATGTTGTATTTGTTGCAGGTATCAATTACATTGTCATCACGGATTGATCCACCCGGTTCTGCAATATATGTAACACCGCTCTTATGTGCACGTTCGATGTTATCTCCAAACGGGAAAAATGCGTCTGATCCAAGTGCCACACCCGTCAGCTTATCAAGCCATGCTCTCTTTTCTTCTCTGGTAAATACTTCCGGTTTTTCAGTGAAAATATTTTCCCAGGTTCCGTCTGCCAGTACGTCCATATATTCTTCACCAATATACAGATCAATTGCATTATCGGTCTGCACGCTTAATTCCTTCTTTAAATGGAAGAGCAAGTACTTTCGGGCACTGTCTCAGCCACCAGTTATCTGCCTTCTGTCCTGCAAGACGGGTACAGTGGATACGGGACTGCTGTCCGGCTCCGATTCCGATTGCCTGTCCGTCTTTTACATAGCATACAGAGTTTGACTGTGTATATTTTAAAGTAATCATGGAAATTGCAAGATCTCTCTTTGCGTGATCCGGAATTTCTTTGTTCTCAGTCACTACATTTGAGAAGAAATCATCATCGATCTTCAGTTCATTTCTTCCCTGCTCAAAAGTAATACCAAATACATCCTTGTGTTCAGTCGGTGCCGGAACATAATTCGGATCGATCTGGATCACATTGTAATTACCTTTCTTTTTCTGTGCAAGAATCTCCAGTGCTTCCGGTTCATATCCAGGTGCGATCACTCCATCCGATACTTCTCTCTTGATCAGTCTTGCCGTATCAACATCACAGACATCAGAAAGCGCAATAAAATCACCGAATGAAGACATACGGTCTGCACCTCTTGCACGTGCATAAGCGCTTGCAAGCGGAGAAAGTTCTCCAAGGTCATCTACCCAGTAAATTTTTGCAAGAGTTTCATCCAGCGGCAGTCCGACTGCAGCACCTGCCGGTGACACATGTTTAAAGGAAGTTGCTGCCGGAAGTCCGGTTGCTTTTTTCAATTCCGATACCAGCTGCCATCCGTTAAATGCATCCAGAAAGTTGATATATCCCGGACGGCCCATCAGAACTTTGATCGGGAGATCACTTCCGTCTTTCATATAGATACGTGACGGCTTCTGATTTGGGTTACATCCATATTTGAGTTCTAATTCATTCATGATTCCTGCTCCTTCTTCACCTTTGTATACTATTTATTCTTATTGATGATCTTGCTTTCATATGTTCCTGTCTCAATATCAATATATCTTACAAACAGAGATACTTATTATCTGCATTCAGACTGTTCCAGAGTGTGTCTGCAAATATGTCCATGTCATCCGGAATTGCAACAAGCTTTGGTTCTCCTTCAAAACTCGGAAGCGGATTTCCATCACACTTGTATGTGTGGATAAAATGTCCTTCTCCGGCTACCGGATTCTCATATGCAAAGGTGTAACGGTTGCATGCATCCGGATTTCCGTTATTGCTCTTCAAAATGGACATTGCATAGTTATATTTTCCGTTCTCAATGTGCATGATTCCGGAAATACGTGGTGTGTAGTTTGGTCCATCCGGTTCAAATTCACGGCTTCTAAGGGACTGTTCAAACGTCATCTGTCTGTCCATACCTTCATAAATTGTATCAGTCTGATCTCCGTTTGTAACGATCGTCTTATTGCCGAGTACACGCACCGGTGCGTAGATAATTAAGCTTGGGTCTGTCAGCTTTGACTCGTCAAATGCCTGTGTGCGGATTCCTTCTCCTTCTTCTACAAAGACACGATTACGGCTGTTCTCACTTCTTCCCATGATAAAATAAGCTGTGACCGCTTTGCTTCCGTCGGCAGATTTCCGATGATGATCCCTCTTCCAGGATAAGAATTGCTCTGCAGTTCTTTTTCAATAGATAACATTTCCATGCTTCGATCTCCTTTTATAACTTGTACTTATGTTTGCACATTCATTTATCACTATTTATTATAACTCATAATACCACTATATTTCCAGTCTTTCTGTAAATTTTTTTCAAGTTCTTTTAAAACATCATTTTCAAGACCACTGTTCCATGGTAAAATGTTAGTAAAATAACAATTCAAATTTGGGGATTATTTACAAAAGAGAGGTTTTACTTCATGAGTAGAAACAGAAAAATGGATTTTGCAGCCGGTGTACAAGATGGCATTCCCATCTGTCTCGGCTATATTGCGGTATCATTTACCTTTGGTATCATGGCAAAAAATGCAGGACTTTCCACCTGGGAAGCCGTTCTGATTTCCCTTACAAACCTGACCAGCGCCGGACAATTTGCAGGTCTGTCACTGATTACGGCATCCGCATCCTATTTTGAAATGGCATTCACCCAGCTCATCATCAATCTCAGATATTCACTGATGTCCTGTGCCCTTTCACAGAAAATTGATAACCACTATCCTTCTTTCCACCGTTTTCTTATCGCATACGGTGTAACGGATGAAGTCTTCGGCGTATCCGTATCCCGCCCCGGAAGGATTACTCCGTGGTATTCTTACGGTGTGATGGCACTTGCCGCACCTGGCTGGATACTTGGCACTTTTCTCGGAGTAGTATCAGGAAATATCCTGCCTGACCGGATCGTCAGTGCACTGAGCGTTGCATTATATGGAATGTTTATCGCAATCATTATTCCTCCGGCACGTGATAACAGGATCATCGGAACCATTGTCGTGATTTCCATGGCAGCAAGCTTCCTTTTCACAAAGGCTCCTGTGCTATGCCAGATTTCTTCTGGCTTCAGAATCATTATCCTTACGATTCTGATTGCCGGAATCGCAGCGTATTTCTTCCCTGTAAAAGAAGAAACAAATCCAGAAAATAAGGAGGACTCTTCCGTTGAAGCATAATCTTTATATGTATATCTTCGTCATGGCAGCCGTCACCTATCTGATCCGCATGCTGCCACTGACGCTGATCCAAAAAGAGATCAAAAATACTTTTATAAAATCTTTTTTATATTATGTACCTTATGTAACTCTGGCTGTTATGACCTTTCCGGCCATTCTGACAGCCACCGCCAATATCTGGTCTGCCGCCATTGGTTTTGCGATCGCACTGATTCTTGCATGGAACAGAAAAAGTCTGATCTGTGTTTCCCTTTTTTCATGTGCCGGCGTATTTCTGGTTGAATTATTAACCGGACTGTAGACTGTAAGACAGATGATCTGAATAAAGGAGGCTTTCTTATGTGGACCAAAAGTTTTTCACATTATACCCGCATTTTGCTGGTCAGCGCTGCTGTTATCATTGGCGCACAGATCAGCATTTCACTTTTTGAAAGCGATTTTCGTGTTTCCATCGGAATTTTTGGCATTTTCATGTCTCTGATCCTTTTTGAAATATCCGGTTCTTCCGGTCACGGTGATAAGTGCCTCTGTGTTTTCTTTTCCCGTACACTGATGCACTGGCTTCGCTTTGGCAGTTGGACTCCACAGAGCTATTTCCGGAAATGTTTTTCTATCTGGTCTACGGAATCCTTTTTTTCCTCTACTGCCGTAAAAATGACTATGAACTTTCGATGTATTCCCTGCCCTGGATGTTTCTTTTTGACTATCTGGCAAATATAACAGAACTGCTGTCCCGTATGAATATGAACGCTTTTTCTTTTCAGTCCCAGGCAGGTGTCCTTCTGGTTGCGCTTCTGCGTACTGCACTTGCAGGTCTTCTCCTGTTCTGTCTCAGCCATTACAAGTTCAGTCTTCTGAGTGCTGAACATGCACGGAGATACCAGAATCTTCTTCTTTTGATTTCTGAGCTTAACGGCGAAGTTGTTCTGATGCAGAAAGGCACACATATGATAGAGGACACCATGAGCACCGCATACCGCCTTTACCACGATATGAGTAAACGGAATATAGACGAATCCCTCACCCGCACTGCACTTCAGATCGCACGGGATGTCCACGAGATCAAAAAAGACTACAATCTGATCGTAAGAGGACTTTCCTCTTCAATGAAAGTAAATTCTGAAAATGACGGAATGAGCCTGGATGATATCCTCACCATTCTGAAAAGCAGCCTGGATGCATCCCTTCCAAAAGGGAAACGACTTTCTTTTAATATACAGCTGGAAGAAAATCTTTATACACAGAACCATTATCTTCTGCTCTCAATCTTCCGCAATCTTTTCAACAATGCAATTGAAGCAGCAGACGGAATCTGGTCGAGCTTTCTGTCCGTCAATCCTCCACGGATTCTTCTTATGTTATTGAAGTTGAAGATCATGGGCCCGGAATCGATCCGGAGGATATGGAACAAATTTTTGAACCTGGTTTTTCCACAAAGATCAATTACGAACCGGCGAGGTCAATCGGGGACTTGGCCTTAGCCTGGTAAAGGATTTTATCGAATTCCGCCTGGGCGGAACCATCCGGGTAACTTCCGTTCCCGGAAAAACAGTTTTCACACTTACTATACCAAAAGAGAAATGGAGCGGTTTATAAATGAAATTCTATCTCATTGATGATGATAAAAATGTACTGCATATATTAAAACGTATTATACGGGACCGGGGACTTGGAGAGATTGCCGGAACTGCCGAAAACGGTGTGGATGCACTCACGGATCTTCCTCTTATAAATCCAGACATCGTAATTGTTGATCTTCTGATGCCGGAAATAGACGGAATCACTTTCGTAAAACGTGCCCGCTCTTATGCACCGGATCTTACTTTTATTATGCTTTCCCAGGTTGCATCCAAAGATATGATCGCAGATGCCTATTCTGCAGGCATTGAATTTATATTCATAAGCCGATCAACAGTATCGAAGTAGAATCCATACTCCGGAAGGTCAGTGAATCCCTGACTGCCCGCCGGACATTGCAGCAGGTACAGACGATTTTCCAGACCCAGCAGAATTTTGTACAGCCACAGGGATTTATAAATGATACAGCTGAAAAACCTTATATTATCCGATTAAAAGGAATTCTCCAAAAGCTTGGCATCACCGGCGAACGTGGCAGCAAGGATATCATTTCCCTTGTCGATTATCTGATCCAGCATAACCAGAAAGTTGACAATGTCACTTTAAGCGAACTTTGCAGCCGGTTCAGTGACAATCCGAAATCCATGGAACAAAGGATCCGTCGGACAGCAACATGGGAATGGTCAACCTTGCCAACCTTGGTCTTGAGGATTACGCCAATGACACGTTTACAACCTACTCCAACTCCCTGTATAACTTTGAACAGGTCCGAAGGGAAATGGATTTCATCCGTGGAAAAGTGTACGGCACGGCAATGTGAAAATTAAAAATTTCCTGAATGCACTGATTCAGGAATGCACCGAGAGAGCCTGATTTCAGGTCCTCTCCTGCTTCTTATTTCATCTCTTTACGTAATTTTTTATTTATATATTTTCCCTATAATTCATTATCACTTATAGTTACCGTCATTATATACAATAAATCCTCCCCGTATTTGTAGTTTTTTCCAAAAATAAATTTCATTTTGATACTTTTTTGTATCTTTTTGTAACTTCCATTTTATTATGTTATCACGATAACTGATGCGAATAAATATAAATTTTAAGGAGGATATCATATGTTAACAATCGTAAAAGGTATTGGTTTACTGCTTCTCACTTTAGCCTGCTTCTCTGTATTCAGCCTGAAGTTTCCAAAAGGATCAGAAGCAATGTCTGGAATGGCTAATGCAGCTGTTGCTTCGTTCCTGGTTGAAGCTGTTCACCATTACATCACAGGTGATTTATTAGGAATTGCATTTTTCTCAGAACTCGGAACCGTATCCGGCAGCTTCGGGGGAATCGCTGCAGCTACTTTAGTTCCGATCAGTATGGGATGTAATCCGGTACTTGCAGTCGTTGCAGGTGTCGCAGTCGGAGGATACGGAATCCTTCCTGGTTTTGTAGCAGGTTATATTGTAGGCTTTGTAGCTCCGTTCCTGGAAAAGAAACTTCCAGAGGGTCTGAATCTGATCGTTGGTGCTCTTGCAATCGCACCGCTCGCAAGAATTATTGCCATCGCAGTTGATCCGGTCGTTAATTCAACACTGCTCAACATCGGACGTATGATTCTGCAGCTGCTGAACAGTCTCCACTTATCATGGGATTCCTGCTCGGTGGTATTATGAAGATGATCTGCACCTCACCACTTAGTTCTATGGCTCTGACTGCTATGCTCGGACTTGATGGACTTGCAATGGGTATTGCAGCAATTGCATGTGTTGGTGGTTCTTTCACAAACGGTATCATTTTCGACCGTTTAAAACTTGGCGAACGCAGTAATGTTATCGCGGTAATGCTTGAACCTCTTACACAGGCTGATATTATTACACAGAATCCGATCCCGATTTACGGATCAAACTTCTTTGGCGGCGGACTTGCCGGACTTGCAGCAGCTATGCTCGGCATCATCAATAACGCCCCTGGAACAGCATCTCCGATTCCTGGACTTTTAGCTCCATTCGGATTCAACCCACCGCTTAAGGTTGTAGCTGCAATCGTACTTGCTGCAATCGGTGGATGTTTAGCTGGATTTGTTGGTTCTATCGTATTCAAAGGTTTTGCAAAAACACCTGCAGATATCAAAGCAGCTGAAAAAGCTACTGAAACAATTGTTCCGGAAGTTGCTATCGCTGCTGAATAATCAAAATGACTATTTCAAACTGCTTGTTTATATAGCCCTTAAAGAAGAAAAAAGACTCGAAAACTTTTTGTTTCCGGGGTCTTTTTCAATTTACGGGAAATTATACTTCTCACTCCAGTGTTTCTTCTATATCTGCATTGATTCCTCTGTGTTCAACCGAAGTTGAAAATACGATCAATGTCTTTGTTCTTCCAAATCGCTGCAATTCTCCAATAAATTTATCCAGCTCTGTGGTGCTGGGAAACAGTACTTCCAACACCATAGAATATTCTCCGGTCACACAGTTGCATTCAATCACATTTGAACACTTTCTCACAAACGGATAAAACACAGTTTTTTCCTATTTTGATTTGACATTTATCCTACCACGTGATATTCTGAAATTGTGTTTTAGATAAGATTTAGATTTCACATATTGTAAATCATTAACATCTGTCTGATGACTTACAAAAATATGTGATTTTTATTTTTATCGGCATCATCAATTTTTTTAGGAGGTACTACTAATGAACAAGGGTACAGTTAAGTGGTTCAACGCACAGAAAGGCTACGGATTCATCACAAACGAAAGCACCGGAGAAGATGTATTCGTACATTTTTCAGGAATCGCAGGAGAAGGATACAAATCTCTTGAAGAAGGACAGAACGTTACTTTCGATATCACAGAAGGAAACCGCGGACTTCAGGCTGTTAATGTAACAGTTGCGTAATCACTGCAAAAGATGCTAGAGTAAAAAGCCCGGCTTGTGGATCACTCCACAGCCGGGTTTTCTATGTTATAAATGTGCTTTGCTGGAATTACCCAAGCATTTCTTTATATATCCGCATTACATTCTTATAGAAGATCTTCTCGATCTCGCTCTCTGCAAATCCATTCTTTTTAAATACATCTTCCAGCTTTTCCATATCTGCCGGGGATGCGATCTCCAGTTCTCCATTCATGCCATCAAAGTCTGAACCAAGCCCTAAAGCCTCTATTCCCGCCATATCACGGATATATTTTGCATGTGCCACAATATCCTCCGCTCTGCTCACAACCGTCTCTCCATCTTTCCAGTCGCGCAGAAAATATGCATAATAATTCAGCCCGATCACACCGCCTCTTTCCCCGATCGCTTTCAGAAGTTCATCATTCAGGTTTCTCGGATGACTGCACAAATGTCGCGCGTTGGAATGGCTCGCTACAAAAGGCTTCTTTGTGAACTTTAATACATCCCGGATTCCTGCATCGTTTAAATGTGCCACATCGATGATCATTCCCAGTTTCTCCATCTCTTCCAGAAACTCAATCCCACGCGCTGTAAGCCCATATCCGGCTTCTGAAAAGGCTTTTCCGGCAAATTCTCCGCCAGTCGCTTTTGCCGGATATCCAAGCTGATTCGGATAGTTCCAGGTCAGAGTCATCATCCTTGCCCCCATCCGGTAAAAGTCTCTTAAAAGGGCAGGATCGCCCTCACAGATTTCTCCTTCTTCCAATGTCAGCAACGCTGACATCTTTCCATTTTTCCGGTTTTCTTCAATCTCTTCATACTTCGTGACCGGTCGGATCCAGTCTTTATTTTTCTCCATTTCCTGATAAAATACATCCGCCATTTTCATTGCATAACGGAATGGACTTCCTGCAAGCATCGGATCCTCCAGATCCAGAAAAAGGGCAAAATTCTGAATCAGATAATCCCCCTTTTTCATCCGTTCAAGATCCACATTTAAATTATTTTTACGAAGTGAAATCTCTTTTCCCTGTTCCTTTCCTCTCTGAATCGCTAAAATCGTATCACAATGCATATCTGCTACTTCATTTTCTATTCCCCCATCTTTTTTCTTTCTTATAATATCAACTGTATGTGATCCCGCGCCAACCAGTTCCGGACGTTCACACGTAGTCAGATGATAGTCAATAAACGTCTGGAAGGTCTTTCATCCATCGTATTTAACACCTGACGCATATAATCGGATGGTCCATCCGCCGAAATAATCTGGATCCGTTCCATTCCTGCTGCTTCATTGTAGCTGTCAATATCCTCCAGACGCACATAATCATACAAATCTTCCGGTGAAGGACATACCCGGTAATTCGCATCCAGTTTGCCATTTTCCAGGCATTCCTGTATATGATTCTCCCGGAATCCATACACCAGAACACTATACTCATTCATTGTATAAGCCACCAGGATCGTGCCCTCATCTTTCAGAACACGCTTTGCCTCCATCAGCGCCTTTACCTTATCTTCCTTTGTATAAAGGTGATACATCGGTCCAAACAGGATGATCAGGTCAAATTCCTTATCCGGAAAACGTGACAGCTTCAGTGCATTTCCCTGATATGCTTTCACAGAGCTGTTCTTCTTTTTCAGAATTCCCAGATTGTATTTCACCAGCTCTACCGCCGTCACATCGTACCCTTCTTCGGCAAGCGCAACACTGTAGCGCCCGGTTCCGGCTCCTACATCCAGAATCTTTACCCGCCTCTGCTCCCGCTTAGGAAGATATTTGTGAATGTACTTCATTGAGGTGATAAATTCTACCTGTCCATGGCGGCTCTTAAGCCGTTTCTCTTCGTTGAATTTGTTATAATATTTTTCAAGCTCTGTCATCATAAATCTATTGTATCCTTTGTTTTTATTCTAAGGCTGCCGCTCTCCGGAATAAAATAATTCCGATCACAAACAAGACAGCGATCATCCCCACACCAATATTGATATTGCCGGTAAGCTGCGAGATCAGGCTCACGATCGTTGTTCCCATAAAGGACGCGCCTTTTCCGCAAATATCCATTAAGCCGAAGAATTCACCTGACTGGTTTGCCGGTATGATCTTCGTAAAGTAAGATCTTGAAAGCGCCTGCACACCTCCCTGGAACATACCTACCCAGACTGCAAGAACCCAGAACTGCCACTGGTAATGCAGAAAAATCGCAAAAATTGCCACTCCAAGATATGCCACGATACATACTGTGATCAGCTTTTCTGCAGAATATTTCTGCGCCAGTCTTCCGAAAATAATCGCAAACGGGAAAGCTACGATCTGCGTAAGCAATAATGCAAGAAGAAGTCCTGTGCTGCTAAGCCCAAGTGCAGATCCGTATGCAGTTGCCATATCAATAATCGTATAAACCCCGTCAATATAAAAGAAAACGCCAGAAGGAACAGAAAAACCTTCTTCTCCTTCTTTACATTTTTCAGTGTAATGCCGATTCTTTTGAAGCTTTCTGAAAAAGCATGCTGCTTCTTTTCTACATAATACTTCTGGTGATAAGTTTTCAGAAGTGGTAATGTCATAATTACCCACCATACCGTGATGATCACAAAGGAAACCATCATTGCTATTTCCATTGTAATCCCAATCTTCCCTGCATTTAACACAACCAGAAGACAGATTACAAACGGTACACAGCTTCCGATATATCCCCACGCATAACCCTGGGAAGAGACTTCATCCATCCGGTCTTCCGATGTCACATCGACAAGCATGGAATCATAAAATACCAGCGTTACGGAATATCCGACCTTTGCAATGACAAAAACTATCAGAAAGGCCAGCCAGTACTTTGCAAATCCCAGAGCAACTGAAGCAATTGCCCCGATTCCAAGTGCAATTGTAAAAACTGGTTTTTTATAGCCTTTTGTATCTGCAACGGTTCCAAATACCGGTCCTGCAAGTGCCGTAAGCAAGGTTGCAATGGATACTGCATATCCCCAGTATGCCAGATACTGTACATCCGAAGTCCCTGCTTTCCTGCGATATAGTTGAAATAAATCGGTAAAATGGTTGCTGCCAGAAGTGTAAATGCAGAATTTCCGACATCATAAAGTATCCAGTTTTTCTCCTGTTTTGTCAGTTTTGTTTTCATTTAACGTATCCTCCTTGCCCGGAAGCTGAGAACCAAATGTGTAGGCATATACAGAATCTAATGTAGCGCTTCCTTCCAGAAACGGTTTGTATTCACAGATCAGTTTGTCTGCCAGTGGAACTGCTTTTTCATAAAGATGAAGCAGTCTTCTTATCTGTTCCCTGCAGGATTCATTCTCATGATACTTGATAATAAACCCATGAAAATCATAATAAAGTCCTGCCACTTTAAGTGCTGCATAAAGTGCCATCCGCTTTATTTTAGATGGACAGACAAGAATCCTGTCATAAAATACCATTCCATTCAGTGCTTTTTTGACTTCCTTTGCTGTAATTCCGCGATAAAAATCTTTTTATAATTACCGCATTTTTCATAGAAGGAACAATATGTCCGGTCAGCCTCCTGCTCACTGGATTTTCTCCATTCATAATCATCAGCTTACGGTCCAGCTCGCCCTCCACTGCAATATGTGCAAGACCAGTCTCTTTTACTGCCTGTTCACGTAACCATGACAGGTCTCATCCAGCGCAAAATGGCAGAGCACTCCATATACATAAGCCAGATGCTTCTCATACTGGTCGTGTGTATGTAAAGCCTTCGCTGCATGAACGAAGAACTTTGCCCCGCTCTCGTTATGTATACGGCTTCCCAACTGATTGACCTTGTTCTTGCCAAGCGGTCTGTAATAAAAAAGAATATCCGGTCCATGAAGTCCAATATTAAAAAGCTCCGGATATTTATCAATAACTTTTCTCTCATATCCGCTTAATCTGCCCTGATCTGCTGTCCAAAAATGTAATGTGCATAGGTTGACGGCATATTATCCCATCCTTTCTTTTCTGAAACACGTTTTATTATAGATGTTGCGCTTTGCAGACTCTATCTTACTTCTGTAAAGCTTATATAACAGCTTTGTAAAAAAGAATGTGCCTTGGCACATTCTCGCGCCGAGCGCAGTCGCTTGCGACATTCTTCATCTTCGTGCGAGTGCGCATCTCCGGCACGTAGTGCCTTTTATTTCATAGGAAGTTCCTTCGGAATTTCCTATAAATAAAAAGCAATG
>ENA-OQAS01000412-OQAS01000412.1-human-gut-metagenome-genome-assembly--contig:-NODE-412-length-22514-cov-7.942020_pt1 | contig 22514 bp, 29 predicted proteins | sample MGYA00242733_ERZ504523 | MGnify/ENA primary metagenome ERZ504523 (study PRJEB26092, sample SAMD00036239) | human gut metagenome | host: Homo sapiens | study: EMG produced TPA metagenomics assembly of...
GCTCGAGCGCCGCAGCCTGCTGCGCCTGCTGGTGCCGGGGTCGATGTACATGCTCGTGTGGCCGAGCTCTCAGGCGGGCAGCGCCGTCGCGTCGAGATCGCCCGAGCCCTGCTGTGTCCGGGCGACGCGGTGATTCTGGACGAGCCTTTTACCGGCTTAGATACCGCTGCGCGCGACGCATGCGCCGAGGTCGTGCTCGACTTGCTCGACGGCCGCATGCTGTTGCTTGCCACACACGATGCCGCTGACGCTCGGGCCCTCAATATCTCGGACATCATTACGCTCTAAATACTTACTCAGCAACAAAATGATCCGTTTTTCTCCGTTCCCATGGGTCGGGTATGGTATTCTATCTGCGGGGTAATACTTAGGAATACCAAGTAATACCAACGCCGTAGAAACAAACTCCAGATGCGGGCCAATCGGGTTGCCTTCACAGCCCGTCGCCCAGCCGCGTGGCCCGCATCTATCCGCACCACCGTCGTTTCAAAAAGGAAGCGCCATGGCAGAACACATGACCCCGGTTGTCGCGAAGGTCTTGCCCGAGGAAAAGGCGGCCTTCGCGGCGGCAACCCAGCTCGTAGGCACCACGCCGTCCAACGCTATCCGCATGTTTATCGCCGCGTTCAATCGCTGCGGCACCTTTCCGTTCGACATTTCGCCCAGCGGGGCCTTTGGCACTGCGCCCGATTCTCATCAATAAGTGATCCGTTTTCCTCCGTCCCCATGGGATCAGCTCTCTGCCGAGTTGTGGTAGAACTAGGGAACGGTTTTGAGGAGGTTGGCATGCTCAATGCGATGATTTGGCGCTTGCCTGTTTTGGCGTTGTCGCTGCCGATATAGCCCTGAGCGTGGTTCTGTTTTCAGTTCTCGATGCCGTATCGGTGCTGACGGGCTATCCGATCGACAATCTCGATATCCAATGGTTCCAGGCTGCCGCTCAGACGGCGTCGTTTTTGATGGCGCTGCTGTGGTGGCGTTATTTGTGGCCGCGCTCGTTTATGGCGCGCTGGCAGGGCGAGCGCCGCTTGGCGGGGGAGCGCGTGGGGCGTGGAAACGCATCGCCTGCGTTATCGTGATCGGCCTTGCCCTGCAGGTGGTCGTTGGCTACGTGACCGACGCTGTGCTGTCGCTGTTACCCGAGGCGGCGGCCGATTACAGCGAACTTGTCGAGGAGACGGGCATGGGCGACACGAGCTATCTGGCCGTCCTGACCACGGTGCTCGGCGCTCCGTTTTGCGAGGAACTGCTGGTGCGCGGTATCATCTTTGAGTTTTCGCTCCGAGCATTTAACCCGCAGTGCCGTCCGCTCTGGAAACGCCGGCGTCGCGCACGGGCGCAAGACGTCGCCATGGTGCCCTGGGCGGCCCGAGTACCTGGGGCGTCGCCGCGGCGATTGTGCTGCAGGCGGCGGTCTTTGGCTTTATGCATATGAACTGGGTGCAGGGCTGCTACGCCGGCGCCGCCGGTCTGGTCTTTGGCTGGGTACTCGTGACCACTGGAAAGCTCCGCTACACGATCCTGCTGCACTTTGCCTTTAACGCCGGGTCGTACCTCATGGGCCTGCTGTGGTTTGTGAACACGCCGCTCGACGTGGCGGTCACGGTTGCCATCGTCGGCTTTGTACTGGTAGAGGCGATGCGCTCGCTGCTTCGATTGCGCATTCCCGTGTCGCGCGAAGCTGATCGGTCTGAGTAATAACGCCTTTAATTAGACCGATGTGTCCTGAACGCACCTGGCGTTTCGCCGAATGCTTCTTTAAATTTTGAGTAAAAGAATGACATGTTGGAGATGCCGACTTTTCGGGCTACATACTGCACGCTGCGCTCGGTGTTATTGAGAAGATATGCCGCCTCTGTGAGCTGCTGGTTGAGCTTGATTTGCGAAAACGTTTTGCCGGTTTTTGCTTGATCAAGCTGCTGAGATAGCTGGTGCTATAACCCGTATCGCTCGCAATGCTTTCGAGTGTGCAGTCGCCGTAGCTTCGCTCAATATGATTCAGAATCGACACGATGCGTTCGTCCGACATGATCGCCTGGTTATCAGTTGCGGAGCGTCGGTACAGTCCTCGAATGAGAACAAGGAATAGGCTGACGGCGAGGTGCCTCATGAGTTCATTGGAATAGGCATCTTTAAAGTGATATTCGATAAAGAGCATCTCGATGAGGCGTCGCGCATGTCGGGCGTATTCCTCTGGAAGAATGAGATATTTTCGGGCCTCGCGGTTTTTGGACACAAAATCAAATAGAAGATTCGTTAATGGTGACGCGCCGGGTAGCTGGCTCAGGAACAACGAATCGAACATTTCTTTTTTGAAGACGATCGAAATGACGATATCATGCTCGCCCTTAACGTATGGAACGCTTCTGACTACGCCGGTGTTGCAAATGAGCACGTCGCCCTTTTTAAGGAGTAGTCGCCGTCCGTTGACGATAAACGTGCAGACGCCGTCGTACACGTAGTTAAGCTCCATATCCCGATTGATATGAGGAGGAATATCGGTAAAGCGCGACTCCTTGATAAGGCCCACGGGGTTTTCGTCGAGAGTTTCTTTCCAATCAAACAGATAGACCTCTTCGCCGTTAATGGTTGTGGTTTCCACCCTGTTATATCGCGGGCTGAGCTCTCCCGGATGTGTGCGATGCCACTCTTCGGTCTCGGTATGCGTATAGAGCAGCTGTTTGAGATTCGAATCCATGGGGTGCTCCAGGGGTGAACGGTAGAATCGATGCCTTAAACGGTATTATATCTAAAAAAATGTTATAAACAAACGCTTTCTATGCGATATCTTATGCATCTTGTTCTTCCTAGTATTGGGTTATCCGCTGGAGCATCCGATCAAGGAGGGCAAATGAGTAAGTTAAAACATGGGTTTGACTCCGACTTTTTATGGGGCGGAGCCATATCGTGCTCGCAGGCCGATGGCGCCTGGAATGAGGGCGGAAAGGGAAAGTCGACGCAGGATTGTCGATGGCTGGATGGTACCTGGACTCATGACAGATTGAGGACAAGCATCAAAACAACCCCTTCTGCCATGACGAACTAATGAACGCTCTCGCAGATGATGGTGTTGAGTTCTACCCGTTTAGGCGCGGTAACGACTTCTATCATCACTACCGTGAGGACATCGCGCTTTTGCGAGATGGGCCTCAAGCTGTTCCGCACTTCTATTTGCTGGAGCCGAATCTATCCTAACGGAGATGATCTTGAGCCTAACCGCGAAGGCATCGAGTGGTATCGAAGCATGCTGGGTGAGTGCAAAAAGCACGGCATTAAAACCTTCGTCACCATGCTCCACTATGACATCCCGGTAAATCTTGTCACCACATATGGGGGATGGAAGAATCGCAAGACGATTGATTTCTTCGCCCGCTATGTCGAGACAATCGTTACGGAATTGGGCGATCTGGTCGATTTCTGGCTGCCTTTTAACGAGTTCAATGCAGCGCGTTTTTCGCCTTGGGACGGGGTCTGTCTGGTCAAAGACGAAGAGGGGGAGAACTTCGATCGAGCCATCTTCCAGTGCCTGCACCACGAGTTCGTTGCCAATGCGCGTGCCGTCGAGATTGTCCATCGTCTTTCGCCCGATACTCCCGTTGGCGGCATGATCGCTCGATTCTGTACGTATCCCGCCACCTGCCGTCCCGAAGATAACATGCAGGCTATTCACGACGACCAGTATTCCAACTGGTTCTATACGGACGTGATGGCTCGTGGAAAATACCCCGCTTATATGAATCGCTATTTCGATGCGTGTGATATCGAGATTCAAATGGAACCGGGCGATGAAGAGCTCATCGCTCGCAACACGGTCGACTTCCTGGCCTTTTCGTACTACTTTTCCCAGGTATCCACCTGCGATCAGGGATGGGAGAAGACTGCGGGTAATCTGGTCATGGCAAACAAGAACCTTATCTCGAGACGAGTGAGTGGGGCTGGCAGCTCGATCCCATTGGCCTGAGGGTTACCCTTAACCAGATGTATGACCGCTATGGGCTGCCTCTGTATATCGCCGAGAACGGCCTCGGTACATCTGATGTAGTCGAGGAGGATGGCAGCATCCACGACGAGTATCGAATCGATTATTTGCGCCAGCACATAAAGTGCCTTAAAGAAGCGGTGATCGATGGCGTTGACGTGCGCGGATACATGATCTGGGGATTCATTGACCTTGTTGCCTGCGGTCCTCTTACGATGGACAAGCGCTACGGGCTTATCTATGTCGATCTGGATAATTGCGGCAACGGCACTGCGGAGCGCTCGCGTAAAGACTCTTTCTATTGGTATCAGAAATGTATCGCCACTAATGGCGAGGATCTTGGGTAGGAGTGATTGTCGTGGCAGACAAGAAGGAACTGGCCGCTCGTGTCCTCGAGCTCGTGGGCGGCGCCGATAACGTTGTTATGGCAACGCACTGCATTACAAGGCTCAGATTCAACCTGAAGGACGATAGCAAGGCAGACCTGGAGGCCCTTAAGACGCTTGACGGCGCCTTGGGCGCGCAGGTTAAAGACGGACAGTGGCAAGTTATCATCGGCGCCAGCGTGGGGTCGGTATATGACGAATTGGAGCCCATGCTAGGTGACAGGATGGGTGGCGAGGTCTCCGCCGACGCCGAGCAGCCTGAGCTCCAAAAAGGTTCGGCTCGCGTATTCGATATCATCACCGGCATCTTTTCCGCTATCATTCCCGCACTGGTGGCGGGAGGCATCGTAAAGGGCATCCTGGCTGCTATCGCGGCTTTTGGAATCGACACGGGTGCCGGCGACTTTGCGATATTCAATATGATTTCGGATATCCCGTTCTACTTCTTGCCGTTTTTGCTGGCAATGTCTACAGCTGATAAGTTCCGGGTCAACCGTTCGCTTGCGCTTTGTGTTGCCGGATCGCTGATGTACCCGACCATTGTCAACGCTGTCGGTACGGGCGAGACGCCCCTTGCGCTGTTCGGTTTTGCGGTGCCGATTTTTAGCTACGCCGATTCCGTGTTCCCGGTTATCTTTGGCGTCATTGGCTTGTCTTTTGTATATCGTGCAATCGACAAAGTCGTGCCGGATCTTTTTAAGCTCGTTGTCGTTCCGGCGCTCTCCCTTGCTATCGTGATTCCCGTCAACCTGTTTGTGCTCGCTCCGATTGGTGCCTGGTGCGGTCTTGGTCTTGCCAACGGTATCGTTTGGCTATTCTCGACGTTAGGCCCCGTTGCCGGTTTTCTGCTGGGCTTCTTTATGCCGCTTATCGTGCTCTTCGGCATGCATCAGTCAACGAGCCCTATCCAGATTTCCAATATCGCAACGCTTGGGTATGACTATCTGCTCCCGATCTCTTTCTGCCATAACCTCGCCGAAAGCGGTGCGTCTTTTGGTGCAGCCCTGCGCATGACCGACGAAAAGCTCAAGTCCGCTGCAATGACGTGCGCCTTCTCAGCATTTATGGGAATTTCCGAGCCCGCCTTGTTTACCGTTCAGGTTCCTAACAGGACTCCGCTCATCGCTGCGATGATTGCGGATGGCATTGGCGGTGCGCTTACCGTTGTTCTCGGCGCAAAGTGCTTCGGCTTTGTTATGCCCGGCATTACCTCGTTGCCCGTTTATGCCGATCCAAGCGGCAATCCCATGAACCTGATCATGATTGTCGTCTGCATCGCTTTGACTTGGGTTATCTCTGCGGCGCTCTCGTTTGCGCTCTATGGTCGTTTCGACAAAAAGTAACGACGTTTTGAGATAGACAATATTAATCGGCCGCTCGCCGGGGAATCGTTCTGCGACGCCCCAGCGAGCGGCATTTTATTGGTGGGGCGTGTCGTGTCGCCAACGGCGGCATGCCGCCTCGCCGCGCTAGTTGCGTCTGCCGCCTCCGTTGGCGCCCTGACGCCCCTGTGCCGCGCGATTGCGACCGGCAGTGTTCTGCGCGCGGGACATACCGCCGTGACCTTGCTGCCCTTGGGCCCCTTGCCGGCGGCGCACCGTGGGCCTTGCCGCCCTTCTTGCCGGTCCCATGTCCGCCGCTGGCCGATGTCTCGCCTGGGCGTGGCGGCACGGGACGAATCAGGCAATGCTTGGTGTAGCCGATCAGGTCGCGACGGCCGGCTTTTTCCAACGCCTCGCGCACGAGCTTGTAGTTCTCGGGCTTGCGATACTGGATGAGCGCGCGCTGCATGGCCTTCTCGTGCGGGTCGCGTGCCACGTAGATCGGCTGCATGGTGCGCGGATCCACGCCGGTGTAGTACATGCACGTCGACATGGTGGACGGGGTGGGGTAGAAGTCCTGCACCTGCTCGGGCATGTAGCCCATGTCGCGCACGGCCTCGGCAAGGTCCACGGCTTCCTTCATGGTCGAGCCGGGGTGGCTCGAGATCAGGTACGGCACTATGTACTGCTTGAGTCCGTATTCGCGGTTCAAGCGCTCAAATTTGCGGCAGAACGCATCGTAGACGGCGCGGCTCGGCTTGCCCATCACGGACAGCACCGCGTCGCTCACGTGCTCGGGTGCTACGCGCAGCTGGCCCGAGACATGATGCTCCAGCAGCTCGCGCAAAAACTCGTCCGAGGCATCGGCCATGGTGTAGTCAAAACGGATACCGCTGCGGACAAAGACTTCTTGACGCCCGGCAGCTGGCGCAGGTCGCGCAACAGCTGCGTGTAGCCGCTCTCGTCGACCACCATGTTCTTGCACACGCTCGGCCATAGGCAGCGCTTGTTCTTGCACACGCCGTGTTTGAGCTGCTTGTCGCAGGCCGGGCGGCTAAGTTGGCCGTCGGTCCACCCACGTCGTTGATGTAGCCCTTAAACTCGGGATCGCGCGTGAGCAGCTCGGCCTCGCGCATGATCGAGTCGTGGCTGCGCATCTGCAACACGCGGCCTGGTGGAAGGTGAGCGCGCAAAACGAGCACTCGCCAAAACAGCCGCGGTTGGAGCTAATGGAAAACTTGATCTCGGCAAAGGCCGGCACGCCGCCTGCCGCGTCGTAGTCGGGATGCCAATCGCGTGCGTAGGGGAGTTCGGCAACCTCGTCCATCTCGTCGGTGGTGAGTGCTGCCGACGGCGGGTTCTGCACCACGTACACGCTGTTGGGATATGGCTCTACCAAGCGATGGCCGGTGATAGGGTCCATATTTTGCTGCTGCACGTTAAAGCTGCGGGCGTAGTTGAGCTTGTCGGCGGTAAGGTCGTCCCAGCTGGGCAGCAGGTCGTAGTCGTAGACCTCGTCGAGCGAACCCGTGCGGTAAACGGTGCCGTTGATATAGGTGATCTGATCGACGGGCAGCCCCGCGTCGAGCGCGTCGCGATCTCGACGATTGCGTGCTCGCCCATGCCGTAGATGAGGATGTCGCGCCCGAGTCGAGCAGCACCGAGCGCTTGAGCTTGTCCTGCCAGTAGTCGTAGTGGGCCAGGCGGCGCAGGCTTGCCTCGATGCCGCCGATAATGATGGGAGCGTCCTTAAACGTCTGACGGATGAGATTGCCGTAGACCGTGACGGCACGATTGGGGCGGTGCCCCTCCTCGCCGCCGGGGGTATAGGCGTCGGTGTGGCGGCGGTGCTTGGTCACCGAATAGTGGTTGACCATGGAGTCCATGTTGCCGGCACTGACCAAAAAGCCCAGGCGCGGCTCACCGACACGCTGATGCTGGCGGGGTCGGTCCAGTCGGGCTGCAGACGATGCCCACTTGTAGCCGTGCGCGTCGAGTACGCGGCTGACGATGGCCATACCAAAGCTGGGGTGGTCCACGTAGGCGTCGCCACAGATATAGACGAAGTCGCACTGGTCCCAACCGCGCGCGTCCATATCGGCGCGGCTGACGGGGAGGAACTTATCGCGGCCCGGCGCCAGGGCGGGTGGGCGTCGCTTGGGAATGCTTGGCGCGGGCGACCGTGGCCTGCGCCTTGCCGCCGAGCTTTTGCTGCTGGCCCTGTTTGCCCTGCTGTCCGCGTTGGCTGTTCTGAGCGTGCTGAGGCTTTTTTGCCACGATCCCTCCCGGTGTCTGTATGCTGCACGTAATTGTAACCAGTCTTTTTGGGACGGAGCTAAAAAGACTGGTGGAGTACACGAGGCGTCGGGCGTCGGGTGTGGCGCCGCGCCCGCCGTTTGTTTCCAGACTGTGTATCTGCGCGTTGGGGAGCCCGTCTCGCGCGCATGCCATGTTGTCAATGGGTTACAGTATGAACGGCGGCTATGTTTCCGCCAACGCACGAGAGGGTCGTCAACAAGGAGGATGCACGACGATGCAACGTGCCAAGCAGATATCGGAGTCCATCGAGCTGGGCATCATCTTGGCGCTCGCCGGTGGCTTTATGGACGTTTATTCGTACATTGGGCGCGATCATGTTTTTGCTAACGCGCAGACGGGCAACATACTGCTGGTGGGCGTGAGCATCTCGGAGGGCAATTGGGCACTTGCGGGGCGCTACTTCTTCCCTGTGGTGTCGTTTGCCGTGGGCATTATGCTTGCCGACCTGGTACACGAACGGTTTGGCAGCGTGATTCACTGGCGCCAAGTGACGGTGTTCTTTGAAGCCGTCATCTTGCTGGGCGTGAGCTTTATCCCCGGTGGCGGTTACAACCTGCTCGCCAACTGTCTCACGTCGTTTGCCTGCGGCATGCAGGTTGAGAGCTTCCGCAAGATCCATGGTCACGGCATTGCCACGACGATGTGTATCGGCAACCTCCGTAATGCCTTGCAAAACGTGGACGACTACATCATCACCCATAGGCGTGGCTTTTTGGAAAACGGCCTGCTGTACTTTGGCGTGATCTTTACCTTTGTGTTTGGCGCCGTGCTGGGCAATTGGTGTATTGAGCGCATGGGCCTGCACGCCATTGCGGTGGCGAGCGTGCTGCTGTTTGTCGCGTTTGCCATCATGTTCATCGACCGTGAACGCGATTTGCACAGGAAATGGGCCCGCATCGTAGCTGACTGGCAGACCACGAGTCTTAAGCGCTAAGGTGCATGTTCGTAATGACAAGATTTGACGTCAGCAAAGCGTGCTGCTTGAGGCTATAGAATAAAAATGCCATCTTTCTAGCTATAATTATTAGTTGAGGGGATGGACATATGCCAGAGCTTTTTATTCAAAATAAGACGACAGTAATCAAGTTGATGGTGCTCTGCATTTTATCTGCCTGGTAGAGCTGTCTGTTGTTAAAGCTGAATCGTTGATTATAGACTATGGCCTGCTTCGCTCTAATTATCGTAACGTTTTATACATTGGGTTAGGCCTGCTAGTATTGCTCTCAGTTGAGCTGGTGACAAACCTGTTCAGATCAAAATATGCGGAGCAATTGGCTTCCGATGGCGCTAACTGCTTCTATAGATTGCTTGCCCGCCGTGCTTTAGAGCGGCCCTTAGTTTTAGCAAAAGACAGTGACTACCTGTTATCGCGTATTGAAGAGGCTGGGAACCTACAGCCGATGATTGGAATATTTACAACTGCGTTTCTTCCGTGCTTAGTGACGGGTTTGGCATCGTTTGTGGCGCTATCTAATATCTCTTTGTTGCTTTTGATCCCTGTTTGTGTTTCGGCATTGTTTATTTCGCTTCTATATCCGTTCGCTCTTAGTAAGCTATCGACTAAGAGCGAAAAGGCATTGGAGGCCCAGGCGAGGGGTTCTGCTTATTTAGCCCAACTAATAAATTGTCGACTTTACATTCGAATTTCTCGTTCAATTAACTTGGAATTACTTCGCTATAAAAAGATGCTTAAAGCCTGCAGGAACTCTCGAGTTGAGGAGAGTGTCTTTGCGAGATTGGCAACTGAAATAGTTAACGCTGGCAACATCATTACTGGCTTGCTTTCAGTTCCGCTGCTTATTTTCCTTGTGTTAAAGCGCGGGCTGACGGTCGGGATTGCGGTGCAGAGTATCAACTTGTGCTTCTATGCTATTCTCCTTTTCCTCTTGTTCTGAATTGTTGGGCTCAGCTTCAGCCGTCGTTTAGGTCGTTGCGCCGTGTCTTGGAATTACGTCGTCTTTTGGAAGCTGGAAAACCTAATTTGATATGCTTCGATCACGCTGATCGAATTAGTTGGAAAGGAATCAGTCTCTCGTTTTCGTCGAGCGAAACTAATGAGAGGATAACAATTCCAGATTGCACAATACAGGCACCTTGTCTGGTTTTAGTAAGCGGCCCTAATGCATGTGGCAAATCTTCATTTCTGGAAGTATTGAATGGATTATTGTCGCCAGTTGCTGGCAGACTGTGTGTTAATGAGTCTACTGTCATTTTCGATGGCTTGACTTTAATCCAGCTACCCTGCGCAACTATGCCGCAAAGACATTTGATAATGGGGGGAACTTTCAGGAAGGCTCTTTACTATGGTCTTGTAGATATTGACTCTGAAAAACTCATCTATCTTTTGAAGGGTTTTAGCCTCGATAAATTATTTGAAGCCAATCCCGTCATTGGAACTAGGGGACACAATTTGTCTGGCGGAGAACTGGCTTCTCTATTACTTTGTAGGGCCTTTCTGAGCAGCTATTCTATTATTATTTTGGATGAGCCTTGCAACAATTTAGATAATGCTTCAATATCCTTTTTGAAGGCGGTGGTTGCACAGGAGATGAAAGAGCGTATCGTCATCATTGCGGATCATGGACATGGTTTTGAACAATTTGCAGACTATGTAATACAGTTTCAGGAGCCAGAAAAAACTATCTAGCTCCTGAACGTTGCTACCAACTGCTATTTGCGAGTTATTCGAGATGCTCTTCAATGCGAGCTCTAAGAAGGGCAATGGCTGTGGGTATTCCAATTGCGGCAGCTAATTCGGCTTTATCCAAAACCTGTATGCTAAAGCACGATTGTTTATCACATTGAAGAACGGTAACTGAAGATACCCTCACTTCCCGTTGGCTGAATATATCGTAATCTCCAAAAAGGAAGTTACCTTTTATTGAGTAATTCGGTATGTTCGTTATGCACTTCATCTCAAGTCTGTTTAGGCCATAATCGAACACCGCAACTTCCTTATGTTCGATGACGAGCGCAACCCTGGGCATGTTACTAAAGCCACCGTCGACGACAGTAAAGAGCTTTTCATTTGTATCGTCATAAACGGTGTATTTAAGACTCAATAGCTGTCCTAGTGGACCCGTGAACCCATGTCTTTTGATGTTGAGGTTGTCTCCCACTGGGTTGGTGAGAGCTAGAGCATGCGGATAAGGGTTACCTTCAATTGAGATTCGATATTCGTTTGTAGCTGTCTTGCTCGATTTAGGACCAGTAGCCACCACGCGTCATCGCCTCAATCGCATTGGAACCGACTTCTGCTTCGTGCGGAGAATTACGCAGTACGTTGCAGTACATGCAGCTGCAATAACCGCATGGGCAATTTCTAATAAAATGAATGACGCTATTTACTGCATGCATGTTAAATGGTCGAATACTTCTCATGATTTGCCTCCCATTGTTCGATTGTTTCTGACTGTTCTATTGCCTTCTTCACCTCCTCAACGCTGTTGAACCCTATGTTTTCAATCGACGAGTACTCAACGTAAACAGAAAACCTGCTTTCAAGAAAAATTAGCAGTCGAACTAGATCCGATGAGGACAAGCTGAATGGGGGATCGGTCAATCGTTGATTTCTTAGATCTTGATCAAATTGAGTCAAATCCAAATCTCTAATATTGCTTATTGCTTTTTCAATTTCTGCGTAGATGGTTTCATCTTTACAATATGCTGTCATTTCAGTACCCCAAGATCGAAATCAAACAACTCGTCCTCGATTGTCTTGCAGCATAGTAATGATTCTTCTGGATCTAAGCTGGCTGAGAAACTGGGTATTCCTCTTAGTCGAAGTTCTCTTGCTGCTTGAATAGCTTTATCGCTAGATGAATAGCTTATTTGAAATTCATGCGTCTCCAACCCCTCTGTGGCGTCAAGTACTTCGTTTGTAATTTCAAATTGAACTTTCTCTGCTTGCGTAAGCGTTTCAATTACGGGCATGAGCCTAGCATTATGTCGTAGTCGGCTATCGTGTATGGGATATTGATAATGGCTAAGTCAGGGCAGAAAGCTCGACATGCAGCAATCGACCCCAATCCGTAATCTCCGAAAATGTGGTCGTTGTATTTCATAAGCACATTGGGCGTCTCTAATAGAGCTAGGTCGGATTTATCATTCTCAATGATGAGGTTGATCTGCTCATTCATTTTGATGACGGCAGATTGGCCACCATCAAAACTAAGGGTGTTGCAGCCCCAGATTTCATTTAAAGGATTGAAGCTCAACGCGCATAGATTGGATGGTGCTTTCTCATCTCGCTAACGATGCTACTGAACGTTATTGTTGAATTGGCGGGTGTATATAGATTCCCGACAACAATTTTTGGTATCAGGGCTAATTCCTGCATGTCGCTTTTGCTAGACTCGATTTGTTCAGCGGCGAGATGGCTGACAACCGTCTTATTTACAGAATGAGCGTAGGTTTCAGCGTGTTTACTAAATTCTACGAGTCCTGCGGCGCTTTCTTTCGTCGATAAAACGACAACCAGGTCTGATTCATCGATTGTCGTTACATAGTTAATTCGATTTCTTATGCCAATTTCTTTGCAATTAACAAGGTTGGCGACATCTAGGCCGTCCGGTAGAATGCCGCATGGCGTTGATACCCGGATATTGTAGCCATTTCCTAGCAATCCAATCAGAAGAGGATAGTCAGCTCTTGTGAAAGATATAAGTCCGATTGTCTTCATGATTTTTATCGCTTGTTCCTTTTTAGAGCTGTTGCAATGGACACTTCATGTCTATGAAGCTCAAAGTGAAGTATTTTCTGATTAAGTCGGTCAAAGGCAATTCGTTTTGAATTGTCGCATGCTGTTCGCTTGTAATCAGGGCTTATTACTCCTTCGCAATCTGCGCTTTTTATGCATTGGGTGCACAGCTGAAATGCCCAACATTTTTTACATGAATCGCTGGTCAGCTTTGAAACATTGATTATCTTTTCAATTTGACCTAAATCAAATCCTGAATCCAATGTGCCGATATACATTTCCTTCGTTGTTTCGCTGACCCTTTCGCAAGGAAGAAGCGCTCCTGCTGTTGTCACAAATAGACGCGTAACCCCTGGTTCGCATGGGCCACCGGGTATAGCTTTTGCTGGGATGTTCGAAGGTGCAAATCGCTTTATGTTTTGGTTGATGTTTGCAAGCGTATATGAAGCGAGCCTATCGTTGCGGTTTCCTTTTTCGATTTCGCGCTCATCCATAATTCTTGCTTTAAATAAGGCGTAATTTAGCTGACTTGAGAACTCGTCATTGTAGGGGGCGATACGTCCGTTGCGTTCCAGGTAGTTGAATTGAACATCGCAATCTTCGATATCTTTATCATTTATAAAGGAAGAGACTGTTTTATAGATGTTGTTCGTGTCGACTACGGCATTAAAATGAACATATTTGTTGCGTTCAGGATGGCTGTCTAAAACCATATGAACATTGTCTATAACTGTTTGGTATGAGACTTGCCATTAGCGTAATGCCTAGACTTATCATGGATTTGCTGCGGCCCGTCAAGACTGATTAACAAATAGAATTCATGCCCAGAATCGAAGAAGAATTTAACCATTTCTTCAGATAAAAGAGAGCAATTAGTTGTAATTCGAAATGAGATGTGTTTTCCTTCAAATACCTGCTCTGCATATTGAGTAATTAGCTTAATTTCATTAAATCGAAGGAGAGGTTCTCCTCCATAAAATGCTACGACCGGGTTTGAGTTGTCGATCGAGTGCATCTTAAAGAATTCGATTGCATGTTTTGCCGTCGAAATGGACATGGAGTTATGACTGTGGGCTCTGTTGTATGAGGAGTTTCCGGAATAGATACAGTAATCACATCGGAAGTTACAAGATTGAGTCAGCTGAAGGGTTAGCATCCGTATATTTCTTTCCAGCTTAACTTTCAAAAGGTCAATTGATGGATAAGCGATATCCTGCAATGGCGAATCGCAGCAGTAGCCACATGATTGTAGTAACTGGAATTCTTGGTCTGATTTATAGGAAGCGTGGCAAACTTTTCCTGCTTGGACTTCTGAGATGTAATCGAATAGATCTTTGCTTACTGCAAGTATCTCGTTTCGATTGGCATCATAAATGTAGTGGCCCAAGAGGGTCTTTATGGGTAGAACTAACATCTCTACCGCCTCTTTCATTTCACTAATGTTATTTAGTGAACTAAGATGTTTTTATAAAGTATCCTTTTATAAACGTATTGTCAAACATATATTGCTAAAACAGAAACAATTTATAGGCTGAGTTGGTCGTATTCTTTGGGCGATTGCTCCTATAATCTAGCCTTCGCTGCTGTCGGGAGGGAAGGACTAGGGCTCCATTATTATGTTGAAACGCTTTAACACTTTTGATGTTCTCGCGTGTTTTTTGTTTCAAAAGCGTTAGGATGGGACTCATAGCGTGGGGCGTAATGGGCGCCCCGCACACGATGGGAGGCTATCAATGGCTAATCGTTTCGTTCTCAATACCATCTCTTATCATGGTTCCGGCGCCATCAAGGAGATCCCCGGCGAGCTCCAGCGTCGCGGCTACAAGAAGATCTTCGTCTGCTCCGACCCCGATCTGGTCAAGTTTGGTGTTACCGCTAAGGTGACCGACGAGCTCGACGCTGCCGGCATCGCTTGGAGCCTCTACTCCGAGATTAAGCCCAACCCCACCATCCAGAACGTCAAGGACGGCGTCGAGGCCTTCAAGGCCGCCGAGGCTGACGCTATCGTGACCATTGGTGGCGGCTCCTCCATGGACACCGCCAAGGCTATCGGCATCATCATCAACAACCCTGAGTTCGCCGATGTCCGCAGCCTCGAGGGCGTTGCTCCCACTAAGAACCACGCTGTGTTCACCATCGCTGTGCCGACGACTGCCGGTACCGCCGCCGAGGTGACCATCAACTACGTCATCACCGACCCGAGAAGGTCCGCAAGTTCGTGTGCGTCGACACCAACGACGCCCCCGAGGTCGCCGTCGTCGACCCCGACATGATGGCCTCCATGCCCGCCGGCCTGACCGCCTCCACCGGCATGGACGCTCTGACCCACGCCATCGAGGGCTACACCACCAAGGGCGCTTGGGAGCTCTCCGACATGTTCCACTTTGAGGCTATTAAGCTTATCAGCGAGAACCTGCGCGACTCTGTCGCCGAGGCTAAGTCCGGTCAGCCCGGCTCCGGCCGCGAGGGCATGGCTCTTGGCCAGTATGTTGCTGGCATGGGCTTCTCCAATGTCGGCCTGGGCATCGACCACGCCATGGCTCACACCCTGTCCGCTCACTACGACACCCCGCACGGTGTCGCTTGCGCCATGCTGCTGCCGATCGCCATGGAGTTCAACAAGCCGGTTTGCGCCGAGCGCCTGGCCAAGGTTGCCGTCGCCATGGGCGTTGACACCACGGGCATGAGCACCGACGAGGCTGCCGATGCTGCCATCGCCGCCGTCAAGCAGCTTTCCGCCGACGTGAACATCCCGCACGTCTGCGAGGCCATGAAGCTGACGAGATCGAGGTCCTGGCCAAGGACGCCATGGCCGACGCTTGCTTCCCGGGTAACCCGCGCGAGGCGACGCTCGACGACGTATCGAGCTCTTCAAGAAGATCTGCCCGGCTGCCTAACTTGGTTCGCGGGCCCCCCGCCTTAGCCCCACAATCGTCTCGGACATGTCGAAGCCCGCTGCGACTTCGTGCGGCGGGGGGCTTCCTCCGCCTGCGGAAAGATTCTGGGGCTAACGGGCGGGGCCCGCCGGCTCGTTGTCGTGGCGGGCGCTGTTCGGAAGAGCTCGATGGGTTGTCTCGCTAGGTAAATAATTGTGCGCGGTGGTATTGTTGCTGTGGGTTTAATTCGATATGAAAGGGTGACTTTGGTGTCCAAGATGGATTCTACGCTCTCCTATATTACTGACCAGTTGAAGGCGCTTACCTCGATTGCTTCGCCTACGGGGTTTACTCGTGCGGCGACTGATTATCTAATGGAAACGTTGCGCGATATGGGCTTTGGCCCTGAGCGTTCCAACAAGGGCAACGTGCTGGTTGAGCTTGGCGGCGAGGGCGAGCCGCTGGTGTTGGCGAGCCATGTCGACACCCTGGGCGCATGGTGCGCTCCATTAAGGACAATGGTCGCCTGCGCCCCACGACGCTCGGCGGGCATCAGTGGTCTACGGCCGATGGCGAGAACTGCACCGTCTACACGCGTGACGGCAATGTGTACACGGGCGTGGTCCTCAATACCGAGCCTTCGGCGCATGTGGCCGACGAGCTGGTCAAGGCCATCGAGAAGAACATGGAAATCCTGCTCGACGAGAATGTCGACAGCAAGGACGACGTGCTTGAGCTGGGCATTCAAACTGGTGACATCATCGCCATGGATCCGCGTACCACGGTGACGGAGAGCGGTTACATTAAGAGTCGCTTCTTGGACGACAAGCTGTCGGCGTCGATTCTGCTGGGCTTGGCGCGTGCCGTCGCCGCTGGCGAGGTGACGCTTTCGCGTAAGGTGTCGCTGCTCTTTACCGTGTACGAGGAGGTCGGCCACGGTGGTGCCTTTGTGCCGGCCGACACGCGCGAGATGATCAGCGTGGACATGGGTTGCGTGGGCGACGACCTAGGCTGCACCGAGCGCATGGTTTCGATCTGCGCCAAGGATTCGGGCGGTCCGTACAATTACGACCTGGTGACCACGTTGTCCAATATCGCGCGCGAGCTTGAGCTCGATTACGCTATCGACGTGTACCCGCATTACGGTTCGGACGTCGAGGCTACGCTCTCTGCCGGCTACGACATCCGTCACGGCCTGATCGGCCCCGGCGTGTACGCGAGCCACAACTACGAGCGCAGCCACATCGACGGCGTGCGCAACACCTACGAGCTCGTCCGCGCCTACGTGCAGCGCTAGGGGAGCAACTTGCGACTCGGCTGACCAATCGCTAAGGCCCGATTTCTCGGGCCTTTTTTCGCTTTAGGTCGTTTAGTATTATGATGTATGTAATCTATTAACTAAACGCGTAAATTACTTAACGAGGTGATGCAGTGTATGGATATGTCTGAGTACTTGTCTATGGGTGATGCTGCCCGCCTATTGGGCGTTACGAAAGCCCGCATATCTCAACTTGCCGCATCGGGGACGCTTGTGTGCGATATTGTGGGCGGACGGAAGATGGTCGAGTACAATTCTGCGGTCGCCTATCAAAAGGTCCGCAAACGTGGACGCCGTCCTGCGGCCGATGTGGGGCGCAAGTTTACGCTGATGTCGGCCGATTACGAGGTTGCGCGTGTTTCGTTTGATCCGACGCGCGAGTTTTCCTTCGAAATCGCTGAGGTACTCGATGCGCAGAGGATGCCGTTTGGCACGTGCTCGAGCTCTTCTCCTACGGTGAATAAACGGGAGCTCAACGTGTGGTGGAGCCATCGGTCGGTGCCTGACGTCCGCCCCGGGCTCGTCTCGCGCTATCGTGAACTGGGAATTGCCAGTGGCATCGAGGTTCCGGTTCGGTGCCTGGGCCTATCACTTTCGGATTGTTATTGGCTGCGACCGGCAGAATGCGATGAGCTCGAATGGCGAAACCTCAATTACTTCGAGAATGATTTTGAGCGATCGGCGTCCGAAGAGCGTTCGGGTTGGCTGGAGGGCATCGGTCTTAAAAATCCCGACAACACATCCGAGGGCGAGCTTCCTAAATCGTGGATGATTCGCAACGGTGTTCGCGTTCTGGTCAAGGGGTGCGGCATGGACGACCAACGGCCCTTTAACGAGGCGGTTGCAACGGCTCTGCATCGTCGCTTGCTTTCCAAGGGGGAGTTTGTTCCTTACACGGTTGAGCGCATGTTCGATGGCCCTGTGTGTCTGTGCGACGACTTTCTTGACGGCCGCGAGGAATATGTTCCGGCTGTTTACGTTAAGACGCCCTTGGTGGCCAGCGAGGAAGTTCGACGTACGACCGGTACTGCCGCTTTCTTGGTAAGCATGGAGCAGACGAGGCTGCCGTGAGAAGGTCTATGTCGCAGATGATCGTTTGCGATGCCCTTTTGGCCAACAGCGATCGCCATTGGCGAAACTTCGGCATCATCCGCAATGTCGACACCCTGGAGATAAAACCTGCTCCGCTGTTCGATAGCGGCAACTGCCTGTGGTACAACGTACCAACTGCCGTGCTCGCAGCTGGGGAGTTTGGGTTTTCCGCTAAGCCGTTTGGGCCCGACCCTTCCGTCCAGCTGGCGCTTGCGATTTGCTCGATTGGTTCGATTCATCGCGGCTCAACGGATTTGTTGATGAGGCGATCGAGATTCTTTCGCAGAGCAAATGGGCCACGGCGGAGGGTCGACTCGAGGCCATCCGCCGCGGCCTCGAGCGTCGCGTAATCGAGGTTGGTGCCGCTGTTGAGTACTTCGACACGTGCAGCGATAAACCCGCGGCTACTTAAGTGCGCCGGTCACGGTGCCGCCGCCCAGGACGATGTCGCCGCGATAGACTACAACGGCTTGGCCGGGGGCGATGGCGCGCTGCGGCTCGTCAAAGGTCAGCAACATTTGCCCGTCTTCGCCGCACGTAAGGATCGCTGCCTGGTCTTTCTGTCGGTAGCGGTACTTGGCGCCCACGCGGATGCCGCCGGCATCCAGCTCGGCTTCCATGTGGTCGGCAGGGGCGCTCCAGATCCAGTCGTTGGCCGTGAGCGCCGTGGCCGTCAGGTCCTCTGCCTCGCCCAGATGCACGGTGTTGTTGACGGCGTCGACACCCGTTACGTACACGGGATGCGCCATCGCGACGCCCAGGCCCTTGCGCTGGCCGATGGTGTAGCGCAGCGCGCCGTTGTGGCGCCCGACCACGCTGCCGTCGCGCCACATAATGTCGCCCGGTGCAGCGGGATGTCCGCAACGGCGCTCGATATAGCCGCGTAGTCACCGTCTGGAATAAAGCAGATATCCTCGCTTTCGGCCTTCTTGGCGTTGATGAAGCCCTGCTCGGCGGCAATCCGGCGCACGTTGCGCTCCTTGTCCAGACCCGCCAGCGGAAAAATCGTGCGCGCCAGACGCTCCTGCGTAAGCGAATACAAAAAGTAACTCTGGTCCTTTTTGGGGTCCTCGCCGCGATGCAGCTGCCAGGTGCCGTCTGCCGCCTGGCTTGTTTTGGCGTAATGGCCCGTGGCGATGTAGTCGCAGCCCATGTCCAGCGCTGCATCGAGCAGCGCGCCAAACTTAATATGGCGGTTGCAGATGATACACGGATTGGGCGTCAGCCCCTCCTGGTAGGCGTTCATAAAACGCTCGACAACGTTGCGGTCGAAGGTTTGCTGCAAGTCGAGCACGTGATGGGGTATCCCCAGGCGCTCGGCGACGGCCTTTGCATCGGCGATGTCGTGGTCGACCTTACTCATGCCCGTGGCGGGATCGGGCGCGGGGCAGGTGAGGCGCATGGTGGCACCGACACATTCGTAACCCTGACTTTTGAGCAGATACGCGGTCACGCTGGAATCGACGCCGCCGCTCATGGCGACGAGCACGCGCTTGTTGTGCATGGGGAGGTTCTCCTTGGTGGCATGTGGCCAAAAAAGAAAAGCGGCGCGGGAGGCTGGTTCCGCGCCGCAGACATTGTAGCAAGTTCGGGCGTCCTGTGGGACACCCTGTTGGGATGAGCTCAGGCTGCCAGAAGAGAGGGGAGACCGGCGTGCCTTGGACTCGTTCTAAGAACGAGAGCTCTAGTCCTGGAAGAGTGCCGTGGACAGGTAGCGCTCGCCGGTGTCGGCGAGCAGCGCCACGATGGTCTTGCCCTCGTTCTCGGGGCGCTTGGCCAGCTGCAGTGCGGCCCACACGGCGGCGCCGGACGAAATGCCCACGAGCACGCCCTCCTTGTGGCCCACGGCGCGGCCGGTGGCAAAGGCGTCGTCGTTCTCGACGGGGATGATCTCGTCGTAGACCTGGGTGTCGAGGACGTCGGGCACAAAGCCGGCACCGATACCTGGATCTTATGCGGGCCGGCCTGGCCCTTGGAGAGCACCGGGGAGGTGGCGGGCTCGACGGCGACGACCTGAATCTCGGGGTTTTGCTCCTTGAGGAACTCGCCCACGCCGGTCACGGTGCCGCCGGTGCCGACGCCGGCGACGAAGATGCCGACCTTGCCGTCGGTGTCGTCCCAGATCTCGGGGCCGGTCGTGGCCTTGTGAATGGCCGGGTTCGCGGGGTTCACAAACTGGCCGGCGATGATGCTGTTGGGGGTCTCCTTCTGCAACTCTTCGGCTTGGCGATAGCGCTTCATGCCTTTGGAGCCGTCGGTGAGCACGAGCTGCGCACCGTATGCCTGCATCAGCTTGCGGCGCTCGACGGACATGGTCTCGGGCATGGTGATGATCACCTTGTAGCCGCGGGCCGCCGCCACCGAAGCGATGCCGACGCCGGTGTTGCCGCTCGTGGGCTCGATGATGGTGTAGTCGCCACCGCGCACGAGCTTGCCGGCCTTCTCGGCCTCGTCAATCATGTTCTTGGCGACGCGGTCTTTGACGGACCCGGCGGGGTTGAAGTATTCCAGTTTGACGAGCACACGGGCCTTGAGGTCCTCATCGGCCTCAAAGTGAGTGAGCTCCAGAAGCGGGGTGTGGCCGATAAGCTGATCGATGGACGTGTAAACATTGCTCATGGTGAACCTCCAAAGTGTTCAAATGACTGGATACCGTGTGGTTTTACGGTGTGTGTGGCAGCGAAACCCACAAACCCTATAGGTTGTTCGTTTTGCTGTTGGCAAGCATAGTAGACAGTAAAGCCTAGTAACGCAATAGGAAATAGAAGATTATTACGAGTCGATTAACCATCTTGACGGGAATAGGTATTTTCAAAACCAATTTTCGGCTAGAATTCTACGAATTAAAAGACCGAAAGGCAGCTATATATATGTTGGTTTCCACAAAGGGCAGATATGCCCTGCGCGTTATGGTCGACCTGGCCGAGCACCAGGCGACAGGCCGTATCCCGCTTAAAGAGATTGCGGCGCGTCAGGGTATTTCGGAGAAGTACCTCGAGAATATTCTGGCTACGCTCGTGCGCGCAACATGCTCTCGGGCATGCGCGGCAAGGGCGGCGGCTATGTGCTCACGCGCCCGCCCGAGCAGTACACGGTGGGCGAGATCTTGCGCCTGACCGAGGGCAGTCTGGCGCCGGTCGCCTGCTGGATGGCGACTGCAAGGGTTGCTCGCGCTCTGACGAGTGCCCCACGCTCGACGTGTGGAAGAACCTGGACAAGCTTATCAACGACTACCTCGACGGTGTGACGCTCGATGCGCTCGTAGCCCCCAACGAGGGCTACGACTACGTCATCTAGCCCCACCTGTCATTTGGGGACGGGGCAGAAATGCTGGATTTTCTTGCCCTCTGAGGCTCGACAAATGATAAGGCCGCCCATCGTTGCGATGGACGGCCTTCTTTTGGCGTGTTGTGGCGGTCGAATTCGGTCGTTCTAGTTCCTGGCGATGCTATCGAGAATGCTGCGCATGATGGATACCAGGATGCTGCCCATAAAGGCCGATCCAAAGCCGGCAATGGAGATACCCGCTCCCAGCAGATTGACCGACAGGTAGCTGGCCAGCTCGAGCATAAAGCTGTTGACTACGAGCTGAAAAATACCAAGCGTGATAATAGTGAGCGGCAGTGAGATGACCGTCAGGAACGGCTTTACGAGCGAGTCGACGATGTTGAGGAACAGTCCCACGAAGGCAAAGCAGACCCAGGCGTCGGCCATGCCGAAGCTGAATGCCGGGGACGAGAAACGTTGCAATCGCGATGGCGATTGAGGTCAAAAGCCAGTTGAGCAAAAAGCGCATGGTGGGAATCCTTTCTTGCGCATGGCGTGGTGAGGGGGCGTGAGGGGCACATGCCTTTGCAACTCGGATAGATGCGTGGGCACGGTCCTGTTTGGGCGCCCATTGTCTCAGATATTCGTGGAGCTTGCGTGCGCATTCGGTTTCAAAACGGCGCTCGTCCTAAAAAATGCGCCGCTGGCAGAGAGTCTTGTCGCTTTAGTTTGGTGGTGTGCTAAACTGCTACGGGCAAAAGCCACAGGCGTTGCCCTATTGCATAGAACGGGCGAGCGATGCCCGATGTCAGTATCAACTTCGATGCCTTTTGGCGGGTTTGGTGGTGATCGATGAATATCGAGAACATGTTTGACAAGCCTGATGTCAAGCAGCTGGTCCACGCATTTAGCCTTTTGGACGACGAGAAAGATATCCAAGCGTTTTTGACCGATATCTGCACGCCGCGCGAGATTTGCGATCTATCGCAGCGTCTGCAGGTCGCGCGTTACCTAGACGAGGGCGAGCCCTATGTCGAGGTTCAGGCCCGTACCGGCGCTTCGTCCACCACGGTGAGCCGTGTGTCCAAGCGCTCAACGGCGAGTACGGTGGCTATCGCAAGATCCTCATTAAGCTGGAGGATGGCGAGTAAGCCGCGCCAAAAACGAATTGTGCAAAACCGCTCCTTCGGGGGCGGTTTTTGATCCCTTGGGGACGGAGGAAAACGGATCACCGGGTTAGACAGACCCCCTCGGTG
>ENA-OQAS01000413-OQAS01000413.1-human-gut-metagenome-genome-assembly--contig:-NODE-413-length-22456-cov-2.102289_pt1 | contig 22456 bp, 37 predicted proteins | sample MGYA00242733_ERZ504523 | MGnify/ENA primary metagenome ERZ504523 (study PRJEB26092, sample SAMD00036239) | human gut metagenome | host: Homo sapiens | study: EMG produced TPA metagenomics assembly of...
CTCAATTTTTCAAACAAGAAGTTATCAGTGATTATCTTTTAGAAAACAGCCAACTACAGCGACGCCAAATCCAAGAACACCTAGGACATATCCCCAAAAATTATTTGTTGTCACAGCAATTCCTAAAAGTATTATTGCAATCCCCGATAACTCAATCTTAATTCCTTTCATCGCAAATACCTTCGTTACAAACTTAAATTTACCTTCCGCTCATATAAAATATATCAATAGCTTTACTTGCAAACTCTGCTATGCCAACTCCTCCAACATCATCAATATTTTCCGTAAGTTCTCCTCCACCGGCATACATTCTTCCAAGACCGCATAAAATCTTATCAGAACATGTATAAAAATGATCTGTAATGTAATCCTGAAGTTTCCTTACCTGCAACTGCACCTGTTCATCTTCTGGTCCATTTCTTTCATTTGTCCGAATTCAACAAATAATTGCATAAACTCATTTGCAACAGTAGCTTCATCGTCTTTCGTCCAGTTCTTTGTTTTCTCTTCAAACTCCTTATACTCAGAGGTTTGTCCCCATTGTTCTTTTGCTCGTTTAGAATACTCATCAATCTTTGTTGTATCAAATACTTTAAAATCCATATATTTCACTCCTATTCCTTTTATTCCTCGAGCGAAACTAATAAGATTTTCAAGATGCTCTTTTTTCATAGTTAGCAATTCAATCTGCTGCTCTAATGCTTTGTTCCTGTCAAAGTTAGGGGCATCAATTATCTTTTTAATCTCCTTAAGCGGAAATTCCAATTCTTTAAACAGTAAAATTTGTTGCAGCCTTTCCAAGGATGTATCGTCATACAACCTATAACCTGACTCTGTATATTCAATAGGTTTTAAGAGTCCAATGGTGTCGTAATACTGCAGAGTGCGTATACTCACTCCTGTTAATTTACTTACTTCATTCACCGTCATCATTGTCATTTCCTCCTCTCGATAAGCATACTCTAAACTATTACGTTACGTAGGAGTCAATAGTTTTTCAAAGAAATTTTCAAAATTAAACAGCTTGGTAAATATCGATTTTCCAGCAATACACACAGGAAATTATTTATCATCTGTATTTGTTTTATTGTTTTCCTTTTTCTTATAAGTCGAACCTAAGCAAAAAAATGCGGAACCAAGCTTAACCATACTATAGCCATAGTATTTTCATTTCCACTCGTTAAGCCTATAGCTGAGACTATCAAAAACAGAGCTGATACAACATAAAATAAGATTGATTTGTTTATTCCTTTTTTCATAAATAAGCATCTCCTGCAAACAATAATTTATTTTAATAAATATTTTTTAAATGCTTTATGATTATCAAAGTGGACTTCTCTAAAAAACAGAACTAACCAAATAATATAGGTTGGTATAACCATATATGGGGTTAAAAAGCAGGATAATGTCGCTCCTGCTAACATTATAACAGTCCATATGAAGCACTGATTTCTTATATCACGAGAGATCTGAGCTTTATCATATATTGCCTGTTCTTCTTTAGAAAATGAATTAAATCCTGAAACAAATTAGTTGCTTTTTCCTTAAAAATCGCAAATAACACACCTATAATTACAAATGGTATAACCAAAATTATACATGACCAAAATCCTATATTCATAATACATACCTCCTCTTAAAATACCAATTTCTCAGTTTCAAAAACTGGAATCTGTCGTATTAGAGATACCAAACCAATCCATTTTCTGTTGCCTGAATCATTGCCCCTTCGGTACCTTTCGCAATATGATTAAAACATCCATAAAAGAAATACTGTTGTGCGTAATCCTGATTTTATCCCCCGGCTGCAAATGATTTTTCTCCATAAAATCACCGGTTGCATATGCATGCCCCGGCTTGATCTGGGTAATCTGCTTATTCTCTTTATCAAAGAATTTAAGCCGGCTATCCTCGATGGACTGGTAAATAACAGAATTCTTTTGCCTCCAGTTTTTCTCCGTGCATATCTTTCAGATGGATTTTTCTCCGAATACAACCGGCTCAATGCGATAATCCCGGATGGATTCCATCTCATGCAGGATCTCATCGATGGACGCTTTGCTGTCCGCACCCATCGAGATGACCACATAATCGCCGATCCCCGCCTTATCCAGATAGGAATCCGTTCCGTTCATGACGGAAACAACATTGCTGATTCCGCTCGCTACGAACATCGTTGCCAGCAGAATAAAACAAAGCAATATTGCGTTCATTACTTTTTTTCTTTTCAAATCTTTTTTCAAAATACGAAAAAGCATTTTAACGTTCCTCCCCTCGTTTGATGTACTCATCTTACAGGAGAAATTATTAAACAATCCTTAAATGCACATTATGCTTTTCGCGCAACAATGGTCGCGCAGAATCATCTTCTTTGATTTCCACAAATACTTCCCCGTCCATTTTTCGCATCAACTGCCGGCTGATATACAGTCCAAGACCGGAACCTTCTGCCGAACCAACATTGCTTCCACGATAAAAAGAATCAAACAGATTTATGAGTTCTTCCTGCTTTAAGCTGCATCCGGAATTTCTTACCGTGAGCAGCCTGCAATCCTCTTCCTCCGAAAAATCGATGGAAATACGCTTGCCGTCCCCGTATTTGATCGCATTTTCCAAAAAGATTCTGCAACACCTCAATCAACCGGTCCTCATCCCCTTTCAGCAATAGATCGTTGTAGGATGCAATCTGAAATCCGGTATGTAAATTGTGCAGTTTTTCCTCATAAGTCCCCGGATCGCATCGATCACATGGGACAGATACACTTCCCCCGGATTGACACTCAGTTGCAGGAAATCCTCTCTCGATGCAAGTGTGATCTCATTGACATACTCCTCAATCTCTTTTACGTTTTTTCCAATCCCCTGACATGCTCCGACACACTGCTCCCCGGTCGTATAAAGATCCTCTTCCAGTGCCTTCGCATACAGCCGGATCGCAGATAACGGTGTCCGGATGTCATGTGTCAGAGAAAGAACCAGCGTCTTTTTTTCTTTTTGCAACGCGAGCTCTTTTTCTTTGTTGTTCTCCAGTGTTTCGCGCAGCATATCCATTCCCCATAGGAATCTGCCTAAGAATTTGCTTTTTTCGGCTTTGATCGGCACCGAAAGATTTCCTTTCGCCAGCTCCTCGGTCAGCGATTGCATCTGTTCAAACGGCTTTATGATCTTCTTTCCGATATAACAGATCAAAAAAACAGACAGCAAAAACAGAATTCCAAGGACAACGTCCATAAGAATCCAGGTTCTGTAGTCTGTCTGTGTATAAATGATCTTGTAGATTGTTTCGGTTTTATCCTGCACACGCGAAATGCACGGTTCCTGATTATTTGCTGTCACATAATAAACGATATTTGCAAGTGCAATAATAAGCAGCTCCACTCCACAAAACTTTGCTGCAATTTTTGTAATTATTCATATCGGTATCCCGTTCCCCAAACCGTAATAATGTGTTGCGGCTTCTTCGAATCCTTCTCGATCTTTTCCCTCAGCCACTTGATATGTACCGTGAGCGTCTGCGGCTCCGATTCACTGTCACTTCCCCAGATGCGGTTGAACAGGTATTCTTTCTTCAATGTCGTTCCTTTATTTTCGACCAGCAGTTTCAGCAGCTGGAATTCCTTTTCCGTGACATTGACCGGTGTTTGGTTCACGGTGAGTGTCTGCGTGACATTGTTCAATTTCAGATTGTCGCATACGATTTCGTCCAATGCATATTTTCGTTTGAAAATGCCGTTGATCTTGGCAATCAGAATATCGATATCATAAGCTTACAGATGTAATCATCCGCGCCGATCTGCAAGCCTTTTAATGTGCTTTCCTTGTCGTCTCTTGCAGTCACGATCATAATATGTGCGTTTGAAGTCTCCCTTATTTTGGAACAAACGGAATAACCGTCCACACCCGGCAGACCGATGTCAATCACAACAAGATTGGCACCGTACTGCTCAAAGATCTGAAGCGCCTTCTCCCCGGTGTCCACAAGGCTCACCGTATAATTTTCTTTTCGCAGGAAATCGCACAAAAGTGTTCCGATCTCCCTGTTGTCCTCTACGATAATAATGTCCGGCATTATTTTACCTCATGTCCTGTCACGGCCTCAAAGTGATATTTTACAATTCCAAGGTCAATCCTGGAATAAAAACCACCAAGATTTTTGGCTGTTACAATTCCGTTTTTCAGTTCAAAATAAAACTTCTGCTGATTGACAGCAGTTGGTGCAAGACTTACCGCTTCCATACCTTTTTCAAACCATTCGTTCTTCTGATCCGCCTGTCCAAGTTCTGCGATACTTTTGCTTTTATGTGGAACTCCCTGTGTTTCTCCATATCCCAGTGAGATAATAATGAGTAGCTTCTGTCCTCTTTTGATCTGCGCTTTTGATTTTCCATGCGTCATTGCCACCCAGCAGGTATTAAGCAAGTTTCTGACATTTCAGCACAATCTTCTCGCCATAATATCCTGCCTTTTCCTGATCATTCTTATTTCCGACAATCGCGATATAATTCTTTACATTTTCAAATTCCGTAATGAGCCATAAATGAATCAAAACATTTCGGTTCATCGTAAAAAACCTGTATCGACAGTTTACTTCCGCATTAACATCTTTTATCAACGCATTGATTTTTTCTCTCTTTGAAGATTCAATTGCCTAATTTTTATACTGTCTTACGCTGTGTCGCACTTCATGGTCTCTAATATATCCATTTTAATATCCTCGCTTTCGTTCAACTGATTAAACCGAGTATACCATATCTTTAAAAAAAAATTCAATGGTAAAGAAAATCGAGAACCATTATAACTTTTTAACTTCTTTGTTAGTTTTATCATAGTTCTACAGATTTCCCAGTCCATCTTTTCATTTTATAAAAGAATTCATGATCATGTTCTCCGATTTTACGCAGCACACGACATGGATTTCCTACCGCAACAACATTATCAGGAATATCTTTTACAACAACACTTCCTGCGCCAATTACTGAATTTTTTCCAATTGTAACTCCCGGAACTATAATAGTCCCTGCGCCGATCCAGACATTTTCCCCAATATGAACGGTCTTGTTATACTGCATCGCATTTTCACGAAGTGATGGCTCAATCGGATGATTCGCAGTTGCTATCGTAACGCTTGGACCAAACCCATATGATTTTCCTCCATTGTTGCTGTTCTTATCCTCGTTGCTGTTCTTATCCTCGTTACTCTTACCTCACTCCTACCAATATAGCATGCATAGAATTTATTAACAACCGGAAACGCCATAGAAAACAACCGTAAAAAATTTTTTACTTGACTTTAATTTCATTTTTCTGCTAAAATGCAAGAGTTGTAAAAACAAATTAAATACAAGACACATATCAGACAATAAATGTCACCTGTCCACTGTCAGACGGACGGGCAGCATTTGTTGTCTTTTTGTTGTCGGAAAGGAAACACTATGGTTATGAAACTCATTCTTGATGCGATTCAAAAATACAACGGAAAAGAAAATGCCTAGAACACGAGGAGAATCCATATTTTTTACAGCGATCACCGCATGGATGATGGTCTATGTCATGACAGTCTATAACACGGTACTCGCAACAGGAAGCTTTACAAATACGACCTTTCTTATTGCATTGAAGGGAATGTGGATAGAGTATATCATCATCGGATTGCTTGCCTATTTCGTGTCCGGTCATCTCTCAAAATGTGCGCCTTCCGCGTTGTCCAGCCTGGCGACCGGCCGATTTTTATCATCTTTGCGATCCAGACTTTCACGGTAATCTGGCAGGTTGCATTCGCCAGTGTGATCGGTGTCTATCACGGACATGGATTTACCGCCAACTTTACACCGGATTATCTTATGACCTATTGCAAAAATTTTATCATGGCATTTCCGCTGCAGCTTATTTTTGTAGGACCGCTTGCAAGACTGATCTTCCGGACATTATTTATCAATCATAAGAAAGAAAAAACACTAACGAGATTCAGAATGACGATGAGAAAATCGTTGCAAAAACAATGTAAGCTATTTATATGCAAAAGCAATCAAAAATCAATCGTAAAAAAATACGATTGATTTTTCGATTACTTATACGCATTACAATGAATTAAAAAGTCAGCCGCATCTGATGCCACACAGCGTTTCCGTGTGTGGATTTATCGGACACGCCTTCATCAACAAAACTAAATTTTGCATAATACTTGATCAGTTTTTCCTTGCAGGTCAACACAAGACCTTTTCTGCCCTGCTCTCTTGCATCCTTGATTGCACATTGGATCAGTTGTCCTGCATATCCGTGTTTACGATAATCCGGAAGTGTATTGACACCGAATATCATCTGCCATGCACCATCCTCGTTGTGCATAGCAGCCTTCTCATACATTTCATCTGTCAAATCTGCCTCATCGGTTACAAAACCATCTACAAATGCGATCAGTTTGTCTTCCTCCAACATAATCCAGAAGTGATTTCCATAATACCGGATTCGACCGGCAAATTCTTCTTTCGTTGCAGCCTCCGCTGCTGGGAAACACTCTGCCTCTACATTTGCAATCTCGTTAAGATCATCCATGGTTGCTGTTCTTATCTTCATTTCTCATTCCCCTAATTTTCATTCTTTCCCTTAAATTTTACCGCATTTTAAGGACAAGTCAATCCAACAACACTCCCTGTGCTCCACTAATATATAAAGTGTGTATCAACGAAGCCAGTTCATCTGTTTGTTGGTTGATAAACGTTTCTCTAACTTTTATAATATTGTACAACACAGTGTTGGATAATGAAAGGAAGAGTTATATGAATGCAATTATCATTTATTATTCCCGTTCTGGAAATACTGAAAAAATAGCAAAACAACTTCAGTCAGATCTGGGTGTCACATGTATGGTATCTCTTAATTGCACATTTGTTTTCTTCTATTTCTTGCAATCCATTATGATCTTCTCACACAGATCATATCCAAGCTCGGAACTATTCAGTGACAATGTATAATTCTTTGCCATCCCCCACTTCTGATCCGTATAAATCGATAATTTGTCATACGCCTTTTATCGATATCTGCCATCATTTTTTCTGCTTCCTCTTCGGTAACATTATACAGTTTACAGATACGCGCCACCTTTTCCGGCATATCCCCATGTATAAAAACATTCAGCACATTATCTTTGTCTTTTAAGATAAAATCCGCATTCCGTCCTATGATCACAGCTTTCCTTTTCCGCAATCTCCAAAATCACTTTTCTCTGCGCTTCATACACCATATCTTCCACGATTTTCCGGTGATGTCACGTCCTGCAAACGCATAGGCAAGCAGTCCTTTCTTCGGAGACAATTCTGCCTTTTCTTCAATATATTCCGCTGAAAATCCGGACTGCTCCGCAATCTGCGCAATGATATCCTTGTCATAATACTTTATGCCAAGATGCTTTGCCACTTCTTCCCCAATAAAACGACCACCGCTTCCGAACTCTCTGCTGATCGTAATAATTCTTTTGCCATAATCACATCTCCCTTTCGCTTAAAACATCTACTTTTGTTTTACGGATTCTCTTTAAAAATACATAGCCGGCCAGACACGCGATAAACTCTGTGATCGGGAACGCCACCAGATCAGCGAAACTCCCATCTGTCCATTTCGGACGAAAATAGAGAAAATGCCTGCCAACGGCAATATAATTACAAGCTGTCTGAACAGCGAAATCACAAGCGACTCGATGCCTCCGTCCAATGCCTGATAAATTCCCTGATATGCGACATTGATCCCTGCAAAAAGAAACTGATAGAAATAATGTGCATTGCTCCGATAAAATATTCTCTTGACTGCCCTGCGTTGAATAAAGTTGCAAATGCACCCGGGAAAATTTCCGTGATCGCCACACCAAGAACCATAAGTACGATTGTATAAATCAGTCCGTACTTCATACCATCCTTAATTCGATTTTTACTTCCCATCCCATAGGAAAAAGCATGATCGGTGTGATCGCATCCCGCAGACCAAATGCAAGGAACAACACAAACTGCTGCACTTTATAAAACAATCCATATGCGGTCTGCGCCGAAGGATTAAATTTTAAGATCAGATTCATTACATAAACCATAATAGACATCAATGCCTGTGCAATGATCGCCGGAAGTCCGATCGAATAAATCTCTTTTATAATTCCACCCTCCGGTTTCATGTATTTTGTTCCATGCGCAAATTCTTTATTTAATTTCGTATGGAAAATAAAGAGTAATACTGCCGATGCAACCTGTCCGATTACCGTCGCATATGCAGCACCTTCTACTCCCATTTCAGGAACAGGTCCGATCCCGTAGATCATGATCGGATCAAGAATAATATTTACCACTGCCCCCACAACCTGACCGATTGTAGAATAAAGTGAACGTCCGGTTGCCTGTAATAACTTTTCAAACAGGGAAAAGAAGATAATTCCAAACGAAATCACACAACATATCCTTAGATAGCCGGTTCCCATCGAAATTACTTCCGGATCAACCGTCTGCGATGAAATATAGGCTTTCACTCCGAAAATTCCAAACAGCAGACATACCGCATAAATAATTACTCCAAGAAATAAACTGTTTCCCGCAACTTTTGCTGCTTTTTTGCTGTTTCCCTGTCCAAGTGTCCTCGCAAGAAGTGCATTCGTCCCCACACCGGTTCCGATTCCTACTGCAACCATGAGCATCTGCACCGGAAATACCAGCGTAAGTGCATTTAATGCGGCTTCGCTTCCCTCCTTCATGTTTCCGACAAAGGCACTGTCCACAATATTGTAGACCGCCTGTAATGCCATTGACAAGATCATCGGTATTCCCATCTGCACCATGAGCTTATTGACCGGCATCTCCTTCATCCTGTTACTTTCTGCCATCTTAACTGAATCCTCCTTTTTCTGCATAAAAGCATGTACTTATCCCACAAGCTGGACTTACGCTGATAAGCTACACACTTTTCATGGCATCATAAAAATAAAACGAGCAGCAAAACTGGATTTACGCTCGTTTGCTACTCGTTTGAAAATCATTATATTTCTCTTTTTCTAAAAAGTCAAACTAAACTTTCTTGTAAAAAATACATAGGATGCTATTTCCATACTCACTTACACGAAAAGCCCGAATACTCTATTCTTTTTCGCATGTGCATCCAACTCCGCCTGTGTTGTAATCCCTTTTTCAATAGCCCGCGCCTTAATTGCAGGTGGATAATTGTAAAGCTGGTATTTTGCTCCCTGGATTCTAAATAAAACGAGCATAAACGCTGTATAAAGCAGACTGTACACGATTGCTTCTACTGTAATCCTGATTACCATAGTTACGTCTCTCCTTTCAGGTTAGTTATTTCTAACTGTTATTTTAGCACAATTTTTACCAACTTGAAAGTCCATTTACTCTTATTCCGACTCCATCTCCCCAGTCGCTGCCTCCATAACCGATTCCACCGACACAACCTCCGGTCCGGCTGCAAATGCTTCCTCTGCATCAGCTGCTTCCATTGGATCCTCACGCTCTTTCTTTTCCTCATCATCCCAAAGCGACTTATACTTTTTGCGTTTTTCCAACCGCGCCATCATTCCGGCATTTTTTGCATCATGTACAGATCCTTATCAAATTCCATCAGCTTTTTCTCATCCTGTGCTGGCACAATGTCTCCATGCATGATGCGTCTGGCTACCGTCATGATTTTTCCCATTTCCTCACTGTAGTCTTTCGCAGCCTCGTCCTGCTGCTTTGCCGCAACACTGTTAAACTTGCTTTCCCACTGCTCCATAAGCTGATCTACATAATCCTGATATTCATCCTGTTTTTCTGCAACGGCATTATATTGCAAATCCAGAGTGGCTGCCTCATCGGCATACAACGTTTTACCGTCCGGTGTGCTTTCCATCCGTTCCTTTAGCTCATTTCGCTGCTTTGACAGTTTGAATTTCTGCTGATTGTATGATTTCAGAACAGAACTGTAGATTCCTCTTGCCTCTCCTACTTTCATAATGTCTCCTCCGTGAAATATATCCATTGTTTCCCTTATATTTCATATATCGGATAAATCACATGATTTTTTAATTCACTTTCAATTTCATCTTAATATATTCGCTGACCGCACATAGACCAGCTTTCAGGATTTCGGCATCACAGGCATATCCAATCCTCATGCTGTGCGACTGTTCAAAACAGTCCCCTGGCGTGACAAAAGCACCTGTCTGCTTGTACATTTCTTCACAAAACGTATAAGAATCAATGGGCAGATCATTTTTGTTTCCGGTGTTGCCAGACGGCGAATCTCCTCAATATCAGGAAGATACCCATTTTCCTTTTTAAGATCAATCAACTGCACATCTGCACCATAGGATTCCGGAATAGAATACAATTGTTGATAGGTCGGTCTGATGCTAATGACTCTCTCTCCCGGCGAAATGAGAGAATAAAACACATGATGATTGGCACCCGTAGCACCATGCGTGGGGATAATCTCATCCAATTTAATAGTTTTATAAAGCTTGCAGACTCCTGCTTTAAATTCAGGATTTCCCTCAATGTTACCATAAGTTAATCTTTGTTTACAAAAATCTTCTAAGAATTTATTCTTATCTTCACTATAAAATCTCCTTTCTTTCCCAATTGCCACCAAAAAGAAAAAAGTATCCAAGGCATCGCCTTATAGCACATTTTTAATGCGCTGTACCTACGGCGGTGTCCTGAACACCTTTCATTTAATCGCTGCCCGGTGGCAACGATAAGTGTTATATTTAATTCATATTTATTTTATGTTGTAAACTACATTTTGTCAACAGCGCATCACTATCACCGCCTACTCGGGAGTTTGACAGTTGAATAATAGAAAAAGTACTTGCAGGCCTTGTAAAACCTGCTTTTTTTGTGTCAATTTTATGTTTTTATATATGTTATTTTCTGTTATTGTATTGTATAATAAGAAGGTGTTGCATATGCATCTTCATATATCAAAATCCAAAAATGCAGAGTCCTTTTATATCTGCAAAGGGAAGGAATAAATTACTATACTTCAAAACAACGGCAAAAATCGCTGAACCCCAGTAAAATCAATGGATACAGCGATTTTTTCTTCTAATAACTGTCAAAGACAGGAATATATTCTTGTATGATTGCACAGTCAATAAGCATTATATAATAATTCCCTGCTTGGTTTTTTTGTTTTAATGAACTTTCGTTATTGCTCCGGCATCCATCTCGTACACCTCATCACAGAGAATTTCTATATCCAGTGGATTATGACTCGCTACGAGGATGGTTGTCCCTTCTTCTTTTAATTGAACCAGAAGCTTCCGCATATCCTCCACGCCATGTTTATCCAGACCGTTCATCGGCTCATCCAAAATGAGGATGTCCGGATTCTCCATAATTGCCTGTGCAATTCCAAGTCGCTGACGCATGCCGAGGGAAAATTTTCCCACCTTCTTCTTATCTTCCGGATCAAGCCCCACGAGACGGATGCTCTCTTTTATCTTCTCATCTGAGATTTTCTTCTGCAGACGCGCAAGAAGCTTCAGGTTCTGAAAGCCTGAATAATCCCGCAGAAAACCCGGATGTTCAATAATAATTCCAATTCCCTGTGGGATATCCACATCCTTCCCCACCTGTTTGCCACGAACCAGGATTTTCCCCGCATCCGGCAGGACAAAACCACAGATGCTTTTAAAAAGAACTGTCTTGCCGCTTCCGTTCCTTCCGATGATTCCATATATTTTTCCGGGTGTGACAGAAAGGCTCACATGGTCCAGAACCGTCTGTTCCCCGAACCTTTTTACGACATCCTGTATTTCTATCAAATTTTCCATTCTCTAAATCCTTTCTGCCTTCAGCAAATGGTCTAAAAGCCTGACTCAATAGCGTCAAGTGTGTATGTCTTCGATTTTTTCATAATGATAAATCCGGTCACTAGAATAATTGCGATTTCAACCGCAAGAATATACCACAGCGGAACTGCATCATCGCTCCTTAAATAAGCATAGGTGGTCGTCCAGTGCAGTGGTGACAGAACTCTGAGCTAGGCAGCCTCACCACATCAATCATATTGGAAAAAACAATCCAGCCAATGGCCACTGCTGATCCATATATTCTGCTCCCAAGCATGTTTCCAAGAAAAACAACAAGACCAAGCAGCGTACCCACAAGTACATTCAGTCCGTAGGTAATCAGACAGGCAGCAAGTGGCGTATAGGCTTCCACGATTTCCTTGTGCATCACCACTCCGGCCAGTCCGTTATTTTCTGCACACATCCGGATAATACCGCCCCAGTCCGTAGAAAATCCGACCTGCGGAATGAGTACCAGAACTGTCGTCAGTGCAGTCCACAGAAAATATACCAGATTCGCGGCAACAATGTAGGCAAGCTGTCCGGCAAACCAGCGCAGCGCCCTGTCCTCACCAGAACAAACATCTGCTGGTCATCCATAAACGGGGCATTACAAAACAATAAAACCACCCCAAAATAAAAAAGCATCCGCGTTATTCCGTCATCCATCTGAAAAGCGAAAAAATATGGTGTCACCGCTAGTCCCACATCCTGCGCATACTGCCTTAAATAATCTTCCCGGATAAATGTGAAAACCAAAACGGACAAAAAGACGATGAATACCCGGTAGCTGCTTTTCCACTTTCTGAAATTGTTACACATACTCCTAAGCATTTTCCATCCTCCTTATAATCTGCCTTGCCGCAATCTTCCACAAAACAAAGTAGATACAGCCTGTATACGCCAGAGCATAAAGCATCTGCCAGATTCCTCCCCCCAGAAATTCCGCATTGCCAAAGTATACCCATGCCGGCAGAATTGGTCCCAGCTCCAGCGGAGCATATTTATTGGACAGGCAGATGACCATGTAATAAATAAGAATGGGCATTGCCGTCCCGACAAATATATTGGGAATACATGCCGTCACCGTCATCGCCAATCCTGCGAGAACCGCACCCAGCAGGGACAGTAGCAGAGCATTCCAGATATTCTGGATAAAGTAAGCATGATTCTGCGAAAACATAGCATAAAACGAGCCTTTTATCGGCCAAAGCGTAAAATCATGAGCAGTTCATACAATGCCATACCGCCAAGCATGCTTGCACAGCCGCCAAGGGCTGCAGAAAAAAGATGCCCCCTGATATACTTTTTGCATCACCTCTTACGACTGCGTATCTGGTAAAACCACTGTTACAGTCCTCACAGTAACTGAGACCTCCGCCAATCACGCAGAGCAGATAAAACAGGATAATGAACCCGGAACTGGATACGACGGAAAAAGCATCCTGCAGATTCGCAGAATCCCCGTCTGAGCGGATAAAAGCAATTCCGCTCATATACAGTGTCAGTGCCATTCCAAGTGTGCAGATATATATTTTTCGATTCTGAAACATGCGAAGTACATTTGTTGTAAAATACCGGTTCATATTTCTCCCCCTCATTTGGTCTGCAGAACTTCACCTGTATAGGCATCATAAATAGCTATATATTTCTCTTCGGAATCATAATTCACCTCACCATAGTGAGTGACTGTCTGCGAATAATAACATGCCCATACCGGACACATATGGTACAATTCCGTTTCTTTATCGTAAACCGGCAGATATTCCAGCGAAACCTCCGACAGCTTCATTTCACCGGTTTCCTCCTTTGACTTCATCATCTCTACCTGTTTTTCTATAATGTCCGCCGGACGAAGAATCTCCTGTTCGGTTCCCATTTTCTCCAGCTCATACGTTGGTGCAGACTGAAAATATGCAATTCCATCCCTGTCTACACTTACTTCACACACGCTTGAACGGAAAGTGGTATCGTTTGTAAGTTTTCCATCCCCCGGATCATATCTAAGACCCGGAATGCCAAAGTAATCCTGATAAAGAAATATCGCATACGAGAAATTCCTATTTTCTTCTTCCTCCGGTGTGTGATTGTCGAATTTATCAAGATCCAGCCATGATATTCTCTTATTCTTTTCATCCAGTGTATAGCAGTCCACTGTATCACTGACCTGAATTCCCATTTTTTCTGCATAATCCACTGCCAGCTGTTCACTCTCTTTTATCGAACCGAACGCCAGCTCTCTGCCGGTTTTGTACAGTTCTCTGTTGTCTCCCTTATAATCTCCGCAGAAGTCTGACTGATTTAAGGAAACATACCCGCGTTCAGTTGAATAACTAAATCTGTCCGGTAAAACATAAACATTGTCCTCATGATTTGAAATCTCTACATAATAAATTTTTTCCCCTTCACTGTTCCTGTAACACTCTACATCCTTCTCCTCATATTTCCACCCTGCTTCGTTCATCATTTTCTGAATCAGCTCATGTGCCTCTTCTTCTGATTCTGTATAATTTTTTTCTGTCGCATACCAGTCGGAAAGCTTCCATTCCGAAAGCCCCCATAACCGGACATCTGCATCTACCATTAACAGATCATCCACCTGACAGGTCAGATGATCTGGAATTTTCTCAACATCATCTGTATCAAACTCTGTAAGCTCCTGTTTGGCGACCCCCTCCATCTGATTCTGGTGCTCTGTGCCATTCTGCTCGGGAAACTCCGTTGGCGCACAGGCTGTCAGAACAAGACAGGCACTTGTCAGCATAATAACTGCACAATTTTTTCTTCCCATCTTTCTTTCCCCCTCCAATAAGCAGATGCGCCAAATGCCGCATCTGCTTATCATAACTTCTTATGGTTCCCAAGTTCCTCCTACTGAAACCGTAATTCCACCGTTTGATGAAGGATTATAACCATATAAACTTACATTTTCATCTTTTTTTACCGTTTTATTGTAAATAACTGTACACGTTCCTAAGCCTCTTTGTTCAGTATACTCCGCTGTAAATCCCTTATCTGCTACATGTGTACGGTACTTAATTGAGGCAGACGGATAATTCATTTCCGTAACATGCACAGATGCATAGGCTGTACTTCCAGTTTTTGCTTTATAGGCTGTATTTTGAACATTTTCCGGCATGAGACCAAATGAATATCCATAGGTTGCTGCCATAACGCTTGTTGTTGAAAACATGGTTAACACTAACCCTAAGCAAAGTGCTTTTTTTAATTTGTTTTTCATTGTTATTTCCTCCTGTAAGTACGTTTTTCCACAAAAATTTTTACCAATTTCATTCTTTACTTCTTTTCATGTTTTATCAAATAGATTTTCCTCAGTCCTTCCGGCTCCTTAGTCTGATAATTATACCAATCTGAGCTTTCAGATACGGATGCAATTGCCACTGTTTTTACAAGTGACGCAAATACCTCTGCAAATTTCTTACCTTTCATCTGACATCCTCCTTCCCCCATATAATTAGTAAGCGCTACTTCTATTAAAACTACCAGAATAGCAAATGATGCGTCCGGCAATTTTATCCTTATGCTTAACGATATAATGATAACCATCAATGTTATGATAAGTGTCTTTCTTTTATTTACAATTCTAACCCGTTCAAACAATGGCTTTCCTGGATTCTCTACTGGTGCAAAAAAGAACATAACCATGAAAACCATGCAACATATAATAAGTTCAATTCCAAATCTAGTGAACCCAAATTTTTGTTGCAGCCTCTGTAACACTATTACAACTGCCCAATTTGTGATAGTCAAAATATAACATTTTAATTTTGTCTTAGCATGATAACCACCCGAATATCGTCTTATACCGGCAAATACAGCAATAAAAATGAGTGTACTGATTTCTTTATTGAAAATAAAACCCAGACAAATCAAAAATATAGTTGTACCTATATTTTCAATTAATATATCTGAACCATATTTATAAATCTCATATTCCTCATGTTCAATTACATTTTCACGAACAAAAAATCAGCTATCATTTTGATAATCCAGACATAAACACACGTCCTTTCAATCTGATGATAACTGATTTCTTAATCTTTACAATTCGTTTGGCAAGTTTTACCTGTTTTTGGCAAAATTAGCAAGTGGAATTACCATATGTACAATCACATTATTTGCTTCTTCCGATATATTTAAAAATCCCTGATACTGATTGACAATCTCCCGAACTGTCGGGATTCCCAATCCATGTTCAGCCTTATTTTTTTTCGATGTGACAAGTTTAGGATTTACACAAAGAACAGAGTTTTGAATGTGATTCTCTACAATTAGATTAAACATTTCATCTACCACTTCCATGTTAAGATGAATTTCCTGCTCCTGCTCTTTCTGCTCAGCTTCAATCGCGTTATCCAAAAGATTCGACAAAGCAATTGCCAGTTCTATCGTATCTATATTCTCCGGAAGCTTCACATGAATCACAAATCGTATGTGGTTCTTTTCACATATCTCCTTCTTCTCATTGATAACAGCATTCAACATCAAATTAGGGGTATAAATCTGCTGTTTCTCTGACAGTTTCGTGGCAAAAGTCTTTTGCATTTCTTTTTTAACTAATTCTACCTTACCTTCTTCCAAAAGTTGGAGATAGTTCGAGAAATAACGTCGGATATCATGTCTTACTTCGCGGATTTTTTGGTTGCTTTCCTCTGATACTTCATCAGTTTCTCCTGCTCCCTCAACTGAGTTCGCAAAATACTGTTCTCAAGCAGTTCTCGATTTTGATTTTGCAAGTGGTTCAAGAGTCACAACACAAGAAGAATGATTCCCAGAAACAAAAGCGTTATTACTGCAAAAGCTATCTGTAAGATTCGCGGTAACATAACCTGTTTTAACAGGATAATAAAAACAGAGAGACAACAAAAAACAAGCAAAAAAAATCCCGCTTATCAGCAATTCCTGTTGTACAAATTCTCTCTGTCTTTTTATAGTTCTTATATAAGCATATGCGATAAAAATGCAGAGACTCTTCATGACACAAACCTCGATAAGTCTCATCGAATTCCCATACATCGTCAGTTTTTCCATTGTCACTCCGCTGAATGCTGAAATAACATAAAGACATATGATACTTATCAGAATTGTCAATACATTAATCATAATAACAGAGATGACTTTTGAAGCAAACCGTCCTTCAAAATATCTCTGGGCAAAAAAAATACATATTCCCATTCCAATAAATGACGCAATCAGATTCGACCCCACTTCAAAATAAGTAACTGCTGTAAATGTGATTCCAAACACAAGATACTTCCACCATGCCAATTCGTCTCTAGGTCTAAATTGCGCCCGAATTACCGCTGTGCAAATTCCAAAACTGATAATGCAGGCCGCAATCTCTATTATGAAACTAATCCATTTCATATATCCGACTCCTCATATAACCAAAATATTGTTTCTTTACCTCTTCCTTCTTATCTCTACTGACCGGAATATGCTGCCCTGTTTTTACAGTGATTTCCTTCAAATTAAAATTCTGTATCCACATGCTATTTACAAGATAACTTTTTCCCGGACGCAGGAAATGGAAAATAAGCATTTTTTCTGCATAATCAGATATTTTTCCTCTGCTTCGCACAACCTGTTCTTCACGCTCAGAATTCATTACATGAAATAGTAGGTAATGAGCCTGACTCTCTATATAAACGATTTCCTTTACCGGAAGCACAATCTGTTGCTCTTTTACATCTAATGTAATAAATCGCGCTCTCTTCTCCTTCTGTTTTTTTCAAGCTTTGCAACGCTTCCGAAAGTTCCGCCTGTAAATACGCTTTTCTAATGAAACGAAATGGCTTATAGTGAATTGCCTCAAATACAGCCTCCTCATGATTGCTGATAAAAATAACAATTGCCTGCGGATTTTGTTCTTCCAACTTGGCAGCCAATTCCATACCCGTTACTTCCGGCATATCAATATCAAGAAAAAAAATTTCTGTCTGATGCAGTTTTGTCTCCAACAATTTCTCACTATCCGTGTATGATACAATTTCCCCCACTACATTTAGCTGCTGCAATTCTGCCCTTATTTGTTTCTCCAACCTCGAAAGAAATATTTCATCATCATCGCATATTGCAATAGTCCAATGCTCTATACCCATAAATGGCATAAACTCGTCTTTCCCCCTTCTTTTGTTTATATGACTATTTTCGCTTGTGCCCTTTGAGCAGCTACCATCTGCCTTTAAGGACTGGTTTTCTGATTCGATTAAATTTTCGTTGCTAGTTGCGCACCTTCGTCAAATAGAATACTGCAAGCTGGGTGCGGTCACGCAGAGAAAGCTTATCGAGAATGCTGCTGATATAATTGCGGACGGTTCCCTCACTCAGAAACAGTTCGTCTGCAATCTCACGGTTGCTTTTTCCAACTCCGACAAGAGCAATAATATCCTGCTCCCTTTCTCCGATGTCGTAGCGGCTGTAATGTCTGACAGATAAGAATCTTTTCGTTCAGGGAATATATCCCAGTAATCTTTTCTTGATATTGTACCTGTTCTCTGTCTGGCATTTAGATTATCATTCACATCCTCATTATAGGTTCCTTCCTTCATTTAAGCAATACATTTCTTAACTGCATCCTGCATCCATACAAATAGTTCTTCAACATTGTACTCATATGAAGAGTGAGCTTCCAGAATCCTGGCTGATAGATCAGCTCTCTTCCAAGAAATATTGCCCTGTAATCATCCCGTTCTATTGTCACAAGATGATACCAGCTTATTTCGTCTGGATATTCTTCATGCCACATTTTCTCAAACTCTTCATAATTCTCTACGACTTCTTCATCCTTTAGGCTTTCGTAGTCGTCATAATCGTCTATAGTTCCACGCTCCGCTTTCAGCCACAACTCTCTTCTGTTATCCTCTCCGCAAGGCTCAACAGCCTCTAATATTGCATATACCTTGTCAATAGCTTCCAATGTCTTCTCTATCAATAATTCTTTCATTTCTTCAGTAAGCGTATCTGCATCACAAAATTTTTATCTCTATTCGTCACCAATGAGTCTAAAGAAAATTTTGACCATGCGTCTTTTTGCATATCACATATACAATCCCAGGAAGTTCCATCCTGTCGATATCTTTCTTTGTTCTGCTCCCAAAGAATATAACACCCTATTTTTCTGGTATACAGCCAAAATAGCCAATTAAAAAAGTTAGTAGCAAAAATTTTAACAGGGGCGCTTGCTGTTGGAATGGTTGTTTCCCCTACCTCAGCACATGCGGACGAATCAGATAAATGAAAGCTTAACGGCCATAGTTGTTCCGAATAGCGTAACTTATATAGAACAGGGTGTGTTTGAATCTTGTAGTAATCTTATTAGTGTAACATTATCAAATAACCTTACAAATATACCCACAAATTTATTTGAAAACGCATTTTCTTTAACCACTATCTACTACAGTGGTACAGCCAAAGGTGCGCCATGGGGCGCAACCAATGCAACCATCGAGGCAAATAACACTATATAATCCCAAATCTTCCAAAAAATGGTCATATTCATGAGTAGATTCCCATTCCCGTTCTTCTTTCACATATTTTTCAAGCATTTCCTGATTATGTTCGTCCCAAAAAAGATCAGTGATAAGATCAGTGATGGAAGAATCACTACACCGATAAGTTGCTTTGGTGGTGCCTATATTTTTAACCAGTAGCTCCCAATTGTGGTTCGAACCATCAAAATTCCCAAACCAAAGCACCAGCATAAGTATAATTACACCAACAACCCCCAGATTAAATTTCCTTTTGTAGGCTTCATAACTATCATCGTTTCTCATATTTTTTCCTCCTTCGATTTTTATTCTTATTATTAATATGTGTTTCCCATTTTATGATAGAGCACTTTTGTTTCACTATTAATATGTGTTTTTATTTGGAAAAAATGAAAAATCACGCTGTCGAATATTGTTGAAACCCTTATGTTGGTATGATACAATTTTCTTACGGAAAGCCCATGACAGGGGTGGTAGTCCTCCCGAGCTTAATGACAGTTTACTGGAATACATAAGAAGGAGGTGGCGCATATGACAGCTTATGAAATCATTACGATTTTCATTGGGATATTAGCTTTGTTGATGTCTTTTGGTAGTTTGATTATTGCGTTTCTTACCTTTCTCGATAAGAGAAATAATAAGAAGAAATAAAATGCCTTACCTGTCGGCAAACAGGTAAGGCTGTGCTCATAAGAGCAAAATGCATACTTGGGAGCATCCACTTTTGGAATGGATACTATCCGAACTGAAAGGCATCTGTTCCAGCAGGTGTCTTTCTTTATATTCAATATAGCATAAAGCATTTGATATTTCAAGAAATTTTGGAGACTGTTTTAAATAAAACACCTTATACAATCCCCTGTTCGTTCTGTTACATTTCTTTGCATATTCTTTTGTTACTTGTGGTGCATGAAGTTTTTGATTTGTCACTTTTCCCAGATTCTTATTCCTTCGAATATTTGTGATATCGCCAATAATAACCGTGTGGATATCATTTGCTTTACAATAATTCACTACTGCTCTGGTCACTTTATGAAGATAGTCGTGAATACAGTTTCGCCTGTACTTTACCGACCAAACCACATGGTAATTAATGTTGTATACGCAAGTGCGTGAATGACGCTTAGAATATTATTCACATGTAGGTTTATCCTCCGGGGATGACGGAAATAAAAATTAGAATATCATTCACTTGTAAAAAGCCACTGTAAAAGGTGGCTTTTGGTTTAGGTAAGAGATTAAATACTATAGAAGAAAGAAGGTGTCTGCTTGGCAGAATATACACTTTACATAGACGAAAGTGAAACATTTAATAAATCTTTTTCCCAGTAATAACTGGTACTGTTTTTCAAATGATTCATTTGTAGTGAAGCCTCGTATATCAAGTGCAAAATACACTATATAATGGCACAGACTTTATCCCCTTTACCATTCCAAAATTTCTTGTTGAAATCCTGATGGCATAAACCGGATCATATTTTTCCATATAAACCATCATACTTTTCGCTTTCACATGATTTCCCGCTTTACATTCAACCGGAATTACATGACTGTCTTTTTGTATCAGGAAATCTACTTCTGCCGTATTATCTGACTCCCAATAATGAAGATCATAGCCATTCGTTTTCAATGCAATTGCAACGTAGTTCTCTGTCAATATACCACGAAAATGCTCTGTTTCCTTACTCCTCAATGCTTCCAGCGTCATTCCCATTCTGGCAGACATAATACCCATATCACTATAGTATAATTTAAATGTACTCACATCCTGATATGCTGCAACCGGATAAAATCCCTGACTACATTTCATACACTTATTTACAATTCCAGCCCGAATCAGCCAGTCAATCGCATCTCCATATTGAGATGCACGCGCACCCGATTTTATCAACTTATACTGGAACTTTTTAGCATCTTTTGCCAACTGTGCCGGAAGGGAATCATATGCTTCAAAAATGCGCACTGTATCTGACTTATTCGCATATTTTGTCATGTCCGCAATATAAGAATTTAATAACATCTGTCTGATTTCCGTCTGCTCTATAGGACTGTCTTTTGCAAGGTCAGCTTTCACCGCTGCCGGCATTCCCCCAACAATACAATAATGATAAAATTCCTGCATAGCCTCCTCATGGAGCATCTCATTCAACGGCTGATTATTTTCATAATGTTCCCGGATTGTGTCTGTAAGCATCTGTTTTCCTTTTGCCCACAACACCTCTTCCAAATCCATTGGATACATGGTCAGCATCTGAACTTTTCCAACCGGAAATGAATATTTTTCCCGGTTCACCGCCACACCAAGCAGGCTTCCGGCAGCCATTACATGATATTCCGGAGCTTCTTCTGAAAAATATTTTAGCGAAGTTAATGCTCTTTCACACATCTGAATTTCATCAAAAATTATGAGTGTATTTTCAGGTACAATCTTTGCCTGATAGTATTTTTCCAAAACAGCTATCACATGATCTGCATGAATATCTGTTTCAAAATATTTTCCAATTCTTTCGTCTGTTTCAAAATTTACATAAATCGTATTCTTGTAATATAATGATCCAAACTCACGCATTTCAAATGTTTTTCCAACCTGACGTGCACCATAAATAAGCAATGGCATTCTTCCATCTGACATATTTTTCCACTCATATAACTTAGACGTTATTTTACGTTTCATGCGTATGCATTCTCCTTCTTCTTCCTTCTTCTACCAAATATTTGTATATTTTAATGTATTTATATTACATCTTTTCGTATGAATTCAATGTGTTTTTTCACATTTTATTCATATACACTATCATATAAATCATACTTACGCATGCGCAATAGCCTGAAACATAAATTTATCGTCCCCGATTGTGTGAACTACCCATTGTCTTAAGCCAATGGGCTTCCTGCTTCAGCGACCTCGTAACCTACTATCTCCACAGGCGTTAATTTGGGCAGTCCCTGCCCTATATATTTCTTTATGCTATTTGTCTTAATCCTTCTGTCAGTATATTTTTCGCGGCATTGATATCCCTGTCATGTTCTGCTCCGCATTTCGGACATATCCATGTCCTCACTGACAAATCTTTTGTATCTGGATTCTGATACCCGCAAACAGAACATAATTGACTACTAGCATAAAATG
>ENA-OQAS01000414-OQAS01000414.1-human-gut-metagenome-genome-assembly--contig:-NODE-414-length-22432-cov-3.237032_pt1 | contig 22432 bp, 26 predicted proteins | sample MGYA00242733_ERZ504523 | MGnify/ENA primary metagenome ERZ504523 (study PRJEB26092, sample SAMD00036239) | human gut metagenome | host: Homo sapiens | study: EMG produced TPA metagenomics assembly of...
CTTAAGGAAACACAAAAAATGAGACAAGATAAATGAATATTTTAAACTTATAGTAATTTTGTAACAAGTTATGGATGGAGCTCTTTTCAATTAGAATACAGCGCACTTTTCAATTAGTATCTACACTAATTTTGGTGTGCTCGAAGGATTCCTTACGGTACTGATAGGTGATGAAATTCATATAGTGGAGATTTTGGAAAGCGAGGGTAACCAGCAAACGGAGAATGATAAGTTCAATCGGGTTGATATCAAAGCTCTCAATAGTAAAAATGAGATTGTTATCATCGAGATTCAAAATACGCGTGAGCTGTATTATTTGGAGCGTATCCTGTATGGAGTGGCTAAAGCCATTACAGAACATATCTCATTGGGCGAGACTTATTATAAAGTTAAAAAGATATATTCTATCAGCATTCTTTATTTCGATATTGGTCATGGAACTGATTATCTTTATCATGGGCAGAATATATTTAAAGGAGTGCATACAGGAGACTTTCTTCAAGTGAGTACTCGGGAAAAGGATGCCATTGTGCCCCGTATGCCTTCCGAAATTTATCCGGAGTATTTTCTGATCCGTGTGAATGAGTTTAACAAGGTGGCGGTGACCCCTTTAGAGGAATGGATAGAATATTTGAAGACGGGTATTATCCGTCCTGACACGACTGCTCCCGGATTGGGTGAGGCACGTGAAAAATTGAAATATTATTCAATGACGCCTCAGGAACGCCATGCCTATGATGAACATCTTAGCGCTTTGATGATCCAGAATGATGTTCTTGATTCTGCTAAGTTGGAGGGAAAGATAGAGGGAAAGATAGAGGGACGATTAGAAGGACGTGCGGAGGGTCGTGAAGAAGGTCGTGAAGAGGGCATTAAAGAAGGTGTTCTTCGAAATGCCCGGAGAATGAAAGAAAAAGGATTCTCTACAGAAGATATTATGGAAATTACAGGATTGACATTCGAAGAGGTTAGTCAGTTGTAATCCCATGTTTGGTTAAATAAATCCACAGGTGGCTTCTTAAGGTATTTTATTTTACGCAAAGGTTTACGTGCTTTTTGTTAAGCTGACTTATATTTAGGTCAGCTTAATCTTTTTATTTTTGAGCACATAAATAAACGATTTGTTAACGTGTAATGAATGACACAATGAAAAAACTCTTCTTTTTAATAGCGGCAAGCTTCTTTTTAACTTCAGTAGATGCGCAGATAACCGAGCGTGAACGTCCTGCCGAATGGCAGCATTTAGTAAAAGGCGCACGTTTTATGGACCGTTTCCTTCCTATGCCGGACGGCATTCAGATTAAGGGGATTTGGGGTACGGACAGTGTACTGAATCGTTATGTGGATAATGGAATAGAACTTCCCGGAGTTTCTTTTTGGGGAGGAAATATATTGCAGGATACGGATGGTAAATACCATTTGTTTGTGTGTGGCTGGCCTGAGGATTCTCCGAAAGGGCACATGTTTTGGTCGAATTCTACTGTTTTCCATGCAGTAAGTGATCGGTTGGAAGGACCTTTTAAAATTCAAAATTCTGTGGGAAAAGGACATAATCCGGAAGCGTTCCGGTTAAAGGATGGCCGTGTCGTGGTCTATGTGATTGACGGTTACTATATAGCAGACGGGGTGGACAGCAAGGTGTGGACGTATGGTAAATTCAGTTTTGATTCTCGTGACCGAAAAATCATAGAGGGGCTTTCCAATTTGACTTTTGCCCGCCGTCAGGATGATTCTTACTTGATGGTATGTCGGGGTGGAGGTGTCTGGATCAGTAAAGACGGACTTTCACCTTATATGCAGTTGACTGACAAACGAGTTTATCCGGATGTGGAAGGCAGATTCGAAGATCCCGTGGTATGGCGGGATGAGTTGCAATATCACTTGATCGTGAATGACTGGTTGGGCAGAATTGCTTTCTATCAGCGTTCCAAGGACGGAGTGCATGGTGACAGAACAAGGGGAAGCATACGTGCCGGGTGTTATCATTCCATAAGGATGGAGCGGTGGAACATTGGTTTAAATATGAGCGCCCTAAAGTTTTTCAGGATGAGAAGGGGCGTGCTGTCCAAATGAATTTTGCCGTGATTGATACCATTAAATGGAACGATCTGCCTAACGATAAACATAGTTCCAAAATATAAGTATTCCTCTGAATAAAGGAATGCTATTGTCTGTTTTGAATGAAGAAGAGATCACTCCGTCTACTCGTACTATTGAGGTAAAGATTGCTGCCGAATCAGGTTTTAATCCGCAGACAGATGTGGATGTAAAGTCGTTGCGATTCGGTTCATTTACCGAAGTGAATTTTGGACGTGGTTGCAAGCCTGTGAAGACCAAGGTGTCGGGCAAAGATTTGATTGTGGTCTTTAAAGCGAAGGGCAGTGGCATCACTTCGGATGAATTTGCTCCTAAATGATAGGTAAAGATAAAAAAGGGAATATGTTGTATGGTTATGCCCGTTTGCCATACGTGAATTATCGGCCGGCTCTGCTCTCCGCCCGTCGCCCTCTGTTTGATAAAGAAAAAGGTGGGTTGAAGGTAGAGATACAGAACTTTGGTTTGTCTGCATCGGAACCGACGGAAGTTGAGGTGATATGCAACGGTTCCAGCCAGGGAAGGATTGCTTTGAAAACATTGCAACCTTATGAGATTGAGTGTCTGATGTTTGATTCGGATATGTTACTATCAGATGATAACGCATCGTATGAAGTGGTATTCTTTCAGGAAGGAAAAGAGGTGGAACGGAATAAATTCTAGAAGATAAGATCATTGTTGATGAGAAAATGGTTAATAGGCTTTTATTTTTGAGTGGAAAATGCTTATCAAACGTATTTAAAAAGAAAAGCATAAAAATGAAAAAGTTATTAGCCTTTTGTCTTATGGTGTGTTGTGCGGTTGCACAGGCTCAGTTGGTGACTTATCCCGAAGGATTGAAAACAGGTATGCCTCATAATGATGATTATACAGTCCGTGTCCGTGTTCCGGGGGGTGAATGGAAAGACCTGTTTGAATATAATGTGCAGGTGGATATGGATAGGGTACAAGATGCTTCGATGGTACAGTTTGATATGGGCAGTCTTGTGGAGGTAATGGTAAAAAAGAATAATGGAACGATTCATGAGGTAGATATTCGTCCGCAGGTAAATGATATACGCTATGTACAATATAAGAATGTGATTACATTTATGCTTGATAAACCCCGATATCTTTCTGTGGAGTTTAATGGGGATAGGTTGCATAACCTTCATGTGTTTGCCAATCCGATGGAAACGGAGACTTACTCGAAAGAAGAGAAAGGAGTGATGTATTTTGGGCCGGGAGTGCATCGACCTAAAGATTTGCCAAACAATCAGATAAGGATACCAAGTAATACGACGGTTTATTTGGCTCCGGGAGCAGTTGTGAAAGCAAAACTATGGGTGGATAAAGCCGAAAATGTACGTATTGTGGGTAGAGGTATCTTGGATCATCCTATTCGTGGCATTGAAATAACAGATTCTAAAAATGTAGTGGTGGATGGCATAACGGTGATCAATCCGGATCATTACACGGTATTCGGAGGAGGTTCTGTAGGGGTGACAATCAGAAATTTGAAATCTTTTAGTTGCAAAGGTTGGAGTGATGGCATTGACATGATGTGCTGTCACGATGTATTGATAGACAATGTATTTATGCGTAATAGTGATGACTGCATTGCTTTATATAATCATCGTTGGACTGGTGGGGCGGTTCGGATAATATCACTGTACAGAATTCCATTCTTTGGGCGGATATTGCTCATCCTATCAATGTAGGTGGTCATGGTGATCCGGAGTCCTTGATAGGTGAGACCATTGAAAATTTGATTTTTCGGAATATTGATATTTTGGAACATGATGAAGATGATGTGCCTTATCAGGGATGTATGGCTATAGATGCCGGTGATAGAAACAGGGTGAAGAATATTTTATTTGAGGATATTCGGGTGGAAAGTATTCAAGAAGGAAAATTGTTCCATATCAACATTCGTTTCAATCCTAAATATGACAAACAGCCCGGACAGAGCATTGATGGAGTAACTTTCCGTAATATTACTTATAACGGAGTAGGCGAGAATCCTTCGTTGATAAAAGGGCTGGATAAAGAAAGGATGGTGCGGAATATTACGTTTGAAAATGTGGTGGTTAATGGAGAGAAGATAAAGGATTTAAAGGGTTTTATCACGAATGAATATATCGAAGGAATAAAGATAAAGTAGATAAAAAACTGTTTTATAGTTGGACCTATTTATGAAAAGAGAGAAAAGCATTAAGTGTTTTCTCTCTTTTATCATATTATGTAGTAAGTTTGAATGTCGATTGAGGAACTAATTAGAAAAAGACAATGAAGAAGAAAATTTTAGTTGTAGCCGGGTTATTGGCTATGTCGGGTGCTTTGACGGCCCAGTCTGTTTATCCCGGCCAACATGCCGGAAAGTTGAAGAGAGAAACCGTGGCTCCGATGAAAGTCAAGAGTTTTGATTTGAAAGATGTTCGTTTGCTTCCAAGCCGTTTTCGTGAAAATATGATGCGTGACTCTGTATGGATGGCTTCTATAGAGGTGGACAGGCTGTTACATAGTTTCCGTACCAATGCTGGCGTGTTTGCAGGTCGTGAAGGTGGTTATATGACAGTAAAGAAGTTAGGTGGATGGGAGTCCTTGGACTGTGAATTGCGTGGACACACCACAGGGCACTTGCTTTCTGCCTACGGCTTGATGTATGCGGCAACCGGCAGTGAACAGTTCAAACAAAAAGGGGATAGTCTGGTGAATGGCCTGGCGGAGGTACAAACCGCATTGGGTAACGGCTATCTGAGTGCTTATCCTGAAGAATTGATCAATCGTAACATCCGTGGCACCAGTGTATGGGCACCGTGGTACACGCTTCATAAACTTTTCTCTGGATTGATAGACCAGTATCTTTACAGTGACAATCAGAAAGCTTTGGAGGTTGTTGTTCGTATGGCCGACTGGGCATATCATAAACTCAAACCTTTGGATGAGACTACACGTCAAAAATGATACGGAATGAATTTGGTGGAGTGAATGAGTCCTTTTATAATTTGTATGCAATAACCGGGGACGAACGTCATCGGTGGCTGGCTCAATTCTTTTACCATAATGAAGTGATTGATCCGTTAAAGGAACTACGTGATGATTTGGGTACTAAACATACCAATACATTCATTCCGAAAGTGATAGCCGAAGCTCGCAATTATGAATTGACAGAGGATGAGAACAGCAGAAAGTTATCCGATTTCTTTTGGCATACTATGATAGACCATCATACATTTGCCCCTGGATGCAGTAGTGACAAGGAACATTATTTTGACCCGGCCCGGTTCTCCAAGCATGTGTCAGGTTATACCGGGGAAACGTGTTGTACCTATAATATGTTGAAACTGTCCCGTCATTTGTTCTGCTGGACAGCCGATGCTGCCATTGCGGATTATTATGAACGGGCCCTTTACAACCATATTTTGGGACAGCAAGATCCTCAGACCGGTATGGTAACATATTTCCTGCCCTTGCTTTCAGGCTCGCATAAGGTGTATAGTACGAAAGAAAATTCTTTCTGGTGTTGTGTGGGAAGCGGTTTTGAGAACCATGCTAAATATGGAGAAGCTATTTATTATCACAATGACAAAGGCATTTATGTGAATCTTTTTATCCCCTCGGTGGTTAATTGGCGCGAGAAAGGATTGACTCTCCGGCAGGAAACGGATTTTCCGGCAGAGGAGACCACTGTTCTGACCATAAGAGCCCAAAATCCTGTAGAAACTACGGTTTATCTTCGTTATCCTTCATGGAGCAAGGGAGTGAAAGTGTTTGTGAATGGCAAAAAGATAGCGGTGAAACAGAAGCCAGGTTCATATATTGCCATTACTCGTCTATGGAAAGACGGTGACCGTATTACGGCTGATTATCCTATGTGTCTCCGTGTGGAAACGACCCCGGATAATCCTCAAAAAAGGAGCGTTGGTTTATGGTCCGGTAGTGTTGGCCGGTAAGCGGGGAACAGAGGGAATGCAGGCACCTGCGCCCGATTCCAATCCTGCTTTGTACAATGATTATTATACGTATGATTATCATATCCCTGCAGGACTTCGCACTACGTTAAAACTCGATGTCAAGCATCCTGAACGCAGTGTACAGCGTGTCGGTACGGAATTAAAGTTTACGACTTCGCAAGGAGATGTGATAGAACCGTTGTACAATATTCATCGGTAGCGTTATGTGGTATATTGGGATTTGGAGAAAGAATAAATTTCATTATTAGATGAGTAAATGAATCCTTTGATTCGTATTTATATATGGTTTGACTAATCAAATGATATAGGAATATGAATAGAGGATTCGTTTTTATTTTGATATTGGCTGTTGGCTTGGTTGTGACTTCTTGTTTACGGCAAGGTAAACAGAATGTAACTTATGATTTTACCCCTTTGGATTCCATAATCAGTACCTGGATGGATAAGGGATACTATCCGGGGGGAGCAATATGTGTGATAAAGAATGATTCAGTGTTGTTTGAAAAGACGTATGGCTCTTTCACCGGAGATACAAAAGTGTATGTCGCTTCTGCCGGCAAGTGGGTGGCTGCTGCCGTAATTGGTGCGGTAGTGGACCGGACGGATTTGAGTTGGGATGATCCTGTAGAGAAGTGGTTACCGCAGTTCAGGGGCGATGCGAAAGGCGATATCCTTTTGCGTCAATTACTCTCTCATACTTCCGGTGTACGTCCTTACCTGCCTGCTCCCCGGGTGGACAATTACAATCATTTGGATTCGGCTGTCACAGAGATATTGCCTTTGGATACTGTTTTTGCACCGGGAATTCGATTTGAATATGGAGGATTGGCCATGCAAATAGCCGGACGTATGGCCGAAGTAGCTATGGGGGAAGAGTTTGAATTTTTATTTCAGAAATTAATTGCCGTTCCTTTGGAAATGACTGGCTCTCATTTTACTCCGGTTAATACTGACGGGGGACATGCTCCTATGTTGGGAGGTGGATTGTGTACCACGCTGAATGATTATATCCGTTTCTTGAAAATGATTTATCATAACGGACGTTTCGGGAACAAAGAGATATTGAAACCGGAAACAGTTCAAACTATGCAGGTAGATCAGGTACGGAATGCTGTTGTTGCTCCTGGTGAGTATGTTGAGAAAGCGTTAGGACAGCACCACACTGGTATCTATGGATTAGGTGAATGGCGTGAACTGGTTGATGAGACTACAGGAGAAGCTTATCAGATTAGTTCTCCCGGATGGGCTGGTGCTTACCCGTGGATAAATAAACGTGATAGCGTGTATGGTTTCTTTATAGCTCACGTACAGGGAGGAGCTAATAAAAAAGACGGCTTCTCTTCTTTTATGGCAGTCCTGTCCTGTCTGAAACGGTAACCAAGATAGTAAATCAATAAATGAGTATGAAAAATATTTTAGTAACCTTTATTTTATGGATAGGGTGTATGTCGGCTGTTCAGGCGCAGCAACACCCTTGTGTATATGTTTCTCCGGCGGATAGAGCGTCTGTTCTGCAAAAAGTGAAAAATGAGCCTTGGGCTGGGGAAGCCTTTGCAGCTATCCGCTCCAAAGTGGAAAAATATGTGGATCGTCATCAGACTGATCCCGAATGGATAACTTCCCGGCTGGCCATGTATTGGAAAGATGGAGAGCGCTATACTCAATGTTATTTGAAAAAACAGAATTGGGACTATGGAGAGGGGAATGCTCCTGTTCCCACTGTAAGAATGCCGGGAATGCGTACTTGGAATAAGTATGTCAATGTTCCGTTGGAGGACCGCACTTCTTATAATGAAACAGGTGATATGTGGGGAATTAATAAATTAAATCCTTCGGAGCCTTCGGTCAAAGTGCCTTATAAGGAAAGCGGGCACATGATACGGGGGAATAATGTCGAGATCTTGACATTAGCAGAAAATGCCGCTTTTGTTTATTGGGTGACAGGAGAAGAGAAGTTTGCCCGTTTTGCCACAGATATATTTAATGTGTGGTTGGTAGGGACGTATTATATGAATCCTATTTTGGACCCTGAAAAGTCGTGTGGCAGTGTCGGTGGTTGGGAACCGGGAGGTATTTGCGGCTATTATGATTACGAACAGATACATGATGATTTGGTAATGCATGCGGCAATGGCGTATGATTTTGCTTTCGATTATTTGATACGGCATCCTCATGCTCATCTGAAAGCAATTGGGAAAGATACAAAAACGGTAGCTGCCGAAGTCTTTAAGCGTTTTATCAATATAGGGCTGGTACGCGGTGGCAAATCGGGTAACTGGAATGTGAACGGGTGGAATATAATGCTGCGTCCTATGTTGGTGCTCGATCATAATGAGGCTTATGCTGACGGTAAAGGAAAAGAGTATTATTTGAATCTGCTGGTGAACGAATCTACTCCCTATCATGATGCCATTCCCGATATATTGAAAACTTACGATCGGGTGACAGGGCTGTGGCCGGAATCTCCCGGTTATTCATTCGGTACAGTGCAGTCATTGCTTGATTGGGCGGCTCCCTTGAAACGTGCCGGGATAGATATCATAGCCGGTAACCCCATTTTGCAGAAAGCTGCAATGGCTGTATTTCCTTGGATGGACGATGCAGCCAATATGGTGGTGTTCGGTGATTCACGTGGGGGAAGTGCTAATTTTCAGACGTTTGAAAATCTGCTGACTTATTATACCGGAACAGATAATAAGGAGGGGGTGGAAAAAGTGGCAAGTGCCTTGAACAAAGGGATTTCTCAAAAGAAATACTCCAGAAATAATGCCGGTTGGACAGGGCTTTGTACCTATACAGCTACCATCGTCTGTACGTGCAGAGAGTAATGAGCGTGCGTCTTATTCTCCCCATCATCGTTTTATTACAATGAAGAACTGGGAGGGAGATTATAAAATGATGTTCACTCTGTATGGTGGTAAAAAAGGATACCATCTCACTCCGAACGGGTTGGCTTTACAATTCTATGCGTATGGTTATGCGTTGGCTCCGGATGCAGCGGCTTATGAGTCCTATTGGAGCAAAGATCATGGATACCATCAGTCTCCTACAGGTTCTAATACGGTTTTACCCGGATATACGGAAGGAGATATCACTATTCATGCTATGGAACCTATGGTGAAGGAGGGAGAATTCGTAATGATAGAGAATTAACTCCTTACCTCAACTTTGCCGATGTGTCTGCCGGTGAGAAAAGAAGAATGGTCGCTATGGTCCGTACTTCGGGGAATAGTGGTTATTATGTGGATATTTTCCGGTCGGACAGGGCGGATAATGATTATTTGTTCCATCATGTAGGTACTTCGATGGAAATCACTGATTCGGAAGGGAACAAGCTTCCCGGTGAGGCTTTGGAGAAGTTTGACAAAACGTGGCATGAAGGATATCATTGGTTTTCCAATCTGCATAAATCCGATTATAACCAGAATTTCATCGCTTCATGGAGTATGCCCGAAGATATAACGGCGCGTTTATGGATGACAGGAGGTGAGGGACGTGAAATTTATCAGGTGGATGCTCCCCCGACTACAATGAATAAAGGGTTGACTCCCGGCGATATTTGTATGCCTCCTATGCCGACTCCTGCTTTGATTGTCCGTCAGGAAGGTAATAATGCTCATACTCATCCTTTTGTTTCTGTTTATGAAGCGTATAAAAAGAGTGGTCCGAATGTGCTCGGTGTAGAAGCCTTGCAGGGAGATGATGGCTGTACCGGGGTGAAGGTGAATACGGCGGACGGATATGCGGATTATCTGTTCAGTGCGACGGACATGCAGGCTCATCATCCTTCCAAACGTGTTTCATTCTGTGGCGGGTTAGGATTGATAAGAGAAAAAGAAGGTCAGATTCAACTGATGTATCTTGGCTGTGGCCGTTCACTAAAGAAAGGTAACTTTGTTTTAGAATCGGATCATGACGTATATGCTGCAATCTATATGCAGCATGGTGTTTGGTACTATTCAGCAACCGGTCCTGTACGGGTGAAAATAGGAAAAGAAACCAAAGAACTGAATGAAGGTTACAATCAAAAATTATAATTTTTTTGTGCATCCTTATTCACCGCAGGGACTAATGCTGAAGGTCTCTGCGGTGAATTGTTTTATCCTATAGATTTTATTTTTCTTTTCGTTGAGTGAGTTTTCCGATTCATCCGTACTACTAATTAAAAAGTAATCATTATGAAAAAATAATACTCATAGCATATGCGTTGACCTGTACGGCTTCGCTTTATGCAGGTCATTCTAAAGAATTGAAATTGACGTCCCCGGAGAGTTCATGAAGTAATGTTCAGGCAGGAGAAAATTTCTTCTTCGGTAAATGAAATAGTATATCAGGTGAAGTATAGAGGCAGAGAGGTTATCGGAAGCTCCCGTGCCGGTCTTCAGCTGGATAACCGTACTTGGGAACTGGCGCTTGCCCGTAAAATAAATCAGGTAAAATGTTGGATGGATAATTTGGAGGTAGATAGTGTGATCTATCAGCTGCTGTCAACAAGTCTTGGCATCCTCTGTATGGAGAACGCAGTACGGTTCGTGAGGCGTATAATGAGGCAACCATGTATCTTTCCAAAAAAGACGGTTCCAATTATCGTTTGAATATTGAAGTGCGCGCGTACGATGAAGGCATCGCTTTCCGTTATTTTTTTCCTGAACATCCACAGGCCATTTTTCATAAAGTGGTGGGGGATCTGACTGAATATACATTTTCCCCCGGTGCGATGGCGTGGGCGGAGCAATGGCGCAAGCGCCTTTTGAGCACCTTGCCATTAACGATATTAAACAGCCGGTGGAACGGGCTTTGACTGTGGAACTTTCCAACGGGCTGTGGGTGGCTTTGACTGATGCCGATGTAGATGACTGGTGTCTTACTAAATTGGTAGCTTCTCCGACTAAACAGAATACACTGACTTCGGTCATGTACAGTCCTGTGGATATTGTCACTTATTACGCTACCCCATGGAAAGTTATCATGGCAGCCGATAAACCGGGAGAATTGCTGGAACACAATGATATCATCCAGAATCTGAATCCTCCTTGTGAGATAACCGATACGGACTGGATCAGGCCCGGAAAGATTATGCGTGAAACGACTATTACCACTGAAGGGGCCATAGCCACAATTGATTTCTGTGCCACCCATCATATTCCTTATATGTTGTTTGACTGGCAATGGTATATGCCTTGTACTTCTCATGATGGAGATGCCACAAAGGTGGTTTCCAAACTGGATATGCCGCGTGTCATTACATACGGCAAAGAAAAAGGGGTAGGCGTATGGGTGTATGTCAATCAGCATGCCCTGATGAAACAGATGCGTGAGCTTTTTCCATTGCTGCATAAGTGGGGAGTCGTAGGTGTGAAATCCGGCTTCGTACAGTATGCCAGTCATCGTTGGGCTACTTGGCTGCATGATATGGTTCGTCTGGCTGCCGAAAACAAATTGTTGATTAATATTCATGATGAGTTCCGTCCATCCGGTTTCAGCCGTACTTATCCTAACTTGCTCACTCAGGAAGGGATACGGGGGAATGAGGAATTTCCCGACGCTACGCATAATACGATTCTGCCTTTTACCCGTATGATTAATGGAGCGGCGGATTATACCATCTGTTATTTCGACAAACGTCTGAAGAACACCCATGCTCATCAGTTGGCGGCTTCATTGATTTTTTACAGTCCTTTACAAACTATCTTCTGGTATGACCGCCCCTCATTCTATCAAGGGGAGCCCGAAATAGAATGGTTCGAGAATCTGCAAACCGTATTTGATGATACAAAAGTATTGGAAGGTGCTCCGGGTAAGCATATAACTATGGCGCGTCGCAAGGGTAATGAGTGGTTTGTAGGAGCTTTGACTAATAATGAAGGTTCTGCTCAATCGGTAAATCTTTCATTTTTAGATAAGGGAAAGACCTATCTGGCCCGTATTTATACGGATGGGGGAGATAAAATAAAGACTCGTACTCAGGTGAAATGTACCCGTCTGTTGGTGGATTCCTCTCAAATCATGCAGTTTGCATTGAAGCCAGGAGGCGGTGCGGCCATACAACTCGTGCCAGTGACGGATCAGGAAATAAAAGAATATAAAAAGTATAAAGGACAAGTATTATAAAAATAACCACTTTCGTTGAGTGTATTGGTTTTCTTGTCCGTATTATAGACAGATTAGGTTAACAAATGAAGGTTAGGTGATTTTTTAAGTTTAAAGGGGTATGTTTTTTAAGGTAAGAATGATTGTTTCAGGGCATTTTTATAATAGGTAAGAATGAAAAAAATAGTGATTATAGTAGCTTTAGTATGCGGTGCATGGCAACAGGCAGATGCTCAGTATGTATCGAAGGTATGGGTGTCCGATCAGAAGGACGGTACGTATATTAATCCGATTATTCATGCGGATTACTCTGACCCGGATGTTTGTGCCGTAGGTGATGATTTTTATATGACCGCTTCCAGTTTTGGCTGTACCCCGGGATTGCCCATTCTTCATTCAAAGGATTTGGTGAACTGGCGTTTGGCAAACTATGCTTGAAGGAGATAGAGCCGACCATTTTCTTTAACGCTCCTCAACATGGAAAAGGGGTATGGGCTCCTTCTATCCGTTACCACAACGGTGAGTTTTTTATCTATTGGGGAGATCCCGACTGGGGTATTTTCATGGTAAAGACCAAAGATCCGCTGGGTGAATGGGAAAAACCGGTCTTGGTAAAGGCTGGGAAAGGAATGATAGATCCTACTCCGTTGTGGGATGAGGATGGAAAAGTGTATTTGGTACATGCGTGGGCGGGCAGTCGCGCCGCATTCAATAGTGTGATTACGGTTTGTGAGATGAATGCGGAAGGTACAAAAGTTATTAGTGAACCTGTATTGGTTTTTGATGGCAATGATGGTGTAAATCATACTATAGAGGGACCTAAGTTTTATAAACGCAACGGATATTATTACATCCTGGCACCAGCCGGAGGGGTGGTGACGGGTTGGCAATTGGCACTTCGCTCTCGCAATGTGTATGGCCCATACGAGTCAAAAATTGTTATGGCCCAAGGAGATACGGACATAAATGGCCCTCATCAGGGGGGATGGGTGGAAACCTGTACAGGCGAGTCTTGGTTTATCAATTTTCAAGATAAAGCCATGTATGGCAGAGTCTTGCACTTGAATCCTGTGAAGTGGGAAAATGATTGGCCGTAATTGGGGAGGACAAGGACGGTGATGGATGCGGCGAACCTGTAAAACGCTATAAAAAACCGGATGTAGGCAGGATTTATCCTATAGAGACACCGATTGAGAGTGATGAATTCAACACAAGGCAATTGGGCTTGCAATGGGAATGGCATGCCAATTATCAGGATACGTTTGGCTTTACCTCTGATTTGGGTTACATTCGTATATATGGACATATTTTGTCCAAGGATTTTGTAAATTTTTGGGAGGTGCCGAATCTCTTGTTACAAAAATTCCCTGCCGAAGAATTTACGGCGACTGCCAAACTGAAAGTTTCTGCGAAAGCGGACGGACAGCAGTCCGGACTGATAGTGATGGGGTGGATTATGGCTATCTGGGTGTAGTAAAAGAAGGTGATAAGTTTATATTGAATCAAGTGGTCTGCAAGGATGCGGAGCAACGGTCTCCTGAAACAGTGACCCATCTTGCGGAATTACCTGTAAGCCGCCGGTTCGGAGCCGGGCTCTATTCCAATTATGAGCGTGATATTTATTTGCAGGTGAAAGTAACTGGGGGAGGTATCTGTTATTTCAGCTACAGTCTGGACGGCAGGAAATATACATTGGCCGGTGTGCCTTTTACTGCTCGTCAAGGTAAGTGGATAGGAGCGAAAGTAGGATTATTCAGCACAGCTCCTTATGGCAAGGAAAGAGGTTGGGTAGATGCCGACTGGTTTCGTATCGATAAGTAAAAAAAGAAAGGATAATTATGAATACAAAAAATCTATTAGTAGGTATAGGGTTATGTCTACTTTTAGCCTGTACTGAAGTAGACAACAAACTGGAGGTGAACAGGCTTTGGAATATTGTGATCGCCAGGTACATCGTACTTTGGAGGTTATGCATGGAAAAGGGCGGGAGGTAGATTACACTATGATGCCTCGTAACATAATGGATGGCCAGTATGACTGGAACTATCGTAAAGTGAGTAAGGAAGAATGGTGCGGAGGTTTTTGGCCGGGCATCTTGTGGTATGATTATGAATATACACAAGATCCGAAAATAAAGGAAGAGGCCGAAAAGTTTACTGCTTCTTTGAAATTTCTCTCGGAGATTCCTGCATACGATCATGATTTGGGTTTTTTGGTTTTTTGTAGCTATGGTAATGGTTATCGTCTGACCGGTAATCCGGAATATAAGCAAGTTATAATCAATACGGCTGATTCGTTATCAGCATTGTTCAATCCCCGTGTAGGTACTATGCTTTCATGGCCTCGCAATGTGAAAATGTTTGGCGGTCATAATACCATCATGGACAATATGATCAATCTGGAAATGCTTTTCTGGGCAGCCAAGAATGGAGGTAATCCTTATTTGTTTGACATTGCCGTGGCTCATGCGGATAAGACGATGAAATATCATTTTCGTCCGGATTATACCTCTTATCATGTAGCAGTGTATGATACCCTGACAGGTGAATTTATCAAGGGAGTGACCCATCAAGGTTATTCGGATGACAGTATGTGGGCTCGTGGTCAGGCATGGGCTATCTATGGTTATACAGTCGTTTATCGGGAAACAAAAGATGTCCGTTACCTCGATTTGTACAAAAGGTAACGGATGTATATCTGAAAAATCTGCCGAAGACTATGTTCCTTATTGGGATTTTAATGATCCGTCCATTCCTGATGCTCCCCGGGATGCTTCTGCTGCTTGTGTGGTAGCTTCTGCTTTATTAGAATTGTCCGGTTATCTGCCGGCTGAAAAAGCATTGGAATATAAACAGGCGGCTGTAAAAATGCTGACCAGCCTGAGTTCCGACAAATACCAGTGTGGTAAAAGTAAACCTGCTTTCCTGCTTCATTCCACAGGACACTTGCCTGCCGGATCAGAGATTGATGCATCCATCATTTATGCTGATTATTATTATATGGAGGCACTTCTCCGTTTGAAAAGGCTGACGGAAAATAAACCGGTCATTGACGAATAATAGATTGTTCAGGGAAGTATAAGTATATAGAGATCTGTAGTCTCCTTATAGGTGGATTATTTGTGATAAGTATATCCCGTTTGCATCAGCAGGTGAAAACGGGATATACTGTTTTACAGCAGGTAACTAAAGCGTTTAGTTTACTTTAACTATGAAAATTAGTTTTATAACTAAAAGTTTTAGTTCTTTGTGATAATCAAAAGAAAGATTATGAAAATGTTGACAGCAAAGGAAGAAGAAATTATGGGTTATTTTTGGGAAAAAGGCCCGTTGTTTGTAAAACAGTTACTTGATTTTTATGATGAACCGCGTCCGCATTTCAATACTCTGTCTACCATTGTGAGAGGATTGGAGGAAAAGGGGTTTCTCAGTCATGAGGTATTTGGAAATACCTATCAGTATTATGCGGTGGTAAGCTGTGATGATTTTAAGAAGAAGACGTTGAAAGGGGTTATCAGTAAATATTTCAATAACTCTTATTTAGGAGCGGTTTCTTCACTGGTGAAGGAGGAGGAGATTTCTTTGGATGAATTGAAGCAGCTTATCCGGGATGTGGAAAAGGCGCATGAATAATCCGGATAAAGAGAATAATTAAAGATACATACTATGGGAGCATTTTTTGTATATATTGTAAGTCGGCAGTTTGTCTGGCGGTATTTTATTTATTTTACCGCCTGTTGCTGAGCCGTGAGACATTCCATCGTTTCAACCGTATTGCCTTGTTGGGAATACTGATATTGTCCTGTGCCATTCCTTTTGCGGAAGTGACCATGAAAGAACCGATGGAAGTCAGTCAACAATTGCTGACTTGGGAAGAACTTCTGCTTATGCTGATCTTAATCGGACTGCTACTGTAGAAGCTGCTCCCGTATCTGCCATTACATGGCGTGAAGTGTTGCTGATGGTTTATTTGTTGGGTATTGTATTCTTCTTTTTACGTAATGTATGGTCGCTGACCCGTATGCTGAGGCTGATAAAGGTAGTACCCTTGTCCGTCAGGAAAATGGCATCACGCTGATTACCCATCAGAAAAAAATCGCACCTTTCAGTTGGATGAAGTTTGTAATGATCTCTGAGAAAGACCTGAAGGAAAACGGTGAGGAAATACTGACGCATGAATATGCCCATATACGGAAGAGACATTCCATAGATTTACTTATAGCGGATATCTGCATCTTTTTCCAATGGTTCAATCCTGCCTCCTGGTTATTGAAACAGGAACTACAGAACATACACGAGTTCGAAGCGGACGAAAGCGTGATTGCACAAGGTATTGATGCAAAGAAATATCAGTTGTTATTAATAAAAAAAGCTGTCGGCACAAGGCTCTACTCTATGGCCAACAGCTTCAATCACAGTTCACTTAAAAAACGTATTACTATGATGTTAAAAAAGAAATCCAATCCGTGGGCACGACTCAAGTACTGTATGTGCTTCCATTGGCAGCCATTGCCGTGGCAGCCTTTGCCCGCCCCGAAATCTCTAGTGAGTTAGATGAGATTTCAGCCGTCAAAGTTAATGATTTAACGGCAATTATGAAACCGAAGAGGTTAAAAGTCCCGAAAAACATCCTGCAAAGGAAATAAAAGTGCAAGGGCAGGTATTAGAAAAAAGTACAAACGCTCCGGTTGTAGGTGCTAGTGTGATTATCAAAGGTACCACTTCGGGTACGATTACTGATTTAGATGGAAATTTTGTTATATCAATGCCTGTTGGGGCTACTTTGAGTGTTTCATATATAAATATGAAAACAAAGGAATTGACTATTACAGAGAAACTTATTGGAAAAATTAAATCTTTAAAAGTGTATTTGGAGGGAGAAATCACAACTAAGACACAGGAAGTGGTTGTAGTAGGTTATGGAGGTGGTGAAGAAGCTTCTGATGAAATTCCGGTTTTTCAGGTTGTTGAAGAGATGCCTGAGTTTCCGGGTGGTATGGGAGAATGTTTGAAATTCTTGGGGAAGAATATCAAATATCCAGTGGAGGCTCAGAAAGCTGGAGTACAGGGAAAGGTTATTGTACAATTTGTAGTTGAGAAAGATGGTAATATAGCCAATCCCAAAGTTGTCAGGAGCATTGATCCGGATTTGGACGGTGAGGCTATTCGAGTCATTTCCATTATGCCGAAATGGAAACCAGGTATGCAGAAAGGTCAGCCTGTGCGTGTGAAATATACGGTTCCCGTCACTTTCAGACTAGACGGTAAAGATATCAAATCAAATGAAGCACGTCATTTGGAGTTGAAGACAGACACTGTTTTTCAAGAAAATCCATTGCGGATAGGTAAGGAAACTTTTTCGTTGAAAGATTGGAAGGAGAAACCATTGCTTATAGTTGATGGGATAGAAAAGCCTTATAGTCAAATGGAAAAAATGAATGCTTCGGACATTGAATCTATTTCGGTGTTGAAGGATGCGGCAGGTACTGCCATTTATGGAGCCAAAGCCAAGAATGGCGTGATATTGATTACCACAAAGAAACAATAAGAATAAAGATATGAAAAAATTTGTAACACTGCTGCTATGTATGCTCCCCGTTTCGTTGTTTGCCCAGGTGAATGATGGAATTCGTCAGGCAATGGATAATTATGATTATGAGACAGTAGTTACGCTGATTGAACCCGATTGTCAGGATTCTTTGTTGCTGATTACCAAAGCTCAGGCGCTGAAAGCGATGAACCGTTATCCGGAAGCCATAGGGGTATTGAACTCTCTTATCTTGAAAGACAGCACAAACACAAAAGTTTTGATCGACCTTGCCGAGTGTTACAAATTGACGGGTAACTCCCGTCGGGCGGCCAACTGTTATCAGAAGGCAATGAATTTGCAACCGGAAAATAAATTTTTCCGGTTGCAGTTCATACGCTCTTTATTAGCTTCCGAAGATTATGAAGAAGCGCGTACGGCTTGTCATGGCTGGTTGGAACGCGATTCCTTGTCGGCCACCGGATACAAGTATCTGGGACAGGCATACGAGGATTGCAGGATGCCGCCAGTGCTTCCTCAGTTATAACATAGCCTATCGGCGTGATTCGTTGGATGCCCAGACGGTGGCACGCATTGCCGGTATTTTTAATAACAATCAGCAGTTTAAAGATGCTGTTGATGTGACGGAAGTTTATCGTTTGTCCGATACCACCAATATAGATGTGAACCGCCAGAATGCGAAGGCTTATTGTATGCTGAAAGAGTACGGAACGGCGGTAAAACGCTATGAGTCATTAAAAGAACTGGGTGATCGTAGTTTTCTCACTCTTTACTATTTAGGTGTATCCCATTATGGGATAACTGGTTTTACGGTGCATACGATAATCTGAAAGAAGCTTATCAAAAAAATCCGATGGATGTGAATGTGCTCTATTATCTGGCAAAAGCTTCGGCACGCACTTCCTGGAAAAAGGAGGGTGTGGAATATATGGAAGAAGCCTTCCGCATAGCCGTTCCTTCTGATAGTATGATGGTACGTCTTTATGACGGGTTGGTAGAATGTTACGATTATGCGGGGGATACAAAGAAAGAGGTGGAAGCCTTGGAGAAGTTATATATTTATACAAAGAAAAACTCCATTCTTTATAAAATAGCCTGTCTCTATGATTGGAAAGAAGATGAGAAGAATGCCATTCGCTATTATAGGAAATACATGGCTACAGTTCCCGAAGATCAGCGTTATGCCTTGGACGAAAACGGGAACCCGGTGGAAGACCGCATAACACTTTACCAGCAGGCATGGAAACGTGTCAAAAAAATAAAGGAGGAAGGTTTCTTTAGAGGTGATATTCCGACAAAGTCATTTCCTGTAGAGAAAAAAGATACGTTGGCACTTCGTCATGCAAAATAACGGAAGTCATTTATATAAAAGTAAGAATATATGAAGAAAATTTTAGCTTTGGCACTCTTTGCAGTGGCTCTAGTGTCATGCCGGCAAACTATGCAGACCGATGGCTTTAAACTATCCGGTCATTTGGAAGGGCTTCAGGTTGGAGATACTCTTTTTCTTAAAACTTTTTTATTACCCGATTGGAAAGAAGACGGGACAGATACCATATTGGTGGAAAAGGAGGGGATTTTCTCGGCTTTTATTCCTATGGAACATACTACTTTTTATTTATTGACGCATCAGCCTAAAGTGGGTGAACCGTTACGGAGTTGTATTCGCGGAGCTGAGATTATAGCTCGCGTAGGTGATGATATAAAACTGGAAGGGTCTTTGGATTACTTGGGTGCGGTTCGTCATTCGGGTGGTTTTTATGACAATTCGTTGGTGGCTAGGTATGATAGCCTGACTGCGTCTTCCAATACTGAAATGATTGATATCTTCAGTCAGATACTGAAATATCAGGATACAAAGCAAAATGATAGTGTGGCAAAATACGGGCAAATGTATAATGAATATCATCGTCCGCTAATGCTGAAGACTGTTCGTGATAGTCTGGCATTGAAAGTGAACGATATGGAATATGCCGCTTTTATGTATGCATCCGCTTTTGTTTTTGATGCTACTTATAAGGATGTGAAAGAGCGTTTGGCACAATTTACTCCAGAGGTTCAAAATTCATATTTTGGACAAATACTTGACAAGCAATTGCTTGTATTGAAGAATATTGAAGTAGGCTTTGCGCCAGCGAAGTTTACAGTGACAGATAAAGACGGCCGGAAGGTGTCTTTGTCTGATTATAAAGGCAAATATGTGTTGATTTATCATTGGGGATTATGTCCTGGTACTTTTGGGTAAATCCTAAAATAACGGATCTCTATCAAAAATATCATGAAAAAGGTTTGGAGGTATTGGGATTTACCCGTGATGATTTGTTGAAATCGTTGCAGGGAAGTTCTGAAGAGTTTAAGAAAGATGAACGGGTACAGGGATTGCTAAGCCATCCGTGGACTACAGTTTACACAGAGGATGAGGGCAATGGCTTTATAGTGAAAGACCTTTATTTTTCAGGAGTTCCCATTCTTATGTTAATCTCTCCGGATGGTATTACTTTGGCCCGTGGATATACAAAGGCATACGAAGAAGTAAAGAATCTTTTGGATAGAACTTGGGAAATAAGTAAGTATGTTTAAAAAAAAGATACAATGAAAAACTTTGGTATTTTACTGCTTGCTATGGTGAGTTGCTGCCTTTTGCAGGCAAAAGACAGGGTGGTTAAACAGCCGCCTTTCATCGCTCGTAGCTCTTCTACTATCGAGATAGACAGAGTGGTGGTTTCGGATACGGCAACCGTATTGGATGTAAAAGCCTTTTTCCGTCCTCATAATTGGATTCAGATAAGTAATGAAAGTTATTTGTTGGCTGATAATGGAGAGAAGTATCCGATTCGTTCCGGTAATGGAATTACCTTGGGCGAAAAATTTTGGATGCCCGATAGCGGTGAAGCTTCTTTTAGTCTTATTTTTCCGTTATTGCCCCCTACAGTGAAAGTGATTGATTTCATTGAGAGCGATTGTGAGGACTGTTTCAAGGTATGGGGAATCCATTTGGATGGTAAATTACCGGAATTGGATTTATCGGATGATGTGAAGAAACAGAAATTGAATTACGCTGAACCGTTGCCTAAGGCTGAATTGAAAGATGGCAAATCAGTGATAACCGGTCGTTTGTTAGACTATGAGAAGCACTATGCACTTCCGTTTTCTTGTAGGATTTGTGATTTGTTGACGGCAAATTTGAGGATACTGAAATAAAGGTGAATGAAGACGGAACATTTCGGACAGAGATTGAACTTTGTGCTCCGACTACGGTCAGTTTTTCTGTGGGACGTGATATTTATTTTGACGTCTTTTTGGTTCCCGGTGGTGAATTGGATATGGCTGTCAACTTGCGTGAGTTGAGTCGTTCTGAAAGCAAATTGTTGAAAGGCAAGCGTGCTGGTGGAAAGAAAGTCTATTTTTCAGGTACCATGGCGGCTTTGAATGATGAAATGATAACCGATGATGAACATTTGATGGATGTATGGGGAATGGTTCATTGGAATATGAATGATTTATATAATATGACTGCCGGTCAGTATAAAGCTTATTGGTTGAAAAAATATGAAGAAACCAAATCCGCTATCTGTTCCGATAAGAAAAGAAGTCAGGCATACCGGGAGCTTTTATTGGCTCAGAATGATTTGCTTTGTACTTTGACATTGACCCGTGTAAGTTCTAATTTAGCCTATGCTATGTGCAGTGCAGTGGATTACCGGCTCGTGAAGCTTATCAAAAGTTTAAACAACCGGAATTGAGTGATGATTTCTATGACTATATCCGGCAGTTGAATATACTGAACTCGCCTGTCATGCTTTATGCCAATGGTTATGCTGATTTGGTAAGGGGAATGGGCTATCTGAGGGTGAAGATGGATGATGAGTTGAGTGATATATTTGCGTTTATTCTCTCTTCCGATAAAGTTTCTGCTGAAGATGCTAAGATAATACGTGAGTTCAAGGCTGATACAGATACCGGAAAAACATCTGTCTATCAGGAAAAAATGGGCGAATTGCGAATAAAATACGATGAATTGTTTAAAGAATTCAGTTCTATGCAGCAAGACTATATTTTGAAAAAGATTATAGCCGGATATTTGGGCACAGACCAAGGACTTTTTTTCGACTTGCAGAAAATGATGAAATATGCTCAGAAAATCAGTGACTTCACTCCATTGACTGTACATGATTTTGAGGAGATACGGAAGATGAGTGACCCTTATTATCTCGGCAGACTGACAAAGATGAACAACCGTCTTTTGGAAACGATTGAAGCTAATAAGAAAAAGAAAGGTTATACCGTTAATGAATCCGGAGAAGTAAAAGATGAAGATTTATTTTATTCCATCATTCTAAATTTAAGGGTAAGGTGATTTTGGTTGATTTCTGGGCAACTTGGTGCGGTCCTTGCAAAATGGCTATGAAACAGATGAACCGATGAAGAAAGATCTTGAAGGTAAAGATATTGTATATGTTTTTATTGCCGGAGAGAACTCGCCCAAGGAAACGTGGGATAACATAATTCCGGATATTCATGGAGAGCATTACCGGGTAACGGCGGCTCAATGGAAATACTTGAGCAAGCAGTTCAGCATACAGGGCGTTCCGACTTATATTATTGTTGATAAGGAGGGGGCTGTTATTCAAAAACACACCGGTTTTCCGGGGGTGGATACCGTAAAAAAAGATTAATGAAAGCATTGGAGAAATAAAGAACGTGTTCGTTCTGCAAGAATAAAATGAATAAGAATCTGTAGATGC
>ENA-OQAS01000415-OQAS01000415.1-human-gut-metagenome-genome-assembly--contig:-NODE-415-length-22388-cov-5.860429_pt1 | contig 22388 bp, 37 predicted proteins | sample MGYA00242733_ERZ504523 | MGnify/ENA primary metagenome ERZ504523 (study PRJEB26092, sample SAMD00036239) | human gut metagenome | host: Homo sapiens | study: EMG produced TPA metagenomics assembly of...
CCGCAGGGCCACAAGATGGCCGTGAAGCCCATCAAGAACGGTGAGAACGTGATCAAGTACGGCTTTCCCATCGGCCACGCCACCGCAGATGCCGCTCCCGGCAGCTGGATGCACACCCGCAACGTGCACACCAACCTGTCCGGTGAGGTAGAGTACAGCTACAACCCCGCCCCGGATCTGGCTCCCCTGCCCAAGGTCGAGCCGGAGACCTTATGGCTTCCGCCGCAAGGACGGCCGTGCCGCCATCCGCAATGAGATCTGGATCATCCCCACCGTGGGTTGCGTCAACGACATCGCCAAGAAGATCGTTGCCGACAATCAGGATCTGGTCACCGGCTCCATCGAGGGCCTGTACACCTTCACCCATCCTTCGGCTGCAGCCAGACCGGCCACGACCATGCACAGACCCGCAAGCTGCTGGCTGCGCTGGTGCGCCACCCAATGCTGCTGCCGTTCTGGTGCTGCATCTGGGCTGCGAGAACCTGCAGCACGATCAGTTCGTGGAAGAGCTGGGCGAGTACGACCACGACCGTGTGAAGTTCCTCACCTGTCAGGAGGTGGACGACGAGTTCACCGCTGCCGCGATATCCTCAAGGAGCTGGCTGCCTATGCCGGGCAGTTCAAGCGTGAGCCTATCTCCGTGTCCGATCTGGTGGTGGGCATGAAGTGCGGCGGCTCGGACGGCCTGTCCGGCATCACCGCCAACCCCACCATCGGCCGCTTTCCGACATGATGGGCCAGCGCGGCGGTTCCACCGTGCTGACCGAGGTACCCGAGATGTTCGGTGCCGAGGGCTTCCTGATGGATCGCTGCATCAACCATGATGTTTTTGTCAAGGCTGAGCACATGATCAACGGTTCAAGGATACTTCATCAGCCACAACGAGGTGGTCTACGATAACCCCTCTCCGGGCAACAAGCAGGGCGGCATCACCACGCTGGAAGACAAGAGCTGCGGCTGCGTCCAGAAGGGCGGCACTGCCCCCATCATGGACGTGATCGGCTACGGTGATCCCGTTGTCACCAAGGGCCTGAACATGCTGTACGGCCCCGGCAACGATCTGGTTTCTGCCACGGCCATGACCGCCGCAGGCGCACACCTGATCCTGTTCTCCACCGGCCGCGGCACTCCGTTCTCGGCCCCGGCTCCCACCCTGAAGATCTCCACCAACACCCCGCTGGCCCAGAAGAAATCCGGCTGGATCGACTTCAACACCGGCGTGATCGCCGATGGCGAAAAGACCATCGACGAGGCTGCAAAGGATCTGCTGGATCTGGTCATCCGCGTTGCAAGCGGTGAGCAGACCAAGGCCGAGAAGCACGGCTTCCGCGAGATCTCCATCTTCAAGGACGGCGTCGTTCTGTAATCGTTTCGAGGCTGCTGTATGGCACTTTGGCTGTACGGCAGCCTCTTTGTGCATGAAAACGGAAGGGAAGTGTTTTTATGGCTATGACCACTCGCATGATGATCTATGCGTTTCTGCTTTACGGCGGCATTTTTGCCGCTATCGTGGCCGTTATTGCAAGGGTCATAAAATATCTCATTCGCTATGGCATTGATATTATTTTGAAAAACTGGCACAGAACCAGAAACATAAGGAGGACTGAACTATGAATCAGATCACCACCCGTTATGTCACCGAAAACGGTGCCTGCTATGAGCAGTACGTTATCACCGATGCTGAGGCAAAGACCGAGCTGGTCATCACCCCGGAGCGCGGCGGCATGATCACCGGCTTCTCCCTGAACGGCGAGGAGTACATCTGGACCCGCCACCCCAATTTTTCCGAGTGCAACCGCCCCCGCTTCGGCGTGCCGGTGCTGTTCCCCAACTGCGGCCTGCCGGATAACGGCGTGCACATCTTTGACGGCAAGGCATACCCCATGGAGAACCACGGCTTTGCGACCTGTGCGCATGGGATGTGGAAAGCGTCGGCCCGGACGGCGTGACCCTGATTTTGGAGTCCACCCCGCTGACCAAGTTCCTCTATCCCTTCGATTTCACCGTGCTGATGAACTATAACCTTGAGGCAACACTGCCGCCATCAACATGACCGTGATCAACGAGGGCGACACCAACATGCCCTTCAGCTTTGGCTTCCACCCCTACTTCAAGGCTTCCAAGCTGGAGAATGTGGACTTCGATATCAAGTGCGCCACCTGTTCCGAGAGCGCCAAGGGCGAGCAGCCCGCTGCCCCGGAAAAGATCACCCTCACCCGCAAGGAAGGTGCGGACAACAGCGTGCGCCTGCTGACCGGCGTGCAGTTCCCCATGACCCTCACCGACAGCGGCAACGGCCACAAGGTGACTGTGGATGCAGACGACAGCTTCGACCACGCCGTGCTGTGGCAGCAGGATGCCGAGAGTTTTGTGTGCATGGAGCCCTGGAATGGCTGGGCCAACAGCGTCAACGAGGAAGGCAAGCACGAAGTGCTGGAGCCGGACGAGGCCATGACCGCTGATTGGAGCATCACCATCGAGAAGGTCTAAGCTTCATATCGTATAGCAAAAAGGACACACCACAATGGTGTGTCCTTTGTTATGATTCAGTTCTTTGCCGGAATCATAAAGCTCTTATTTTCCGCCGGGTCCCAATAAAGCAGTTCCACCCTGCCGCCCTGTGCCAGCAGTTTTTCCTTCGGCTCCTGCTTTTGCCAGCAGCGTTCCAGCAGCTTTTCCATGTCGGCATCAGCAGACACCTTCTCCGGGCAGAGGGCGCTGCCCTGCCACCTGCCGTCGGCATACAGGCTCAGCGCACCGGCATTGCCCGCCAGAATGGCTGCAATGTCCTTCTTCATGCGGTCGTAGTCGTACTCCACGGCCTTGTACTGCCCATGCCACAGGCCGAAGAACACCGAGAACTCGCCGCCCAGTTCAATGAGCAAATTCTCATCATTGTGCGGGTTCTTGACCACAAAAGCCACATCCCCGTTTTCCATGTAGTCGAAGTCCGGCTCCTCATTCGTGTGCACGGTCACATGCTGGCTGCTCAGCGCCGCAAGCAGGTCCTCCTGCACGGCACTGGTATCCGGGATCTCATCATAATTGATATTTGCGTTCATGGGATGCTCCTTTTCTCTGTGCTATTTGTGTTGTTATTTTTCACCAGACCGCACAGGCCTACTTATTTTCCTTCATATTGCCGGATCATTTTTATACGCTGTGTAACAGAATCCATAAAACGGTTCACCCTACTTCACATTAGATCAATGCTTTTTGAATCTAACCATCGAACACACGACCTCGACACGATCCTGATTGTCCAAACTCAATTCAAGGTCATGGTCGATGATGGGCAGCTTGAACCGGACGGACTTCAGCCACTGTCCGTTAGGCTGGCGTTCCGGGTAGATCTGCACCTCATCGATCAAAATTTCCACCAGTCTGCGGCGTTCCGCCTCGGTCATGGTGGCATAGAGCTTGTCGAAGCAAATCAGGATCTTATAGATGTTGTCGCCTGTGATTTTGTCGGCTTCAATGGCCTGCTTCTTTGCCCGGGCATCCATCAGTCCATTTTCCACCTCTTCGATTTTATCGTACATCTTATAAAGGCGGTCGTCAAGGTCAGATTTTCGGGCGATAAAGTGCCAGTCGTCCGGGTCAAGGCTGTCGATCTCCTCCATAAGCCGGGATTTTGTGGAGTAGTGCTGCCGTAGCTGCTTCTCATAGGCGGCGATCTCCTGCTCAATGGCAGTGGTATCTACCTTCATGTGTAGACCTTGGTCTTTTCTGCTGCCATTTCCAGCACCTCCCGTTCGTACCGTCTTGTTCGGAATAGACTTTGCAAGCAAAGTCGTGTGCCAAAGGGCGCTGTTCTCGCCTGTCGGCTCGGTCAAGCGCTTCAAAATGCAACGCATTTTGAGGTCGCCACTGGCGACCCGCGCCCCTTTGGATTCTCCGTTCACATTGTCCTACGGACGATGTGATTTTATTGTTGAGCGATTCGCTTCATCCCGGTTTCGTCCCGGTTTGCAGAATGCCCTTGCAATCCGAAAGGAGCCGTGCTATAATGCCGCTGTAATTGAATCAGAAATCTTCAGGCAGGGTGCGATTCCCTACCGGTGGTACAGCCACGAGCCGTAAGGCATGATTCGGTGAAACTCCGAAGCCGACAGTACAGTCTGGATGAAAGAAGATACCAAGCGCAGAGCCCGCACGGTTCTGCGCTTGTGGAGGCTGCTCTGGGATGCGTTTGCATTCTGGAGCTTTCTTTTTTGCACAAGGATCCCTTGTGTCTTTTCGGCTTGCCCTGAACGTTTTTGTTCAGGGCTTTTTCTTTTGGAGGCGACACGATGAACGACAAAGAGTATATGCGTCTGGCTTTGCAGCTTGCAAAAAAGGGTTGCGGATGGACATCTCCCAACCGATGGTGGGTGCCGTGGTCGTAAAAGAGGGCAGGATCATCGGACAGGGCTGGCACCAGAGATACGGTCAGGCTCATGCGGAGCGCAATGCGCTGGCATCCTGCACCGAAGATCCGCAGGGAGCGACCCTGTATGTGACATTGGAGCCGTGCTGCCATTACGGAAAGCAGCCGCCCTGCGTGGATGCGATTCTGGACGCGGGCATTCACCGGGTGGTCGTGGGTTCTGCTGACCCGAATCCGCTGGTGGCTGGAAAAGGAATTGCAATCCTGCGCGCACACGGCATAGATGTGACCGAAAATGTTCTGCAAGAGGAATGCGATGCGCTGAACAAGGTGTTCTTCCACTATATCACCACAAAACGCCCCTTCGTTCCATGAAATACGCCATGACGATGGACGGAAAAATCGCCACATACACAGCGCTTCCAAATGGATCACCGGGGAAATTGCCCGGAATCATGTTCAACGGCAGCGACACCGATTCCGCGGCATTATGGTGGGAGTCGGAACCATCCTAGCAGATGACCCGCTGCTGACCTGCCGGATAGAGGGTGGCCGTGATCCCGTCCGGATCATCTGTGATACACATTTGCGGACACCGCTGCAATCACAGGTGGTCATGACCGCCAAACAAGTTCCGACCATTCTTGCGACCTGCTGCGGCGACCCGGAGAAGCAGGCGGCATATCAACAGGCCGGGTGCCGGGTCCTTTGTCTGGAAGCGCATTGCGGTCATGTGAATCTTCTGCAACTGATGGAACAGCTGGGGCAGGAGCAGATCGACAGCATTCTGCTGGAAGGCGGCGGAACCTTGAACTGGTCTGCACTGGAAAGCGGCATCGTGCAGCAGGTACAGGCTTACATTGCCCCGAAGCTGTTCGGAGGAAGGGATGCCAAAGCACCCATTGAGGGTGCAGGTGTCCCGCTTCCGGATGCTGCATTCCGCCTGAAGAACAGCCGATTGGAACAGCTTGGCAAAGATTTCCTGATCGAAAGTGAGGTGGAGTACCCGTGTTTACCGGAATCGTGGAAGAAGTCGGAACAATAAAGTCCATCAATCGGGGACAGCATTCCGCCGTACTGACTGTTCGTGCAAAAACGGTTCTGGAAGGAACCAGGATCGGCGACAGCATCGCCGTCAACGGCATCTGTCTGACCGTCAGGCAGCTCTTCCCGGATAGCTTTGCTGCGGATGTCATGCACGAGACCTTGAACCGCTCTGCACTTGCACAGCTCACCGTTGGAAGTGCTGTCAATCTGGAACGTGCCATGCCGGCCAACGGACGTTTTGGCGGACACATCGTAGCAGGCCATGTGGATGGCGTCGGACGCATTGCTAATATCCGAAAAGACGATACGGCTATCTGGTACACCATTCATGCAGATTCTGCGATCCTTCGCTATGTCGTTGAAAAAGGCTCTATCACAATAGACGGTATCAGCCTGACCGTGGCTGCGGTGGAACCTACGGGCTTTTCCGTGTCCACGATACCGCACACCGTCCGTCAGACGAACCTGAACCAACGGCACAAAGGGGATTTTGTCAATTTGGAAACCGATGTTGTTGGAAAATATATCGAGAGGCTGCTTCCATCAGAAACACCGAAGCAAAACACGCTCACAAAAGAAATGCTGCTGCGCTGCGGCTTTTAAGGAGAGTTTACGATGAACTTCAATACCATTCCCGAAGCTTTGCAAGACCTGAAGCAAGAAAAATCATTCTGGTAACGGATGACCCCGACCGTGAAAACGAGGGGGACTTCATCTGTGCTGCCGAATTTGCCACCACCGAAAACATCAACTTTATGGCGACCCACGGCAAAGGTCTGATCTGTATGCCGATGTCCGAGGCTTTCGTCCAGAAGCTGCAATTTCCGCAGATGGTGCAGCATAACACCGACAACATGAAACGGCATTTACGGTGTCCATCGACCACGTTTCTACTTCTACGGGCATTTCTGCCGCAGAGCGTTCCATTACGGCGATGGCTTGTGTGGACGATCACGCAAAAGCAGAAGATTTCCGCAGACCGGGCCATATGTTCCCCCTTCTGGCAAAAAAGAACGGTGTGTTGGAGCGCAACGGTCACACGGAAGCAACCGTTGACCTGTGCCGTCTGGCAGGGCTGAAAGAATGCGGCCTGTGCTGCGAGATCATGCGGGAGGATGGCACGATGATGCGCACCGCTGAACTGGCAAAGCTGGCAGAGCGTTTCCAGATCAAATTCATCACCATCCGTGATTTACAGGAGTACCGCAAGTGTCACGATAAACTGGTCGATCAGGTGACGGCAGTGAACCTGCCCACCAAGTATGGCACCTTCAGAGCTTATGGTTTTGTGAGCCGCCTGAACGGAGAGCATCACATTGCACTGGTAAAAGGTGACATTGGCGATGGAAAGGATATTCTGTGCCGCGTCCACTCGGAATGCCTGACAGGAGATACATTTGGCTCTTTGCGTTGTGACTGCGGCCAACAGCTGGCCGCTGCCATGACGCAGATCGAAAAAGAAGACCGGGGTATCCTGCTCTATATGCGGCAGGAAGGCCGGGGCATCGGTCTGATCAACAAGCTGCGTGCCTATGAACTTCAGGAGCAGGGCATGGATACGCTGGAAGCCAATCTCGCTCTGGGGTTCCATGGAGATGAACGGGAGTATTATCTCGGCGCACAGATCCTCCGGGAACTTGGCGTAAAAAGCCTGCGCCTGCTTACCAATAACCCGGACAAGTATATCAGCTCTCCGAGTTTGGGCTGGAGATCTCCGAGCGCGTACCCATTCAGATGACGGCGACCCCGTATGACCTGTTTTACCTGAAAACGAAGCAGGCACGGATGGGGCATCTTCTGGAATATTAACAACGAAAGAGGTATTTAAAAATGAAAACATTTGAAGGCAAGCTGGTTTCTCAGAATATCAAGGTCGGTATCGTAGCTGCCCGATTCAACGAATTTATCACGTCCAAACTTCTGAGCGGAGCAATGGATGGTCTGCTCCGGCACGATGTGCAGGACGCTGATATTCATGTTGCATGGGTTCCGGGTGCTTTTGAGATCCCACTGGTTGCCTCTAAAATGGCAAAAGCGGAAGTATGATGCTGTGATCTGCTTGGTGCCGTGATTCGCGGTTCTACCAGCCATTACGACTATGTGTGCAATGAGGTTTCCAAAGGCATTGCCACGGTCTCGCTGGAAAGCGGGGTTCCCGTCCTCTTTGGTGTTCTGACCACCGAAAACATCGAACAGGCCATCGAGCGGGCAGGCACCAAAGCAGGTAATAAAGGCTATGACTGTGCAGTCAGTGCCATCGAGATGGTAAACCTGCTCCGGGAAATGGATACCGCCGCAGAGTAAAATACACGCAGGAGTTTGCCATGATCGTTATAAAGACCCGACAGCCTGACCCGGAATTGGAGCAGAAGATCCGGATGCTTCTGGAACGAGAGCACATCGAGGCAGAGCAAATATCCATTGATTCATGGGAGAAGTTGGTTCTTCCGGGGCTTACACTGGACGGAATGGCCCACGAAGTGTCGTGCAACGGCAGAAAAGTCTCCCTTACACGACTGGAGTTCGATTTGCTGCTGATGCTTGCCTCCCACGAAGGACAAATCTTCTCAAAAGAAGAGCTTTTCCGTGCTGTGTGGGGACAAAACTGTGACGACACCTTAAAGGTCGTGGCAAATACCGTTTCCAATCTGCGAAAGAAGCTGGCCGGCTGCGGTAGCTTTATCCGCACTACCCACGGCGGCTATGCTTTTGTAAGCCAAAAGGAGAACGACCCGGCATGACCAGGATCTTATTTATTTGTCTCGGAAATATCTGCCGAAGCCCGATGGCGGAGTATGTGATGAAAGACCTTACGTCCAAGGCAGGACTATCCGAGCAATTTGAAATCGCATCAGCCGCCACCAGTGCATGGGAAATCGGAAATCCGGTCTATCCTCCTGCACGGCAGAAGCTGGCAGAACATGGCATCGACTGCAACGGCAAGACCGCCCGGCAGATGACCCGGCTGGATTATGCACGGTATGATCATCTGATTGGCATGGACGAAAGTAATCTGTGCGACATCCTGCGGCTTGTCGGCGGAGACCCACAGCATAAAGTCTCGCTGCTGATGGCGCATACGGATCATCCCCGTGAAGTGGCAGACCCATGGTTCACGGGAGATTTTGAAGCCACATGGCAGGATATACTGGAAGGATGCACGGCATTGCTTGAGGAACTGCGATCATAACAGATTATCATAAAAACGGACGGATGTCTGCCAGTTGACAGACATCCGTCTATTTTTTATTTCAAATCACCTTAAAATACTTCAGTGCCTCCCGGATGGCTTTTTCCTTCTCCGGCGGGCACTTGAGCTGCTTGGGGTTCTCAGCCTTAGGCTTGTTGTAGTTCTGCCGCTCCTTGATGCCGCACTTGCGCTTGACCTGTGCAATATAGAGGTTGCTCACGTTCAGACCGGTGTGCTCCTTGACGTACTCCCGGATCTCTTCATAGGTAGCCTTGGTCTCTGCAGCAGTCACGTCCAACTCAGCCATCTTCAGGTCTACCGTGATCTTCTGGTGGATATCCAGTTTGGACAATGCGCATACCGTCTCGATATGTGTCGTCGCTAGAATCGGAACACATGGATTCAGCCTCGTTAGAAGCATGGGAACACAAAACAGCAGGGGAGTGGTTCTCCTTGCTATTCTTGCGAAGCGGCTTGAAATTCTTGCCGTCCACACTGTTTTTGAACCCGGTCTTGTAAACAAAGACAATCATGTAGGGGTCTTTGTTCCCATTACTATCATAACCGCCCACGATTACTTTTTCAACTATACTTTCAAAAATATGTCGGTCAAAGGTGTCCAGAACCTCATTCTGTTCAAGGCTCTGCCGAAACGTGGCAACACGCTTGCGCATTGTAGATTCGGTTTCGGCTGCATCTTGCAGGCTTTCACACTCTTTCTGCAACTGCTCAATCTGGCTAGACAGGTCCAAATACTTCGGTCGTAGGTCTCCTTGTCGATGGTATCTTCAAGACGCATATCAACCAGCTTGTTTTTCTTGACTTCCAGAGCGTGAATATCTCTTTCGGCTTTCGCAAGACGCTTGCCCGCGTTGCTTTCAGAAAGAGTTTCTTCTGTCCGTTTCATAAACTCGTCCAGAACATCCTTGTTATTCTGGCACAAGAGGCGATAAGATTCTACAAAAGCCCGCTCAATCGTTCTTTCGTCAACGCCCTTGCTCTCCGGGCAGAACTTTTTTCCTTTTTGGTGGAAACAACACATTGCCAGATAGCTTTATTATACTGTGAACTGCTATGCCAACTCCTCCTTGTCAGGGTGCCACCACAGAAACCACATTCTATCATGCAGCTAAAAGCGTATTTCCGACTGAACTTTTCACGTTTGCCGTCCACGTTAAGGCTGCGGGGCTTGCACGCCGCCGCAAAATTTCCTGTGCGGCTTCAAAGACTTCTTCCGAAATAATGGCTCGTGGTGCTCACGAATATAAAATTGATCTTCCTCGCCGAAGTTGTACAGACGCCGTTTTGAAATAGGGTCAACGGTAAATGTCTTTCCTAACAAAATGTCGCCTTTGTATTTTTCGTTTTTGATAATGCCGATTACGGTACTGTCTGCCCATTTGGGACTGCCGCGTTTGGTTTTATAGCCTAAGTTTTCAAGTTCTTTGGCAATAACCGAACCACCGGCACCCTCCGTGTATCGCTGAAAAATGTAACGGACAACAGCCGCTTCTTCTTCGTTGATGGTGATGGTTTTGTCCGCTGGATTGTAGTCATAACCTAAACAGCCCTGAAACCCGACCAGCTCACCGCGCTGCATCTTCATCTTCAAGCCCTTTTTGACATTTGCAGAAATATTTTCGACTTCCTGCTGTGCAACAGAGCTTAAAATTACAAGGAGCAGTTCACCGTCCATAGTAAGGGTGTTGATGTTTTCTTCCTCAAAAAACACAGCCACGCCTTTATCTTTGAGCATCCGAACATATTTCAGAGTGTCAAGCGTATTTCGGGCAAAACGCGAAATGGATTTGGTAATCACCATATCCACATCACCGTTCATACAGTCGTTGATTAAACGCTGGAAATCCTCGCGCTTTTTTACCTGCGTACCCGTGATAGCTTCATCAGCATAGATGCCGGCCAAAGACCATTCCGGCTTACTTTTTATAAGTTCGGTATAGTATTTGACCTGCGATTTGTAGCTGTTCAGCTGATCTTCGGTATCGGTGCTGACACGACAATAGGCGGCTACGCGCAGCCTTTTTTCAAAGTTCGTACGCGCTCGTGGAGAGAGCGTGTTGCGCGCTTTAATGACTTCAACGTCTTTCATGCTTGACCTCCTTGTTAAATGTGTTCCTTTCATTGCGTTAATCATAACGCCAATGCGACACAAAATCAAGAGGATAGTTCGGAAACTACACGATAATCTTTCATTAAGCGCTGTTTGATAAGGGAATACTCTCTATCGGTTATGAGCTTTCTTTCCAACAGCTGCTTCAAAAAAGCAAGCTGAATGCTATAACGTATCAAATTTTGTTCTTTCAAAAATATCCCCCTTTCACAAAATAAAAAATGAGCCAACGGATGGCTGCTGGCAGCAGCCCACGGGAATCTCGCCCCTGCATTCCTCATGCAACCCTACTCATTGCCTGCGACGCTCTGAACGCTCGGACTTTGACGGTAAGGGAGTATCAGCCTGCCTGTATGTCATGGCCCGCAAGCAGCCGCGCTTGCATTGCGGCGTGGTGATGATCGCTCCACTTTTCAGAGAAAAGCATCATGGCGCACCCGCCGTCCGGCTCGATACAGACAGCAACGTATCCGTTTGCCCTATGATGCACCACCATTATCCTGCGGGCATATTTTTCAAGGTGCTGTCCCGAAACGTGGAAAGGGTCAGACCGTTTCGGCTTTGGTTACAATAGAAGAAATCAGTTTGATTTCCAGATGGCGTTTCATGTACTCGTCTATGCACACATGGGGCTGGCCGTGCTTATCGTAGAGAATGCCTGTACAGAGCTTGTTGATGTAACCTCTGTAATGTCGCAAAACCTGTTCAACTGCATCGGTGTCCCCAGCGCAGGCAGAGCGAATCACCGAGAGCGGTAAAAACTCTCTGCTCGTGTGTTCATAGGAGTTCATTTACGCCTAACCTCCCTCCGGCAAGTGCGCCTTTAGCTTTTTTCGCAGCTCGTTCAGCGTTTTTGTCCGGTGGCGCTGTACAGCACTCCGGGACATTCCCATGAGGTCGCCAATCTCGCCATCGCCTAGTTCCAGAACGCAAAACAGAATCAGAATGCTTTGTTCTTGCTTTGGCAGAGCGGCAAACGCATTGGCAACAAGCTCATTGTCGATGTGCAGATCACAGCCGTAGGACGAAAATACAAATTCTTCACACGGATAATGGTCTACACTCGTGAGCTGCCCCAGTTCTTCCATCGACAGAACGCTGAATGACTTTTCACGGTCAAGCAAGCGTTTCTTATTTCGGTGATAGTTCCGGGCCTCATTTCGCAGTACCGCTTTGCAGAACGCATCGAATCGGTACTGTTCGCCATCGTTGCGAGGGATAGCTTCCATCTTCTCACCCCCTTTCCGTGGGGATGTCGGGTGGATTTTTCCCTTTCCGCTAATATGACACCTGAAACACCCGATTCTGCCCGCTTTTTTGAAAATTTCCAAAAATATTTTTGAAACAGGCAGCTTTTCAGGCGGCAGTAGAAAAGCCCAGCAGACCGAAAACGGCCAACCGGGCATAATGGCAGCACGAAACGCGAAGTAGCTACATCGTATAGTACATAGTAAAAGCCCTGCTGACCCTGTGCGGGAGCAAGGCTTTTTTTGACAGTTCAAACTAGGCGTTCGATAGAATATCAGGCGCATGGCGGCATCCTCCTAGTGGCCGCCATACAGACGATGAAACGCTTTGATAAGCAAAAAGAACCGGCGGCCTTGATTTTCTCAAAAGCCGCCGGTTCAAAATGGGCGCGCGGATATGTCTGCTGTACGACGGCTTTTTTCTTTTGCCGTCGTCCGGCAGTTAATTTTCTATTTTTTTCTTATGAGAAAGACAATCAATCCAACCAGAAACATAACAATAAAGCAAAATACAATGCTAATACATCCGCCAATGGTGGCCGATATAGGCACCTCATAGTAAGTGGATTTATCCGAGAAGAACATAGACACACGATATGCAAAGCTACCCGGAATGACAAAGCCTCTTTCTGAACCGATGAACAGGCAAGATACAAAGCCATATATAACTCCGACAACGCTTGTTACAATAATATTGCGGCTCAGATTGATAACGATTGCCCCTAAACAGGTCGTTACAAAAACGACAACACCGGCTTCAATTCCAAACCCGATTGCCAGCTTGAGGAACAGGGAAATACCGCCGGTCAACCTGCCAGCTCCATTGAGTATCGCCACCAATAGGCCAAATGCGATAAATAAGACAGCCGCAAAACAGATGCCGATAACGACGCTGACAGTAACTTCGATAGAAAGAGCTTCTTCTTTGAAAACCCGTAGGTAATCCAGTTGATGTAAGTTTTGTTTTTGTATTCCTGATAAAACAGCGAACCAATCAAAATGAAGAGCACCATTGGGAAGAACATGGAAAACTGGTTATTCATAAAGAAAAACAGGTCAGCAAGTGATGTTGTGCTACTGTTGAAAATTGCTCCTGCTCCGCCGGTAATGATGGGAAGAAGCGACAACAGCAGAAGAAATACCATAAACCATTCCCGCTTCAACTTGTAAAACTCATTTTTAATCAACACTCCCATTATGCTTCCTCCTCTGGCCGGAAGTCATAATATCCTCATACAGGGCTTCCAGTTCCTTTTCGTTATAGTCGTTTTCTACAATCTTGATGATTTTTCCGTCACGAATGAAAATAAGAACATCCGTGACAGCAGCAATCTCCGTCAGATTATGGCTTGATACCAAAATACAGTGTTGGGGAGATTTTAAGCGTTCTTTCAGAAGCAGCCGGATTTCCTTTATCCCCATCGGATCAAGACCGTTGGTAGGTTCGTCCAGCAGTAAATATTGAACATCGCCTAAAAAGGCGCGAGCAATTCCCAGTCGTTGGCGCATCCCCAAAGAAGTTGAGAGAACAGCTTTTTCGGGCATCCAGCAAGTTCACTTGTTTGAGCGCCACTTCGATGTTTGGTCTTTTCAGACCTAAATATTGTGCGTGGAGCTTCAAATTTTCCTCTACGGTGAGCCGGGGGTAAAAAGCCGGGTATTCAATCAAACTTCCAAAACATCTACTGGAAACGGGCTGTCCATCAGAGAGGATTTCTCCCGAAAAGGTAGTCAGACCCAGCATGGACTTAAACAGTGTTGTTTTACCGGCTCCGTTTGGCCCCAGTACACCATAGATTTTCCCTTGCTCTAAAGTCAAGTTGATGTTGGACAGCAATGCGGTATTTCCAACATTCAAATTTACATTTTTGATTTGCAGCATGAAATACCTCCGTTATTGAAAAAAGATGAAAAGCAAAAAGGCCACAGCATAAATCAAAAATGAAATACTAATGGGTTTTGATCTCTGTTTTAGTCCTTTTAGTCCATCGCTCAATACGCCATGCAAGGCCGTGAGCAGGCACACCGCCAAAGCGATGATAGAAACCACTAAAGCTACTTTAACCATTTGTTTATACCTCCTATGGCTCATACTTTACCAAAGAGGTTTAAGATTTGTTTGAGAAAAGTCTAAGGAAAGTCTAAGAATGAAAAAAGAGCCGCCGAAGCAGCCCTTTAGGAATTGACAATGGGAAACACGACTTGAATTGCAAAGATACCGTTTTGCAAGGAAGCGACAATTTGCCCGCCCATGCGGGTCACAAGTCTTTGAGCGATTGCCAATCCCAGCCCGGTTGTCTTTTTTGTTCGTGACTGGTCGGTGGTGTAAAAACGGTCAAACAAATGAGGAATATCTTCTTGCTGAATACTGCTCGACGCATTTTTAATGGTTATGACCGTTTGAGCTTCTTCTATCGCTGCGGTGATTTGATAATTTCCCTCCCCGTGAACAAGTGCATTATAAACCACATTTGAGAAAATCCGGGTCAAGGCATCTGGATCGCCCCAAATGATAGCTGGTGGATTTGGGATAACGATATAGGGGACACATTTTTTCTGTTCAAAATCGCCGTAGTATGAGGCGACAACATCCCGAAGTACACTGTGTATATCCGTATTTCTACAATTCAATTTCAGTTCGTCGGCCTCAATCCTTACAAATTCAAACAGTTGGTCGAGAAGCAGCTTTACAGCGGAAATTCTTTCTCCCGCAATCGTTGCATATTCTTTTTGCTCCCCTGTTAAATCCTGTTCCTGTAAGAGTTGGATATAGCCATTTGCTGTTGCCAGCGGCGTTCGCAAGTCATGGGAAAGACTGGTAATGGTATCTCGGAACAGTGTATCGCTCCGTTCAATTTCCTGCCCCATGCTACGATATTTTTTCAGAAGATGATTGATACTTGCAGCCAAATCCTGTATTGTCCCATCCGTTTTTTCCACCATAATTTCGGTTTGCGTATCACGGTCAATCAGAAAGTCAATCTGTTTTTTTACTTTCTGAACCAACTTCGCTGATAAATCAGTTTCAGGGACAAAAGCAGGGAAAGCATTGCAAGCAAGATACATAACACCATCATGTAGCCATCACCGCCTTTCCAAATTGCGCAAGTCCAACCTTAGAAACAGGGAGAGCGAAATGGCTGTTGGTAAAAACAGATATACTACCAGTGTCAAACAAATGGGTATTAAATCCTCCCCAAAGGTATTGACCTGCAAGCTATGAGATAGCCCTACAACCCAATACTTGTAGAGCGAATAATCCATATCCAGTGCTGTACTTATCTTTGTGAGATATAAATACAAAACCCCAAGCATAAAAAATGCGGTAATCGTAACAATGATCCGATGCCGGAGCAGGTAACTTAACAAATTGAGAAATGCAGTGTAACCTAAAAAGCACAGGCATTGAAACAAAAGAAAGACTCCGATTGCAGAAAACGAATACTTTATGTCATACCGGGATGCTCCCATCATCAGAATTGACAAATACGCAACACCAAAGCATACAAACAGAAAAAATAAAACGCCACCCCATGAGGCCAGCAGTTTTCCAAAGAATAGGTGTACTCTGCTTGTACCTTTAGAAAGTGTGATACTGTATGTGCCGGTATGAAAATCTTCTGTAAAGTACAGGCACAAAAAGAGCGTCAATGGAAAAATCAGACTGTAATCTGAAAACAGAAACTCCGTGAACGAAACCAGTGATATAACCGGAAGCATACCATTTACCGAATTGTGATAAAAGGTCAGGGCAAGCGCAAAGACAAAAAACGCAGCCAATACGAGGCAGGCCCAAAACAGGCGGCTTTTGCGGATACGGAACAACTCACTTTGCATCGTCTGAATCACTCTTTGCACCTCCTGTCATTTTCAAAAGATAGTCGGTCGGCTCCATACCGGCAAGCCAGATTTCTGATACCTCTATCCCGGAATGAACCAGCAGCGTATTGATTTCCCCGGATTGCTCATTACAATGAAAAATTCTAATCAGGTCATGACCCAACACTTCAAAATCCGGGAACTGCTGGCTTAAAATCGTAATAGCCCGTTCTAATTGTGGAGTTCTTATCTTTATGCACCGCTGGCAGTTCTCTTTCAATTCCCCAGCCGTAAGCTCACAAAGCAGCTTTCCATCTGCCATTACGCCATATTTGGATGCAAGCCGGGAAAGCAGCGTATAATCCTGTCCAGAGATTAAAAGTGTGGTATGGTTGATTTCATGCAGATAGTTCAGAACAGAAAGCAGGTGTTCACATTCTCCCTTATCTAGCCCGGAAAAAGGATCGTCCAAAATTATCATATCTGGATTTCCCAAAAGGGCAACAGCCAAATTCACTAAACGCTGGGTCGATAATGGCAATCGCCGTACCGCCTTTTTCTCTTTCAGGTTCAAATGCAGTATATCTAAAATATGGATTTCTGTGGTTCCAAAAACGGAAGAAAAATAACGCAGCATATCAGCAGGTGACAGAGAGCCGATTGTCACAGGCTTTTGTGGTACAAACCCAATCCGGCGGCGCTCCTTCTGATAGTCTATATTGCCAAATAATTTGAGCGTACCAGCTTGAGGTCTAAGTGTACCTATAATGGTTTGCAACAGTACAGATTTCCCAGCGTGATGGCCGCCATACAGTGCATAGATTTCTCCGCGTTTTACCTGAAACGCGATATTTTTAATTCCGTTTCCATCCGGGAAAACATAGGTCAACCCGGCTGTTTCCAAAGCAGTCTCCAAAATAATCATCCCCTTTCCATGCTGTCTTATTGTAGCAGACTGGTGTGCAAACTTCATAAGATTTCTCTAAGGATTAGCCCTGCATTTTGAAACCGAGGCCCCAAACCGTCTGAATATACTTTTCCTCTGGATTGACCTTGGCAAACTTCTTGCGGAGATTTCCAATGTGGACATTGATTGCATTATCGTCCCCGATAAAATTTTCATTCCACACGCTTTCAAAAATATTGTTCTTTGTGAATACCTTTGAGGGCGAGGACATCAGAAGTTGCAAAATCAGGTATTCATACCGTGTCAAAGTAATGGGGGTATTCCTGATTTTAGCCTCCATAGCTTCTGTATCAAGGGACAAGTCCTTAAAGCGAAGTATTTTGCTATTGTTGGGGGTGGTAGACTTCTGAAAGCGCCGGAGCACTGCTTCAATCCGCACCAGCAGCTCTTGATTGTCGAATGGCTTTGTGATGTAATCATCTGCACCATTTCGTATGAGGTTCACTTTGCTGTCTATATCCGTTTTAGCAGACACACCGATAATCGGAATATCCATCGTGCTTTTCATCTTTTCCAATACTGTTTCCCCCGGTATGCCGGGCAGCATTAAATCAAGTAAAATTAAGTCAAAAGTGCCTTTCTCAATCAACAGAAGCGCCTCGCTTCCAGAATATGCAGAGGTTACGCAATAACCATGTTGGGTCAAAAGCCGCTTCGTCATATCATTGAGCAGCACATCATCTTCAATAATCAGAAGATGTGGGTGTGTTCCAGTTTCCATACTATTACCTCCATATTCTATTATATTTCGATTTTCCAGAGAATACAATGCTCAAACTATGAACAATAAAGTTTAGCAACAATGCGCTTTGCATCATTCGCCAATCGTCCATGAACTATAAAATGTATATGGGTGATGCAGAATGGCGAAAATTGAGGACTGTCCCGGCTTTGAAACGTTCGGAGCGGATGTCAAGGCAGCACGAAAGGCAAAACAGCTTTCCCGCAGTGCGCTGGCTGACATGATACATTGTGACAGCCGGTATCTTGCTAATATTGAGAACGAAGGCACGCTGCCCAGCCTGCCGGTGGTGATTCAGTTGATAAAAATATGTGGTCTGCCCGTGGAGCGGTACTTCAACCCGGAACTCATGCGGGAAGAAAGTGCGGAACGTCAGCGGGTCAGCCACAAGCTGCAGCTTTGCCCGGAAGAATACTTACCCATCGTAGAAGGTGCCATTGACGGTGCCTTACGAATCCATGAACAGGAAAAAGAGCCCGTGTGTGTCTGATTGTCATGCACGGTCATTGAGAGGATGCAAAAGCGTCCTCTTATTTTTTGTATTTTGCGGGCAAAACGGGGGCGTTTCGGTGTCTTAGTAGTGGGGAAAGGTAACGTAGCAAGCATAGGGAGTGTAGCCACTCCCGGCAGAAATGCTTGCTGGGGAGTACCCCAGACCCCCAAGAAACGAGGTGAAACTATGACGAACCGAACCCGAAAAATTGTTCTGCGTGTTCCCGTGACGCCGGAGGAACGGGAACTTATCCGGCAGAAGATGGCTCTGCTGCATACCCGGAACTTTTCTGCATACGCCCGGAAGATGCTGATAGACGGTTATGTTGTCCACATCGACACCACCGACATCCGGGCGCAAACCGCCGAACTGCAAAAGATTGGTGTCAACGTCAATCAGATCGCGCGGCGGCTGAACAGCATGGGGCCGCTGTACACACAAGACGTTGCGGACATCAAGGGAGCATTGGCGCAGATATGGCAGTTACAAAGATACATCCTATCAAGTCAACGCTGAAAAAGGCATTGGACTACATCGAGAATCCGGCCAAGACGGACGAAAAAATGCTGGTGTCCTCTTTTGCCTGCTCCTACGAAACCGCCGACATCGAATTTGAACTGCTGTTGTCACAGGCCATGCAGAAAGGCAACAATCTGGCCCACCACCTGATACAGTCTTTTGCGCCGGGCGAAACCACGCCGGAGCAGGCCCACGAGATTGGCCGGCAGCTTGCAGATGAAGTCCTGCAAGGCAAATACCGTATGTGCTGACCACGCACATTGATAAGGGGCACGTCCATAACCATGTCATCTTTTGCGCTGTGGACATGGTGAATCAGCGAAAGTATGTTTCCAACCGACAGAGTTATGCCTACATCCGGCGCACCAGTGACCGTCTGTGCATAGAACACGGCCTGTCCGTGGTAATGCCCGGCCAAGACCGGGGCAAGAACTATGCCGAGTGGGATGCGCACCGAAAGGGCACGAGTTGGAAGCAAAGCTGAAAGCCGCCATAGATGCAGCCATCCCGCAGGCCAAGGATTTTGACGATTTTCTGCGGCTCCTGCAGGAGCAGGGCTATGAGGTCAAGCGGGGTAAGTGCGTTTCGTTCCGTGCGCCCGGACAGGAACGGTTTACCCGCTGCAAAACGCTGGGCGAAGCCTACACCGAAGAAACCATCACCCAGCGCATCAAAGGTCGGTTTGTGGAGCGGAAGCCCAAAGAAAATCGCAAAATTTCTCTGCGGATTGATTTGGAAAACAGCATCAAGGCCCAGCAGTCCGCAGGGTACGAGAAGTGGGCAAAGCTCCACAACTTGAAACAGGCTGCCCGGACGCTGAACTTTCTGACGGAGCATGAAATCGAAAGCTACCCGGATTTGGAAAGCCGGGTGGCCGAGATCACCGCCGCCAGCACCGAAGCTGCCGCCGTGCTGAAAGCGGCCGAACGCCGGCTTGCAGAAATGGCCGTGCTGATAAAGGATGTCACCACCTGTAAGGAGCTGCGCCCACTGGTGCAGGAATATCAGCGGGCTGCTGATAAAAAGCAGTTCCGGCGCAAGCATGAAGGCACCCTGATTCTCTATGAGGCCGCAGCTAAGACCCTGAAAGAGCAGGGCTTCCAAAAGCTGCCCGACCTCTACGCGCTGAAAGCCGAGTATAAGCAGCTGGCCGAGCAGAAAGACCAGATGCAGCGGCAGTACAATGATGCCAAACGTCAGATGCAGGAGTATGGCATCATAAAGCAGAATGTGGACGGCATTCTGCTGACAGCACCAGGAAAGGAGCAGATGCAGGAACGGTAAATCTGCACAAAATATTGTTCGGATTTTTGAATCCAAAACGCTTAGACCGGGTGGCGTTTCCACCCGAAATCATGTAAAATAGACTTAGACAACGAAAGCGAGGAACCCTCTATGGCAGAAGTGAACGATAACAGCTCCATCCAGCTTTTTGAAAATCAGAAAATCCGTACTGCATGGGATGCAGAAAAGGAAGAATGGTATTTTTCGATTATTGATGTTATCTCCGTTTTAACAGATACTGCTAATCCGCGGCGATATTGGAGCGACCTGAAACGTAAGCTGAAAATTGAGGGTGCAGTTGAAGTGTACGAAAAAATCGTACAGTTGAAATTGCTGTCCCCGGATGGAAAGAAAAGACTGACGGATGTTGCCAGTACAGAACAACTTTTGCGTATCATCCAGTCAATCCCATCTCCGAAAGCTGAGCCGTTCAAGGCATGGCTGGCAATGGTAGGCAAGGAACGCATCGAGGAAACCATCGACCGGAACAGGCCATCGACCGCGCACTTGATACCTATTTGAAAAAAGGCTACTCCGAAGAATGGATTCACCAGCGACTTTGGCAATCCGCATCCGCAACGAACTGACGGATGAATGGAAGAAGCGCGGAGTACAAAAGGGCAAGGAGTATGCTATCCTGACCGATGAAATCTCCCGCGCATGGTCTGGCATGACCACAGGGCAGTACAAGCGGCTGAAAGGTCTGACGAAAGAAAATCTCCGGGACAATATGACTGATTTGGAACTTGTGCTGACCATGCTGGCGGAAGCCTCCACCACGGATATTTCCAAAACTGCAAAGCCACAGACCTTTGAAGAAAACAAGCAGGTTGCCAAACGCGGCGGCAAGGTGGCCGGCATTGCGCGGCAGGCTCTTGAAGCGGAAACCGGCAAGCCTGTTATCACAGAAAAGAATGCGTTTGACTTCCAGCAGCTTGTGACCGACATTGTAGAAGATGCCGCCGAACTGCCGGAAAATCCCACCGAGAAAAAAGATAAAGACTGATACATGAAAAATAGCCGGACACAGCAACCCCAAGGCCACCGTGTCCGGCTATTTCTGTGTTGACAATGGCACATTACTTATGATTAAAATAATGTGTCATTGTCAAGCTGGTGGTATTATTCACCCGTAAAATCAAACCTCTGCCCGTCAAAGTCATCATCGGTCATTTGCTCCAATTGTGCAATGGTGCCATTCGCAAGCCGCCGCATTTCCGTATCCATATCCGGCAAGGCGGCCAGCATCCGCGCCACCGTCCGGCGGCGGTCAGAAGTGTGGTACATACAGATCAAATTTTCTTCTTCTACGCTGAAATTCATGGTCAGACCTCCATTTCGTGTTGTTTGCTGCGGGCCGCTGCCTTTTTCGGGCTGGCGGCCTGCTTTGTTTCGGAAAGCTGCTTGCGGACGGAAGCACGGGGTTTGCGAATGTTCTTATCTCGGTTCTCGTTTTTGTCAACCAGCGCGTAGATGCCAAAACGGTCTTTTACGCTGGACAGATGTAAAGATTTATACGGCAGCATGGCAAGCAGCTGGTCCGTGTCCCGGCTGGATGCCAGCTTGGTGAAATAGGGCGATACCTCTACCATGAAATGATTCTTGCCCGGGCTGTTGGGAGCAGCCAGACGCTTCATATCGGCTACGATACGCTGTGCCTCGGCCTCGATCAGCGGTGTGCAATGCCGCAAGGTGTTCTTTGAAATCACTGGGCCGTGCAGGTTCCCGGCTGCGCTGCTCCTGACGGATGGCCGCTTGCAGAAGTTCCGGGTCACGGGGCTGCATTTCATACCGCACGAACTCTCCGAAATATTTGTCCGGGCGGCTGTCGAAATGCTCTTTGGGTCAATCTCCCGCATCCCACTTTCGTAGATCAGGCGATTGGCACCCACAAGCAGAGCGGCATCCCGGATATGCTGGAAATGCTGCTGGTAGTCCAGTTCATACAGATTGCCTTGCACTGTTTCGTTGGCCGCACCGGTCAGCTCCACCGCATAGGCAAGAATCCTGTCATGGGTCTGTTCACCGCAAAATTTCCATGTATTGTAGGCTTGGGTATCTTCGAGCAGCACATCCCGTTCCCGGAAGCAGAATGTTCCAGAGGGCCGGGACAGCCACAACAACAGCTTATCTTCCGGCTGGTCGCTGCGGGCGGCCTCCCGCAGCATCTTAATGTCAAAGGCAAAATCGCTCTGATAGTATGCGGTGTTCTGGTGCATAATGGCTTCCAGCGCAGCGATCACATCCATGCTTTCAAATTTTTGCACGGCTTACACCTCCAATTCTTTTGTCTTTTCCCGTGGCTGCGTTTGTTTGCTCTGCTCCTTTTTTGCGGCATCCAGCTGTGCCCGGATGGACGGCTTTTTCGGCTTGGCTGTGTGTGACTTCTTGGCTTTTGGTGCCTTTTCCTCGGCCTTGACTGCGGCGGCAAGGTCCGTCAGAGAAATTTGTTCTCCGGCCTTTGCTTTCCGGCGCAGGAAAGGACAGTACGGTATCCTCCGCACAGGCTGGCCCTCGTCGGACTTCTGCCACGCATCCCGCTTTTGACCAAGGTAGCCATACTCCGGTAAACACGCCTGC
>ENA-OQAS01000416-OQAS01000416.1-human-gut-metagenome-genome-assembly--contig:-NODE-416-length-22362-cov-5.728941_pt1 | contig 22362 bp, 30 predicted proteins | sample MGYA00242733_ERZ504523 | MGnify/ENA primary metagenome ERZ504523 (study PRJEB26092, sample SAMD00036239) | human gut metagenome | host: Homo sapiens | study: EMG produced TPA metagenomics assembly of...
CGTGATCGCATTCCTGCGTCAGACTCCGGCCGAACTGACCGGTACCGGCAAGGCAGATACGATGATCGTGATCGTGAACCTCGACGGACACAACGCGCACCAGTCCATTGTGCACATCGAGCTTGGCGACTTCGGTTTCGCCACCGACAAGCCGCTCAAGGTGCATGATGAGCTGACCGGCCGCGACTTCGAATGGGGTTACGACAACTACGTTTCGCTCGCCCCTTGGGCCGACGTGGCACACGTGCTCACCGTAGTCGAAGACTGATTGAGCCTCAATCGATCTGATTAATCTCGGTCAGCTCGACTAGAAATTCGTTTCGATTCATACCACAATACCGGTTCCACTTCGGTGGAAAGCGGTATTGTGGTTACTGATAATGCAAACTGCCCAATCTCAAGGAGAAATGACATGGCAGAAACCTTCAACGTCGTGGTGGAAATTCCGCGCGGCTCCAAGAACAAGTACGAAGTGGACCACGAGACCGGCCGCGTGTTCCTGGACCGCACCCTGTTCACTTCCATGGGTTACCCGGATGACTATGGCTACATCGACGGCACTCTGGGCGAGGATGGCGATCCGCTCGACGCACTCGTCATGATCCCGAACTCCGTGTTCCCGGGCTGCGTGGTGGAATGCCGCGCCGTTGGCCTGTACCACATGGTCGACGAGGCTGGCGGAGATGACAAGTGCTGTGCGTGCGGCTGACGTACGTTTCGACGACATCAAGGATGTCGAAGACGTTTCCGAGTACCACAAGGCTGAAATCAAGCACTTCTTCGAGCAGTACAAGGCTCTGGAGCCGGGCAAGGAAGTGCTGCCGGGCGATTACTGGACCGGTGCCGCCAAGGCCGAGGAAGAAATCGTGGCCGCCCGCAAGCGCCTCGAAGAATCCGAGAAGTGATTTCCACGCCTTTCTAGATAGCTTTAGGTAGCAATCCAAGGAAAGCCCGTTGACGTACGCACTCGCACACGTCAACGGGCTTTTGCATACCTTCCAACGTCCAGATTCCGCCAGTCACTGGAAGATCCTCCCGCAAACCAGCCCCTCAGCGGGCAAAAACCTCCACTCACTGGAACAATCACCCCACTAACACGGCTTCCAGCGGGCAAATTCCCCCAGTCACTGGAAGAAAATGCCCGCAAATCAACTTCTCAGCGGGCAGATTCCTCCACCGATTGGAGGAAAACGGACAAAACCATACCCTCCAAGTGTCAGGATTCCTCCAGCGAGTGGAAGAAACAGCCCGCAGACGGGATACACTCATACTGCACGCGCATATTCGCCGGGGCCGCTATAGTGGAACACGTAATTCACGGCATGCGAACAGTATTCGCAGAATTCAAAGCCCGCTGGCTGGCGCGGCAGTTCTATGTCGGTACCCCTAGGCGTAGGCGGACGTGAGACTCCGTCGAGGCCCATCCCGTGGGAAACCGGCGGGATGAACCTATATACCAGCTATGTTGATTCAAACATTACTTATTGCCGTTTCCGTATCGATGGACACATTCGCCGTTTCCATCGGCAAAGGTCTCACCGTCAAAAAACTACGCGGCCTCGACGCGTTCAAAACCGCCCTCTGGTTCGGCGGATTTCAGGCGCTTTTCCCACTGCTCGGCTATTTCGCCGCCTCCACGTTCAGCAAATACGTGACCGCCGTCGACCATTGGATCATTTTCGGCCTGCTCGCCCTCATCGGCGGCAACATGGTGCGTGAAGCATTCGAAGAGGATGAAGAGAACGCCAAGGAAACCGCTGATTTCGATTGGAAGCACATGCTTCCGCTCGCCGTGGCCTGCAGCATCGACGCATTCGCCGTCGGCGTCAGTTTCGCATTCATGTCGTTGAACATTTGGATTTCAGTGATCATCATCGGCATCACCACCGGCCTGTTCTCCGCAGCCGGTCTGTATATCGGTCGCGCGTTCGGCTCGCGCTGGCAGAAGCCCGCACAGATCGCAGGTGGCGTCGTGCTTATTCTGATCGGCGTGAAAGTATTGCTGGAACATCTCGGATTCCTCGCATAATAATCGCAAATCAGATATACAAATAAATATACAAACCTACAGTAAAAGCCCGTAATCGCACATGATTATGCTTTTACATTACCGCTTGCCGCAAATACTTGCGATTATTTTCCTGCGCTTTCGCGTTTTCTCGCGATTGCAGGAATCACACTATTAGAACATGACGGTCGCGTACGATGCGATACCGACCACAATTCCGGAAATCATAACCGGCAGCAGCGCAATGCGATCCACGGATTCTTGGATTGCGGATCGGGATCGGCGTCACGATTCCACCAATACGAACACGCGTCAAGCGCGATAATCAGCAGCAACGCCACAATCACCGCAACAGCCCACGCCGTCGTCGAGCCATAATCGGTGGAAGCCGCGTTTTCGCCGGAACGAATCGGCAGCAGCGTCGATAGGAAGCACCAGCCGCGCTGCCAATCATGGCAACGCCTTCCACAACATTGTGCGACAGCGAACGAATCAGATGCGTACGGTTCTCACGCGCCATCTGACGCCCGAACGAAACCACAATCAGCAGGATCAGCAGACCGCCGACGCCGGCGATCCAGCCTTCCTGCATCCAAAACGTGTCTTCGTCACCCAAACCGGCAGGGAAAATCGCACGTCCGAGCATCATCGTCGTGGCACACACCACGGAAAGCAAGCCCGCAATCACGGAAATCGCATGCCCCGCAACACCATCGCGGAACGGGTTGAACACGGCAAGCAGCGCAATCATCGCCACGGAAGCCACAACCGTGAACGACACGATTGCGGGCTCTTCCGCATTCCCATAGGAAATGCCGGGAATCAGAGCAAGCACAACCAGCACCACATATGCGGCGATTTGGACGGCAAACACCTTGCCGAACGAGGCTTTCTGAGCCGACTTGACGGCAACTTTTTCAGAGGCGGTCATTTCGTCCCCTTTTCATGATTTTCCATAATGTGGTCATTACGTATGCGATACCATTAAATGTAGCCGCAAGTGTCCACATAGTTCAGATAAAATTAATGAACGCCGACAACACACAACAAGAGTACAATCGCGGCAACGATACAAAACCAGTACAAGAGACAAAGGGAGCTAACGTGACGGATCTGACGCTTATGACGTTCGCTAGCGACCCAGCTACCGTGCTTCCTTCTCTGGCGCTGCTTTCCCACCGCGTACGCGTGCTACCAATGGACGCGGCAAGTCTGGTGAAAATGCCGGAAAACACCATTCTTTTTCTGGATGCGCGGGATGATCTGGCCACGGCGAAAACATTGTGCCGCCTGATTCATGCATCCGGACTGTCCACGCCGATCGTGCTCGTCCTCACCGAGGGTGGCTTCACCGTGGTCAATTCGCAGTGGGGCATCGCGACGTGGTGGTGGCGTCCGCTTCCCCGGCCGAAGTTGAGGGGCGTCTTCGCTTGGTATCCGAGCGCGGCAACTCGCCGGTCAATGCGGTTTCCGGTTCCGGAGAATCGGGCGTGCAGAACGAAGACGGCATGATCCACTCCGGCGACCTGGTGGTGGACACCAACGGCTATACGGCAAGTCTGCATGGGCATCCGATCGACTTGGCATACAAGGAGTTCGAACTTCTCAAGTACCTCGTGCAGCATCCGGGACGCGTGTTCACCCGCGCGCAGCTGCTGCAGGAAGTGTGGGGCTACGACTATTACGGCGGCACCCGCACCGTCGACGTGCATATCCGTCGTCTTCGCGCCAAGCTGGGCGGCGAATACGAGCATGTGATCGGTACCGTGCGCAATGTCGGCTATCGTTTTGATCCTCCGGAAGAAGAGGAAGGCGAGGCGGCAGCCAAGGACGCCGCAGCCCACAACGCTTCGAGCGAAAACTGATTGTCGCACTATTCGCATTGCTGGCATTGCCTGCGATTTGCGATGCTTGCGATTGCCACGATACTTGCGATCTGACTGTCGGCTATCTCACTTTCGTACGCGCGATTGCATATTCATGCGACGGTAGACTGGTGCCATGCCCCGGGAATCGAAACAAGCGCGACTGTCACGCATGCATCAGGAATACGCCGTATTGTGCGAGGAGATTCCGCATCCGAAATGCGCGCTGAATTTTTCAAACCCGTTTGAGCTGCTGGTGGCGACCGTGCTAAGCGCGCAAACCACCGACAAACGCGTGAATATGGTCACACCGGAATTATTCGGCGAATATCCGGGACCGGCCGCACTTGCGAGCGCCAATCCCGAACACGTGGAAAGTATCATTCATTCCATCGGATTTCATCATACGAAGGCAAAGAACATCATCGGACTTTCTTACGCATTGTGCGAACGGTTCGACGGCGAGGTGCCGCAAACCATGGATGCTTTGACAAGTCTGCCCGGGGTCGGGCGCAAAACCGCGAACGTGGTGCTTGGCAATGCTTTTGGCGTGCCGGGATTCCCTGTCGACACGCATGTGATCCGTGTGACCGGGCGGCTGCGCTGGCGTTCGGACTGGGCGAGCGGCTCCCCCGACCCCAAAGCCATCGAACGAGAGATCACCGCCTGCTTCCCGCCCGAAGAGTGGACGGACCTGTCTCACAGGCTGATATTGCATGGTCGTGCCATATGCCATGCGCGCAAGCCCGACTGCCTCAACTGCCCCCTTAACGACACCTGTCCGAGCGCATTCGCAGCGTAACGCGCATGCCCGCTGTAGCCTGTGCCAACTAGACTCAGCACCATGGAAGACACCATGGAAGAAGAAAACGGGCGGGAAGCCAAGCTGAAAGCCGAAATCACGCGATGGCTGATCTTTTTCGGCGTCGCCATCATGCTCAGCGTCATGACCTGGCTGGGCTGGTCGCTGACGAACCGCAAAAATCCGATTACCTCCTTCACCACGCTCGTTTCCGACTCCTCCGTGGCCATCGGCATTCAGGGCAGCGCGCCGGAATCGCTCGACATCCGCACCGAACAGGGCACCGCGCTGGAGCAGGCGCTGCTCGAAAACGTGTACGAAACCCTGGTGTCACGCAGCGAAACCAACAAACTGCAGCCGTCAATCGCGAAATCATGGCAGATTTCCGACGACGGACTGACCTACACGTTCACGCTCAACAGCAACGTGACCTTCTCCAACGGCCATAAACTCGACTCGTCCGACGTGGTCTGGTCGCTGCAAAACGTCATCAACAACAATTACGTGGGATCCGACCAACTTGGTAGTCTCAAGGAAATCACCAATCCCGACGAAAAAACGGTGGTCATCACCCTCAATCAGCCGAATCCGTGCCTTCTGCGCGCGTTGAGCGGGCGTGCCGGCATTGTTTACGATGAGGAAAGCACGGCGAATTACGGCAAGAAAGCCGTGGGATCGGGACCGTTCACCGTGGAAGCCTCGTCGAAAACACAGATCGTGCTGCAGCGCAACGACTCGTATTGGGGCACCAAAGCCGCCGCATCGCAAATAACGCTGTATTACTACGCTTCCGAAGATTCGCTGGTCAGCGCCATGGAAGCCAAGAAAATCAGCATGGCATTGCCGTTGAGCGCGTCTGCCGCCGATGAGCTCAACCAGCAAAGCGGCATCAACTCCGACAGCGGCATCAGCTTCGACAAAGTGATGCTCGCCTTCAATAACGGCACCGAAAGCCCGTTCTCCGACGAGCAGATCCGCAAAATGACGAGATACGCCATCGACGCGCAGACCATCGCCAAAGACGCTCCGGACGCCTATTCGCCGCTCGGAGGCCCGATAAGCCCGCTGGAAGACGGGTATGAGGATCTGAGCGAACTGTTCCCCTACAATCTTGAGCAGGGCCAGCAGATGCGCAGCTATTTCGGCGCATACTATATCGCCGATATCGATCTGCTGGTGCCCAAGGAATATGAGCAGATCGGCAACACCGTGAAATCGGCGATCGAACAGCTCAATATCGGCGTCAATCTGGAAGTGCTCGATTCCGCGGCGCAAGTCACGGAACGCATGAACGCGGGCACCTACAATATCGCGCTCACCACCATGAGCGGCGAAAACGATGCGAGCGTATTCACCGACGGCCAGAGCGTGTTCCATTATGAGAACGGCGATGTGCAGCAGGCATATGCGGACGCGATGGCGGCCACCAATGATGACGATTATCAGGCACGCATGCGCACGTATGCACGCGCCGTCAGCGAAAACGCGGCAAGCGACTGGCTGTACACGCGCAAGAATTTCATGGCGGTAAGCGACCAATTGCAGGGATATCCGAAAAATCTGACCGACCGTCTGCTGCCGTTGAGCAGAGTGAAGTTGCAGTGATTTTCCCGCGATTGTCAATCAATCGCCGAACACTGCGGACAATCCGTGTGTTGCGCTGATTTTCTTGCGATTTCGGCATTCGGCTGCAGTTCCGTAAGTTGTCACATTCGCTTTCTAGACTAGCGTTTATGACTGAAAGCCAAGATACTACCATCAACGCGAACCTCACGCCGCTGCCCGACAAGGTCGGCGTGGACGGTCTCGAAGACAAGTGGCGCGAAGTCTGGGACGAAAGCGAAGTCTACAAGTTCCAGGGCACCCGCGACCGCAAGGCCGTGTATTCCATCGACACCCCGCCGCCCACCGTTTCCGGCCACCTGCACGTGGGCCACGTGTTCTCGTACACGCATACCGATGTGATCGCGCGATTCAAGCGCATGAACGGCTACGACGTGTTCTACCCGATGGCTGGGATGACAACGGCCTGCCAACCGAACGCCGTGTGCAGAACTATTACGGCGTGCGTGTGGACACCTCCCTCAAGTACGATCCTGATTTCGTGCCGCCGTTCGAAGGCACCGATGGCAAGAAGATCGACGCCAAGGATCAGGTTCCGATCTCCCGTAAGAACTTCATCGAACTGTGCGAGAAGCTCACCGCCCAGGATGAGAAGCAGTTCGAGGCGCTGTGGCGTTCCCTCGGCCTGTCCATCGACTGGACGCAGACCTACCACACCATCGGCGAGCACCCGCAGCGCGTGGCCCAGAAGGCGTTCCTGCGCAATCTGGCCCGCGGCGAAGCGTATCAGAAAGACGCTCCGGGCCTGTGGGATGTGACCTTCCAGACCGCAGTGGCCCAGGCCGAGCTGGAATCCCGCGAATATCCGGGCTTCTACCACAAGGTGGCGTTCCGCTTCGAAGACGGCACTCCGATCTACATCGAAACCACCCGTCCGGAACTGCTGGCAGCCTGCGGCGCACTGATCGCGCACCCGGATGACGAGCGTTACAAGCCGTATTTCGGCCAGTACGTCTACTCCCCGCTGTTCCACGTGAAGGTGCCGATTCTGGCGCACAAGGCCGCGGAAATGGACAAGGGCGCAGGTATCGCCATGTGCTGTACGTTCGGTGACGTGACCGACGTTGAGTGGTGGCGTGATCTGAACCTGCCGCTGCGTTCCATCATCCAGCGCAACGGACGCATCGTGATGGACACCCCGGACTGGATCGAAGACGAGGAAGGCAAGCGCGTCTTCCAGGAAACCGCCGGCAAGACGACATTCTCCGCACGCAAGATCATCGTCGACGCACTGCGCGAATCCGGCGATCTTGACGGCGAACCGACTCCGACCAAGCGTATGACGAACTTCTACGAGAAGGGTGACAAGCCGCTCGAAATCGTCACTTCCCGCCAGTGTACCTCAAGAACGGCGGCACCGATCAGAAGCTGAACGCCGAACTGATCGAACGCGGTCGCGAACTGAACTTCCATCCTGATTTCATGCGCGTGCGTTACGAAAACTGGGTGAACGGCCTGAATGGCGATTGGCTGATCTCCCGTCAGCGCTTCTTCGGCGTGCCGTTCCCGCTGTGGTATCCGGTGAAGGAAGATGGCACCGCCGATTACGATCATCCGATCGTGCCGAGCGAGGACCGCTTGCCGATCGATCCGACCGACGATGTGCCGGAAGGCTACAGCGAGGACCAGCGCGACGTGCCCGGTGGCTTCACCGCCGAACCTGACATCATGGATACGTGGGCGACCTCGTCGCTCACCCCGCAGATCGTGACCCGCTGGGAAGAGCCAGGCGAAGAGAACCAGGCGATTTTCAACGCCACCTTCCCGATGGATCTGCGTCCGCAGGTCAGGACATCATCCGCACCTGGCTGTTCTCCACCGTGGATCGCGCGCATCTCGAGAACAAGTGTCTGCCGTGGGCCAATGCCACCCTGTCTGGATGGATTCTTGATCCGGATCACAAGAAGATGTCGAAGTCCAAGGCAACGTAGTTGTGCCAGACAAGCCGATCAAGCAGTTCGCGCCGCGCGGTGCGTTATTGGGCCGCTGCGGCACGTTTGGGCCTGGATGCCACCTACGACGAGGCAGATGAAGATCGGCCGCCGTTTGGCCATCAAGCTGCTCAACGCCACCAAGTTCGCACTGGCCATCGGCCGTGAGGATGAGAACCACCATGTGGGCGCTCCGGCAACCGCAAGCTGGAACCCTGCGACGTGACCGAGCCGCTGGACCGCGCAGCCATGGCCAAGATGGCCCTCGTAGTGCGCGAAGCCACCGAAAGCCTCAACAACTACGAGCATTCCAAGGCTTTGGAAGTCATCGAAAACTACTTCTGGCAGTTCTGCGACGATTACATCGAGCTGGTCAAGAACCGTGCATACGCACCGCAGACTCCACCGGCCATGTGCCGAGCGAGAAGGCCGTGAAGTCCGCTCGCACCGCGCTGGGACTGGGCTTGGATGCCTTCGCACGCCTGCTGGCACCGTACCTGCCGTACGCCACCGAAGAAGTGTGGAGCTGGATGCATGAGGGCGAAGCTCCGTGCACCACGCCGCATGGCCGAAGGCTGAAACGTACGATGCGGCCGCAGCAGCCGTCTCCCCGGAGCTGCTCACCCATGCCGGTGAAGCTCTGGCCGCGCTGCGTGGCATCAAGTCGAAGGCCAAGGTTTCGATGAAGACCCCGATCCTTTCCGTGCAGCTGGGCGTTCCGATGAAGCGCGCGAATCCATCGAAAGCGCATTGGGCGATATCGCCGAAGCCGGTCGCGTGGTCGGACGCATCTCCTTCATGGGAGCGGCCGCCGCACTGAAGGCCGTCAAGGAAACCGCCGAAGCAGCCAAGGAAGCCGTCAAGGAGGCCAAGGCTGATGCCGAAGCCGCCATCGACGTGATTGTGGCCGACAGCGAACTTGGAGAGCCGCCGGCTAAAAAGCCGAAGAACTAATGGCAACTGTAGGTGAAACCGGCAGCTTCGTGGCAAAGCCGTTCACTTCACCTACAGACAGTCACAGGACTGTCTGCTTAACGGCTCAGCCGGCTAAAAAGCCTAAGAGGGGATCTTCCGCGATTGGAAGGCCCCCTCTTTGTGTATCTGGATCCTATGTTTATACATTTTTATAAAACGGGAACTGCAAGCAGATATTGAGATTGCGCGGCCTTAGCAGGCTGCGATTGCACAGGCATATCCGGATACAGCTTCTGCAAAGCCTGCTGCAATATTTCGGCAGCGGCCGCAATTTCAACGGTCTCGTCAATCAAATCGCTATTATCAGGCACAATCAACGTGCGATTTCCGGAACCAGCAATGCCGTATGCTGCAATCGGCAACGCACTTGTCATCAACATTTCGGAAGATGCGGTTTTTCCTGTTGTTCCAGTATTTTCAGATGCGGAATCTACCGAATCGCCATCGCTGGATTTCTTTGATTCCACTCCCCCGACTTCGCAACGTTCTTCGACGTGGTATCGGCAGCCGCGCCAAATGACGATCGCAGGCCGCCCGCGTAGCTCATCACATCATCCATGCTGATGGCGTTCTTGTCGTCCACCAAGCTGGCCACAGTACCGTCGGAAGCGTTCTGCTGATTGGCCGCATCCGCCTGCGCGCGTTCCTCTTTGCGTTGGGCCTTGATACGCGCCCGCTCGGCACGGCCCGCAAGCGACGTCTCCGAAGCCGAGGCAAGTCCCATAGACCCCTTCAACGTAACTTCCGAACCATCGACAGTATCGTCGGAACTGGTCGAATCATCACCTGCATCAAGCTGATCCGCAAAACGAAGCACGATCTGGTGGAACGCACTGGCCTGACCCGTGTGCTCGCTCGCATCCGCCAACGCCTGCATCGCATCGTCAACCTTACTTGAAGCCGACTTCAACTTCTCATTGCCGTCAATGCTGTTGCGCACATCCGCAATCGCCTGAGATTCCAAGTTTTGCGCCGAACCTGCGGAAGCCCCCAATTCCTTAAGCCGAGCGGTGTATGCGTCGGTGAAATCCATGGAATACGGAATCATCGCCGAAGAAAGCTGCGACTGGCCGGCACTGTAATCCTTGGCGCCACGCTGCTGCTCCTCGCCCGCACGCTTGTTGAGTTCCGCCACCAAACCGGATGTGCCACGCTGTTCGATGGTGCGAATCACCTCGTTCACCGCGTCGGCGGCACCCGTATGTCGGTATGCGGCGCTCACATCGTTGACCGCGTTGGCCAGATCGACCACGGACTGCGCCACCGCAGTATCGCCGTTCAATTCGGCCGCGGTGCCGAGAATGGCGGTAAGTTGCGTGGTATCGCCAATCGATCCGGAAAGATGCGTCGTGTACGAGCCGACGTACGCGTCGATATACCCGTTGAACGCCTGCTCATGTTCCTGCTCACGCTGGGCGATGGTCGTTTCGGCAAGCTCCTTTTCATGATCGCGCAGTTGTTCGAGCTGCGCGATGAGCTCATGGTTGCGTTGCGATCCGACATTCGTCAAACCATCCACCAATGTGGATGCGCGATCGGTCAAACTGGTGAGATTGCCATAGCAGCCAGTTTTTTCGGAATCGCAGGCAACAGCGGCGACGGACAGCGAACTCATAGTGAAGTTTTTCGCAGTCACATACGTATGAATCGTAAGATCCTCACCCGGCTTGCTACCGCAGCGACCAATGTCGACGAATTGCCGGCAGACACAAGCACGCCTTCGTCTGAGGTCACGTCATTGCCGACGCGGTTGGGAATGGTGAACGCGACGATCGGCGTCAGATCAGCCGTTTCCTCCGGTCGTTCCGATTTCAGATCGATGCGGATGCCGACCACGCCCGATGCACCGGAAATCTTGGATGCGCTGACGGTCGGACCGTCCAAAGTAAAGGTCGCCGTTATATCCCACGGCAGTTCCACACGCTCTTGCGGCACGCGCTGCGAAGACGTCGCGCCTCATCTGCATTCATGTCCGTATCAGTTGCAGAAGCGGCGTCACTCGTCAAATACAAGCGGCCCGGTTCATCAACGGACTCATATGCGCTCATCACATCGTGCGAGGCCACCGCCGAGACGTACTCGCCGTTCCGACGCACCGCATCAACCACATTCGAAACCCCGACCGCGCATACGGGAGCCGCCGAAACCAGCGTTACCGCAATGGACGCAGCCAGCATGTGCCGCAGATGGACACTCGCCACACGCATATCACGCTCATCACGCGTGCTATCGGCATGATGGGCACAAGATGCACGAAACGCAACAGAACGACGCATGCCGAGCCTCTCAATCGCAATCAAAACAACGTTCCAAAGCAATCAATGTAGCGCGCGGCATGCCCCGGCAAGAAACGATTTCGCGGAAAACAGACAGGTCAGGCGAATACGTCGAGCACACCCGGATCGACGCCGTTCTCGGCGATGCGCTTATGCCTGCGCTTGGCTTCGGTCACCACGAATTCGCGATACATTTCGGCGATGTCGGGATCCAACCCGGCATCGACAGCAATGCGGTGCAACCGTTCGATCTGGTAATCCTCACGCTTGTAATCGGCCGGCGCGAAACCCGCGCGGGCTTTCAGCACACCCACTTGGGACGTGTATTTGAAGCGTTCCGCCAGTAGGGAAACGATGGCCGTATCGACATTGTCGATCGACTGGCGCAATGCAACGATTTTCGCCACGGCATCGGCGACCTCGGGATTGCTTTGCGCGGTGCCCGCATCGATGACGGTTTCGGTTTCATGCTCTTCTTCTGGCCGAAGCCAGTCATGTTCGCTATCGCTCATGCGTACAAGACTACCGCGCGCATGTCACTTGGAGAAGTACCGTTGCAGCACAATCGTGGTTTCCGTGCTCACCGACACCGTTTGGTGGATGACGTTCAGCAGATCCTCAAGCTTGCTTGGCGAGGCTGCGCGCACGGTCAGCATGTAGCTGGGTGACCCAGCCACGGAATCGCATGACATGATGCCTTCGATATCCTGCAATTTGGCGGGAATCTCGGCTTCCTTGGAATAATCGATCGGCGTGACCGCAATGTAGGCACGTACGGCGAGGCCACGCTTTTCATCGTCGATAACGGCCTTGTAGCCGAGAATCACATTACGACGTTCCAGTTTCTGCACGCGCGATTGCACTGCGGAAATCGACAGTCCCGTAGCGTCCGAAAGCTGAGACAGCGTAGCGCGGCCGTCTTTCTCCAGCATGCTGAGAATGGTCTCGTCGATATCGTCGAATTGACCCACGCTCGCATGCGTGGCGTCGGGTTCGTTGCCATTGCCTGTCATAGATACCCCTTTCCAACAAGCATTCTGCATCAGTCCGGTAGGACCGACTCCCCTGTGCAACTCACGTTTCCGTCCATTACCATACCCACCCCAACACACAATCCGTCAACTGCATTTTCGTAACATTTCCAACGAATTTCGATTTTCAATCATTTTTCTCCTATTTTTTTCATATACCCCCTATATAGCAATACTATTTTCGTCTTTTTACTTTCGATTTCGTATTTTTTCGTGCGTCGGTTTTTACATACCGTATGTCCACAACGTGATCATCCACATTGCCGAATCGTGCGGAACTTCGAAAAACAATCGAAACGCATTCGAAAGTAGTTGAAAACTGCAAAACGGAAAAACAGCCGAACAGAAAGACAGCCGAACAGAAAGACAGCCGAACGAAACAAAAGGGCCGCATGGCGATTGTCATACGACCCTTGGATACGTAACCGCAGATTGCGATTACCTGCGATTAGCTGTTGCCGTTATTCGCGGTATTGCCGCTCTGCTGGATCAGCGACGCCATGAAATCACGGTTGGTCGCGGTCTTCTTCAGACGCGGCACAAGCGTCTGGTAAGCCTGCTCAGGCTCCAGACCGCCAAGCAGACGACGCAGACGGTAGATGATCGGCAGCTCCTGCGGATCGGTGATGAGTTCCTCGCGACGGGTGCCGGAAGCGTTCACGTCGATGGCCGGGAACAGGCGCTTGTCGGCCAGTTCGCGGCTCAGGCGCAGCTCCATGTTGCCGGTGCCCTTGAACTCCTCGAAAATCACCTCGTCCATCTTGGAGCCGGTTTCCACCAGTGCGGAGGAGATGATGGTCAGAGAGCCGCCGTTTTCGATGTTACGAGCGGCACCGAAGAACTTCTTCGGTGGGTACAGCGCCTGGGCATCCACACCACCGGAAAGAATACGGCCGGAAGCCGGAGCGGCGATGTTGTAGGCACGGGCCAGACGGGTCATGGAATCAAGCAGCACCACCACGTCCTGGCCAAGCTCCACGAGACGCTTCGCGCGTTCGATGGCGAGTTCGGCGACGGTGGTGTGGTCGGAGGCCGGACGGTCGAAGGTGGAGGAAATGACCTCGCCCTGCACCGTACGTTCCATATCGGTGACCTCTTCCGGACGTTCGTCCACGAGCACGACCATCAGGTGGACTTCCGGATTGTTGGTGGCGATCGCGTTGGCGATGTTCTGCAGGGTGATGGTCTTGCCGGCCTTCGGCGGAGACACGATCAGGCCACGCTGGCCCTTGCCGATCGGCGCCACGATGTCGATGAGACGGCCGGTGAGCTTGTTCGGCGCGGTTTCCTGCTTCAGACGCTCCTGCGGATACAGCGGAGTGAGCTTGTTGAACTGCGGACGGTTCTGTGCGGCCTCCACGGTCATGCCGTTGATGGAGTCGATGGACTGCAGCGGCACGAACTTCTGACGCTGGTTGCGGCGGTCGCCTCACGCGGGGTACGGATGGAACCGTGCACGGCATCACCCTTGCGCAGCCCATACTTCTTGACCTGGCCCATGGAAACGTACACGTCGTTCGGACCCGGCAAATAGCCGGAGGTACGCACGAAAGCGTAGGAATCGAGCACGTCGACGATGCCCGCGACAGGCACGAGATCCTCTTTCGGCTCCTCGTGACGCTGTTCGCGTTCAACATTGCGATCCGTGCGCTCGTTGCGCTCGACGCGATCGTTACGCTCGTTGCGATCATTGTTGCGGTCGCCGGTACGGCCACGACGCTCGTCACGCTCGTCATAATCGCGTCACGGCCACGCAGCGACGGCCACGACGATCCACGCGGTCACCCCTATCGCTGGCGCGACCGCGACCACGACGCGCGAAATCACCGTCTTCAGCCTCGTCACGACGTTCGTCATCATACTGCCCTGCGAAGCAACGTGGCGAGAATGTCATCAAGATCGCGCACAACGTCCTCATCCTTCGGCCCTTCCACCGCACGACGGCGACGGCGCGGCTCAACGTCGGACGCATCATCCTTACGATGGCGACGACGATCATCCTGCTTCGGCGAAGCATCGTCCAATCCCAGTTCGGCCAGCAGATCGGTGGCAGCGTCCGCATCACGGCGGCGACGGCGCTTCGGAGCCTCATCGATGCTGTCCAGGGCGTTCACCGCGGCCATGACATCGGCCGCCTCCTCGCTCGTCGGAGCCTCAGCCTGCTTGCGACGGTCAGCACGCTCGGTGCGCTCGGCACGTTCCATCTGTTCGGAGCGCTCCGCACGCTCAGCGCTATCAGCACGTCCGGCAAGGGTCTTCCTAACGGTTTTGGCCGTCTGCTTTTCGGACTGCTCAGCCTCGTTGGACTTGCCGGATTCCTCAGCCGTGTTCGCCGCGACCTCAGCGTCTGCGGTTTGGGCTTCAGCAGGAGCCACCGGAGCGGCCGGTGCAGCGGACTTCGGAGCTCGCACGGTCACACCGGCAGGCGCTTCACCGCCGGAACGAGCGGCCTGAAGCGTCGCGATAAGTTCCGGCTTACGCATGGTGGAGGTGCCACGAAGGCCCATCTGCTTGGCGAGCTCCTTGAGCTCAGGCAGTTTCATGTCTTCAAGATTCGGGCTGGTTGCCACTGGTTTTTGCCTTTCCCCTAGCTTTCGCAAGCACACGCCTGCAACAGCTGTAAAAAAGAGATACGGAAATTTCCGCCACTGAAGGTCCGCCGCGAAATATCACGGCTTTCGAACTTCCCTAACCATACAACGTCATCCAGACCAACGCAACGTAGGCGTGCCAACGTATTCATGCCAATCAAGCATTCAAGTCAATGACAAATCGCAAATCACAATGCGAAAGACCCGCCATGCGATCACATGACGGGGTCTTTCGCTTTACCACATGCTTTACAGCAACAGGTGCAGGTCTTGCCGGAACCTACTTTTCCTCGTGATAGCTCTTGTCGGTATTGACGGACCATACGTTCTTCTTGGACGTCTTGCCGTTCTTGATATTGCCGACGGCCTCGATTGCGGTGGCCATGGAATGATCCATGTTGTTGTAACGATGCTGGCCGTTGCGGCCGACGCAATACAGATTGCCGAAGGAATCGAGGTATTCCACGAGCTCAGGCATGCGATCGTAGGTGTCGAAATATGCCGGATACGCCTTCTTCACGCGCTCACGATGGGAGTCGATCACGTCTTGCGGACCGTTGATGATCTGCATGCGCGTAAGCTCCTGGATGGCGAACTTCTTCGCTTCCTCGTCAGACATGTTCCAGAAGGAATCGCCTTCTTCGCAGAAGTATTCAAGACCGATCCACACGGTGTTGTCAACGTCCTTGACCAGGTACGGGCTCCAGTTGTTGAAGATCTGCAAACGGCCGACCTTGTAGCCCGGATCCTGCACGTAAATCCAGCAATCAGGCACGATCGGCGGGTTGCCGAGGGTGGGAATGTCGGTGGTGTTCGACAGGCGCAGGTGCTTGACGAGCAGACCAACGGTCACGAAGTCGCGGTACGGCAGGCCGTTGGCGATTTCGGTCATGTCCTTCGGCGCGGGCTGGCTGGAAGCGTCCACGGCGTTGATGAGATCCTTGACGGGCATGGAGGAGATGAAGTCGTCCGCGGCCATTTCGGTGCGGTTGCCTTCGGAATCCTCATATACCACGGATGCGATCTTGCCGTCGGCCTGGCGAATCTCCACCACGTTCGCGTCGGTGATGACCTTCACGCCCGCGGCCTCGCAGTTGGCCTCGACGGTTTCCCACAGCTGGCCCGGACCATACTTCGGATACCAGAATTCCTCAATCAGCGAGGTTTCAACCTCAGCATTGCTGCGCTTCTTCGGCAGGAGCTTCTGGAACGCGTTCTTCAGCACGCCCATAATGCTCAGGCCCTTGACGCGCTGCGCACCCCAATCGGCGGAAATCTGGGACGGATGGCGACCCCACAGCTTCTCGGTGTACCCCTCGAAGAACATGGAATACAGCTTGCGGCCGAAACGATTGATGTAGAAGTTCTCCAGATTGTCTTCCGGCAGCTTGTGCACCATGGACTTCAGATAGCTGAAGCCGGCAACAAGCGTAAGCTTCGGACCATGGCCTTCAACGTGTTGGCGCTCAGGGAAATCGGGTAGTCAAAGAAGTGGCGGTTCCAGTAAATACGAGACACGCGATGACGCTTAAGCATCACCTTGTCTTCGACTTCCGGATCCGGTCCGCCCGGTTCCATATCGTGCTCGCGACCGAGCTTCTTGTCATCATAGCTTGGCGCGCCCTGCAGCGGCAGGACCCCCTTCCACCAATCCATGATGCGTTCGTCCTTCGAGAAGAAACGATGGCCGCCAATATCCATACGGTTGCCATCATGCTTGACGGTGCGGGAGATGCCGCCGAATTCGCGGGTCGCTTCCAACACAGTCACGTCGTAGTTCTCGGAGCCACCGTCCTTGACGAGCTCCCAAGCGCAGTCAGGCCTGCAGGGCCACCGCCGATAATCACCACGGATTGCTTTTGCGTCACTTTGAGGTCTCCTTATGAAAACAAAAATCCCTGATAGTCTACCCGAGGGTAGGGAAACGAACACCGCAACTTGTGCGAATGCTTACAAAATCAAGCCAAGTCAGCCGGATATACGGCTATCGCATCATGCAAAACGCAATCATCAAACCGGCCGATGCACGACCCGACTGCGCGGCCAAAGCGCGCAACCACATTACGCAATCCAACTACGCGACCAGCAACCGCACAACTGGCAACCGCGTGACCGGCAACTGCGCAACTAGATGGAATCAGGAATGTCAATATCGGTTTTCTGCACTTCCTCAACATTGACATCCTTGAACGTGACGATACGCACGTTCTTGACGAAACGACTGGAACGATAGACGTCCCACACCCAAGCATCAGTCAGGCGCACGTCGAAATACACGTCCTGGCCTGCGGAACGCACATTGAAATCGACTTATTCGCCAAATAAAAGCGACGTTCCGTTTCAACAACATACGTAAACAGCTTGATTACGTCGCGATACTCCTTATACAGAGCCAGTTCCGCGTCGGTTTCGTAATTATCGAGATCCTCGGCGCTCATCACTTACCTTCCGTATCGCGCTTGCGACCACGACCAAGCGTGCGCCACCAAGCTTCCTTCGACGTCTTACGCTCGCCCGCCGTGTACGGCCAGCTGTTTTCGGCATCGGCATCGCCAGTAACGGACTTGCGATCATCATGCTCGCTTTGTCGCGCAGGTTCCGCGCCTTCCGCGTCCTTCCGCACAGCCTCGGCCACGTCACCAGCACCATCGGAAGAAGCTTTCTGCACGGATTGCGCAGCTGCCGCGGCATCGTTGACATCCGTACCTTCCGCATCATGCTTCGAAGCATTCTTCTCATTCAGTCGGATGGCAATGGAATGCTCGCGCGCGCTCAACGCTTCCTTGACGCCCGGATTATCTTCGATCACATGCATGCCGAACGCGTCAAGCGAACGGATCGGGTCGAACTCGTCAACCAGCGTGTCCATAACGATCAGATCCTGGTAACGGTTCTGCGAAGCGTTCCACAAGGCGTCGCGCGAACGACCGGACGGCACGAATCCCAACGACTGGTACACGGACACGGAACGCGTGTTCTGCTCGGGCACGGCAACCCAAATGCGATGCATGCCAAGGCTGCCGGTTCCGGCGCAAGTCCGTACGTCATCACGCGCGGCATGATGTCACGCGAATAGCCACGGCCGCGGTAATCCTTGCCAAGCACCACCTGAATGCGCGCGGAACGAGCCCAACCGTCAATATCGATCAGGAAAATCATGCCAATCACATTGTCGGAATTCGCGGCATCGATCTCGCCATCGCCATCATGGTCGGCTTCGGTGATGATGGACCATGCGATCGTGCGACGCGACTCCGGATCCCCCACACCGGATTCGGTCGGCGTTTCGCCTTGGGACCATGCCACGGAACGACGCACCCACGCATGCACCGCGCCACGCTCGGCAACCCGATCCTTGCCGGTGATTCCGGAAGCGCCGATGTACGCCCCAATGGCGTCCATACGTTCAAGATCTTCGATCACGGACGGACGCAGATGCACCATCTCGCCCTTGATAGACGGAATGACGATGAGATCCGGCAATTCACGCGACTGCTGGTCCAACTGCTCCTGTGTCGCAGCCTCAACTTGTTCTGGCATTATTCCTGTCCCCTACATCATTGCAGGCACGACCGTCGCCGCACCCATACCGAGGGTATTGTACCCGACTGTATGTCAGCTGTGAATCCGCGCGGCGGCAATCGCTGTACATATTCCTCTACCAGCATAACCTGATGTTGAAGGACATGTCGGCAATCGTAAGAAAATGCGCTTCGCGATTATGCATTCTCTTTCTTTGAAATCCCTTTTCCGGAATAACGAAAAGAAAACGCACGTCCCAAGCTTTTTGGAACGTGCGTTTTCCTGCGATTCAACAATCGGCTGTAATCGTCAGCAATCGTTGTAAACGTTACTTGATCTTGCTCATCACGATCTTGGTGACGGCCTTTGCGTCAGCCTGACCGCGAGTGGCACGCATGACGCACCAATGATGGCGCCCATCGGCTTCATATTGCCGCTCTTGAGCTTTTCAACGATGTCAGGATTGGCTGCGAGAGCCTCATCCACGGCCTTTTCGAGAGCGCCGTCATCAGACACGACCTGGAAGCCATGCTTCTTGACGACCTCATCCGGAGTGCCTTCGCCAGCAAGCACACCGGCGACGGTCTGCTTGGCCAGCTTGTCGTTGAGCTTGCCATCGGCGATCAGCTTCTCAACCTCAGCAACATCGGCCGGAGTGATCGGCAGCTCTTCGAGGCTCACGCCCTTGTTGTTGGCTTCACGGCTCAGCTCGCCCAGCCACCACTTCTTGGCACCTGCGGCGGTGGCACCAGCCTTGACGGTCTCCTCAAGCAGATCCAGAGCGTCGGCGTTGAGCACGTCACGCATCTCCAAATCGTTGAAGCCCCACTCGCCCTTCAGGCGGTTGCGGCGCTCGCGCGGCATTTCCGGCATCTGAGCCTTCATCTCTTCGATGTGCTCCTTGGTGATGTGCAGCATCACCAGATCCGGATCCGGGAAGTAGCGGTAATCGTCGGCATCGGACTTCACGCGGCCGCCTGCGGTGGTCTGCGAAGCCTCATCCCAGTGGCGGGTTTCCTGCAGAATCTCGCCGCCTTCGCTCAGAATGGCCGCCTGACGGCGAATCTCATACTGAATGGTCTTTTCAATACCGCGGAACGAGTTCACGTTCTTGGTTTCGGAACGGGTGCCGAACGGATCGGACGGGCTGTTGCGCAGCGACACGTTCACGTCGGCACGCATGTTGCCCTGCTCCATGCGAGCGTGGGAAATATTAAGCGCACGCACGATGTCGCGGATGGCGCGCATGTAGGCACCGGCGATTTCCGGAGCACGATCGCCTGCGCCAACGATCGGCTTGGTCACGATTTCGATCAGCGGAACGCCTGCACGGTTGTAGTCGACCAGGGAGTGGTCAGCGCCTTCGATACGGCCGTCAGCGCCACCGACGTGGGTGTTCTTGCCTGCGTCGTCTTCGATGTGGGCGCGTTCGATCGGCACACGGAACACGGTGCCGTCTTCAAGTTCCACATCAAGATAGCCGTTGCCGTTGGTCGGCTTGTCATACTGCGAGATCTGGTAATCGCGCGGCATGTCCGGGTAGAAGTAGTTCTTACGCGCGAACTGGCTCCACTCGGCAATTTCGCAATGCAGGGCAAGACCCAGCTTGATGGCGTAATCGACGGCGGTCTTGTTGACCACCGGCAGAGAACCCGGCAGACCAAGGCTCACCGGGTGAGCTGGCTGTTCGGATCGCCACCGAACGAGACTTCGGCCGGGCAGAACAGCTTCGTGGTGGTGCTCAGCTCAACATGGGTTTCCAGACCGATGACCGGATCGAACTTCTTGACGGCATCGGCGTACTTCATCAACTTTTCAGCCATTTTGTTTTCTTTCCTCCGATGCTTCCTACTTGTTCAAGCCGTCGAGCCACGGGGTCTTCAGGGACTGCCAGATCGGACCGTTCCAGTCTTCCTCGAGAGCGCCTCAAGTGCCGCGGCAGGCTTGTACATGGCCTCGTCACGCTGCTGCGGAGCGAGGAACTGGAAGCCAACCGGCAAGCCGTCGTCGCTCAGACCAGCAGGAATGCTCATGGCCGGAACGCCTGCAAGGTTGGCCGGAATGGTGGTGATATCGATGGCGTACATGGCCATCGGATCCTCGGTCTTTTCACCGAACTTGAATGCGGTGACCGGGCTGGTCGGGCCAACAAGCACGTCGACCTTCTCGAAAGCCTTCTTGAAATCGTCGATGATCAGGGTGCGCACCTTCTGTGCGGAACCGTACCAAGCATCGTAGTAACCGGCGGACAGGGCATACGTGCCAAGATGATACGACGCTTGACCTCGTCGCCGAAACCGGCTTCACGAGTGTAGGCCATCATGTTGGCGGCGGTCTGCGGAACGCCTGCCGGCGGCATGACGCGCAGACCGTAGCGCATGCCATCGTAACGGGCCAGGTTGGAGCTGACCTCGGACGGCATGATGATGTAGTACGCGCCAAGGGAGTACGGCAGGTGCGGCAGAGACACTTCAGTGACTTCAGCGCCCATCTCCTCAAGCTTCTTGACACCTTCGTTGAAGCGTGCCATAACGCCCGGCTGGAAGCCTTCGCCGCCGAGCTCCTTGATCAGCCGACTTGAGGCCCTTCAGATCACGCTTCATGCCTTCGCGGGCGGCTGCCACCATCGGGCGAGGACCTTCCGGAATGGACGTGGAATCGCGCTTGTCGTGGCCGCCGATCACTTCCTGCAGCAGGCCGCGTCGAGCACAGTACGGAGCATGGCCGATCTGGTCGAGCGAGGAAGCCATGGCGATTGCGCCGAAACGGGAGACACCGCCGTAGGTCGGCTTGACACCGACGGTACCGGTCAGCGAGCCCGGCTGACGGATGGAGCCACCGGTGTCGGTACCCAGGCGAGCGGGGCTTCGAACGCTGCCACTGCAGCTGCGGAACCACCGCCGGAACCGCCCGGAACACGTTCGGTATCCCACGGATTGTGTGTGGTCTGGTAGGCGGAATGCTCGGTGGACGAACCCTGAGCGAACTCATCGAGGTTGGTCTTGCCCAGCAGCGGCATGCCTGCAGCCTTGAGCTTCTCGATGACGGTAGCGTCGTACGGAGGCACCCAGCCTTCGAGGATCTTGGAAGCTGCGGTGGTTTCGATGCCCTTGGTGACGATCATGTCTTTGATGGCGATCGGCACGCCGGCGAGTTCCGGCAGCTGTGCCTTTTCCTCATCGGACTTGGCATCGAAGGCGTCGGCCTGCTCGAGAGCCTGATCGCCGGACACCTTCAGGAAAGCCTTGATGCTCGGCTCGGCGGCCTCGATGACTTCGAGATGCGCTTCAACCAGTTCACGGCTGGAAACTTCCTTGGCCTTGATCTTAGCCGCCATCTCGGCGGCGGAAAGCTTGACGAGTTCGTTCATGTCACTCCTCCCCCAGAATGCGCGGCGCAACAAACATGCCGGCTTCGGAAACCGGAGCGCCTGCGGTCGCTTCTTCCTGAGTCAGCGGGGTTTCCGGCACATCCGGGCGCAGGTAGGCTTCCAGCGGAATCGGGTTCGCGGTTGGTTCCACATCGTCGGTAGCGACTTCCTGGACCTTGTTGATGGATTCTGCGATGACGTTCAGATCGCCCTGCAGACGGGCAATCTCCTCGTCAGTAAGTGCAATTCGGGCCAAATCGCCAGATGCACGATTTCTTCTTTGGTGAAGTAGGCATGACCCTAACAGTAACGCGTCTGTGTGACGAGCGCCCGCCCATTTCGTCTCGCCCGGCAGCCCCACCACGCTC
>ENA-OQAS01000418-OQAS01000418.1-human-gut-metagenome-genome-assembly--contig:-NODE-418-length-22339-cov-9.020484_pt1 | contig 22339 bp, 27 predicted proteins | sample MGYA00242733_ERZ504523 | MGnify/ENA primary metagenome ERZ504523 (study PRJEB26092, sample SAMD00036239) | human gut metagenome | host: Homo sapiens | study: EMG produced TPA metagenomics assembly of...
GCAGCGAGCCGCCGTCCACGTCGTAGAAGCGCTGCAGCAGCTTGATGAGCGTGGTCTTGCCCGCGCCGGTGGGGCCGACGATGGCGATGGTCTGGCCGGGCTGCGCCTCGCAGCTAAAGTCGTGGATGATGGTCTTGTCGGGCGTGTAGCCAAACTTGACATGGTCAAATTCCACGTGACCGGGGCGCTTTTCGGGAACCTGCGCGTCGGCCTTCTGCTCCTCCTCGGGCGCGGCCAGGAACTCAAAGACGCGCTCGGTGGCAGCGGCCATCGACTGCATCGTGTTGCTCACGTTGCCCAGCTGCTGCACGGGTTGCGTAAAGTTGCGAACGTACTGGATAAAGCTCTGGATGTCGCCGGGCGTGGCATTGCCGGTCAGCGCGAGCTGTGCGCCCACCACGACGACGCCCACGTAGCCCATGTTGCCCACCAGGCTCATAAGCGGCATCATCAGGCCCGACAGGAACTGCGAGCGCCAGCCACTAATAAAGAGGCGGTCGTTTTGACGGTCGAACTCCTCGATCGAGGCCTCGGCGCGGTCGAACACCTGAATGACATTCTGGCCGGCAAAGTCTTCCTCGATAATGCCGTTGACGGCGCCCAGGACCTGCTGCTGCTCGCGGAAGTACGGCTGCGAGAAGTGAATCATCACCATCAAGATAATTGCGGCTGCCGGCAGCGTGAGCACGGTGACGCCGGTGAGCGGCAGGCTGATCGACAGCATCATGACGAGCACGCCGATAATCTGCGTGACGGACGTAATAAGCTGCGTCACGCTCTGGTTGAGCGACTGGCCGAGTGTATCGACGTCGTTGGTGATGCGGCTGAGCACATCGCCCTTGCTGTGACCGTTGAAGTAGCTCATCGGCACGACGGCAATCTTGGCGGCGATTTCCTTGCGCATGCGGTAGCAGATCTTTTGCGTGACGCCGGTCATGAGCCAGCCCTGGACCAGGCTGCAGACAGAGCTCGCCAGATACAGGCAGAGCAAAAAGCCGAGCGTCTTGGCGATCCAGTCAAAGTCAACGTCGCCGGTGCCGTTGACCTTGGCGACCAGGCCTTCGAACAGCTTGGTCGTAACCTGGCCGAGCACCTTGGGCCCCACAATGTTAAAGATGACCGAGCACACGGCAAAGGCGACGGCGGCAAACACGGCAATCTTGTGCTGGCCGATATAGCCGAGCAGCTGCCTCATGGTGCCCTTAAAGTCCTTGGCCTTTTCGCACGGCGCATGCCACCCATGCGGCCCATGGGTCCACGCTGACGGGTGGGCTTGGGAATTTGGGTCTTGGTCTCGTCTGCCATTAGCGCTCGCCTCCTTCCGTGACGGCTGCAATTTCTTCTTGGGTAAGCCCCAGCTCCTCGGCGGAAAGCTGCGACTGTGCGATCTCCAGGTACGCCGGGCAGCTGCGCAGCAGCTCCTCGTGCGTACCGGTGCCCACCACGTGGCCGTCGTCGAGCACGATGATCTGGTCGGCGTGCATGATGGTCGCGATGCGCTGGGCCACGACCACGAGCGCGGCGTCGGTGACGTTTTTGGCCAGCTCTTCGCGCAGGCGCGCGTCGGTCTTGTAGTCGAGGGCGCTAAACGAATCATCGAACACCACGACCTCGGGCTTTTTGGCCAACGCGCGGGCGATGGCCAGACGCTGGCGCTGACCGCCCGAGACATTGGAGCCGCCCTGGCTAATGGGGAGTCGTATCCGTCCTCGCGCTCGGCGATAAGTCCTCCGCCTGGGCGACGTGTGCTGCCTGGCGCATATCCTCGTCACTCACCATGTCGCCGGCAAACTTGAGGTTGCTCTCGACGGTACCCGAGAACAGACGACCCTGCTGCGGAATATAACCGATGCGGCGGCGCAGCTCAGAGAGGGTCATGTCGCGCACGTCGATGCCGTCGAGCGAAATGCTGCCGCCCGTGACGTCGTACAGGCGCGGAATCAACTGTACAAGCGTGGACTTGCCCGAGCCCGTGGAACCAATGATGCCGAGCATCTGGCCGGCGTGCGTGGTGAAGTTTACGCCGCTAATGACGTCGGCGCGGGCATCGGGATACTGGAAGCTCACGTCACGGAAGGTGAGCTCACCGCGCGGCGCGCTGGCAGCAGGCAATTTGGGTGAGACAGGGTCGTTGATGCTCGTGGGACAGGTGATGACCTCTTCCACGCGCTCGGCTGCGACCTCGGCGCGGGGCAGGATGACCGAAACCATGGTGAGGATCATAAAACGCATGACGATCTGCATGGTGTAGGAGATGAACGCCATCATGTTGCCGACCTGCATCACGCCGTCGGACACGCCTGCGCGCCAAACCAGACGATAAGCACAGTGACGCAGTTCATGACGAGCATCATGAGCGGCATCATAAAGCTCATGGCTCGGTTGGTGTAGAGCTGCGTGGTCATCAGGTCGAGCGAAGCCTTGTCAAAACGCTCGAGCTCATGCTCCTCGCGGTTGAACGAGCGGATAGGCATAAGGCCGTCGAGCAGCTCGCGGGCGGTAAGGTTCACGCGGTCCACGTAACTTTGCATCTTTTTGAACTTGGGCATGGTGAGGCCCATGAGCACGCCGACGACGGCCGAGACCGCGATGATGGCAACGGCGATGGTCCACTCCAGGCCGGTATGGTTGGCCAGGACGCGCATGACGGCGACGATGCCATGACGGGGGCCATCAGACACATGCGGATAAACAGGGTTGCGGCCATCTGGATCTGCTGAATGTCATTGGTGCAGCGGGTGATGAGCGAGGCCTGGCTAAACTTGCCCACCTCGGCCGGCGAGAAGTGCATAACCTTGTTGAAGGTCTCGCGGCGCAGGTCGCGGGCGATGGAGCAGGCAGTGCGCGAAGCAACGGCACCGGTCAGGATGGTGGCGACCAGCGACACCAGACACAGCCCAAACATCGTGGTCGCCATGCGGCCCAGGTAGGCGTTCTGCACGTCGGCGGGGTCGATGCCCTGTGCCTTGTACTCGTCCTGCACATAGCTCACGGCGCGTTGGGTCACGATGGAGCCCGACATGGAGCCCATTTTGTCCGCCATATCGTTGGCGCCCTCGACGAGCTTGCCCTGGTCGATTAGGCCGCCTTCAACGCCTAGACGCAGACCCTTCATGGTGATCTTACCGCCGTCGGCGTCGATCTGCTTTTGCATATTCTGCGCCGCTGCGGCCTTCTGCTGCATCTCGGCGAGCTGCTCGGGCGTCATCGCTGCCATTTGCTCGGGCGTGGGCATGGCCTGAGCGGCGTCGCTGTCTTTCTCGCTGGACGTGCCGGTCATGTCTCCCATGGAGTCGGCGTCGATGCCCTGGTTGAGCGAAAGGACGACGGTCTCGGGCAGGCTCATAATGTCGGTAATTTTGCCTCCATCGGCACGCTCTTCCTCGGTGCCTTGTACGTTCGAATGCCGTTTTTGTCAGCCTTGCCAAACGCAGCCTCTACCGTCTTGGCGTCTTTGGCGCTCATAAAGAGTTCGAGGTCGTCGAGCGATTCGGCGCGAATGGTGTCGGGCACGGGCGAGGCGATGCCGCCTTGCTGCACGCCCACGTCGACGATATCGCTCATGTAGGTAGCAGTGCCAGATCGGCGTTGCAGCTGATTACGATAAGTACGATAGCTGCGAACAGTGCCAGGACATGCTTTTTAAAGAGCTTGAGAATCCTCACTCGGCATCTCTCCTTTCTTGATTGCGGTCGATAATTTCGTTGGCACGTCTAAGAAGGCGCACCATCTCTTGGGTATCTGTTTCGCCGAGCTGCTCGAGGAAAGCCGCGGTGCGCTCCTCGAATTCCCGTCGTTTGATTTCGAGATCCTGGAATCCCTTGTCGGTCACTATGACGTGTACGCGACGACGGTCGGTCTTTGAGTGCTCGCGCTCAATCCAACCCTTGGCCTCGAGGGCGCGCAAGATATTGGCGATGCGGGCGCTCGAGACCCAGGCACGATCGGCGAGTTCGCTCGGCGTGAGCGAACCGCCAGCGAGCATGAGGCGCGCATGACGCCATCTCGCCGCTGAGAGCTTTGTCCACAAAGCGCGAAACGCGCTGGTGAATGCCGCCAAACTCAGTAAGGAGCTGACGTCCAAGCTCATGGAAATCGGTATCTTCCACCGAAAACCCCTAACACTAGAAACTATTTTCGGTGAAAGATGATACCCTTGCACGCGCACCCTATACGGTAGATTTTGGGTCATGCCTAGAAAACAACCTTTAGGCGACCTCCGTACACCGTCGGTATCAGCAAAGTAAGGGGTAGATCGTAAGGCATGTCCCAAAGCCTACTCAGAGGCACTTTACTCTGCTAAAGCTGGCATAACAGCTAGAGCGAACGTCGTACAAAGGCAAGGAAAAATACCAAACAAATCGGTGAACGGTAGTTGTTCACGCTCGCATTTCCTGCGGGTTTGTAAAAAACGCCCTTATGATATAAAAAAAGAAACATATAACAGCCCAGATGGAGAGGGTCGCTATGTTATCCTTCTCAAACGGGTGAAATCTTGGGTTTTGGGTTGCAGTTCCAAGGTGGACAAACGTTTTTCCCTGCACCAACATGTGGTGAAGAACGGAAGAAGCCGGTAGTGCAAGCCGAAAATTCAAGAATTCAATAAGCAGCGGTGTGAGAGAGCGCCGCATTACACGTAACTAGGAGCGTGGTTACACAATGCAGGAGGCATGGGAAGGCTTCAAGGAAGGCATTTGGACGGGAGAGGTTGACGTCCGAGACTTCATCCAGAAGAACTACACCCCTTACGAGGGCGACGAGTCGTTCCTCGTAGGTCCGACCGAGCGTACCAAGGAGCTGTGGGGCGAGGTTCTCGACCTGCTGCTTAAGGAGCGCGAGCAGGGCGGTGTCCTCGATATGGACACCAAGACCGTCACGGGTATCGTGAGCCACCCCGCTGGCTACATCGATAACGCCCACCGCGAGAAGGAGACCATCGTCGGCCTCCAGACCGACAAGCCGCTCAAGCGCGCTCTGCACGTCAACGGCGGTATCCGCATCGCTTGCCAGGCCGCCAGCCAGCACGGCTACAAGGTCGACGAGAACGTTGTCGAGCGCTACACCTTCGAGCGCAAGACCCACAACGCCGGCGTCTTCGATGTTTACACCCCCGAGATGCGTGCTTGCCGCTCGGCTCACATCATCACCGGTCTGCCCGATGGCTATGGCCGCGGCCGCATCATCGGCGACTACCGTCGTGTCGCCCTGTACGGTGTCGACTACCTGATTAAGGACAAGGAGGCCCAGAAGGCTTCCACCCCGACGGTCATGACCGCCGACAACATCCGCGACCGTGAGGAGCTGCAGGAGCAGATCCGCGCCCTCGGCGAGCTCAAGATGATGGCCGAGACCTATGGTTTCGACATTTCCAACCCTGCTACCAACACGCAGGAGGCCATCCAGTGGATGTACTTCGCCTACCTTGCTGCCGTCAAGGAGCAGAACGGCGCCGCTATGTCCATCGGCCGTACCTCTACGTTCATCGACATCTATGCTGAGCGCGACCTTGCCAACGGTACCTTCACCGAGGAGCAGATCCAGGAGTTCGTGGATCACTTCATCATGAAGCTCCGCATGGTCAAGTTCGCCCGTACTCCCGAGTACCAGGCCCTGTTCACCGGCGACCCGCAGTGGGTCACCGAGTCCATCGGCGGCATGGGTGTTGACGGCCGTACGCTCGTTACCAAGATGAGCTACCGCTACCTGCACACGCTCGAGAACATGGTACCAGCCCCGAGCCCAACATGACCGTTCTGTGGTCGACCCGTCTGCCCGAGAACTTCAAGAAGTTCTGCGCCAAGACTTCCGTCGCCAGCTCCTCGATCCAGTACGAGAACGACGACCTCATGCGCGTCTATCACGGCGACGACTACGGCATTGCCTGCTGCGTGTCCTCCATGCGCATCGGCAAGGAGATGCAGTTCTTCGCGCCGCGCCAACCTTGCCAAGTGCCTGCTCTACGCACTCAACGGCGGTGTTGACGAGGTCTCCAAGAAGCAGGTCGGCCCCAAGTATCGCGCCGTCGAGGGCGATACGCTCGATTACGACGACGTTGTGGCCAAGTACAACGACATGATGAAGTGGCTCGCTGGCGTGTACGTCAACTCGCTGAACATCATTCACTACATGCACGACAAGTATTGCTACGAGCGCATCCAGATGGCTCTGCACGACAAGCACGTGCACCGCTGGTTCGCTACGGGCATCGCTGGCCTTTCCGTCGTGGCTGACTCCCTGTCCGCCATCAAGTACGCCAAGGTTCACCCCGTCCGTGACGAGAACGGCATCATCGTCGACTTCGAGACCGAGGGCGAGTTCCCCAAGTACGGTAACGACGACGACCGCGTCGACCAGATTGCTCACGACGTTGTGCACCAGTCATGGAGTACATCCGCATGAACGACACCTACCGCAACTCCGTGCCCACGACCTCGGTTCTGACCATTACCTCCAACGTCGTGTACGGTAAGAAGACCGGCTCCACGCCCGACGGCCGCAAGGCTGGCCAGCCGTTCGCCCCGGGTGCTAACCCCATGCACAAGCGCGATAGCCACGGCGCCATCGCTTCGCTGTCTTCGGTTTCCAAGCTCCCGTTCCGCGATGCTCAGGACGGCATCTCCAACACCTTCTCCATCATCCCGAGTGCGCTCGGCAAGGAGGACCAGGTGTTCTTTGGCGATATCGACCTTGATCAGCTGGGCGAGTAACTATTGTTAGTGCTATACTAACAATAACGATTACTGATTAGTGCGCCGGTTTCGGCCGGCGCCTATTAATCGAAGGAGACACATTATGAAGGTTTCTGAAGTTTCCGAGACCCAGGCCGATAACCTGGTCCACATGCTCGACGCTTACGCCGAGAAGGGTGGCCACCACCTGAACATCAACGTCTTCAACCGTGAGACGCTGCTCGACGCTCAGGCTCACCCCGAGAAGTACCCGCAGCTGACCATCCGCGTTTCCGGCTATGCCGTGAACTTCCACACGCTCACCAAGGAGCAGCAGGACGAGGTCATTGCGCGTACCTTCCACGACAAGTTCTAAAGGGGCTCAACTCCCGCAGGATCGCCGGGGCTGTTGGGCTACCTCCCAAAACGCCTCGGACATGCAAAGAGGCTCGCTGCGCACTTCGTGCGGCGAGCCTCTTTGCGTCCTGCGGAATGTTTTGGGAGGTAGCCCAAACAGCCCCGGCGGGGGTCCTGTGTAGTCACCCTTTAGGCGAAACTCTCCTAATTATTTGGATGAGTCGTTTACTTACTTGTACTGTTACCGTCTTCCCGCTGTTGTTGGGGTATGCTTTGTTCGTATGTAAACGTATGACATGTTGATGGGGGAGGGTGCTATGGCTCGCGAGAGTGCTCGTTCTAAGGATACGGCTAAGCCTGGCATCAAGGAAGTTGCAGCGGTGGCGGGGGTTTCGCCTACTACGGTATCTCGTGTGCTTAATAATCGCGGCTATATTAGCCAAGAGACCCGCGATAAGGTCCATGCCGCGATGAAGCGCATCAACTATACGCCCAACGATATCGCCCGTGCCATGCTCAACGGTCGCCTGAATCTTATCGGTATGATCGTCCCCTATGTCAGCAGTCCGTTTCATGCCCAAGTGGTTCAAGTCATTGAGCATACCCTGGCCGAAAACGGTTTTAAGATGCTGCTGTGCAATAGCGCCAATCGACCCGAGCTTGAGCGCTCTTATATCGACATGCTTCGACGCAATATGGTTGATGGCGTCATCGTCAACTCGCTTAATATCGGTGCCGAGGCGTATGCGAGATGGGCTTGAGTCTGGTTGGTATCGACTGCGACCTTGGCGAAGCTCTGTTCAGATTGCGAGCGACAGCTATAGCATCGGCGAACTTGCCACGCGTCGCCTGATCGATGACGGATGTTCACGCATCCTGTGCCTGCGCAGCAATAGCCGCATGCGCATGCCTGCCAATAAGCGTACCGATGCCTACCTCGATGTTGTTGAACAGGCCGGTTTGCCCGCGCTTGTCCGTGAGGTCGAGTTCGTTAAGCCCGACGACGAAAAGAGCGCGGTCGTTGCGAAGATCCTCGATGAGAACCCCGATATTGACGGCATCTTTGCGGGAGACGACACGATGGCGGCTATCTGTCTTAACGTGATGAAGCAGCGCGGCTTGAGCGCTCCGGATGATATTAAGGTCGTGGGCGCGGATGGTGCCCGCCGCACTATGACGTTTATGCCTGACTTAACAACCGTACGCCAAGATATCGATCGCATCGGTGAGCTCGCGGCGCAATCTATCGTCGCTCTTGTTAACGGCGAAAAGCCCGAATCGAATATCAAGCTCCCCGTTGAACTCATTGAGGTAAAACCGCGTAGTTCATCCCGTGCCAAAAGAATTCCTCAAACGCCTCTGATGACCGTTCGCCGGCATATGTCAACCGTTTGCCGACGACTGGAACTGCGAAAAGACGTATTGATGTGAAAACGTTTGACATATGAAAACGATTGACATATCTTGCAGTTGTACCGAGTTAGTATCTCGTGGGAAAGGAAGTCTCGGATGCACAAGGTTTATTACCAGCCTGAGGGAATTTGGGTAGGCGACATCATGCCGTACGGCGAGGACGGCACGTTCTATCTCTATCATCAGCGTGACACGCGTAACCCCGGACCTTTCGGAGAGCCGTTTGGCTGGGCACTCGCGACGACCAAGGATTTCGTCAACTACAAGGACTTTGGTGAGAGCCTTGAGCGTGGCGGCGACGAGGAAGTCGACCAGTACGTTTATGCCGGCACGGTGTTTAAGGTGGGCGACAAGTACCATGCGCTCTACACTGGTTGCAATCGCGATAAGGTCCGCGCACGCTTGATGAAGCAGGTTCTTCTTCACGCAACGAGTGACGACGCCGTCAAGTGGGAGAAGAACATCGCCGAGACGCTGCTTCCGCCCCAGGAGGGTTACGATGACCGCAACTGGCGCGATCCCTTTGTTCTTTGGGATGAGGAGAACGAAGAGTACATGCTCATCCTCGGCACGCGTGTGGGCGAGGACAAGCGTCTGATGACCGGTCGTCTGGTCAAGTTCACCTCCAAGGACCTGGATACCTGGGAGTTCCAGGGCGACTGGTGGAATCCGGGCCTGTACACCATGTTCGAGATGCCTGATCTCTTTAAGATGGGCGACTGGTGGTATCTGGTGTTCTCTGAGTACAGTGATGGCAACAAGACCCGTTACCGCATGTCTCGCTCTATCAACGGTCCTTGGATCACCCCCGCTGACGATTCCTTCGATGGCCGCGCGTACTATGCTGCACGTACCGCATTTGACGGCGAGCGCCGCGTTCTCTTTGGTTGGGTTCCTACGCGCGACGAGGGCGGCGACCCCAGCTCTTACCTGTGGGGTGGCACTTTTATGCCTCTCGAGATCGTTCAGCGTGCCGACGGAACGCTCGGCACCAAGCTTCCCGACAGCATGCTTGGCGCCTTTGGCGAGGCTAAGGCAGTCGAGGCCTTTGAGCTTTCGTGCGAGTCGGGCAAGGTCGAGCAGGTGCTCGCCGCGGATGCCGGTTCTACCTATATGCTCGACGCCGAGATCGAGCTCGCCGGTGACGCTGCCGGCTTCTCGGTGAAGCTTGCCGAGGACGCCGAGTCCGGTCTTGCCTATGAGTTCCGCGCCAACCTGCGTGAGGGCAAACTCGAGTTTACGGCGGCCCCCCAGTATCCGTGGTTCCAGGTCAACAGCATGGGCCTCGAGCGTCCGTTGTTCTTTAAGGGCGAGGGCACTCACCATGTGCGTCTGGTCGTCGACGACGACATCACGACCATCTTTGTCGATGATGTTGCGCTCAACGCTCGCTTCTGCAACAAGCAGGGCCAGGGTGTGGCGCTTACCGTCACCGACGGTGCGCTCAAGTGCGCAAACGCAACGATCGCGTCTCTGTAGCGGCAACGAACCGTTTTATGATTTAGAAAAGGAATGGAGAGGAACATGGACTACAAGGCAGTGTCCCAGCAAGTCGTCGACAACGTCGGCGGACTGGAGAACATCGAGGGCGCCACGCATTGCGTGACCCGTCTGCGTCTGGTGCTCAAGGATACGAGCAAATACAACAAGGCCGAGCTCGAGAACATCGATGGCGTCAAGGGCGTGCTGTACAACAGCGGCCAGCTCATGATCATCTTCGGTACCGGTACGTCAACAAGGTTTACGATGAGTTTATGGCTCTGACGGGCGTTAAGGAGATCAGTGCTTCCGAGGTCAAGGCGCCGAGGCGGACAAGAAGGGCAAGTTCTTCTCGGTCCTCAAGGTATTCTCGGATATCTTTATCCCCATCATTCCTGCCTTCGTCGGCGCTGCAATCATCATCGGCCTTAAGTCGCTGATCGTTGCCAACGGCCTCTTTGGCATGGAAGGCAGCCTCGCCGATCACAGCGAGTTCCTCAAGAACCTCGCAAGCTTCTTTGCCATTATCGCCACCACGTTCGACTACCTGCCTGTCCTGGTTATGTACAGCGCGGTCAAGCGTTTTGGCGGTAACCCGATCCTGGGCATCCTCGTCGGTATCGTCATGGTTCACCCGAGCCTTATGAACCGCAACACGTTCGTTATGGACCCGACGGGTGCTGAGTACTGGAACTTTGGTCCGCTATCCATTCCCATGGTTGCTTTCCAGGGCGGTGTGTTCCCCGCAATCCTGACTGCCTGGTTTATGGCCAAGGTCGAGAAGATTGCCCAGAAGTACATCCCCGAGGTCGTTTCGTTCGTTTTCGTCCCGACCGTTACCCTGATTCTTGCTAACGTCGCCCTGTTCACCGTGTTCGGCCCGCTCGGCAACCTGATCGGTGACGTCCTCGCCGGCGTAATCGATATCCTGTACAACAGGATGGGCGTCTTTGGTGCCTTTGTCTTCGCCGCGTTCCTGCAGCCGCTCGTCGTTACCGGTACGCATCAGTTCATCCAGGGTATCGAGGCTAATCTCGTTGCCACGACCGGCTTCAACTACATTCAGGCCATCTGGTCCGTTTCCATCATCGCCCAGGGCGGCGGCGCCATCGGCATGTACCTCATTCACAAGAAGCATTCCAAAGAGCGCAACATCTGCATGTCGTCCTTTATCCCGACGCTGGTCGGAATCTCCGAGCCCGCTATCTTTGCTGCAAACATGCGCTACTCGATCATTCCGTTCATCTGCGCTTGCATCGGTGCAGGCTGCGGCGGTGCCTTCGTGAAGCTCTTTGAGGTGCGCGCTATCGGCCAGGGTCTGACCGGCGTACTTGGCCTGCTCATCGTCACGCCCGAGACCCTCGTGTGGTATGTGGCTGGCAATCTGATCGCTTTCTTCGTCCCGATTATCCTGATCTTTGCCTACAACAAGGCAAAGGGCGTTCCGACCACCGATGAAGAGGGTGCAGGCGCCGGCTTTGATGTCAGCTTCTAATCCAGATCCGTCAAGGTAATGTACGGGTTGACCTGTTGGAGAAGGGCGTTTGGCTCGCATGGGCCGGGCGTCCTTCTCCTCTATAAGAAGGACGATTGAATGTTCGATCAAAAACATAGGGTGACGCGCTCGGACTACGAGCTGTGGCGTGCCGGGCAGGATGAGACTGCGGCTCGCATCGCGGCTGACCCCGATAGACTTCTGTTCCATGTGGAGCCCGAGCTTGGCTGGCTCAATGATCCCAACGGTTTGGTGCAGGTTGGTGATACATACCACATCTATCACCAATACGATCCGTTTGATGCCGCGCACGGCGGACCGGTGCTGTGGAATCATCTGACGACGAAGGACTTTGTGACGTATGAGAACCGCGGTCCCGCGCTATTCCCCGATTCAGATTTAGACTCGAGCGGTGCGTATTCGGGGTCTGCATTTATGCACGACGGCAAGATTCATTACTTCTATACCGGTAACGTCAAGCATTTTGACCGCGATGATTATGACTATGTGCTGACAGGGCGCGACCAAAATCAGCTTCACATGGTTACCGGGAACCCCGATAAATTGGGGGAGAAGCACATAGCTGCTGGTCCGGTCGATTACCCCGACGATATTAGTACACACGTGCGCGACCCCAAGATCCTGGAGCACGACGGTATCTACTATATGGTTCTTGGTGCTCGTACGAAAGACGACCGCGGTTGCGTGCTCGTCTATACCTCGCTCGATCTTGAGTGCTGGAAATATGCGACGCGTATCGAGCTCGGCGAGAAGTTCGGTTTTATGTGGGAGTGCCCCGATCTGTTTGAGCTTGATGGCGAGCTTATTCTCGTTTGTTGTCCGCAGGGCGTGCCCGCCGATGGTTGGCGTTACCAAAACCCGCATCAGTGCGTGTGGTTTCGTATTGAGGCCGATTGGGAGGCGCCTAGCTTTAAAATCGCCGGGCAGGGTATGCCCCCGATGGTCGATGCGGGTTTTGACTTCTATGCCCCTCAATCATTTGCAGATGCCGACGGTCGACGGATTATGATCGGTTGGGCCGGCTGCCCCGATGCAACGGCTCAAAACCCGACGGAGGAACGCGGATGGCAGTGCGCGCTTACCGTGCCGAGGGTGCTGAATATGCGCGACGGTAAGCTCTGTCAGTGGCCCGCGCGCGAGGTTGAGCAACTGCGCAAGGAGCGTGTTTCGGTGACCGCCGGAGAGACCGTCGGCTCTCCTGGTCGACTGTTTGATGCCGTCGTGTCGTGCCGGGGGACGAAGTCCATTGAGCTGGAAGTTCGTGAGGGCGTTGTCGTGTGCTTTGCCAATGGAATGCTCACACTTGATATGGGCGATGAGGGCTATGGACGCGACAAGAGGTCGGTTGAGCTCGACGAGCTTTACTGCCTGCGAGTCCTTTCGGATGCCACGATGCTCGAGGTATTTGTCAACGACGGCGAGGTTGCGCTTACGAGCCGCACCTATTCGTCTGCGGCGCCGGCGATGCGGTTGCGCGCCGAGGGCGACGCCTCGATGGAGTTTTACCGTCTGGCTCGCTAGCCGCATTGTGAGTGACCATGGCGTTTTGGATACACGGGCTTTCTTGGTGGCTACCGTTTATCGCATATAGCTACCGTTTGCGGAGTAAGTAACACTCATTACTAAACCGTGTAGAATCTCATGCAAGCACGGAGTATTTCAGGGAGACGCTGTCCTTTGTTGTGGCGAAGGGCGGCGTCTCTCTGGTGCTTGGGAGTCGTCGTTCAATTGGCCGGCGGGCGTGCACGTGTAATAAATAGCCAACGTTGAGATGGGTCGTGATGATAATGGGCAAGTACGTAATCGTGGTTGAGTCTGGTTCGGATGTGACACCGGAGCTCTGCGAACGCTATGGCATCGTGCGTGTACCCATGCATGTCACGATTGGCGACGAGACCGTCGAGGATGGCTCTATCGATCCGCTTGAGATTTACTCGCGCTGCAACGAGTTTGGTGTGATGCCCAAGACCAGTGGCTGTTCGCCAGCGGATTTTGCGCATGTGTACGACCGCATTCATGCCGAGCAGCCCGACGCGACCATTTTGCATCTTGCATATTCCGAGGATACGACCTGTTCGCATCAGTCTTCAAAGATTGCGGCCCAGGGGCGCGACTACGTGTTCTCCATGGACACGCGCTTTGTCTCGGTAGGCCAGTCGCTCGTTGTCGTCGAGACCGCCAAATACATCGAGACTCATCCGATGCCACCGTCGACGAGATCTTTGCATTTACGAACTCCGTCATGGACGCGTGCTGCTGGGCTTTGTTCCTACGGACCTTGCCTTCCTTAAGGCGGGTGGTCGCTTGTCCAACGTCGCGTTTCTTGGCGCCCATCTGCTCAAGATTAAGCCTGCATTGAGGTGACGGGCGGCAAGTTCGTGGCGACTAAGAAGTTCCGCGGCTCTATGCTCAAATGCGCCCGTGCCTTTATTGACCACATGGTTGCCAAGGGCGAGATTGACTACTCGCACATTGGCTTGGCATATTCGGTAGGTCTTTCCGAGGAGCTGCGCGACGACATGGAAGTCTATGCACACGACCTGGGCTTTAAGGACGTCACCTGGACTCAGGTCGGCGGCGTCATCTCGAGCCATTGCGGCCCGACCGCCTTTGGCGCGGTGCTTACGCTCAAGGCGTAAGGCCTGGCGACTATCGATTTCTATTGCCACGGCGGCGGGCGGGTTACGACAACCTTCCCGCCGCTTTTGCGCGGAGTCAAATAGGACGACCTAATTGGCCTCTAAAGCGTTTCGCCATGATGCGTATGGGCTAGAATGGCTCTGGCATTTATGTAGTTAAAACCAAAGAGAGGCAAGGTAGCGGGAATGGCTGAGATGACGCTCGAGGGTGTGGACGCTCGCCCCGAGGACTCCATGTTTGCCCTGGGTCGCGTACATTCGATTGAAACGATGGGTACGGTCGACGGTCCCGGCATCCGCTTCGTAGTGTTTGTCCAAGGCTGTCCCATGCGCTGCGCGTATTGCCACAACCCCGATACCTGGTCGGTTAAAGGCGGCACCATGGTGACCGTCGAGCACCTTATGGACGAGTTCCAGAGTAACCATGAGTTTTACCGCAGCGGCGGCATTACGGTTTCGGGTGGCGAGCCGCTTCTGCAGCCCGAGTTTTTGGCCGACCTGTTCCGTGCAATGCACAACAACCCCGATGGCCGCGTGCATACCTGCCTTGACAGCTGCGGATATGCGTTTGACCCCAACCACCCCGAGAAGTTCGAAGCTGTTCTCAACGAGACCGATATGGTGCTGCTCGACATTAAGCACGCCGATTCCGTCGAGCATAAAAAGCTGACCGGTTGCGATCCCGCACGCATTCTGGCGTTTGGTGATGAGCTTGCTCGTCGCAGGATCAAAGTCGTTATCCGTCACGTGGTGGTGCCGGGCATTACCGACACGGTGGAGGAGTGCGAGGCGCTCGGTCGTCTGATCGCCCCATGGCACAACGTGGTGGGCCTGGAAATGCTGCCGTATCACACGATGGGTGTCGTCAAGTACGAGCAACTGGGGATTCCCTATAAGCTTGAGGGCGTACCTCAGATGGATACCGCGCGCATGCCCGAGCTGCGTAATGCCGTTATGACCGGCATGAAAAAGCGCCGCGTGGAGCTCAAAAACGCCATCGGATAGAGTGCCATTTTTGCCCCTTTATGATACCCGCGCTGCGCTGGTCTAGCGGCTTCGTATTGCGCGGTTGAGTCAAAATGCTGGTACCATACCGTGGATAGCAGTTTTCACGGGTTTGGGGGATGGTATGCCTACCATCGCAATCGTCGGCGCACTCGAAAAAGAGGTTGCGCAGATTAAAGAAGAACTGAACGGCGCTCGTGTGGCACAAGAGGCGGGCTTGACCGTTGTCAGCGGCGAGCTCGACGGCTTGTCCGTTGTTGCTACGACCGCTGGCATGGGAACCGTAAACGCCGCGGCGGCAACGCAGCATCTGATCAGCAAATATGCCCCGCAGGCCGTTGTGTTTTCGGGCATTGCGGGTGGCCTAAACCCTAAGCTCCATATTAACGACGTGGTTATAGGCAAGTGCCTGCGTTATCTCGATACCGACACGGCGCTCATCGCCGAGTCGCGCCGGGGCTTGAGGAATTTGCTTCGGCGTCGACGTTGGCTGATGTTGCCGCCGCCGTGCTTGCCGAGCACGGGTTTGTGGACGCATCACTGGATGTAGCGGCTGCGGAGAAGGACCCCAAGCAGTTCCTGTGTGGCACTATCGCCACGGGTGACCGCTTTGTTACGGGTGACGCCATGCGTAACGCTGCGATTGAGGCCACGCATGCCGATTGCGTCGAGATGGAGGGCGCGGCAATTGCGCACATTGCGGCCAAGAATGGTGTCGATTGCCTGGTGCTGCGCGCTATCAGCGATAATTGTGACGAGGCATATGACGCGTTTTGCGAGCGCGAGTTCGATCTGGATGAGTACGCTCGCACCGCGAGCGGCATCACGCTTGACATCGTTCGTCGTATCGCCGCCGCGCAATAGCACGCCCGTTTTGTAAAAACCTACGACCAAGGAGTATCCATGGCCGATTCCATTAATTACCAGCTTGCCAAGTTCGTCGCCAGCTACGGCAAGGTTTCGCAGATCCCCGAGTCCACCTGTCCCGAGGTGAGTTTTGTGGGCCGTTCCAATGTGGGCAAGTCGTCCATCATGAACAAGCTCTTTGGTCGCAAGAACCTGGTCAAGGTTTCGAGCACGCCGGGCAAGACGAGCAACATCAATTTCTTCGAGGTCGACGACGTGCACTTTGTGGACCTGCCGGGCTATGGTTTCGCCCGTCGTTCCAAGGCCGAGCGTGACCGCTGGGCCGAGCTCATCGGCGACTTCTTCGACTCCGAGCGCAGCTTTAACTTGGTTGTGTCGCTAGTGGACATTCGCCATGACCCCAGTAAGCTCGACCATGACATGATCGACTACCTGCAGGGCAACGAGTTCAACTTTATCGTCTGCCTCACCAAGGCCGACAAGCTCAGCCGCACCCAGCAGGCCCGCCAGGCAGCTGCCATCAAAAGCAACTCACGTCCCGGCCGAGAACGTAATCATTACAAGCTCCCAAACCGGCACCGGCATCGACGAGCTCAAAAAGCGCATCGCCGAAGCCTGCCTCTAATAAGGCTCCAGCCTATCAAGAGCCCCTATCAATAAAAGGCCATAATTTCAGCCCGGCGCCCCTTCAAAGCGTGGGTCCCTATAGACATCCTCAGCAAGGTAGGCGCAGGGACGGTCGGGATGTTCCCTCAAAATCATTCCGCAGCGCGAAGGCCCCTTGTCCGTCGCTCCGTAGGAGCAGGACAAGGGGCCTTCATGCGCGAGGACGATTTTGAGGGAACATCCCGACCGTCCCGGACAGGTATATGAGGGGGATGTCTACAGGTACTCGATTTGAGCGCCATCGGTGTCGCACGTCAGAATATGCGTATCACACTTAGGGAACTGCTCGCGCAGCTTGACCTGTAGGAACTTTGCCACGATGGTGTCGTCGGTTACAGCCATAAGGGTCGAGCCCGATCCGCTGATCCAGATGGTCTTGGCGCCGCCGTTAAGGCAGGTGTCGCGCACGGCGTTGTAGTCGGGAATCAGACGGCGACGATAGGGTTCCTGGATGCGGTCGTCATTGGCGGCGGCAATCAGGTCGAGGTTGCCGGACTCAAGACCGCGCGTCATGCCGGCGATGCGGCCCATCTGCATACGGCGGTGGAGAGCGGAACCTCCTGCGGCACGACCTTGCGCGCCTCGCTCGTATGCACCTCGTAGGGAGGAATCACGGTAATAAAACGCAGGCGATCGCTCACCTCGTAGCGCAGGCACTGGGGGAGCGAATCGGTCGGCGTAAAGGAGCAGACGGCGCCGCCCAGGATAGCGGGGGCGACGTTATCGGGATGGCCCTCGACCTCGGTGGCAATGCGGACGAGCTCGGCACGGTCGACGGTGTGGCCTGTCAGCGCGGCGGCGGCCATAATGCCGGCGACGACACAGGTGGAGCTGGAGCCAGGCCGCGGGCGACGGGAACGTCAGTCTGAATGTCGATGGCGACGGGGAAGGCCGGCTCGCCCCATGCGGCCAGTGCATCGACAAAGCTAACGTAGACCAGGTTGTTCTCGTTTTGGAATTCCTCGGGGCAGCCCGTGATGGTGAGCTTGTCGGCGCGCTCGAAGGTGAAGTGCGAGTAGAGGCTGACGGCCATGCCGAGGGTGTCGTAGCCAATGCCTAGGTTCGCGCTGGTGGCGGGGACGGTGATTTTGATCATGGGAATCTCCTGGGCGGTCTGCCTGTTTAGTTCGCTGCTCGGGCAGTCCTGGCTCGCTCGGAAAGCACATTAAGTGCTTTCGGCTCGTGCGGAACTCGCGACGAACTAAACAGGCAGACCCGCATGTCAGCTCGTCATTATCCCGGTGAGTATCTGATAAAAGAAGGTGCGCCGGCTTTCGCCGCGCCTAGTAAGGGTTTAGTTGGTAGCCATCTTTTTTGCAGCCTGCTCTACGTAGTTGGCCATGTCGGCTACGTCGCAGACGTCTTCGAAGCGGACGGGCTTGGACTCGAGCTCGGCGAGCTGGACCGGGGCAACCGTGTTGGTTGCCTGCTCGAGCACGCGCATGGCCTCAAAGTCGTCCTCGGGAACGTCGAGGCCTAGGGCGTCGCAGCAGGCGCGCGGGAACTTGTAGGGGCTGGCGGTCGAAAGCAGCACGCGGGCCTTGGCGCTCGGCGGGGGCGACCTTTTCGAAGACGTGATAGCCGCAAGCGGTGTGCGGGTCGATCACGTAGCCGTTCGCGTCCCAGCAGCTCCTGATGGCAGCGCGGACCTCGTCCTCGCTGGCCCAGCCGCAGCCAAAGACGTTCTGAATCTTTGCCAGCAGGTCGGCGGGAACCTCGTAGCGACCAGTCTGTGCCAGCTGCTCCATAAGGCCGGCAACAAGCTCGCAGTCGCCATCGGACAGGAAGTACAGCATACGCTCCAGGTTAGAGCTGATGAGGATGTCCATCGACGGCGAGATGGTCGTGAAGAACGGACGGTTGCGGTCGTAGACGCCGGTGGTCAGGAAGTCGGCAAGCACGTTGTTCTTGTCGCTGGCCACGACGAGCTTGGCGACGGGCAGACCCATGCGCTTGGCGTAGTAGCCGGCCAGGATATCGCCAAAGTTGCCGGTCGGTACGCAGAACTCCACGCGTCGCCAGCCTCGATAGCGCCGGCGCGCAGCAGCTGCGCATAGGCGGCAAAGTAGTAGACGACCTGCGGTACCAGACGGCCGACGTTGATGGAGTTGGCGCTCGAAAGCACCGTGCCGGAAGCTCCAGACGCTCGGCAAGCTCCTTATCGGCAAAGATGCGCTTGACGGCACTCTGGGCGTCGTCGAAGTTGCCGCGGATGCCGCAGACGGCGACGTTATCGCCTCCTGAGTGGACATCTGCAGATTCTGTACGCGGCTGACTTTGCCTCGGGATAAAAGACGGTGATGCCCGTGCCCGGGGCGTCGGCAAGCCGGCGAGTGCTGCCTTGCCCGTGTCGCCCGACGTGGCGGTGACGATCATGATGCGCTCGGCGCCGCCGTCCTTGGCGGAGGTGCGGGCCATGAGGCGGGGGAGCATCTGCAGGGCGACGTCCTTGAAGGCGCTCGTGGGGCCGCCAAAGAGCTCCATCACATAGGTCTGAGGGGCGTCGGTGCCCGGTGCTGCGTCGAGCTTGACGAGAGGCGTGACCTCTTCACTCGCGAACGTGCCGCGGTATGCCTCGTCGACACACGCCGAAATTTCTTCGTCCGTGTAATCGTTCAGTAACATTCCCAACACATTTTGAGCGATTTCAAAGTACGATTTATCAGCAAGCGAGCTGATATCGACCTGCTGGGTGCCAAGCTCGTCCGAGACAAACAAACCCCCGTCGGGAGCGATGCCGGTACGGATTGCCACCTTACTTGAGCATGATAAAGTGCGTCCTCGTGTACTATGATAAGTTCCCATATAACAGTGCTCCTCGGATACCTTGGTCCCAATCGGTGAAACCATGGTATCAGAGCGCGCAAAACAGGTTTGCAGAGGCTTTTAGAAAGGTAACCTCCACGCCATGATAAAAATTGCCAAGTTTGGCGGCTCGTCGGTCGCCGACGCCGAACACTTCAAGAAGATCAAGCCATCGTCGATGCCGACCCTGCCCGCCGTTTTGTGGTGGTTTCCGCCTGCGGTCGCCGCTTTAAGGGCGACACCAAGGTGACCGACCTGCTCTACCTGGTTAACGCGCACGTTAAGTATCACGTGTCGTGCGAGGAGCTGCTCGAGGACATCGGTCAGCGCTATTTTGATATCGCTGACGAGCTGGAGCTCACCTATTCCATCCGCGAGGAGTTCGCAGCCTTTGCCGAGCGCGCCCGCTCGGGCGGCTACTCCACCGAGGAGCTTGTGAGCCGCGGCGAGTACTTCACCGCTCGCCTGATGTCCGAGTACCTGGGCCTGCCGTTCCTGGACGCCGCGACGGTTGTGGCGTTCCATCACGATGGTACGCTCAGCATGAACCGCACCTCCGAGCTGGTGCAGGAGTACGGCCAGCAGGGTGGCTTTGTTATGCCCGGTTTCTACGGCGCGACGCGTGAGGGCCAGATCAAGCTGCTCGATCGAGGCGGTGGCGATATTTCGGGCTCGATTCTGGCCAAGTGCCTTGGCGCCGATCTGTACGAGAACTGGACCGACGTTTCGGGCTTCTATTCTGCCGATCCGCGTATTGTTCCCGAGGCTCAGCCCATTGCGCGCGTTACCTACGAGGAGCTGCGCGAGCTTTCGTACATGGGCGCAAGCGTCCTGCACGAGGAGGCCGTGTTCCCCGTGCGCGAGGCAGGCATTCCGCTGGTCATCAAGAACACCAATGCGCCGCAGGACCCCGGCACCATCATTAGCGAGACGGCTGACGAGGGCGAGGCGGAGCCCATCATTACCGGCGTGACCGGCAAACGCGGCTTTGTCGCCATCAATGTGGCCCGCGACCGCACCAAGCCCCGTGTCGGCTTTATGCGCCGCGCGCTTTCGGTGTTCGAACGCTATGACGTTTCCGTCGAGCACATGCCCACCGGTGTCGACCGTTTTGGCGCTGTGGTGCAGGAGCAGGACGTTCACGATTCGCTGTACTCGCTCGTGGGCGACATTCAACAGGAGGTCGAGCCGCTCGAGATCGAGGTTGTCGAGGGCTTGGCGCTCATCGCTACCGTCGGTCGTAACCTGCGCGGCCGCGCGGGTATCTCGGGCCACCTGTTTGGCATGCTTGGCCAGGCCGGCGTGAGCGTGCGCATGATTTCGCAGAGCTGCGACGAGATCAACATCATTATCGGTGTTGAGGAGAAAGACTTCGACCTGGCGATTCAGACCATTTACCGTGCCTTCTCCGACGAGAACGGCATTGTGAAGGTCTCCGACTTGGAGGCTCCCACGCCGGTCGATCCCACCCTGGCCGCGCTCCACAAGTAGTTTCCATCCCGGTAGATTGGGATGTCCCAAAAATCTACTGCTGGGCGTTTCGTTTCGGTTTCGTTTCGACGGGGCGGGTTTCGTGCCCGCCCTGTTCTTGTATACACTGGCAACAGTAATCGGCCTGCTCGGCGTGCAGGCAAAAGCCACAGCCTTTAAAGGGGGAAGCATGAAACAGTACACGGTTGCTATTTTGGGCGCGACGGGAGCCGTGGGCACCCAGATGCTCGAGTGCCTCAACGAGCAGGAGTTCCCGGTTGGCAAGCTCAAGCTGCTGGCGAGCGCGCGCTCTGCGGGCAAGACCGTTGAGTTCCGCGGCGAGCAGGTTGTGATTGAGGAAGCTTGCCCCGAGGCCTTTGAGGGCTGCGACATCGTGCTCGGCGCCGCCGGCGACGATATTGCGAAGGAGCTGCTGCCCGAGGCCGTCAAGCGTGGCGCCGTCGTGGTAGACAACAGCCATGCCTTCCGCATGGACCCCGAGGTGCCGCTGGTCGTGCCCGAGATCAATGCCGACGATATCAAGTGGCATCACGGCCTTATCGCCAACCCCAACTGCGCGACCATCATCGGCCTGGTCCCCACGTGGCCACTGCACCAGCTCGCCGGCGTAAGCGCATGATCGTGTCAACGTATCAGGCAGCTTCGGGCGCCGGTGCCCCCGGTATGGCCGAGCTCGAGGCTCAGCTGGCCGCCCTGGGCCGTGGCGAGGAGATTCCCGAGCCGCGCGCCTTTGCCGCCCAGTTGGCGAGCAACCTGATTCCGCAGATTGGCGGTGTCAAGGAGGAGGCTTTACCTCCGAGGAAATGAAGCTGCAAAACGAGGGCCGCAAGATCATGCACCTGCCCGAGCTGCGCGTGAACTGCACCTGCGTGCGCGTGCCCGTGCTGCGCTCGCACTCCGAGAGCATTACGCTCGAGTTTGAGCGCGATATTACGGTCGAGGAGGCTCGTGCTGCGCTGTCTGCCGCTCCGGGCGTGAAGCTGGTTGACGACATGAGCGCCGAGGATGCGCACGATCGCTTCCCCATGCCGATGGACACCTCCGACCAGGACCTGATTTGGGTCGGTCGCGTACGCCGCGACATCTCGAACCCCGAGGCTGCGCGTGGCATCACCTTCTGGTGCTGCGGCGACCAAATCCGTAAGGGCGCGGCAACCAACGCCGTCCAGATCGCTAAGCTGCTCTGCGAGTAGCGGTGGACCTGTCCGGCGGGGGCCGGGCTTGGTTTTCAGAACGTCCTCGACCATGTGTGGCGCTTGTTCTGCTCCTTCGGAGCTGCGGACAAGGCGCCACACTGGTCTGCGGAATGTTCTGAAAACCAACCCGGCCCCGCCTGCAGTGACGCTGTTGCGAGCGGCCTGCGATGGGGTCGTTGTTGGTTGGGGCCGCTGGCTGATGTGGGGCACGTGGCCGTTGCGGGCTCTGGTCCCGGC
>ENA-OQAS01000419-OQAS01000419.1-human-gut-metagenome-genome-assembly--contig:-NODE-419-length-22332-cov-3.353569_pt1 | contig 22332 bp, 28 predicted proteins | sample MGYA00242733_ERZ504523 | MGnify/ENA primary metagenome ERZ504523 (study PRJEB26092, sample SAMD00036239) | human gut metagenome | host: Homo sapiens | study: EMG produced TPA metagenomics assembly of...
TGATATTTTAACACTATCTCCGACCCATATATCATAAAAAGTACTGGATACAAGAATCATTATTATTAATACACAGATACTTAGTTTCCAAATCATCTCCATTTTCTCTATTACGTTTTTCATCCACAAAAAATCTTTTTTAGTATACGCGTCAGCACATGCAGACCAAAAAGGAGTTACTATAATCATCATAGCCATATTAAGAATATTAAAATATTTATATGCAATATTATATGCCGTCACGTTTTCAGGTCCACAAACACGAACAATAATTATATTTATCACTTGAAATATAAATAACATACATACCATAATAATAAAAAACTGTGCACCCAATCCTATGATTTTTTTGTTAAAGCCCAATTTATTGTATTCATACTTGGAGCTACATCACAGTATCTTTTTGAAGAAAAAAACGAAAAAAAGAAGCTACAAATAAGACTAATAATGGAATGACAGATAAAGCAAAAGCTAAATATAATAAACGACCAGCAGTTACCCTAATTAAGATACCAATTACAATTAAAGACATAATTTGTCCAATAACTATAAATAAAGATGAATAAACCGGTCTTTGGTCTGCGGTTAGCATCGTTGGTAACACACTTGCAATCATATTCAAACAGAGTGTTATAGTCAGTACAGCAAAAACTAAACGCAATTCATGACCATATTCTAAACCAACATTAAGTAATGAACTCCAATCCAAAAAACTATTAATAACAAGAACGACAAATGCCATAGTAACGAATATTATAGTCAAGACAGCATAAGTCGTGCTGACATATTGTTTAGCTAATTCCCTATCATTTAAAGCCATTGCTTCCGTAAAACGGTTTCTAAATCCATGAGCAAAGCCAAAATCAAAATAACTAATCCAGCAACAATCGAACTAATAGTTAGCCATAAACCATACTGAGCAGAAGATACATAATTAACTGTCATAGGCACTAATATCAAAGAGATAATAATACCTATAATTTTTATTCCAAAAGAAGCTATAATATTTCTCTTGGCAAGAACATTTCTCTCATTGCCTTTTTTTAAATAAATATCTATTCTATTTTTGATAGCTAATAAATTCATTTCAGATTTTGCTACACTCCTATAAAAGAAATTTAACATTTTTGATTAATTATTTATATGATATTTTTTTATAAAAACACCATCCTTACCGCCATATCATGCCACCTATAGTAATCCCTTGCCGCCAACAAATTATCAGACAAAATTTTATGATAAACACCATCACACAAAACAACATGTTTGCGAAAACACCCCTCAACCTCATCAACAGGCACAGAAGCCATCACCACATACTCCGGACAACCTGGAACACAAAACAAAGAAAGTTCACTTTTCGGAAACAGACCGCACAATCTACAGGCGGAACGCTCAAATGCCACCCAATACGTACCTATATGATATAGGTGCATAAACCGGTCATTATTCTTTTCCCTATTCAGTATATCAGTGTGGCTGTTTTGGATAAGCCGTTGAAGGAGTACACCAGAAGGAACCACTTCATTCATAGTTATATAAAGTAAATATTATCAGATGACTCACTTTGTACAGCATGACAAAGGATTTAAATAGGAAAAGTAATTCAAGCAAGACAAATACCATCATTTCTTTTTAGGTTCTTTAATCACTTCAATCAAATCCGGCGAAATAGTTGCCATAGCCATGGCAATGATTCCCTGAATGCAAATGACCACCCTGCGGTCTCTTGCCCCTTTCACCTTTATAAAGATACCTTCATACCCCGCAAAGTCTCCCCCGATGATGCGCACCCGTGTTCCTTTAGCCGGATTGATTTCCTCCGGTTTGAAAAAAGCAGATGCTCGTCATACGTGCCTGCAACGGCTATGAAGTCCCTCATTTGCCCATCGGGCACAATGATTTTCTCACGCTACGCGAGTCAGTCATATACTGAAGATAAGGAATATCTTTTTTCAATTCCTTCATATCAGTCTGTGTGATATGGATAAAGATAAGATTATGAACTACTGGGACCAGCTCGCGCACCTTACGTTTCTTTGCCATGCGGATAACATAATGCATGGGAATGAAACTGGATACCCCTTGTTGGTCCAGCAGATTCTTCACATCTAGTTCGCGACGGTAAGTGACCCGCATGGCAAACCATTGTGTTTTTTCACAACAAAACATACTCTTGGGGCTTTGACGTACGTATATCTTTCTGTACTTCAATCAGTTACATTACCCTTTCGGATAATACAAGAAGTTTTGACTTCTTTTTTATGAAGGTCGGCCGGAAAGCTATTTCATGATAGGAGATATGGAATCTACATTATTAATTGATGCAGCATATCGGGCCAACTTTGACCTTCCGCAGATTCCCGAACCGGATGGTTCTTATGTGTTAAATCAGAAATTGTGATACGTATATAAAGAAAAAGCGCGGGAATCTGTACCTGTTACTCATCCTGCACTTTGAGGCCTTCGCATTGCCCACCCTGTCCGAACGAGCAACGCAGAAGCCCACGCCGATATGTACAACTTGAATACCTCTTTGACCAGCAAAGATGAAACAAGAACATTAACATATCGCGCAGACACCTACTGTTGCTTTGTTTGTGGCAGGGTTAGAAATTTGCGAAGTTTCAAAGTGCCAAGAACAACGCCAAGTAAACGTCTTTTCTATATATATGTATTTTCCACTCTCCCATACCTCCCTTACGGAAGTATCAGCATGGAAAACACGGCAAAGATACGGAATTATAAATAGAATAGAAAATAATTCCCATTTTTTGTACCCATGAATTTCTTTTTTGTAATCCGCCACATCATTTTTACAATAAATTTGTGCACATAGTGTCTTATCTCGTACCAGAAAGCACGCTTTTTTACGTACATCCCGCAGGGAGCCACACATACGTACAGGACTATGAATGCGTACGTATGTGAAATCATGGCCGAAAGATCCAGAATTCCACCTCAAAAGACAAGGACGTTTTTCAAAAGATCAAGAGCTTTTCAGAAAGATAACGGCTTTTAGGGAAAGAACAGGAGCTTTTTTTAGTAGGGAGTAACAAAGAAGTTTTTCTATAAAAGTCTGTCACATCTGTCACAGCAAGCTTAAACTTATTAATAAACAGGAACTTACAGGTGTGACGGATAGTGTGACAGATAGGTGACGGACTTTTTATCTGTCACAACATACAGATAAAAGGTACTCTGCCAATCATCCTTAGAAGTAAGGTTAAAGAGTAGTCAACAGACAGTGTCAAACTACATCCCGAAGTCTCAGGCTTACAGTGGAATAGAAAGTTCCACCGGTTGGAACAGCTTGTTTCATCAATATGGAATAATTTATTCCACAGTGAGGAACTATTTATTCCAACCGGACAAAACCATTTGTTCCGCCCTTATGGAACAAGTTATTCCACTGCGGAAAGCCATTTGTTCCTAATGGTGGAACACACTATTCCACAGTGAATTATGCAGCAAAGTCCAATGACTGTATAGCTTTGAAAACCGGACATACTACTGAGATTCCATACACATTGACATGATTCAGACATCGTGTGACAGATAAAAGTCCGTCACACATCTGTCACACTATCCGTCACACTAGTAAGCATCTGTTTATCAACAAGTTGAAAACAACTGTGACGGATGTGACGGACTTTTATGAAAAAACTTTTTTGTCGCTCCCAACTTTGTTGTGATCTTGGCTGATAACGATGACTAAAATAAAATTACCTCACCTCTTTCCACTCGGAAATGGTTCGCGTCTGTGAAGAAAATACCACTCCTATACAAACTATTTTTCGCTTATCCGCCAGATAAGGTTGGGCATATCCTTTTTCTTCTATCTGACGCAAGGCTTCATCGGCGCTGCCGTCCAGTTTGAATTCAAAAATATAAATATATTGCGGAGTCTCGAGTATGCAGTCCACCCGTCCCCGGCTTTGTGTCTGTTCAATGCGGAGGCAATATACCCCTATAAGACGGAGAATGAGATAGAATGTGTACTGGAAATGCTTCTCGGTCAGTTCCGGAGTCTTGGTACTGTCATGCGAATCGTATGGGATACCGGACAAGAAAGCTGTGAGGGAATCGCGGAAAGCAGCTGTCTTGCCCGCATTCAGCAGACGGACAGAACTGATCAGCCAGCTGGAAACGGAAACTCCCTGTACTTTGAAATAATCACTGGCCAACAAGCTAAGGAAACCTCTGCGTACTTCATCATTGGGGAAATCCAGCAGATAGGAATGGGTATATTTATCGTAATCCTTGATAGTAAGATATCCACTCTGGTAAATCATGGGAAGAGGGCGTTCCACATCAGCTTTGTAATCGGCAAACAAGGATGCGTCATAATATTGCCCCACCAATTCATTGATCTGCTCGTTGCTATGCTGCAACAGCCGGACCAGATAGGTAGGCGTGCCCGAGGCGAACCAGTAGTCACGGATTTGTAAAGAATCAAAAGCGTTCAGAATACTGAAAGGGTTATAAATATCAAGCATATTTTCACTGAAGTGATAACCGTCATATTGTGCTTTCAGACGTTCTTTCATTTCCTCATACGTGCATTCGTCTTTTTCGGCCAACTCGGAAATAGGTTCATGGAAATAACGCTCCATTTCCTCCTGGGTGATTCCGCACAGTGATTCATAACGCGGGTCCATACTGATATCTTTAGGCTGGTTGAAACCGCTGAAGACACTGACTTGCGAAAATTTGGTGACTCCCGTCAGCATCACGAACTGCAAATATTTATCAGCTCCCTTGAAGGTAGAATAAAAAGCTTTCAGCGTATTCCGGTTCTCTTCTTCCAAGGGGGTATCAAGCACATCGAGAATGGGTTTGTCATATTCGTCAACGAGCACCACGGCACGCCGTCCTGTCTTTTCGCTGGCGCGACGCAGTAATTCGATAAAACGGGTTCCGGTGTTGTGTAATTGGGATTCTTGCCATACATATCTTCCCAATTTCCCAAATACCTTCAATAGCAGCTTCCAGCACTCCTTCTTTGGCAAAGTTATCACCGTTGAAATCTATATGAAATACCGGATATTGAAACCAGTCTTTTTCCAGTCCGGCAATGGCAAGTCCTTCAAACAACTCTTTTCGCCCTTCATAATAGGCTTCAAGGGTACTGATCATCAAACTTTTGCCGAAACGGCGCGGACGGCTGAGAAATAGATACTTCCTCTGCTCACTAACTGATGGATGAGGGCAGTCTTGTCTATATAAACATATCCGTTTTCGCGGATGCGGCTGAAAGTTTGTATGCCGATAGGGTATTTCATATTTTGATGTATTTAGTGCATGATATTGCAAAGATAACCAAAACCAACCGATTTCACCCAATCTTGGTTGAATATTTTCATTTTTCCCCGCTAATTGAGAATAAATTTCTCATTCCAGCTATTTATGTTCCTGTAAAAAAACAGCAGAATGCAATATACTCGAAAGGTAACCGGTGAAATACATACAGATTCATCGTCATCCGGTTGAATTTGCTAATACCGGTTAGAAACAGGAACGTCATACTTTTCAGAAACGGATACGGAAACGGGTCAGTTTATCCGGATAGGTACGAAGAGAGAAAGTACACCCATGTTTTATCAAAACTTCACGAATAAAAATAAGACCGATACCCTGTCCGTTAGGCTTGGTGGAGAAGAAAGGACTGAACAGCTTGGTTTCCACCTCTTTACTGATACCGGCACCGGTATCAGCAATTTCCAACATCGTAGGTGATACGGAAGTACGGATAAAGATATCTCCTGTTTCCCCGATACTTTCAGCCGCATTCTTGATAATGTTGACCAATACTTGCTCAAACAAGGAAGTATCCATCATCACTTCGGGATTCTCTTTACATAAATTAAGATGCAGCGTAATCTTGCGGTTACGGCAAACCGTTTCCATAAATGTCTTGCAAGCGGCCACGCGGTCATTCAAGTCCACTGATTGTAATTGAGGCTCGGGAATCTTCACCACATTGGCGAAATTCGTGATAAAACGGCTCATGCTGTAGCAACGCTCTATGCAGACTTCATCACTTCGCGCAAGTCTTCCGTATCCTCCATACATTCCAAGGCACCATCCACCGTATCAAGAGTAGAGGTAATGCCCGCAGTCGTATTATTCACCTCATGTGCTATCATACGGATCACTTTTTCGTATGCCTTTTTCTCTGCTTTCACCACCTCGGAAGTCAGACTTTCCACCAGAATAAACGGATGAGAAAAGCCTCTGTCAACAAAAGAAAGCCGGGAACAGCGGTAAATCATGGAGTCGCTCAGACGAATTGTTTCCGTAGTATCTTTGGGAATACGTTCTATTTCTTCGGCCAAAGGGGAAGCCAACTCGCACAGCAATCGGCCTCTGACTTCCTCTGACGAAGAATAATCCAAAAAACGAAGAGCTGCCGCATTCAGCATGGAAATATGTCCGTCCAGAGTCAGTATGACAACTCCCATAGGAGAAGCACTGACCAGCAAGTCAAGAAAATGATTCTGCTCACGCAACCGGAGACGCTCGTCTTTCAACTGCTCCATCATGCGGTTGAAAACCAACACAATGCGGTCGGCTTCCTTTTGTCCGACAGGAGTCAGCCTACTGCTGAAATCCTGCTCACGAAGAAGTTCCATACCGTTGCCGATGATATCAAGCGGTTTCACGACTTTGCGATAGAAATAAACCAGAAACACAAGACTGAATGTAATGACTCCCTCTCCTATATAAAACAGCGCACCGCGTTCCTTCAATGTAAGAACGAGCAGGATAGTCCATACTGCTGTCAACAGTAATGCTAAAAAGAAGAACAAGAATTTCAGTTTCATATTTTATCCGGTTCCGTTTTTGCTAATCATTCACTTGTATATTGTATTTCTCCAAACGGCGATAAAGAGCGGCCCGGCTGATTCCTAAGGCTATGGCAACCTGTGACATATTATTGTTATACTTTTCAAGCGTTTGCAGAATAGTCTGCTTTTCTATCTCCTCCAAGGTCATGCCTTGCAGATTCGTTGTCATCTTCTGTTCTATAGGATGCTGGTATTGTGATTTAAAATCATCCGCAGTCAATATTTCCTTTCCACTGACCAGCAAGGTACGTTCCACCAAATTCTTTAATTCACGGATATTACCCGGATAAGGCAAACGGCTCAAATAATCCATCGCTTCAGAAGTAAATTCCACTTTGGGAAGACCGTTCGATTCACATTGTTTGTCGGCGAAATGACGGACCAATAACGGAATATCCTCACGGCGTTCGCGTAATGCCGGAAGATGCACCGTAATTAAATTAATACGATAGAACAAATCCTCGCGGAAGGTGTGTTCCTGCACCATCTGCCGTAAATCGGCATTCGTCGCACTGACCACACGGATATCGACTTTACGGGGACGGCTGTCGCCCAAAACTTCAAAGTCTGCTCTTGTAACACGCGAAGCAGTTTCACCTGACAGCTTAAATCCAAATCGCCAATCTCATCCAAGAAAATCGTACCCTTATCAGCCAGTTCAAAACGTCCTACCCTGTCGGCTGTGGCATCCGTAAACGCACCTTTCTTATGACCGAACATTTCACTCTCGAACAAAGTATGAGAAATACCTCCCAAATTCACTTTCACAAAAGGTTTCTTGCTACGGGAACTGTTCAAATGCACCGCTTCGGCTATCAACTCCTTACCTGTACCACTTTCACCGGTAATCAAGACCGATGCGTTGGTACGCGCTATCCGCTTGATCGTGGCCAGCACATCCATCAGTGCCTTACTCTTTCCAATGATATGGCTACGGTTGAAGCCGTCATTATCTTCCACCGGAACCGCTGCTTTCTTATCTTGTGAAGTCAGCTCCAAAGCAGTTTCTATCCTTTGCATCAACGCTACGTTGTTCCAAGGTTTGGTAATAAAGTCGAATGCACCTGCCTGCATCCCTTGCACGGCAAGCTGGATACTTCCCCATGCCGTCATCAATATAACGGGAACATCGGGCCGGAACACTTTGACCTGTTTCAAAAGCGTCAATCCTTCTTCACCACTGGTGGACAGGGTGAAGTTCATATCCATCAAGATTAACTGGGGTGCAACCGAACGGACTATTTCAATAGCCTCTTTGGGACCCGGTACGGCCTGCACATCATATTTCGCCCTTTTTAGCATAAAGCTCAGAGAAGAACGAATGGCACTGTCATCGTCTATAATTAATATCATACTGCTGCAAATGTAGAAATTATTATTTTAATAAGTACAAAGACAACCCCATTTTATATTCAAACAGAATTGAATAGTAAAAATCCTATTGTTTGATAATCTTTTCGAAATCGGCATCAATATTAGTATTGGTATTGAAATCCCACAATGTCAAGCTGCGCAACTGGTAATAATAGTACCAATAATAGAACAACTCATTGATATGCTTCTGACGAGCCTCATCTTTCTTTGTCTGGGAGTCATTCAAATCCAATGTCGAGATTTTACCAACCATGAAGGTTTCCACATTGGTACTGTAACGTTTCTGGGCAATCTTGTCCGCATCGTCTGCTATCTGCAACTGGGCCTGCTGATTATTGAACTGTTCTACAAGGATAAACAGATTCTGATTGAAATTCATGGTTTCCTGACGTAACTTGCTTTCGGTCACATCGCGGTTACTTTGAGCTATCTTTACCTGACCACGACGTTTTCCCCAGTCAAGAATAGGAATCTTAAAACCGACTTCCACAATCTGGTTGTCTTTCAAACGGCGGTATGCACTATTAAATTCATTGTCTGTTCCTGTAAAACCTACCTGTGCATAGAGCTTGATTTCACGTAAATTACCTTTCGCCTTAGCCACTTCAAAATCTGCTTCCAACTGGCGGCGACGAATATTATGTGCAAATGAATTATTGGCAAGTGCTTTGTCCAAAACATCCGGATAGTTCAGCAAAACAGTCGGAATCGTTTCGGGAACAACCGGCTCCAGTTCCTCATCCTCTCCTAATGCCAGAAATGAACGGAGTTTGAACATATTACTTTTCAAGTTGCTTTCATTTTCAGTCAACGTAGAACGGGCATTCAATACATTCAGTTCCAATTGCAACAAATCATTTTCACTGATCTGCCCCATGCTACGCTTTGCCTTAGCCACTTCATACAGTTTATCTGCATTCTTCAGATTCTGTCGGGCAATGCTACATTTTCCTTGGCCAGCAACAAATTGAAAAAATAATTGATAGTAGTCATGGTTACCTCTTCGGTTGCAGTAAGAAATGCGGCTTTAGCTTCAGCGTATCTCACCGGTTCGATGCGGCGGTTCCATTTAATTGTATTCACTCCGAAAATAGGTTGTTCCAAAGTCAATGCCACAGGAACAGACATATATCGTTTTGATTTATCTCCATCCAGTTGTTTCAAGAAATCAAGAGAGGTATTCAATGAGAGTTTACCACCGGTCAACCAAATATTCTGATCGATAGAAACTTCACCATTCATTTCCATATAATTATTACGTACAAATGTATAAGCACCGTTATCCTGCTGATAAGAATTATACTTCTTATTATAGCTGGGAATAGTGGCTTCAAAATTCATTTCCGGAAGCAAATCCGCACGGAAAGTACGATATTCCCAATAAGCGGTTTTCAGCTCGTTTAAAGCTACGGCCGCATCTACACTTTGCACACGGGCAATAGTAATGGCTTCCTCCAAAGTGATGGCACGTCGCTTTTCTTGTGGCTGCGCTCCGGCAACCAACGATATGCCAAAGGCTAAAAATAGAGATATTACTTGTTTTTTCATTGCGTTATTATTCTTTTTATCAAAGGTAAGGCAAATGGTATGCCAAAAAACTATTTCACTGTTTTATAACACCTTACAACAAAAATGGAGTGTCCGAAATCGGACACTCCATTCATATACGAACACTGCTGATCATGTGACAATGAAATAACATTATTCATTATGCAACGCGTCTGCAGGCTCAATCCTCATCGCTTTCCGGGCGGGGAAATAAATGCCGAGCAAAATTATTATCCCCAACAACAGCATGGCCGACACAAAACAAAGCAAAAAACGTCCCCAAGCAGGTTCCATTAATGTATGCACAGTAAGATCCGCCATCTGCATATTCGCACAAACAAAAACAGCGGGAATGGCAGCCGAAACCAAGAGAAGGATGCCCTCAAGTACATAATAACCAAATACATTCATCCTACTGCAACCTAGTGCCATACGCAAAGCTATCTCACTTCGGTTTTTACGAGTCCGAAACCAGAAAGTACCCAGCATCCCTAAAAATATATTGAAAACAAAGAAAAGGATAACGGCATAGGTAGTATTCAGATAATTCACCGTTCCTTGCTCTATATCGAAAGCTTCCTTCATATCGCCATACGAATTTATATCGTATAAGTATAAGGGCCGATAGATAATTTCCCTTGCATATCCTGCATAAAACGTTCGGTAAATCCCGGTATGGAATTAGAAGCCACACGCACCGCAATGTGATGCCAATAAGTCAGCGGCGAACTGGAAGATAAATAAAAGGTTCGTAACGCTCGTACTCATCGGTCTTATGAGCAGGAAGTACCGCCATTACCTTATAATTAGTTTCCGGCTGCACACTATTCAGGAAATAAGGATTGAAACAAGTTTCCCCTACTCCATTGCGTCCGCTAAACAAGGAATCGCTTAACGTTTCACTCATCAACACCGGCATGGGGTATTCATTCTTGTCCCAACGCTCCGCCTCAAATGAACCTGATAATGGCTGCAAGCGAAATACCTTGAAATAAGTAGGGCTGACATAACGGATGAAACAGCCTACCACATGAGTCGAATCCGAATGCGGAGCATATCCCTCATACATATTATTTCCCGTATAAGGTATTGTCCCATAATAAAAACAAGCTTCCTCCACCCCTTGATATTGTTGGATCAAATGATAGATTTGCTCCAAATATTCAGCAGAATGACTCATTAATACAGAATCATTTTGCAAAGCCGGCTTAATATTCAGTTGAATATCAAAAACATTCTCCGTGTCATATCCTTTAGACTGACGGGCAGCAACCTCATAATTATAAACCAGATCGATGCTGTACCATAGCAAGACAAGAACAACAACCAATTCAACCCACACCCATACATTAGCGTGCCTTTGGTTCCACATTTGTCTGAATAAACTCTTTATCATTTTTCCTTTCCTCCTATTCTCCTTTAATGGTAGTTGCAATATTACGATGTGTGACCATCCATACCGGAATCAATACCGACAATAAATTAAAAACAACACATACGCCGAAAACCAACACAAATAAAGCAGGATGCAACAACAAACCTCCATCCAGACTGATACCTGATAATTCTACCTCGCCGCTACCAAACAACCATACACGTCCCAGCCAAACCAAAACACACGAAAACAGATATCCTAAAATTCCACCCAAAAAGACCGTAAGCAGATTCTCTAAAAACAACCTCACCATAATGGAAATACGTGATGCGCCATACGCCTTGCGAACTGCAATTTCTGTCACACGCTCCTGCATTCGGGCATTGGTCATACCTGAGATATTAATAGCAGGAACAATCAGCAAGACCATCAATAACATACTGTAAACCAACGGTGCACTAATATCTTTTCCACGAAAAAAGGTGTATTCCGTATGAGTATAGAGTTCGTTCATCTCGAAAGCATATTCTGCCGTTGAACTATTCAAACGATCCTGCCGATGCTGTACTTCAGTCCGTACCTCTGCAGGACGAGTATCCGGCAGCAGTTTGAGCAATCCCAGACGGATTCCTCCCAAGCCCCCTGTCCAAGTAGCATAATAGTCTTCATTTTCCAATGAGAAAGGAACAAAAGCATCAGCGTATGCTGTCTGGAAAATAGCATTGACATCTTTCACCACGCCTACCACTTTAGTAGGAAAAAAATTACTTTGATATTCTTTTCCTACCACATCCGTCGTGCCGAAAAGCTGCAAGGCCATACGCTCGGTTATCACACTGACCCACCGACGGGCATCATACTCCTCTTGTGTGAAAGGACGTCCCGCTATAAATTCATAATCAAAGAACTTAAACCAGTTATCAGCCACAGGCCGCACATAATAGTTGAATATCTCATTCGAAGCGGACAAGTTACAAGGGGTCTTGGAAACGCCACGATACCAAGTAACCTCTTTTACACTAGGAAGCTCTGAAAACAATGCTTCAAAAGCCTTGCGTCCCATACCGCTGTTCTGGTTGGTATGATCCAGCTTACGATAGGTCATTCCCGAACCTGTATACATCATATCGCTCCGATCACTTTCCGGAGCCATATCCATTGTACGGAAGTCATAAATCATCACTACTACCATAACAAAAGCGATAGTGACAGCTGTTCCTATAATACTGATTGTAGCATAAAAAGGATTCTGCCGTATCAGATTAAATGCTTGTAATAATAGCTGTTTCATTCGTTTTATCTCTTCATTTTATTTATTCTTCATGTAATGCCTCAGCCGGTTCGATACTCATGGCACGACGGCAGGGTATCCTATTCCAATGACAATCATTCCAGCAATCAGAATAAAAGTGCCCAGAACCGTAATCGCAAAACGACCTGCCGTAAAAGGCATACGTGTAACTTCCACCAGTTCGGCATATCCCAAATTCCACGCCACAACCAATGCAGGAATAGCAGATATCAGCAATAACAAGACTCCTTCCCCCATCAGACGACCGCAGATTCCCCAACGGGTAGATCCTAAAGCCATACGCAACGCTATTTCGGCACGCCGATGCTGTGTCCGGAACCAGAAAGTTCCGATAATGCCTAGAAAGATATTCAGCAATAAGAAAAATATGATACAAAATTGCGTATTCAACTCATTCACCGAATCCGTTTCATAAGCTGTGCGTACATCACTCAAAGGAGTTATATACCAAAAGATATAGATTGCCCACCTGATATTGACGGTCGGCATCCACTATCAAACGGTCTATGAATCCATCATTCTGTCCCTCACGAACACGCAGGCAAACTTCTATATAAACCGTCTCACCTAAGGATTCCAACGCCTCATCTGTCAGGTACACAGCAGCATAACGGGAGCCGTAATCATCCGGAGCTGTAAAATGGTCATAACGGACCGGCTCGGTAAGAGCAGCTATAGAAAGATGCTCCGCCTCCGGCTCATTCCGCCAAACAGGCACCCTACGCCCTAAAAGTTCCTTACCATGCCAAGGTGCATCCTGATAAACATCGGCAATATTCACAGATAAGACCATGCCGGACGGTGTCAGTGCCTCAGCAAGGCTTTCACTACCCGAACCGTCTATATTGCGGTAACGGAATACATTAAAATATTCCGGAGTTATCCATCGTTTCAAACTACGTACCGGGACTGTATCCAGATAAAATGAGAAACTGTTCGCACCGTCATTATAAGGTATACAGTTTTGCGAGAGGCTGACTGCTTCCACATCCGGACGATGCGCAAGCCTGTTTACAATTTCATGCAAATCGGCAACATCTTCTTTCATAGTACGGCCAGGCTGATAAGCAGCCGCCTTCGAAGTCATCCGCTCAAAACGAAGAACATACGTATTTTCTATATCAAAGCCCATCGGCAAATTATAGATGCTCAATGTGACATATACCACATCCACAATATACCATAATATGATAAACACCACAAAAAGTTCCATCCACAGAAACGCATTGCTGCGGCGCTCGTTCCATATCTGTTTCAATAAATTCCTGTTCATGATCTAACGTTGGTTTAAAGCGTCCGTAATATTCATGCGCGATGCCCTCCAGGCAGGGATGCACGCTGACAGCAAATTCAAGAGCAGGCAGAAAATGAATGCGGCCAAGAATATCCAGGGACTGAACAACATATCTGCCGAAAGACTGGTTTCTCCTATTTGGGCACGGTTCTCGCTATTGGAAAATAAGAAATCATTCAATAAAAAAGTACATGCATAACTGAAAAGCATTCCTACTGCTCCGGCTATGAGCGTCAATAATAAATTTTCATAAAACACTTGCCTCAACAAGACATTGGCAGTAGCACCAAATGCCTTCCTCACCCCTATTTCCGACATGCGCTTCCGCATACGGGACAAAGTCATGCTACTCAAATTATAGCCGGTACCAGCAATAAAATAACAATCACCAACAGGTAGTGCAAATAAGCTTCCTTCGCCTGTAACTCTCTTCCCCAGTGACGAAAGATAAAAGAGAAACGATCATCGGGTTGTCCACGATAAAAAATTTCGGAATCCTGCAATCCGTCATTGAATTTCTGACGCAGGCGTTCCGCCTCTTCTCTGATGGCAGGAAAATCTTTCTCCGAATGTGCCAGAATGACCACACGAAAAGTTCCCATCGCATTGTCATACCAGCACTTCCTGGCTATTTCTGTTGAATTGAAAGGTATCCAAATCTGCGCATAAGAAGAAACAGCCAGTTTGGATACATCTTTCACAACACCCACTACCGTATAATCGGCCAAGTTGAGTTGGACCGTACGTCCTACCGCTTCTACCGTACCAAACAAATTCCGGGCCACAGAAGCACTAAGTACAACCTTAGGAAGTCCGCTTTCACTATCGGCAGCCGTAAACGGCTTTCCGGCAATAAAATCAAAAGAGAACACTTTCCAAAAGGTATCGTCAGTTTCAAGGTTATCCACTGTCATCATTTTTCCAGCAGGTACAGAAATACGCATCCTGCCTCCTGTAGACACTATAGTTACCGCCTCAGGAACAGTAAGTGCCTTAAAACACTCTTTAGCCACTGTGAGTGACATACAGCCGTTTGATGAATTATCACTGGTATCTCCTTTCTGATGAATAGACATCGCTTTCATATAAAGAGAACGTGAACGGTTCACCTCGGGCACACAATCCGTAATGCGTACTTCCAACACCAGGACAATGACCATGATCATACAAATAGCCAATGCCGTTCCTATGATAGAAACCAAGCTGATGAGCCTATTCTCACGAAGTTGGTAAAAAGCCTGTTTAATATATAGTTTTATCATGTTTGTGCTATGCTCTAAAACCTTTTAACAAAAAAGAGATTACTCATTATGCAATGCTTCCGCCGGCTGAACTTTCATAGCCTTACGTGCGGGAATCCAAATGCCTACTACAATCATCAATGCAATCAAAATAAAGGAAATAAGAACTGTTATTATGAAACGTCCACCTTCAATAGTAGTGCCATTCATCCAAGCATTCAATTCACTATTTGCCAGATTCCAATCAATAAAAATCGCAGGAATTGTGGCCACCGCCAATAATATCAATCCCTCTGCCAACTGACGGACAAAGATACTATGATCTGTTCCACCCAATGATTTCATCAATGCAATCTCACCACGTCGTTGCTGAGTACGGAACCAGAAAGTACCTAGCAATCCCAAGAATATATTCAACAACAAGAAACCCATTCCGAAAAGGTAACTGTTCCAGGCATTCGTATGTGACTGCTGAAAGTTACGACGGATATCGGTAAAAGAACGCACATCCGCGATAAACACATTGCCCACGCGATACAGTTTCTCACTATCCGCTTTCAAACGGGCTATAAAATCGCGATCTTGATCCTCTTTTACGCGTACACAAAGCTCCGTGCCCAAATCATACCATTCTTCCGGCATAGGAGCCACCATGCAGTAACTGTTCCATGCCTCAAAATAATCCCCATAACGCACAACCTGCAAAGAAGCTGCTAAATTATATGTATTCGTTGTATCCCCGAACAAATAAAATTGTTTGTCTACCAATGAAGTCAAATCACATCCATAGCGCCGTTTATAAAGATTATCTGAAGCTAAGAAATTCTTCGGATGTTTCAGCATCTCAGCCAGTTGTTCAGGGGTCTCCCCACGGGTGCCACGATAACGGAACACACGGACAAAATCGGGAGACACCAATCTGCGTATAGTCCATCCCGCGAACGTAATGTATCATACACCACTGACGCACTGCTGTTACTGCCATTATACGGGTAAGAATTTTGTCCTAATCCGGCTGCCTCTATATCCGGTCTATGCTGAAGACGACTTAGAAGTTCCTTGATATCCTGCCGCTTTTCCTCGTCTGTCTGATTGGGAATAAAGTCTGGACTTTTGTCCGTAAGACGTCCCATTTGCACCAAATAGCAATGAGAAATATCAAATCCCCGTGGTTCATTATAAATTGAGGTCTGCACATACATATAGTCCACAATATACCATAAAACGACACTTACCAACAATAATTCGGTGACAAGCCAAAGATTAGACCGCCATTCATTTTTTATCTGAGTAAATAGTTTCTTATTCATCTTGATTCTTTACTTTTAATTCGTTATCACCTTAGTGAATCCTTCCTCCAGTGCATTGACAATGCTAGTCCTTGAAGCCCTCCAAGCAGGAATGCCGCTACTCAGCAAATTCAAAACAAAGCAAAACAACAACGCATAAAGGAAAGTGGAAGGGTGCAATAAAATACTGGAATCAACTGTAGGGGCATTCAATGTCGCACTATAAGGCTGTGCAAACAGGATATCGGTACCTAAATAAGCCATAACAATACTGATAAACAAACCTACGGCACCAGCCAACAAAGTCACGACCAGGTTTTCCATGATTATTTGTCCAACCATTTCCATGCGGGTGCTCCCAAAAGCACGGCGTACTCCTATTTCCGCCACACGTTGGCGCAACCGGCTTTGCGTCATACTGCTCAGATTTATAGCAGGTACTAACAACAGAATGATAAAAATGATAGCACGTTCACGACGAGCCGACTTCAAATCCGGCTCCAAGTTAGCTGCAAATGAAATAGACTGAGTTTCCTGATCGTATGGCCGGTTACGGTCTATCAACGTATACCCCTGATCGGCAAGAATAGAATTATACTCACTCATACGCCGCTTGGCTTCAGCACGGATTTCTCCAAAATCATCATGCTTCGTAGCCAAAATAGTGACACTCATCATCCATGTGCTGGTCACTCCACGTATCACTAGGCAAATCCGTCGAAGTAAAGGGAATCCATACTTGGCCATAAGAAGCATCGGCAAGAGTAGATACATCTTTCACTACCCCTACCACACGATAGGGAGCATGATTCAACAAAAACTCTTTGCCCGCAGATTCTGTGGAACCAAACAAAGCCCGCGATATGCTCTCAGTAATCACAGCCACAGGAGTGCCCGCATTGAAAGTAGCTTCATCGTATGGTTTTCCATTCACAAAACGAAAATCGACACTTTAAAAAAAAAAGTATCATCCGTTTCCCGCACATCCGCTCCAATAGCCGGCATAGCGGGTAATGAAACAGGAGTCGATACCGGCATACTGCAATAAATAGTGACAGCTTCAGGGGTTTTCAATGATTTATATACCTCACGCGCCGTCCGCACGCTCATCGGTCCGTTACTTGTTCCGTCCCCCCAATCCTTATGACTTATGCTCATATAATGCACATGCAGAAAACGATTCCGGTTTGACTCGGGAGAAAAAGGAGCGACCTTCACTTGTTGTAGCATCACTACCAACATAATAAGGAAAATGCTAAGAGCAGTTCCTGCAATGCTGATGACACTGATAAGCGGATGCTGGCGAAGTTGCGCCAAAGCTTGCTTAAAATACTGTTTAATCATCTCTGTTATTTCTTAATAAATTCCTTTTCATAGTAATCAGTAGTTATTGCACCTGACGCCCATCAAAGAAACGAATGGTTCTGGAAGTCTGTTTGGCTTGTTCTTCATTATGGGTTACCATCACAATGGTCCGTCCATCCTCTTTATTTAATTTATGCAACAATTCCATGACCTCTGCACCCATCTTTGAGTCCAGATTACCGGTAGGCTCATCCGCAAGAATAATTTCAGGATTACCCACAATAGCACGGGCTATCGCTACACGCTGGCACTGTCCTCCGGAAAGCTGTGTGGGCATGTGCCGCATACGATGACTTAAACCGACACGATCCAACACTTCTTTTGCCAGACGGGTACGCTCCTTGGCAGCCATCTTTCTATAGAGCAAAGGCAACTCCACATTGTCAATCACATTCAGCGAATTAATCAGGTGGAACGACTGGAATACAAAGCCCAAGGTCTTGTTACGGAAAGCAGCCAGTTCCTTGTCCTTCATGCTTTCTACAGACGTGCCGTTTATTTCAATCTTTCCACTGCTGGGAGCGTCCAGCAGCCCCATAATATTCAGCAAGGTAGACTTGCCGCAACCGGAAGGACCCATAATGCTGACAAACTCCCCTTTAGCCACATCCAAATTTACATTTTCCAGCGCTAATGTTTCAATCTCATTCGTACGGTAGATTTTATTGATACCGGTTAATTTAATCATTGCCATAGTTTTTTCTTATTTAAATTGTTAATCTTATACACTTTCTATTTTCATGAATCAAAAGACATTCCAAAGCTATAATCATTTAATATTCAACGAATTTTAATTCTACATACTGTCCGATAACAGACGGTGTGACCGTTTTTACCGGACTAATACGACTGATGCTGTATGCCGGAAAAAAATGTCAACAAGCACTATGAATAATATAAAAAGGTAAACGATCAAAAAAACGACATAGCCTAAGAACAAATTAAATTATGTTCGGGAAATGAGTGAAAAGGATGAAAAAACACTTCATTTCCCGTAACAATCAATGTATTAATTAAGAGAGAGTTTTATCTTGTTGTTTATGTCATAGCTGCTTCTTATTTCAACTTCAGCTTATTCTTGTTTTTGTAACTGCTCATATCGCTGACAACCACCTTGTCACCCGGTTTCAACCCCGATATGACTTCCACATATTCAAAATTACTATCACCCAATTGAACCTTACGCTTTACTATTTCATCCTTACTATCCTGAACAAATAATTCATACTCACCGCGACCGACATAGTAAGAAGCATTCGCCAATCTTAAAACCCCTTCTTTCACGGCATTCATTACATACACATCTGTCTTCAAGCCGGAACGCAATCGCTTGTTATTATCTTCATTCAGTTGTACAATAAACGAAATCACCCCATTCTTACTCAACGGTGTCACACTACTTACCGTTCCTTCCAGTTTCTCATTGCCAATCTTGACTATGGCACGTCCACCTGCTGCCACACGGTCACCGTATGTATCAGCTATTTCACCTTCCACTTTAAAATGGCTCAAATCAGAATGATAGCTACCTGGCTGCCTTCCGCTACCTGCGCACCTACCTGATTATTTATATAGGTAAGAATCGCTTTACGCGGTGAACGAATTTGAGCGTCATCCAATGTACGTTTCATTTCAGCAAGACTCTTTGAGAAAATATTGAATTCCAATTCCTTCACTTTCAAATCAGCCTCTTTTACTTTCGATTCATTCGCGTATTGCTGACGGAGCTGTTCCAATTCCAATTTTCCGGTATTAAAGTTCAGTTCAGCCTGACGAACCTTGTCCGTTGTTCCAGAGCCCAAACTATCCAAATAACGTTCGTTACGAAGTTCCACCTCCATACGGTTCAATTTCATGGCGGAAATTTTCACTTGCATCGATAAATCACTCAGATACGTATTATTATTCACTTTCAACTGCTCTAACTGATAACGTTTCATCTGTTCTTCATCCAGTAATTTCTTGTATTCGGTTTCCGTACTCTGCAAATCAAGTTTCAAAATCGGCGTACCTACATCCACACTGTCTCCTCCCTTACGGTAAACTTCCACGATACGAGTATTAATAGGTGAATTGATAATCTCTTCAAAAGCCGGAACAACCTTACCGGAAGCACTGACACTTACTTCAATAGTTCCATTGTCCACTTCTGAAAACACCAAATCTTTCCTATTGACGCTGCTTCGCATAAACGAAATCAATACAGCTATACATACCACTGCCGCCACACCTATTGCACCATATTTAATGAACTTCTTTTTGCGCTCCTTATCACGCACTTCTTTAGGAATTTCTCTGTCCATAACTTATTGTAATTTTATTATTATCATTTTTGTGCTAAAGAATAAACAACATCCGTGCCAAGGAAACAACTTATTGATAATCAACAACAAATAAAGCGTACAGGGTGTCCGATATCGACACCCTGTACGCTTTTAAACATCAGTTACCGTACAATAATGATTAACGCAAACGCAATATATCACCTACTTTAGGAGAAGGGTCTTCCGGTTTCATCTTATTCATCTTATATAAATTTTTCAGACGAATACCATATTTTTGGGAAATGGAATACATAGATTCTCCCCCACGGACAACATGAACTATGTGTTCCTTATCCGCACGACGATGCTTTTTATCCAAATAAATAATATCTCCTGGCTTCAATACATATCCCTTATAAAGATCATTGTATTTCCTCAACTTGCGTTGACTGATATCAAATTCTTTAGAAAGTTTTTTAAATGTATCCCCCGGACGTACCACAATATAGAGTAAATCATTAGCCAAATAAGGCTGATGCGGGTTTGGGAATTCCTTCATCCACTTTATACCATCCTTGGTATCATACTTATGTAATTCATATAATTCAATGATATCAATTAAACGATATGCATAGCGAGGGTCAGTAGCATATCCCGCTTTCTTCAGCCCATGCGCCCATCCTTTATAATCGGTGATTTTTAATTTAAAAAGAGATGCATAACGTGAACGTCCTTTTAAAAATTTAGAATGATCTTCATATGAATCACGAGGGTGCTTATAGGCACGAAAACATTCATTACGGATATCATCATCATGCCGTACAGTACGACCAGTCCAGTCACCACCACATTTTATACCGAAATGATTATTGGATTTACGAGCCAGTGTACTTTTTCCCGCTCCTGATTCCAATAATCCTTGAGCCAAAGTGATGCTGGCAGGAATACGATACCGTTTCATCTCATCGATAGCGAGATCTTTATACTTATGAATATATTCCTCATACTGCCGGTTACGGGTTTGCGCTTGCACTGTAAAATTACATAGACAACAAAACAACCCGATTAATATAAATTTCAACGTATGTTTCATCATATAAAACTGTTTCAAAATCGCGACTATACTTTTTCCGCTATATATAGTTGCAAACTTACCATTTTTATCCGGCTGTATGCAATCTTTTTAAATTAATTACGAATTTCATTCGAATTCCAAAAGTCCAAAGAAATCCGGACGATGAAAATCCGGCTTCTCTATTTTAATAGGATTCCATGATAAGAAATGAGGCTTTTGCAATTCATCTCCACATTTATAAAAATTAGCCCGTATGCTCATTCCATCCAGCCCGGTAATGGCATGCTTAAAAAATACCTTATACGGAATCAGCAAAGCCACCTCCCAAGTACATTCTCCTATCTTTTCTTCAAAAGTTTCTCTGCCCAAGCTAGCCCAACGCTTCACCTGATCCGTTATTTCAGAAGGAGCCATTTCACGATTATTACGCTCCGAACCTGCTGCTAAAAGAATCGTAGCGATACAGTTACATTCCAAATTATAATAAATGCCATCTCCCGCAGGAATAGAGAAAAATTCCACACAGGAATCTGTCCAAACACTACCGTTATCTTCACCGTATTTGGCACGAACACTGTCTTCTACTACTTTATAATGGACTAATATAGCATCATTTGTATAGGCTATACGAAAAGAGACTTGAGGTTGATAAGGATATTCTTTCCAGTTCACTATATCAATAGGATGATACGTAATGTTCTCATTATCAAACAAGGTCGGTATTTGTTGTGCATCTTGAACTTACCACTTAATTTCTTTACTTTCATCGTATTGTTTTTATTAGTTAAATAGCTACTATTAGCTTCACAAAAATATATACTTCCACTGAGAAAACAAAATAGTGGCTACCATAAACAGCAGCCACTAAAAGAATAAAGCTATAAAGACAATGAAAGCACAATTTTTACATTTTCATCCATATTTATTTCTTCACATCGCCCTGTGGCATATGTCTTCTCCCATCATGCTGTTTTTTCATTCCTTGTCTTTTTCTCATCTCTTTACGGAATTTATCGCCATTGTGTTTCTCCATATTATACATTTTCTGAATTTGTTTAGGAGAAAGAAATTTCCGGAACTCATTATAATACTTCTCACGAACATCCAGTATCTTTCTACTCTGCGCGAAACGTGCCTTGATAGCCTGCTCCACTTCAGCATCTGTAGGAAGCGGTTTGGGGGTCTGTTTATCTGCAGCCGTTCTATTTGCAATATTTCGACAGGCTCCCATATGACGAGTAGCCCGCATTTCTTCCATGTATTGTTTATACACCGGAATAAATTTAGCAGTCGTTGCGTCATCCAAATTGCCAAATCCTTTTATAACTTTTTGATTGCACTGTA
>ENA-OQAS01000420-OQAS01000420.1-human-gut-metagenome-genome-assembly--contig:-NODE-420-length-22289-cov-9.037677_pt1 | contig 22289 bp, 35 predicted proteins | sample MGYA00242733_ERZ504523 | MGnify/ENA primary metagenome ERZ504523 (study PRJEB26092, sample SAMD00036239) | human gut metagenome | host: Homo sapiens | study: EMG produced TPA metagenomics assembly of...
GGCATCGATACCGAGACCGCTGAGGCCGGTACCATCGCCATGACCGATAAGGACGGCAACGCCCTTACCGCTTCCGATGCCGACGGCAACGCTGTCGAGTGCGGCGTCACCGATCTGGGTAACGGCATGGAGTCCGTGACCTACGGCACCGTTACCGAGGATCCGGTCAACTTCTCTGTTGCCGACACCCTCAACACCATCGTCCCGAAGCTCGTCCCGCTTATGCTTACGCTGCTGCTTTACTACATGTTCGCTAAGCACAGCTGGACCCCGACCAAGGCATTCTCCTGCTCTTCGTCCTTGGCATCCTGGGCGCTGGCCCGCTTGGTCTCTGGCCGAGCATCTGGTAAGGCTCTAGCTTGAGGGGTGTGTCCCTACGCGGCTCACACCCCGACCCCTTAAGCCATGTGTATGTTAAAAGCCGCGTGCTCGAAAGAGCGCGCGGCTTTTGTTTTCTTAATGATTCGGGTGTGGCAGACAGATAATGCATAACACCCTAGGTAGTTAGCCGAATTCGAGCAAAAGGGAGGATAGGATGGCGATCGGAGCGCGTAAGCAACCGCTGTACGATCAGCTGGTCGATATTCTGACCGAAAAGATTGACCATGAATATCGCGCCGGTGACATGATTCCTTCCGAGCGCGAACTTTCGGAGCGCTATGGTCTCTCGCGCACTACGGTACGCCTGGCTCTGCAGGAACTGGAGCGTTTAGGACTGGTGGTTCGGCAGCACGGTCGCGGTACCTTTGTGACCGACCGTTCGGCAAAAGCAACCAATCTTATGCAGTCCTACAGCTTTACCGAGCAGATGCGCGCGATGGGTCGAGAACCCGAGACCACGATTCTCGAGTTTTGCGAGATGGAGGCCGATAAGAATCTGGCCGAGCATATGGGATTGCGCATCGGTGATCGCATTTTTAAGCTCAAGCGTCTTCGCTCTGCCGACAACATGCCATGATGGTCGAACGCAGCTATCTACCGGTTCGTCAATTTCTGTCCCTAAAGCGACCGCTGCTGGAGCGTAAGCCGCTTTACGATGTGATTGAGCAGGACTTTCAGCAAAAGATTCGCGTGGCCGAAGAGGAGTTCTATGCGAGCATAGCCCGTCCCACCGATGCCCACCTTTTGGGAATTGTCGAGGGCTCGCCTGTGCTCGATTTGGTCAGGACTACGTATAACGAGTCAAACGAGGTAGTGGAGTACACACTCTCGGTTGCTCGTGCCGATCAGTTTAAATACAAGGTTTACCACCAGCGCAGTAACTAGTGCTCGCATCGTTTCCATATGGTGATTCTTTGCATTTAACTGGTTACTACCAGATAACCAACCGAAGTGTATAATTGCACGTCAGAGGATTACTTCTAGAGAGAGGTATTAGAAATGTTCGAGAAGAGTGTCGAGGAGCTCACCGAGCTCGGCGCCCAGATCACCACGGCCGAGATTGCTCAGCAGCCCGAGCTTTGGCGTGATACGCTCAACATCTATCGCGAGAACAAGGAGGCCATCGAGCCTTCCTGGCCGAGGCTCGCGCTATGGGCGAGGGTCGTCTGTCCGTTGTCTTCACCGGTGCCGGTACGTCCGACTACGTTGGCGATACCTGCGCCCCGTACCTGCGTCACGCTGGCAACACTGATCTCTACGACTTTAAGCCCATCGCCACGACCGACATCGTGAGCGCCCCGCGCGACTTCCTGCGCGCCGAGGATCCCACGCTCGTGGTTTCCTTTGCCCGCTCTGGCAACAGCCCCGAGAGCCTTGCCGCCGTTGCCGTTGCCAAGGAGCTCGTCCACAACGTCAAGTTCCTCAACATCACCTGCGCTCCCGAGGGCAAGCTTGCCGTCGAGTCTGCCGATGATCCCAATGCGCTGACGCTGCTCATTCCGCGCGCCAACGACAAGGGCTTCGCCATGACCGGTTCTTATTCCTGCATGACCCTGCTCTCCACCCTTATTTTCGACACTGCCTCTGACGAGCAGAAGGCCGAGTGGGTCGAGACGATTGCCAAGATGGGCGAGGAGGTCATCTCCCGTGAGCCCGAGATCGCCGATTACCTGGCTGGCGATTTCAACCGCGTGACCTACTTGGGTTCTGGCTCCTTCGGTGGCCTTGCTCAGGAGAGCCAGCTCAAGATCCTCGAGCTCGCTCACGGTCTGGTCGCTACTTCCTACGACACCTCCATGGGCTATCGTCACGGACCTAAGTCCTTCGTCGACGATAAGACGCTCGTCTTCGTGTTCGTCAACAACGACGCCTACACCCGTCAGTACGACATCGACATCCTCAACGAGATCGGTGGCGACGAGATCGCTCAGCACACCATCGCCGTTCAGCAGGAAGGTGCCACCGTCTATGAGGGTGAGTCCTTCACCTTTAAGGCTACGAGGCACTTCCCGAGGGTTACCTTGCTCTGCCGTTCGTGATGTTTGCCCAGCTATCAGCCTGCTCAACTCCGTGCGCGTGGGCAACACGCCCGATACGCCGAGCCCCACCGGCACGGTCAACCGCGTGGTCAAGGGCGTGACGATTCACCCCTTCACGCTTAATCGCGTCCCCCTGTAAGGGCGCCGTCCGCTCATAACGGCGGGCGGGCGCTTTTTGTTTTACATGAACTGGGTATAAGCATCACCACAGTCAACTGCTTTAGAAGCGAGGAGTGCATATGAGCACGTACGCAATTAAGGCTGACAAGTTCTTCTTGCCGGCAGGCCCGCAACTGGGCGGCTATCTTATGGTCGAGGATGGCGTCTTTGGCGCCTGGCAGGCCGACGAGCCCTCCTGCGAGATTAAGGACTACACGATCGTGGATCGCACCGGGTATGTCGATACTCACATCCATGGCTTCTACAACCACTCAACTACCGATAACGATCCCGAGGGTATCGATATCAGCTCGACTGAGCTCGCCCGTCGCGGTACCACCAGCTGGCTGCCCACGACGTTCACCGATGGCGTCGAGCAGATCAAGGATGCCTGCGCCGCCATCGCCCAGGCGGACGAGGGTCGCGGCCCCGACTTCTGCGGTGCTCGCATTCAGGGTATCTACCTGGAGGGCCCCTTCTTTACTATGAAGCACGTGGGCGCGCAGAACCCTGCATATCTGATCGGTCCCTCCGAGGAGGTCTTCGATCAGTGGCAGGAGCTGCGGGTGGTCGCATAGTTAAGAGCGCCATGGCGGCCGAGCGCGACGGTGCCGCTGCTTATGCGGCTGCTCTGAACGCCAAGGGTGTGGTGACCAGCATCGGTCACTCCGACGCTACCTACGATGAGTGCATCGCCGCCATCAACGCCGGTGCCAGCTGCTTTACGCATACCTATAACGGCCAGCGCGGGCTGCATCACCGTGAGCCCGGTGTCGTGGGTGCTGCCATGTCCACGCCCGAGACCTACGCCGAGATCATCTGTGACGGCAAGCACGTAAACCCTGCCGCCATTAAGGCGCTGCTGCAGGCAAAGGCTGGCAGCACACGGTGCTCATCACCGACTGCCTGGGTTGCGGCGGCATGCCCGAGGGCAGCTACACCAGTGGTGGTATGGACGTCATCATGAAGGACAACCTGTGCTGGCTCGCCGACGGCAAGAGCATTGCCGGCTCGGTGCTCACGCTTGCCCAGGGCGTCAAGAACATCGTCGACTGGGGCATCGCCAGCGCCGATATCGCCATTCGCATGGCAACCGAGGTGCCGGCACGCTCCGCGCACATCGAGGATAAGTGCGGCAGCATCATGCCGGGTCGCGACGCCGACTTTGTCGTGTTCGACCACGAGCTCACCCTCGTCGAGACGTATGTTGGCGGCCAGAGCGTCGGCAACGCCTTTACCGAGTAGCGATAGAAAAAGACGGCGGGCCCGAATCTGCTCGGACCCGCGTATGGGTTAAACGCTCAAAAGCACCTTCACAGTTACAGCTTGTTAGCGATCTTCTTTGCCGTGCGCTTGACGCCGGCCACCAGGCCTCCTGCAGGATGCTCCTTCTCGTATGCTAGACGCTTCTCGCGCTTGGCGTACTCTTCGACGATGATGTCGCCATACTCGTCTTCGATCTTGTCGAAGAAGTCGACGGCGCCCTTAATTTCCTCAGCGGTCGGTGTCCCTTTTGGACACCGCCGGCGAGTTTGAACGGCCCCCACGTATCAAAGCCGGGGCAGCCGTAGATACCCATAAAGATGGCCTGCCTCATGCGGCAGATGCCATCGATATCCTTGCCGTACCACTTGTTTTTGCCACCGTAGGTCATAAGGCCAAACACCTTGTCCTGCGGCTGCAGCACGTTCGTGAGCACGCGTGCCATGTCCTTGTCGATCTCGGAGTAATAGATGCCCGTGGCGACACCGATCAGATGATATTCGTGCAGGTTGGGATACTCGTTTTTACCGAGCGTCTTTACATCGAGGGTGTCGATCTCGGGGTGCGCCTCAACGATGGCGTCCACGAGCTTTTTCGTATTGCCGTGATGGCGCGAGCGTAGAGGATGATGGTTCGCATAAGAAGGCCTTTCAGCTGTAATTGCATCAATGTCTGTATGGTACCCCGTTGCATGGCTGGGATACCGGACGCATCGATGAACGTGCGGGTTTGTCCTTTGGTCAGGGCCGAGACGGGTTCTTGCGAGCAAAAAAGCAGTTGTTCGAAAGGATGGGCAATGGAATACGCTCTCTCCAACGATTCGATTTCTATTAAGGTGTCCACGGCTGGTGGTTCGTTTACCTCGATTGAGCCGGAGGTCGAGAGTACTTGTGGCAGGGTGATCCTGCAGCGTGGTCCGGCCAGGCGCCGGTCTGCTTTCCGATTTGCGGAGGCCTGCGCGATGGTAGCGCCATGACGTTTGCCGGGCATCATGTAAAGCTCGCTCGCCACGGGTTTGCGCGCAAACAGGAGTGGAAGCTGCTGAGCCAAGGCGAGAACGAGCTGGCGATGTGCCTGGCTTCGGAGGATAACGCCGCGCTGCTGAGCGATTATCCGTATCCGTTTAAGCTTGTCGCCCGCTATACGCTCGAGGATGCCGCCGTGCGCGTCTCCTATGAGGTTACCAACGAGGGCACCGAGGACATGCCTTTCTTTATCGGTGGACACCCCGGCTTTAGGTGCCCGCTCGATGAGGGCGAGGCCTATACGGACTACGAGTTGCGTTTTGAGAAAGACGAGGCTGCTGAGCTTTGCGCTGCCGTCCCCTCGACTGGCTTGATTGACGTGACCAACCGCTCCAAGAACCCCATGGTGGGAAAGACGTTGCCTCTGTCACATGAGCTCTTCGATTTTGCGGAGACCATCTTTGACGTGCTCGAGAGCCGTCAGGTCACGCTTTCCAAAAAGGGCGAGGACAAGGGTGTTCGCCTGAGCTTTGAGGGCTTCCCGTACCTCATTGTGTGGAGCAAGCCCGAGGGTGATTTTGTGGCAGTTGAGCCTGGGGCGGCCTTTCGACCTGCTCCGATGAGGACGACGTGCTTGAGCACAAGCGCGGCTGCCTTATCGCCAAGCCCAAAGAAACCATCGTGCGCTCGTTCACAATCGAGATTCTGTAGTCGCATGTAGCCAATTCGTTTTGCAAGGCATAAGGAGCCTGCGAGATAAGGAGCTAGAAATGATCCTCACCGTTACGATGAACCCGTCCGTCGATACGCGCTATCAGCTCGATGAGCTCATTATCGACGACGTCAACCGCGTGACGCCCGAAAAGACCGCCGGCGGTAAGGGCCTCAACGTGGCCCGCGTCCTGGGCCAGCTGGGCGACGATGTCGTGGCAACCGGCTTGCTTGGTGGTCATATGGGCGCCTATATGGCCGAGCTCATGGATGCTAACGGCATTAAGAATGATTTTGTGCCCATCAAGGGCGAGACTCGCATTTGTCTCAACATCCTCCACGCCGGCAACCAGACCGAGCTGCTCGAGAGCGGCCCGACGATTGCCCCCGAGGAGCTCGATGCCTTTACCGCCAAGTTCGCCGAGCTTGCGAGCAAGGCCGATGTCGTTACCATCTCGGGTTCGCTGCCCCGCGGCGTCGAGGCGGACTACTACGCTAAGATCACGGGCATTGCAGAGAACGCCGGCGCCAAGGTGCTGCTCGATACCTCGGGCGCTCGCTCGAGCTGCGCTCAAGTCCGAGGTCAAGCCTGAGCTGGTTAAGCCTAACCTGACCGAAATTAACGGCCTTCTGGGCACGAGCTTTACCACCGACGATGTGGACGAGCTCCGTTCCGCGCTCGCCTCTGACGCCCGCTTCTCCGATATCCCCTGGGTCGTCGTATCTATGGGCGCTGCCGGCTCCGTTGGTTTCCATAACGGCCGTGCGTTCCGCGCCAAGACCCCCGATATCCCCGCCGTTAACGCTACGCTCTGGCGATTCGACCATTGCCGGCTTCGCACATGCGATTGCTGCCGGAGCCGACGACGAGACGGTGCTGCGTACCGCCAACACCTGCGGCAAACTCAATGCCATGGATCCCATGACTGGCCACTTGGTTATGGATCGTTGGGACGAGGTTTACAACGGCGTTGTCGTGACCGAGCTGTAGGAGCTTGTGCTGCGGCCCCGGCATCGGTTGCCAGCTCATGTCGACGACAAGTGCAGTAGCATTATGCCGGGGCGCGACGCCGACACTGTCGTGTTCAATCCCGACCTTACCCTGGTCGAGACGCATGTGGGTGGTAACAGCGTCGGTAATGCGTTGCCGAGTAGCCGCCAAAGAAACGATCCGAGAGGGGATTTAGATGATTTACGGTGCATTGGGCGATATCGAGGAGTACCGTGGAATGCTCAAGGGCCTCGACGTGCTGATCGACTGGCTCGAGGAGAACGATCCGGCGAAGCTCGAGGTCGGCAGCCATCCGATTCTGGGCGACAAGGTCTTTGCGAACGTCATGGCTCCCACGACGCGTCCCGAAGCCGAGGCTCACTATGAGACGCATCAGCGCTATCACGACCTGCAGATCGACGTCGAGGGTCGCGAGGCCTTTAAGGTTGCCACGGGCAGCCTGACGCTGGTTCAGGAGTTTGACGAGAAGGACGACTACGATCTGGTCGATTCCGACGCCTCGATCGCCGGCGATCTTGCTGACGACAAGTTTGCGCTGTTTGTTGCCGGCGAGCCTCACATGCCCACGCTCGAGTTCCCGGGCGATGGCGCGCAGCCGGTCAAGAAGATTTGCTTTAAGCTGCTTGCAGATGCTTACTGGGAGGAGTAGCGCGCTGCTCGGCTGAGCTGTTCGTGTTGCGAGCGTTATCCCTTGGGGGAGCTCGCTTGGGCCCCGCTGAACGCGGTTCCTTTGGGGATTGCGGTTGGCGGGGCTTTTGTTGAGTAGGAGAGTTTCCGGCGGCGTTGTGCTTGGATTGGCGGAAGCGCGCCCGAAATCAGCAACAAAAAAGCCGCCCGAAGGCGGCTATCTTGTGCAATGGAGCCAGCGACCGGGCTCGAACCGGTGACCCCCGCTTACGAGTACGTGAATTCGGCATTTGACGAGATGAGGCCAATTTCACTGAATTAAAAGGAAGCGCAGGTAGAAATAGGTAATTAACAATTATTGAGCTAGCTATTAGAATCATATTTCCCACTATTTTCACACTTAGAGAGACTTGAAAGTGTGAAAAGTTTCGATTAGGCTTGCTGGCAAAGCTTTAAAGGCTTTGCAGCAAGCCTAATGAAAATCTAACGAGGGATATGATTGCAGGGATTGATAAAAAAGACCGCTCGCGGCACATCGGAATGCATCGATAAGAGCAAAGGCGTCTATCGGATTTATTTTCCTGGGAAGATCCGGAGACAGGACGGTACCGCCGTAGTCCGTCACGCAGGTTCACTGCAGAAGCAAGAACCCGAAAAACTGGCCGAGTGAAGTCGCCAAGCGCTGGAGGCCTATAGAGCTGAACTTGAGGGCGCTTCCAACCGTGGCAATGGTCCTCTGGGCCTATCAGATTATGCGGACAGGTTTCACGCGAACAGGGAGTCGACCATGGGATCACCTCTTGCTTATGAGCGTGAAGGTTTGGACATTCGTCACATACGCGAGCTGTTCGGCAATCCCGATCTCACTCGGCTTAAATCGGATGACGTTCGCACTGCTTATGCCAAGGCTAGAAAAGAAGGCCGATTCAGCGAAAGTGAAATTCGCCGCATCCACATCAAGCTCAAACAGGTAATGGAGGATGCCGTCGATAACGACCTCGTGGGCAAAAACTTGTAGGGGAGTGAAACTGCCCAAGCAGAATGTCGAGGCTCGTAAGGCGCTGAGCGCCGATGAGGCGGCAAGCTTCTTGCGGTCCTTTTGGAGGAGAAGCCATCTTCCTTTATCACATGCACAATGCTTCTACTTCTCTGCGGTTTGAGGAAGGGGGAGGCCCTTGGTCTCTCATGGGAGGATTATGACCCCGACGCCAAGACTCTGAGGATAGTAAAGCAATATACGAACGACAGGACATTGAGGCCGCCTAAATCAAAGATGAGCAGGCGTAAGATTTCGGTTGGAAATGAACTTGCCGACTATCTGGACAGGTGGAAAGCCATTCAGCGGAGTGAGTTCGATTCCTTTGCAGTGGGGCAGACTGGAGAAACGCCCATTGTCCATTCCATTGGGATCGTTGACGCCGCCAACGGCAAACGGCTCTTGTGACCCGGATGGATGGACATAACTATTCAAGGGCGTTTAGGCTGTTTGCGGCGAAAAACGGCTTCGGTACTTTTAAGGAGAGCAGGGAAGTCATTGGGAGTGACGGCGTCAAACGTACCCGCTATACGGGTTATAGCGGGCTGAAGCCTCATGAGCTTAGACATACGCAAGCGACTTTGCTCGTTGGTGCCAATGCGGACATTAAGACGATCCAGGCGCGTTTGGGCCATGCTAGCCCATCGACGACGCTGTCTATCTATAGCCACTTTATCGAGGCAAATGACCAGAAGGCAGCATCAGTGCTGGATGATCTGCTGAAGGGCTAAAAAGGGCTAAAAAAGAGGCCCCAAAGGGGCCTCTTTTTAAGCGACATTGTTTCGGTAGATCATTGCGCCATATGGCGGCTCCAGCTCCATAGACTGATAGTAGCTGGCATCTAGAAGGTTGAAATAACAAATGATGGGGGCGGCTAGGTGCTCGTCCATATTTAGGTAATGTCCCTCATCATCTGTGACCAGTTTGACCTCGTCGCGCATCACGTCGGTCATGCGGGGCCAGAGTTTGGTTGCGCGCTGCAATTTGTCCTTTTGACTGTACTCTCCGTTATGGAAGAAGGCAAAATGAGGCGCATCGTATTTTGCGCCGCCGCGAATTTCGATAATTCCGACCTGGCTGCAAGACTTCGCGCATTCCTCTGTTTCCAATAAAGTCCAAGAGGAGGGGAGGACAGCGTAATCGCCGCCGAGGAGATCGACCCGTCTCATTCCCTGGGGCCTCTCCTCTTTCTCGCAATATAAAGAGAAATGGTCGTGGAGCCTCTGGAATTGCTCTCGATAAAGTTCCAATTGACTAAAACTCATTTCTTCTGATCCGTCAACGGGAAGGGCCTTCATTTCATTGGTGATTTGCCGAGCTTCCCTGAGGCACGCCTCATCGAGGGCCCTGGCGACCCTCGGCTGCAACCCCGTGAGCAGGTTGCATAGATAGTCGATAGCCTCGCCGGTGCTTCTGACTGATTCGGGGTTCTTGAGGCGTAGCTCTTCGATTTTCTCCGGGGTCGTCGCCTGAACAGTTGTTCCGAACTTAATTTTCCGCATCTTACTTCCGGATAATGGTAAACGTCCCATAACCACTCCAATCATCGTTGTATATATATTAAATCAGTCAGACAATAAAGTCTATACAGTCAGAAAGTGAATTAGAAATTAGAACTGTAACTAGATATGATTGTGCAACAGACAGTGTTACAATATAAACAGTAAGCGCCTGACCAGCTTGTTTGAAAGGAGTTATTTTATTTTCGGTCATTGATTAAAAAGCCGCCCGCCCTTCCCTATCTAAGTTTGGCGACGAAGGGGGAGGGGCGAGCTAGCCTGAAAGGATTCTACCATGATTGTAGAGCCTGAACCGTACGCTGCCGTACAAGCATCAACTGCGGTTTCTTCTGATTCCAACTTGGGCCACGAGCGCCTTCTTGGCATCGCTGAAGTGTGCAAGATAACCGGCTTGAGTCCGGTTACGGCCTCGAAGATGATGAAGGAGAGCGGGCGCGCGATTGCGTTGCACCGCCGCATTTACATCCTTGAATCGAGCTTCTTTGCATACCTCCATGAATTGGAGGCGAGCGAACCGTGCCGGCTTTAAATCCCATGAGCGTCGGCCTCGACGAGACCGCCTTGCGTATCTTAAAGAATAGGCCGCTTGGGCATATCGAACACGGTGCGCTGGATACTATCCTCGGAGGTCTTCGTCAATACCTGTGCATCGTCCCCGGCGGACCCGGTACGGGTAAAACAACGTTTATGCAGCAAATCGCCGACGGATGGGCCATTGCTGGCCATCCGGTGGTCATCTTTGAGGGCGAGCTCGGGCGAGACAGCATGCTCGCGAAGAGCCTCACCCGCATCTCGGGCGGCGAGCTCACGCACGATGATATGAACGGCGATGGCATGTCTGAGGACAAACGCGGGCTCTTCGAGAAGGTTCTCGACATTTACGCCCGCAGCATCGCCGAGCGAATGTATATCATTCCTGGTGAAATTAAATATGCCGGGATGCGAAAGGCAATCGAAGAGGTTGCCGATAAACATGGCGAACCGCCACTGGTTATTGTTGATTACGCGCAAATCGTCTCTTTGCCGCAGGAACTGCGCATTGCCGACGAGCGTATCGGTCTCAAGCTCGTCGCTTCCGAGCTCCGCCGAATCGTGGATGAGGCCCATTGTCCGCTCTTCGCTATCTCATCAATTAACCGCGTTAATTACGACAAGCAGACCACCGGCTTCAGGCGATAGGCGGGTGCAACATGTTCGAGTATTCGGCAGATCTCGTTATGTCGCTTTCTATTAAGGCGATAAGCCCGAAGAGCGTAATGCCAATATGTTGCTTAAAAAACGGCCCGTCATTGCTTCAATCACAAAGAACCGTTACGGTTCCTGCGGTATTGTCGAGTTTGAGTTCAACGCACCAGCAGCGATGTTTACCGAAATCGGCTAATTATGGAGCCCGGACCCTACATTGGTGGATACCGGCTCCCAATCCATGCTTGTCGTCCGATGAGCTCGCGCGCGCCGAGAACAGGGATCTTCCTCTGCTCTCGGCCGATGAGCTCATTTGGGAATGGAAGCGCCTGCTCGATGCTCTCGATATCTATAGAGAACAATGGCGACCATACCGTATATATCTCGGCAGCTTGCGGGAGTCCCCTTCGATGTCTGGGCGAGGGTGAGGATTGGGCGCATCGGTCAGATGCTCCAAACAATTTCAACTTAATAAAAGGGGCGGGGCCGATGCGTCGGCCCCGCTCGGATTGGATGGTTATGACTTCCATGAATACGCATATCAACGTACGGATGAGTGAGTCGCAGCGTAAGGCTATCGAGGAGAAGGCGGCGGCCATGAACATGCCGGCGTCCTCCTTCATGCGCGATGCCGCCCTGCTCTGCGGCGAGAAGCCGGTCAGGGTCGCCGACGCGGGGGAACTTGCCGGTATCAGGACTGAGTTGAAGAAGATCGGCACGAACCTCAACCAGGCGGTCCGCGCCCTCAACACCTACGGGTCCGATCCGGTCGTCCTCAATAATCTCAACCGGGCGACATCAATCGTCTCGACGGCGGTGGGCTGGGTCAACGACCTACTCGCCCGTGCGAGAGAGTAGGTGGTTCTCGTGAAGGAGAAGGTGGTCATGGCGCTGGTTTTCGCAGCGCTGCTTACCGCGGGGTTTGCGCCACTTATCGCCATTCCCCTCGATTGCATGATCCTCGGATTTCCAATCGAGCTGAGCTCGATCGGATTCACCCTGAGCGTGGATAACACCATTTGGTGGTGGATTAACGTGGGGCCTCATTGCGTCCCTGCTGTCTCGCCTCGTTCGCGCTGTTCCTGTCGGTATTCGTGCTCATGCAGCTATCGGCTTCCTCGAAGGAGCGAGCCGCCGACGGAGGTGTACTTGGGGAGCGCGGGTGAAAACGGGGCCGGAGACCATCCGGGGCTCGGAGATTTGGGACGGCACGGACAGCCGAAAAGCAGAGGATTCGTGTACGGGTTTGAGAAGACGCTGTTCGGCTCCAAGTATCTGTTCGAACCGAGGCGGCACGTGTTCCTCGACGGCTCAACGGGTGCCGGAAAATCAAGATCGCTGCTGATCCCGACAATTGATCTGCTGACGTATGGGGCGGATGACGGGGAATCGAGGCCGCAGACCATTATCGTGTCCGATGTGAAGAGTGAGCTCATCGAGTTGACGGGCGACGAGCTGGAGCGTCGCGGGTACCGGGTGCTTCTGCTGGACGCCCAGCATCCCGAGAAGAGCGACACGTTCAATCCACTGGAAATGGTCGATAGGCTCGCGAACGGGGGGAATCTGCCGGGGGCTGAGCAGGCCGCGGATGCCGTCGCCCGTACGCTCATCGCCGGGGAGGGCGATGCGAAGGCGAGCCACTGGACGGAATCCGCGCGGTCGCTGCTCGCCGCGACGATCCTTCTGGTCGTGCTGGACGAGGGCTGCCCGCGGGGCTGCAAGCACCTCGCGACGGTCTACCACATCATGTGCCTGGGGACGGAGGGGGCCGGCGAGGATCCGTGTGAGCCGCTGAAGGGCCTGTTCCGTTCCCTGCCGCAGGGGCATCCGGCCCGCTCGCGTGCCTCACAGTTCATCTCGAGCGGCGGCAACGAGCTGAGGAGCATCGTTTCCACGCTAAAGGTCAACCTGAGGATCTACGCTTCGGCGCCGATTGCGCGAATGGTCTCGGGCGATGATATCGATCCGAGTAGAATCCTGAGCGAGAAGACCGCGCTGTTCCTCCACGTGATGGACGAGGGCTCCCCCTACAACGCGATCGCGGCGGTCCTGTTCGAGCAGCTCTACGCTGCCGTGTATTCCATCGCGGACGCAGCTGGTGGAAAGCTGCCGCGGCCGGTGTCCATCCTCGGCGACGAATGGGGGAACCTGCCGAAGGTCGAGTGCCTGCCTAGCCTTCTCAGCCTTGGGCGCTCGTACGACCTGTTCTGGATGGGCGCAGTCCAGAACATCTCTCAGCTGAACAAGTACGGCGAGCGCGACGGACGGAAGAAGATCCTGGCAAACTGCGGCGTCAAGGTCGCCATGAAACTGGGCGAGGCCGAGGACCGCCAGTATTTCACCGAGCTAGTCGGGAAGACGACGCGGCACACCATGGGAACAGCTCGAGCAGGGGGCCTTCGGGCGGTACGGGGTCGACATCCTACAGCGAGCACGCCGACGACCTGATTCATCCTTGGGAGTGGACGGAGATGTCCCCCGACAAGGACGGCGTCATCGTGGTGAAGACCGCGGAGAACGGCGTGGGCAGGGAACATGCGGGGTGCTTCCGGGCCCTGTCTGCGATTGCACGCGGATGCCGACGAAGGAGCACTTCGATCTGGGGACGCGCGAGCACGAGGCGGCCAAGAGGATGGAATACCAGGCCAGGCTGATATCAAGGCAAATGGGTCGTGAGGACGGCGTCGATCTCTGGACTCCCGAATTCGAGGAAGAGGCCGCGGAGCCGCCTGTTGCCGACGGATGGTCCGGCCTCTTCGTCGACTGACGGCGGTTTTTGAAGGGAGTTGGAAAATGACCGCAATCAAGCAGGCGAGCGTCATGAGCGGGGAGCACCTCCAAAACCTCAAGCGGTATTTCGATTGGGACAGGGAGAAAGTCCTGGACCACGATACCCAGCACATCATCGATGAGGATCGATGGTTCGAGGAAATGGACGCCACCCGGGAGGCGGCCGGGCACAACCGGCCCGGGAAGCAGGGCGCAAGGTGCACGTACATGCAGCATCAGGTGATCGGCTTCAACCCGGACGAGTGCTCCTGCAACGGCGGGCCGATGACGCCTCGCGTTGCATGGAGTACGCGAGGGACTACATCGCCAAGCGCTATCCCAACCAGGAGATCGTGATTGTGCTGCATGAGGAGAGGTGCAGGTCGGATGGATCGGCCCGATTCGCCGCTCACCTCGCCATCAATAGGACGGACCTCGAGACTGGGCGGCGTCTGAACGACGGGCCGGCGAGGGCGGCGGCGAAATCCCGCGCGAGAACGGTGAAGGAGCTCGATACGAAGTACGGCCTGAGCCAGCTCGAAAGGGGCCTCTCGAACTCGAAGGTGCACGCGCGCCAGCCCGGTCGCGAGGAGCGCGAGATGGCAAAGAAGGGGAGATCCGACAAATCCGAGAACGCAAGGGTCCGAGCGATTGTCGCCCAGAGGGCAGAGGAGGTCGGGAGGCTCAAGAGCTGCCCCGACCGCTTCGGAGAGTTTGCAAGGCGGTTGGAATCGGATGGGATCGAGATCGCCCGATCCAAGCGGGGGGCGCTGCAATACCGCTATCACTCGGAGTCCCTCGGCAAGACGAGGAAGATCAACGGCGCGAGGCTCGGCTACGCCGTCAACCGCTCGACCGGGCGGATTATGAGGTTCACGGCAAGGGGAATCGACCTTGCCATACGGGCCGCGTGGGAGCTGGCTCGCGAGGGTGTGGATGACGAAAGAGGCCGGGACTGACTTTCATATCTGAGGTCCGTGCAACAGCCGGTAAGCCTGTTGCACGGTTCTGCGGGAGCGACTTTGGAGCGGTTCGCACATCCCGGCTTCGGCCGGGCAAGATATTCCGTTGCACGGAATACATATCTTGCATGCCCCGAGAAGCGTAGGCCGAATCGACCGGAGTGCAACGGGACAGGTGAGCGGAGGCGCAGTGATGGCGACCCAGGGGAGCCATCGAACGGAGCCGGAGCGAGAGCCGGCGGGGCGATCGCGAGTTGAAGCCGAGTGATTGTCCCGCCGTTCACGGCCTGCCGGCGGCGGCCCGGGGTTCCAAGGGGACTCGTCCTTTGGCGCGAAGGGGTCCGGGGATGGCGCGAGACATCCCCGTGAAACGCCGCGACGGGCACGCCCCTGTTAGCGTCAATCTAATTTTCACCAGTTTCACTAATCAAACGCGCCGTTCGCGCAAAGGCGGCTTCACCGCTTGCGCTAACGTATTTTCACCGATTCCGGTCACGCCTTGACGGGTCCGTCCCTCGCAGGTCCTTCAGCCTGTAGGACCTGCCGGCTATCTTGACCAGGTGGCAGTGGTGGCAGTGGTGGCACACCCTGTCCGCGATCGCGCTCGCCGCCACGTCGTCCCCGAACACCCTGCCCCAGCCGCCGATCCCCACGTCGGCGGTGATGATCGTCGAGCGCTGCTCGTAGCGCGTCAATATCAGCTGGAACAACAGGTCCGCGCCCACGCTGCCGACGTCGAGGTAGCCGAGCTCGTCGATGATCAGCAGCCTCGAGTGGGCGTAGTACTTGAGCCTCTTCTTGAGGATGCCGCGCGACGAGGCGTCCTCAAGGTCCTCGACGAGCCGGGCGCAGTCCACGAACCTGACCTCGCGCCCCGCCCTGACTGCCTCGATGCCCAGCGCGACGGCGAGATGCGTCTTGCCCACGCCGGGGCTTCCCACGAACAGGACGTTCTCGGCCCGCTCCACGAACCTGAGGGTCGCGAGCTCCTCGATCTCGGCGCGAGGGACCGACGGCTGGAAGTCCCAGTCGAAGTCCGCCAGCCCCTTGACGTAGGGGAACCCCGACGACCGAATGCGCTGGTTGGTGATCCTGACCTCCCGGGCGGCGACCTCGACGCGCGTCATCTCCTCGAAGGCGGAGGCGAAGCCCCGCTCGCCCGCGGCGACCATCCTCACGTAGTCGGGCAGGGACGCCGCCATCTCGTGCAGCCCGAGCGCGGAGAGGTCGACCTCGCCAGGTCCATCGCGCGCCACAGCCGCGCTTGGCGACCTGTCGTAGCATTCGCTGCCCTCCCGCAGACGGGGCACCGCAGCCCGAAACTCGTCCACGGCCTGACGCCGACGATTATCCTGCCGCCGTCGATGCTGGCGTACTCGATCACGGTGTGGACCAGCGCGAGCGCGCGGCTTAGTATCCTGTTCATGCGTCAGGGCCTTTCCGGTAGGTTGATGTAGCAAGCGAAATCCTACCCTGCCCGGCGCGGAAACGGCCCCCTCTCGGGGCCGTTTCCCTTATATGCGGAACTTTTTTGCATCCACCTGCGGAAATTGATGTCTCGCCCACAGAAACTACCGAAGAGCCTAAAATCGGCTCATATTCAAACAGACACAAGGAGGGATTAATTATGGAATGGAGCTTTGACGAAATAAGGGGATTTATCCCGAAATCGATTTCTCTCCCATACTCAAGAGAGGAAAAGAACGGGTACCGCTCTGTTCTAACCGGACGCGATGAGCTGAACTATATCATGTTGAACGGAAGCGGGAGCTACATCGTCTCTCTGTGCGATGGTAAAAACACCGTCGAAACAATCCTTAATCGGATGTGCGACAAGTTTCCAGACGCCAATCCGGACATGCTCAAATCTGACTTAGCCTCGGCAATGAGAGGTTTCAGCGTATCGAGACTAATAGGATGGGTCAAAACTCCGACCGAAAATGGCACACCCATTGCCGATGAGATTTGCGTGGACAATGGGACCCATATACGGCTTGCCCAAGAAAACGATATTCGCCTGATTTGCTCCCTGGCAAGCCAGGCGAGCTCATCAGAACCAGAAAGTCCCACAATTGTCTACGGTTGGCCTCTTTCCGTCGAGCAGTATGAACGACCGCTAGAGGTGCGAAACGGATTGTTCAATCTGAGCAAGGAATTTTTCATTGTATATGAGTCAGGGAGACCAACCGGTCTACTCGGCCTCGCCCCCTCCAGCAATCCCTTACTCAGATACGCAGACATCTGTCTTCTTTTGTGCCCCGCAAGCATCGCCGTTCAATGTATTGCCGCTGCGGCCAGCTTCTATCGTCAAGAATTTTGCGATGTTCCCAATTTTTTCCACCTGAACCTAACCAGCAAGGAAATTGCATCAAACGAAGGAATTCGAAATCTTATCAATGAGCCAGAATTCACTTGCGCTGGCACTTTTCCAGGTGAGTGCAGCGACGGCGACTGCATGAATGTATACTGTTTTTCAGAAGTCTGTTAAGAGGAACCATGGGACGAGTTTCGGAAAACAAGTACACCAACGTTCTCAGAGCGCCACATCACGTCGCCCTTGACATAACAAACAAGTGCAACTTGAGATGTCTGCACTGCTATAACAGCAGCGGCGAGAATGAGGTCATGCACGACGAGTTGACCTCAGATGAACTTTTTGTTTTCGCAAAGGAAATGGCAGACATGTCGCTTTACAGCATGTGTTTCTGTGGAGGAGAACCTTGTTGCGCAGTAAAGATATCTTGCGCTGCTTCCCATATTGCGAGATGGGAATGTTGCAGCGAGCCTGGTAACCAACGGGCTTCTCCTCACGGAATCCCTTCTCCGAGATTTAGAAGATTCCGGACTCAAAAGCATCCAATTTAGCCTAGACGGCATTGGGTCAGCTCACGATAGGCTGAGGGGACATGAGGGAGCCTTCGAAATCGTCGAAGAAGCAGTTGCCACCGTACTCAACCATTCCGATTTGCACCTTGCTATCGCATTTACGCCCACGTCGTTCAACACCGAACAGTTTCCCGATGTCATCTCACTATTAGATGAGATTTTCACCAAATCTAACAGGCCGAAGAGGACGCCGGGTGACTTTATCGAACTACGTGTCCAACCCCTCATGGTTTTGGGCCGTGCGCGAAAGAACACATTTATTAGACCGGACTATTCCCAATACCGTACGTTGATTCACGCCATTCAAGAGGACGACTTCCTTCGGAAGCACCCGAATGTCCGACCGCAATGGGGCGACCCCGTCGACCATCTAATTCGCTTCTCTGATAACCGATATCTATTAGATCAGGTTTCAGTGCACGCAAACGGCGACATCGTCGTTTCTCCGTATATCCCGTTAGTGGTTGGCAACATCAGAAACCACCCTCTTGAGGATTACTGGAACAACGGACTTAGCTCAATTTGGTCCACAAAACTGGTTCAAGACCTCTGTAACCACATGTGGACCATTGACGACATGGAGCGTATGTCCGACACAATTTGCGATATAGATATGGGAGGTGATCTACACGTTGACCTGATTGATGATACCGCGGATGAACTGTTGAACTCATCGTTGAAGGAGATGTTGGGTTAAATGTACGAGAAGCCCGTAGTAGACAACATGAATCCGACCAGAGCATCGACTCTTGGAACGGAAACTTGGTTCGACATGTATTACATCGTGTGGGGAGCAAATGTGGCGGTCGGAGTCACCGCAGTTGGAGCCTATGAACTGGTCCTCATCACTTTTGCCGCAGCACTTCCCCTCAGCGAGCAAGGTGGCCAAGACGAGCAATGAGTCCTGAAGCGCTAAGATCATCCATTGGCGGCATGGTAGGAGGAATCTGCTTTCTCGTTGTCGGGGTGTTAATGGTAAAGACCGGCAATCCCGGCCTGATTCACAGTTACCATATCGCTCATATTCCAAGCGAGAAGATTCCTCTTGTTGCCAGATTGGTCGGACTCGGAATAGCGTTGACGGGAGCCGGTCTCGTTCTCGCGGGCATCATTGCCTTTGCGTCCCAAATCCCATTATCGGCATCGGCGGCTTTCATTCTGCCGCTCATCATAATCTTTGCCGGTCTTGGCGTCTCCTTGCTAACGATCGTAGTGTTCACATTTCGACCATGGTCATAATGGATTTCCTATTGCATGAAACTTCAGGCGCATGCCCAACAAACAATGAAAAAATTTACAGCTTTAGTCGGACGGCTGTTTTATTTTTCAGCCGTCCGACTGCCGTGCGCGGCCTATTGATCGAACATAAAATTCCCGTTTCTATGAGGATCCAGCTCGCAAAGACTCTCTATGGAAGCGCTCGTGCCGATTAGTCGCCGCTTCGTTTCCACCGAACCGCGGTGTAAGGTGTCATCAGTTGGTATTTCATACCTGATAGATTGGGGCCATTCTTGATTCGGTACGTCTTATCGAAGTTTAGTAAAACAAAGGGTGCTTTCACGTTCATTGCCATCACGACGATTGGAATCGCCCTTTCCTATGCCGCACCATATGTGAACGGAAAGTTCTTAGATTTCCTTCTTGCCAATCGCAGCGAGAAGGATGCTGTGCTTTTTGCGCTCTTCGTAGCTTCAATAGGGGTCTTTTCTGCCTTATTTTCATATTTTGCAGGAACGTTATCTATCCGTATATCCACAAAGCTTTCTTTTGACCTACTCAGGGAAACCGTCTTGCGCTTTGAGCGAGTTAATTTTCTGACGAACCGAACAACCGACTCAGCCTATACGACGCAAAGGATTTTCACTGACTCAGGTGTTGTTTCTTCTTTCGTTCTAACAAACTTTATCAGCGCTCCCCTGTCTGTTGTCGCCATTCCTTTCGTGTTGCTCGTCATATGGTCGGTTGATCCACTCCTCGCACTATTCTCCATCCTCCTTCTTGTGGCATATCTCTTCGTTATTACCGGATTGCGAAAGCTTCTATATAAAGTCATGTACGAGAAGAAGGAGGCAGATAGCGCTTTCTATGCCGTAATAGCATCGCAGTTGAATCAGATTCTCAACATTCAGTTAACGTCTTCATACAATAAAAGCGAGCTAGCACTTGACACCGGATTTGAAAAGTATTTTCCAAAGGTCTTGCACTCGGGAAAGCTCTCATTCTCACTAACATCGATTGACAGCCTTTTTGCTGCCGTGTTTCAAGCGATAATACTCATCGTATCCGGAGTGCGAATCATCAATGGAACCATGACGATAGGCGAATACACCATCGTCGGTGCATATTTTGCCGTCCTATTTAAAACCTTGAAAAACACGATGAACCTGTTCAAGTCCTATCAGGATGCCAAGCTTCGTGGGACAGGATGAGCGCCATGGGAAAGGTAGGACCGGAACCAGAGCAAGATCAGACAGGTTTAGTCAAGATTGACACAATAAATCGCATTTCTGTTTCCAAGTTGGATTTTACGGTACCCCTTCCAGACGGATCTCCCCGAAAGGTTCTTGACGGATTTTCCTTCGATTTCTCCGGCCCTGGAACATACTGCATAACCGGAGAAAATGGAAGAGGAAAAACGTCGCTCCTTTACCTGCTCCTTGGGCTGTATCCATCGGCAGGCAAAGTAACATACAACGACATGCCGATTGAAAAATGCAATTTGGATTACATACGTTCAGACACGATATCGTGCTGCCCCCAACCGTGCTTCGCTCCAGATGAGACGGTTCGGGACCTGTTGGATTATTTCAACACCCCATTTTTTACAAAGCACCAGCATATGAATGAGCTACCGTCGTTGACAACCAGCATAGAGGGCTTGCTTGAGAAACGTTGTCCTGAACTTTCGGGTGGTGAGCTGCGCCGTGTATACTTGTGTCGGCAATTTCCCGTAATCCATCAGTCTTGGTGCTCGATGAGCCTACAACTGGATTGGATGAAACAAGCCGAGCCGAACTCGCTTCGTATGTCAGAAACAACAAATTGAAACAGCTCATTATCATTGTTTCACATGATAATGAGCTGGCAAATGCAGCGGAAACGATCGTCAGTCTAGATAACGCGTCACACCGTTGCGCAAATCGATAGGACCGCATCGAGTCGCAGCAATTGCAGAAGGCTAAGCTATAATGATTGCCCTTTACCCATGCGTATCTCAAGGCCTTCGATGATGATCCTTGATACCGTGGTGTTGTGTTCCGCCGCGTAGGTGCTCATCTCTTGCTTCTGCTCTTCCGTAACCCAAAAGGTGATGCACTCCCCTTTCTTGCGACTTGTCGAATCCCCTTTGTTTCGTGTGTCTTGATTACCCATGAGGGTCATGCTCGCCTCTCCAACGGGCATGACGCGGCGAGTTGGCTTCTTAATTGCCACCGTAAATCTCCTTATCCTCCTCGATGCCCTCCTTCACCTGTTTGAGTAATTGTCCTCTTTGACACCGGCGATATTGCGCTTACACACCGTCCGCTCACATCCCGAATATTGCCGTTCGGCACCGCCGATATTCCCGTCGGCACCGTCCCCCTGGTACGTTCCGGCTGTCCATGCAGCCGAGACCAAGGAGGTACAGCATGGCGAGAAGGATAAGGCCAGGGAGGCCCTCAGGCTCCGTGCGTCCGGCCTGTCGCAGAACGCGATAGCCCGCGCGGCGCATTGATTGGAAGGCTGTATGGACGTCAGGCTGCTTGGAAAGAAAAACGAGGGCGAGGGCCTTGGGGTCGCTGTTCTCGTTGATTCGGCTTTTGCAGAGTTAAAAGACAAGAGCGATGAGCAGTTGGCGGAGGCCCAGAGATTTTTGATTGACTTTATGAAAAAAGTTGCTCGGCTAAAGGGAGTGAGAATTGATCGGCCCCATTTCCTCCGCTCGGAGCTGAGGAGGAAGGGTGTCCATAAAGATGTCGGCGAGTTTGCCGTGGAAACGACCCCCGTTACCGCCGGAATCGATGTGGGCCTGATCGATAGAATTGCTAGAGAAGTAATTGATTATGAGGCAAAGAAGTCAACCGCCTTTTCCTTTGCAGCGGGTCTTCCCGGAGGTGTCGCGATGGTGGGCACCATTCCTGCCGATATTACGTAATACTACGTGCACGCATTCAGGATTATGCAGAAACTGGCATACCTGTATGGCTGGCAGACCTTTTTTGAAGAATGTGACGACGTTGATGACGAGACTCTCTACGAAATGGCAGTGTTGCTCGGTGTGATGATGGGTGTAGGCAGCGCGAATTCGATGCTAACCGTAATCGCCAAAAACGCCCAAGAGGCGGTCGCGAAAAAGGTCGCTCGCCAGTCGCTAACCAAGACCAGTTGGTATCCGATCCTGAAGAAGCTCTTGAGCTTCATGGGTATCAAGATAACAAAGCAGACGGTGGGGGATGCCGCTGGCAAGGTTGTTGTGGCGTCGGTGGCGTAATCTCTGGTGCTATCACCTTTATGGGTCTTTCAAAGGGGTCGGCGCGCTTGTGTAGGCAGCTTAAGTGCTTGCCGCAGGCAAACGAGCGGATTCCTGGCACTGGGTACTATGAAAAGGATGAGGCCGCGGTTGCCAAGAAGAGGATTGACGTAGCGGAACCCCTCTTTATCGAAAAGTTCGGATTTTACTCGGTGACGCATAATTTCTTTCGCAAATTGACAACCGCATAGCGGAACACGGCCCGCGCCCCGTCATATGATTTCTAGCGGCTAAACAACAAATCAACGACGAAAGGGGCACGGG